>Ga0136560_1000382_pt1 | contig 22049 bp, 5 predicted proteins | sample AntRauMeHopE1497_FD_104925 | JGI IMG/M metagenome (GOLD analysis project Ga0136560, IMG submission 104925) | Saline lake microbial communities from Rauer Islands, Antarctica - Metagenome Hop E1 #497 | ecosystem: Environmental > Aquatic > Non-marine Saline and Alkaline > Saline | place... | reverse complement strand
GCAACGCTGCCACGGGAGCCTGCTCCAGCACTGCCCGGCCCTGGGCGGCCTCCCCTGTCTTGCTGAGGGCGACGGCGATGGCGTCGTACGCCGCGGTGACGTCAGGGCACGCGGACCCCGACAGAGCGGACGTCTCCCTGGCCTGCCGGGCTGACCCGCCCGAGCTCGCGTCCCCCCGCGTCGGGAAGAACCGAGTCCGCCGCTCCTCGTCCGCGCGGTCCAGGGAGAGCTGGGCCATGCCCGAGCCGTGCCGAAGCGGGCGCGAGTCGGACGAGGCCGCCTCGCGGGCCCGCTGCATGCACGCGTCGCCGGCAGAGGCCAGCGCGTCCTCGAGCAGGCCGCCTGACGGGTCGGCGTCCACGAGGCCGCGGGCGGACACCACCTCGCCGCGGCCTAGCTCCTTGCTTTCGAGGAGGTCGCCCACCGCCGCCAGGAGCTGGCCCATCGGCGGGGGCCCTGCGGGCGGAGCGACGGGCGACTGCGGGGCGTGAGGCGGGGCAGCCGAGGACGAGGAGGACGAGGACGAGGACGCGGAGGACGAGGACGAGGAGGACGGGGCCGCTGGGGCTCCCGCGCCCCCATCGGCATCGCCCGGCGCACCGGCGCGCCAGACGCTGCTGGCGGGGAGGGGCGGGCACCCGCCGAGCGCTGCTCCGGCCGCAGAGAGGCCGACGGTCCGGACGTCCCTCGGGGACCCGAACATGTGCATCAGCCGCCAGTCGTGCAGGCCGTCCGACGGGCCGCCGGAGGACAGCGAGAGAAGGGCTCCGATGACGGCGGCCGGGGTCTCGGAGGCCCACGCCCGCTTGGCGCCGCCCGTGCCGTTCACTCTCGCCCATGAGGCGAGCGCCGCGGAGACCCACGCGTTGCCCCACGCCATGTGGGCGAGGGCGAGGTCTCGCGCGGACGGGAAGCCGGCCCTGGGCTTGGGCATCATCGCGGCAGCGTCGACCACGAGGATGGAGTCCATCGCCGAGGAGTGGAGCAGCGCCTCGCTGAACGTGGTGGTGTGCCGGGGCACGAACCCGCCGGGCGGAGGGGCGACGGCGGCGTACTGGCGCCACTCGCTCCCGAACCCGAAGCCGCGGCCGAGCTCGTCGGTGACCCCGGAGTGGAAGCGGAGGGGCTCGCGCGACTCGAGCTCCACCCGGACGCTCCTGTGCTCGCCCGCCTCTGCCGTGTTGGCCAGTGCCGCGGACGCAAAGTAGATGGTGGTGCCGGCTGGGCTCGGGCCAACTTCGTCCGTGTCAATGCCCGACTCGTCGCTGGCGGGCACCCAGCCCGGGTGGGAGGGGTCGAGCTCGCCGTCCCGCACCGCGTTCGCCGTCTCCTCGGAGCAGGAGAGGAGCCGTTGAGGCCGCACGGGCCGGACGCGGCCGGCCGCTGCCGCATGCGCGGGGGCCTTTCCGAGCGCTGACGCGGCCTCTTCCAAGATTGCCGATACGGTCGCGCTCGGCGGCCTCAGGGTGCGTGCGGCTCGGCCGGCCGGCGCATGCGCCCCCCCCAAAGGCGGAGGTGGTCCGGCCCTCGGTGGTCCGGCCCTTGATGCCGGCTCCGGACGGCCTGCGAGTTTCGCCAGCGAGAAGGACGACGAGGATGACGAGGAGGCAGCGGCGACGGCGGGGCCGGCAGCGATGTGTTCCGCAAAGCGGCGGAGGGCGGTGCGGGCGGCCGCAGGGTCTGCTCCGATGGACACGAGGCGGGCCTCCGCGGCCAGCAGAGTGGCCAGCACGGCGTCGGCGACCACGCGGTCCACTCGGTGTGTGAGGGCGCCGAGGTCGCGACGCACCTGCGCAGCGGCGTTGCTGGGGCCCCTGGTGCCCGAGAGCACGGCGTCCAGAGCCGCGGTGACGGTGCCCAGCACCACCGAGCCGATGCCGTCCGAGGCCCGCGCACCGGGAACCATGCCGTCGACGGCACCGGACAGCAGCGCGCCGCCCTGCGCGAATACGAGGGCGCCTCGCTCGCTGAACACCTTGTGAATGTTGGCGAGCCGCCCACCGCTGAGCTGCCCGAGCGTGCAGTGGAGGGAGCAGGCGAGGCCCACGGCCGCTGAGGCGGCGGATTTGGCTCGCCACCACTCGGCCACCGCGGCCGCGGCTGCCGGCGGAACCACGGGCAGGACGGCCAGGGCCGCTGGGACCACGGACGGGGCGTCGACCGCCTCGATGCAGAGCGATGACGAGCGGCCGCCGGTGTCGTGCACCGCAAAGCCGGCATCGACGACGCGCCCGGCTCTGATCGCGAGCAGCACGGCGTGCTGGGCTGTCCCCACCCGGAGCTTGTCCTCCATGACCACCTTCGTCTGCGCTTGGGCGTACTCGAGGTAGGGGAGCTGGTCGAGGACGCCCTGGATCCGCTGCTCCGCTGTGGGCAGCACGCAGCTCCCCGGGAAGAAGGGCATCGCGTCGACGAGGCCTCCCGCGCCCATGCCGTCGCCCTCGGGCTGCGCCGAGCCGCAGATCGGGCTCGCCGGCTCGGGTGCCTCGGCAGGGCCGCTCACGATGTAGGCGCGCCAGCTCAGGTGGTCGAGGTCCCCGGGCGGTGGAGCAGCCAGAACGTGGTTCATGGCCAGGGTCAGCTCCGGGAGCCGGTGCCGGATCGCCGCCCCGGACGCCACGGGGCCGGCGCTGACAAGCGCCGCGGCAAGCCCGAACGCGACGGCGTCGTGGGCGAGCACCGGCACGGCCATGAACCTACGGCCAGCCATCACGGCCGCCTCGGCGAGCTCGGACAGGGCCGCGGCGGCCGCAAGGGACACTGCACGAGGCGAGGCAGTGCCCCGCGCCGGCACCAGCTGGGCCGCAGTGACGCTCGCCAGGCACGCCGGGCCCCTCGCCACGACGGCGCTCCGCGATGCGGTGCCGCGCACTTGGAGGAGGGCGTCGAGGGCCGACGACGCCACTGCTGGGGGCAGAAGCTCTGCCAGGCCGTGCTGCTTCGCGGCCTCTTCGTTCCAGATCGCGTCGTGGGCGACCCTCTGGGTCGCGGGAGGCGGCGCTCCGCACACCAGCGAGGGCGGGAGGGCTAGCTGGAACCAGGTGTGCTGCGGCCTGGCGAGCGTGCCGGCAGCGGTGGCCACGGTGTTTAGCAGCCGCGCCACCCGCTCCGAAATGCCGAGAAGCGCACGCAGCCGCGTGGCGCAGGGAGCGGCACCCAGCAGCGTGTCCGTCCCGCTGTGGACCTCCCCGGACCGGCGGGCGAGGATCATGGCGATCCGCTCGACCTCCGGCGACCAGCCGCCCATGCCACAAACCTGCGCCACGGGGTCGGCGGTCGGGTCGGCGCCGCGTGACTTCAGGGCATCGACCAGGACGGCCTTGGCCTCGTCGGCGGCGTCGGAAGGCGAGCACTGCAGGCAGGAGAGGACGCCCGCCGCCGCCCGGTACGCGTCGGTGAGGGTCCGGGCGTCGACCGCCGCGCCGGCCTGCAGCGACATGGTGATGCCGCTGCGAAGCGAGCGCAGGCGGTAGCGTGCCAGCGCCTTGGTCTGCGGCCTGGAGAGGCCCCAGACGGACGGTTCCGACGAGATGATCTCGCGGACCCGGCGGGCGGCGTTGGCGGACATGGCGCAGCTGAGGTGAAGGGGCCAGTCCATGGCGAGCGCGAGCGCCGTGGCCAGGCGGCTCGAGATCAGCCAGTTCGACTGCAGCCTCACGGTTTCCGTCGCCAGGAGCAGGCGCGTCCCGACGTGGATCAGCCGGCTGAGCTGCGCAGGCCAGCCGGGCGAGCTCTCGCTTTCGCTGGCCGCCCACGCCTCAACAGACCGTGCCAGCAACACGACAATGACGTCGGCAACGGTCTCCGCGGCCTGGCATGACCGGAGAACCGACAGGCGGGAGAAGCAGCCGCTCTCGTGCTGCGCTCGAGCGGCCGTGGCGGCAGACACCACCGGAGCGATCACTCCGCGATGCCGCGCTGACGGGGCCGCGGAGGAGGCGTCGGCGCGGCCCGTCCCCGGCGCGGCCGCGCCGCCGTTGCCGGTCTTCCCGCCGGCGCGTGCCGGCGCGGGCGCGTCGGCCTCTACCCTGTCGTAGAAGAGCATGAACGCCGAGCTGACCCCGTGTGAGCTCCCGAACCACTCCTCGGCCCTCGCCTCGTCGTCCATGTCCTCCTCCGTCACGTCCGCGTCGTCGAAGCGGAGCCACTGCCCCGGGTGCACCTCCTTCCCCTCGTCGGGCCCGCCGCCCGCAACCACGGACGTGCCCCGCTGCATCTGCTGGACCCGTGCCACGGCGTCGACCCGCCGCTCCTTGACGTAGCTATAGTAGTGACCGGACGTCGCGGTGCCCTTGTGCACCAGCACTCCCGCCAGGCGGTAGCGGCACCCCGACGGCGTCAGCGCCGACGCGCCGCCCTTGAGCCGCTCTGCCAGAGCCTCGATCTCCGCGAGACGCGCGGCCGCCGCCGCCGCCGCTGGCGCGCCGCCGGCGTCCTCGTGTTCCCCGTGGGCGGAGCCGGCGCTGGCGTCCGTTGCGACGCTGGAAGCGTGGCTCAGCGAGCCGCTGGTCAGCCTGGCAAGCTTGGCCGCGGCCTCGGCACGCATGCACGCGACCTGCTCGAACACTGCCTCCCGCTCGTCCATGCCGTCCCTGGTGTACGGCCAGAGGTCCACCTCGTCGGGGAAGGTCAGCCGGCCGTTGAGCTTGACACGGGTGAAGGTCTCAAAGTCGAGGTCGAAGCGCTTGAGGTGCACCACAAGCACGTCGGGGGGCGAGGCGATGACGCAGCGCTTCTTGACGTCGATCTTGGCGTCGTAGTCCTCGCAGTGGTACGCGTTGTCGCCGGTGAGGAGGTCGTCGGCGACGAAGGAGCGGAGGCACTCTGTCAGCTCCGAGTGGCCCTTGACGTCCACGCTCATGCAGACGAAGGGCTCCTCCCGCTCCGAGTAGAAGGGGTGCTCCTCGTCCGTGGAGATGATCTGGTGCACGAAGGAGCCGCCGACCACCGAGGCCAGCAGGTCCGGGCGCGGGCTCAGCGACGCGGCGTCCGCCGCGATCCGCAGGGGCTCCGCCCCGCCGGCCGCGAGGGCGCCCAGCGACGGGCACTGGACGGGGAAGGCCTCCCCGAGGCGGTCGATGAGGACGGAGAAGAACTCGTTGGCGTCGTTCTGGTCCAGGATGCGGCTGTCGAGGGAGAGGAATCCGGGGGGCTCGTTGCGGCAGGCCATGACGAAGCGGATCGTCTCGTAGGCCGGCGCGGAGAGGCTGCAGAGCGAGGCGAACAGGGCCTGGGTCTCGAGGCGGAGCTCGTTGAGGCGCTCGGGCCAGGAGCTGGACGGGTAGGCGGCGGCGGGCGATGCCTCCGCGAGGGACGACCGGAGCACGGCGTGGCGGACGCGGGGCACCATGAAGAGCTGCTGGAGGACGCTGTTCATGTAGCACGTCAGGCCCTGGTTCACGAGGCCGACGTACATCTGCTCGCCATCCTCCGCCGAGCTGTCAGCGTGAGCGACGATGCCGGCACCGCGAGGGCGGCAAGGGTCCGCGAGAGGGACCCCGAGCGGCAGCGGGGCAACCTCTGCGTCGTGGGCCGAGGACGAAGATGCCGGGCCTGGCGGTGCCTGCTGCGGTGCGGCGGACTGTGCCGCTGCTGCCGCCTGCAGCGGCTTGGCGGGCGCTGCCTCTGCGACCGCTGATTCCGTTGCCCCGCGCTGGGTAAGAGGCTCTGCCTGCACTCCATCAGGGCCAGCACCGTCAGGGCCAGCAGCAGCGGGCGCGGCAACCGGGACAGCCACCGGGGCGGCTACCCAGCCCTCTGCGGCCATGACCTGGGCAAGCCCCTTCTGGATCTGCGGGTGCGCAAGCGCCAGGCGCGGACCCTGCGCGAGGTCAGCAGGCAGCGGGGCCCACGGCGTGTCGTCCAGAAGCTGCCCCACTGCCGTGCTGAGCGTGTCGGCGAGCCCCGGGTCGCAGTGCCCCACGAGCGAGCGGATGACTTCCCTCGCCCGCATCACGACGCCGGCGTCGCTGGCCACGGGGCTCGGGCGGGCCGTCGGGGCGGAGTCCGCGTGCCCGAGACGGGCGCCGCCGGGACCGTACTCGTCCCGGCACGCGGGGTGGATGAGCCGGGAGACCAGGCACCCGAAGAGGGTGGCGGCAACGGACTCGGGGACACTGGGCAGGCTCGCGGCGGCGATGCAGACCAGGCCGAGGGCGGACGTCAGGACAGGCGCGATGAGCAGAGCCTCGGCGGCCGGGGAATCTTCCAGCGGCACGAGCTCTGGCCCCGCGGGCGCGCCGGAAGCAGTGGCGGCGGCAGCAGCAGCAGCCGCCGAGTGGCCGGCGCCTGCGGCATCGTCGCCGGCTTGGGCCGCGGGGTCGGCGGCGGCGGCATCCTGGACGTCGGGCCCCGTGATGCGCTTCGGGCGGCCCAGGATCGACACGACCACTGCGGTGGCGACCGTGAGGCACTGGGCGGCCACGCTGCCGAGGTCAGCCTCGCCCACGGACGGGATGAGGTCCGCTGCCAGGTCGAACAGCAGGGTGGAGGGCAGGCGGCGCTGCTCGGCAGGGGCCGACGGCGAAAGCGTGGGGACGGCCTCGGCGATGGTGTCGAGAGCGATGCGGACAATGCGAGCTGCCTGCACCGGGTGGCGTGTCGTCGCCTCTCGCAGCGCGACGACGAGGCGCTTGCGGTCGAACGCGGACGCGGTCGGGGCGGCCAGCGCGGCACGGAGGACCGCGGAGCAGTCCAGCTGCACCTGCTCCGCGACGAGGGCGCGCTGGAAGCCGAGGTGGGCGGCGGCGAAGCGGACCAGCCGCTCGCTGCCCATCGCAGTGGGCGGCGCCATGGCCGCCTGGTACCCGGTGGTGAACATCGCGACGAAGAGCGACCGAGACCGAGTCTCCACGAAGCCCACGTCGTCGTCGGTGGGGGCAAGGTCGGTCGCGGCGGCCTCCGTGGTGCCGGGCTTGGCCAGCAGCGAGGCAGCGAGGCGGCGCACCACCTCATCCGCGATGTCAGAGCTCGCCTCGGTCCCCTCCCCCTCTGCGCGGGCTTCGATGCGCGCCAGTTTCGCCCGCAGCCGCTCTCCCGCAGTCAGGCAACGCCGGTTGGCCCGGGCCAGCTCCATCGCCAGGGAGCCCGACCGCACCCCGGCGGGGTTCACTGCCTGGGCAGCGGCCGGGCTCGACGGTACTTCTGCGTCTGCAGCGCCGGCGCCCTGACTCGCCGAATCTCGGCGGCGCTTCGCGCTGCGGGTGGGATGGGCGGCGTTCTGTGCATCTCCTTGGGCCGCCGCACCTCCTGCTTGCCCTGCCTCGCGCTCCATCGATGCCTGGATGGAGTCGTCGCCCGAAAGCTCCGCCGCGAACCGGATCAGTCGCGACCGAAGCGCGGCCACTCGCGTGGGCTGGGCCTCGAACCAGGCCTGTGCGGGGACGGGCTGCGCTGGCGAGGCCGGTCCGGCACCGTGTGCCGCCGAGGCCTGAACTCCGACGCTGCGGGGCTGCCTTAGCACCGCCTCCACGAGGCTGAGCGTAGCAGCGCGAAGGTGCGCCAGCCGCCACGCATGAGCGGCGTCGGTAGGGGCCGGGGGTTCGCACAGGAAGCTGGTGGCGGCGTCGAGGCCACCATCCTCGACGAAACGGTCTCGCCACTCTCGAGGCGTGACGTCGCCCGGCCAGCAAGGCCACAGCATCGGCGGGGCTGCCATGTGCATGCACGCACCGACGAGGTACGCCGCGTGGAGCGGCCCGCTGCAAAGCTGGTCTAGCGAGAGGGAGTCGCGCCTGGAACGAAACGCCGGAAGGCTGCTCCCCACCCGCAGGCCATCGTCGGGCGGGCTTCCGGCTTCCGTGCTTGCGGCCGATGACGATGCCGGCGACGCCGACGGCAGTGCAGCCGGCACGGCTGTCGCCGCGGCGAAGATGCGGGGCCAGTCCTCACCGCACAGCTCGGAGGCGCACACGATCGCCGGCCAGCAGGTGGGCATGCGCCGGGCCAGGATGTGCCAAGCATGCTGCTGCAAGAAGGCCGACGGGTCCGAGGTCGCCGGCCGGTCCGCCAGGGCGAGCAGAAGGCTCGGGACGTCGCTGCAATGGGCCGCCTCCCCGGCGAGCTCCCAGGTCGAGGTCGCCATCGCATGGTCCGCAGTCACGGTGGTGAGGGGCTGCACTACGCACTCCCCGTCGACGTCCACGCACGCGATCGGTGCGAACGCCTCGAGGTCGCTGGCAAGCCCGCGGACCTCGCCCCTCCCGTGGAAGCGGGCCTTGCCGCGCGCGCGCAGGCAGGCGGTGCTGGTGAACGCATAGTCCTCCTCCTCGCCCTCGAGCTGCTCCTCGAGCTGATCGCTGCAGGAAAGCCAGTTCCCCCACTTGAAGAAGTCCACGTTGATGCGCTCCGTCGACCCGGGGAAGCCCGGGTTCACCGTGTCCACGAGCGGTGCTTCGGAAGCCACTGTGCTGTGCTTTGGCAGGGATACGTCGCGGCCACGCCCAGAGGCTTCCGGAAGGCGAAACAGGGTGACGCTGGCCGCGGCTCCCGCCTGCGGCCCGACTCTGAGTGACGCTGCGAGAGCAAATGGCGCGGCACCGACGCGGTCGCATGCGTGCATGCGGAGCAGCTGCTTGCCGCCCAGTCCCACGACGCCGGCGTACGCGCTCGTGGACTTGCCGGACGCGACGAGCTGCGGGGAAGCCTCCACTCCCCTGCCGCTGCTGCGATCAAAGGACGCGTAGACGGCCACCATCAGTGGCCGCGCCGCGACCGTGGCCTCGTGGCACGGCTCCTGGAAGGCGTTGCGCAGGTCTGAGGGCATGCGGTCCTGAGTGATCTCTCGCAGCATGTTGGTGCGCACAGCCACGTCCGCGTCCAGCAGGCGGGAAAGCAGCGTGAGTCCTGTCGCATTCCGCTGGTCGCGGCCGAAGCTGGATGAATCGTCAGCGGGCGGAGGCATGTCGAGCAGCGCAACGGCCGCCTCGAATACCGCCGCGCGGATGGCTCTGCGGTCGGATGCTTCGAGCGCCCGTGCCATGACGGAGACCACGAGGTCCGTGGCGGCAGCCGCCGTGTCCAGCGGGGACCCGACTGCTGCGGCGATCCACGGCTCGACCATGGAGATGGCCGAAACCATGCTGATGAGGCTTGCAAACCGGGCGCGGTCCCTCCCCGAGTCGATCACGACGGACCTTGCCGGCCGCACGGGGCCTAGCAGGCCCCGTAGCGTCGCCGCCGAAAGCGAGGCCGCCCACGCCGAAAGCGGCAGGGTCTGGATGCCCTCCGCACACCATGACAGGAAGCGGCTGAGGGGCGCTGACACTGCCTGCTTCACGTCCTCGAGCTGTGTCTTGGCAAACGAGAACGCAAACGAGCTGGAGCCAAGCTCGGACCCGATCCAAAACGGCGGCAGCTCCTTCGTCTCGGCGCGTCGTGCGAGGACATCGATGAGCACCTTGGCGGCCACGAAAGCGCGGGCTGCCGCCTCCTGCCGGGGCAGGGAGCCCCTGTTCCACGTTGCCGCCGCGCGACCCACGGACCCCTCGCCTCCTGACGAGTCGCTCAGCTCCTGGCCGAGCGAGAGCAGGACGTCCATCGCGCGGCCGACAGACTCGAACTCCGGGCTGCAACCATCTTCACCCTCTTCGCCGATGAAGGCATCTCGCCCGACGGCTCGCACTATGATTCCTAGGCGCCAGGTGAGCGGAAGCCGACACCTGGGCGACCCGCACGGCCCGCTGCCGCCGAAGATTCCGGGGAGCAGGGCGTCGAGAAGGATGGGCAGCATCTCTGCAGGGACGCCAGTACCTTCAGCATCGGGCTCCGCGCTGGAGACCACCATTTCCGCTGAGTCCTCGGCGATGACGAGCTCCGGCTCTGTCGCACCTGCGGTGGCTAGGGCGCCGCGGGGCTCGCCCCACTCGCCGGCAGACGCAGCCAGCCCCGCGGCCAGCGGTTGGTCGAGCACATCGGGAAAGCGGGGTGCCGCGGCCTCGGTGAGCGGGGCTTGCGGGCTTGATCCGCTCAAGACGGCTGACGCCGCCCGGAACGCGCACCAAGCCGCGGCAGCCGATGATTGCCGCCCCCAGCCCTCGGCAGAGATGATGCTGGGCTCTGCCACCTCCCACGGGTAATCACGGCTTGTCTCCCACGGTGGGAGCAGCACAGACACCGCGGCCCCGATCTCAGAGTCCAGCAGCGCGACACCCGGCGAATCACCGTCAGGCTCAAGCGCGCCGGCAAGCGAGTCAGTGGCGACGACCAGGAGAGAGTGCATCGCGACGGTCCGTGCCGCGATGCTCATGCGGCTCGTGCTTTCGCTGCCGCTCGCGCAAGCGCTGAGCCTGCTCAGGAGCTCAGCGCTCGAGTGCGAGGCAGGCAGGAAGGACGGCCCGTGCCCGGTCACCACTGCCTGAAACCGCCCGATGTCGTGGACGGTGATCTCGGGGAGCTCCGGCCCTCCCAGCGCCTGCTCGGAGCTCACCCCAGATCTGGTCGTCAAGCGGCTCGCGGCGAGGTGGAGAATTGAGGCCGGCGGCACCGATGCTGACCCCCAAGCACCCCACGAGCCGGCCAGCATCACAGGCCTGGCGCAGTGGCCGCCGGCCAAGGCCAGCGCAGACACGGGGTCGAGGCCGCTTCGCGGCACTGTCCGCTCAAGGCGTGCAGAACGGCGCAGGAGCCGCTGCCTTGCTGCCATGGTGTCTGGCGCCACGTCGTGTGGCCTGTCGCTCAGCGGCCCAGTCCGTGCATGCGACATGAGAAGCATCGTGTGCGACAGCTCGACCAGCTCCGCCAGGACGCTGGACTGCAGCGCAGTGGAGCCGCCGCCCTTGATGAAGTGTCCACTGAGGCTTATGTGCAGCTTGTCCAGCGTGGCAGCAAGCACGCTGTGCCACGCGGAGCCATGGACGAGCTCAAGCTCAGGCATCGGAGCCAGCTCCTCGACCGGCTCCCGGGCAGCGCCGCCATCCACCGCTGCCGAGCCTGCGGGGTCTCCATCCGACTCCTTGGAGCCGAGGCCTCCCCTGGGCCGCTTTCCCTCCCTCCCCGTTTCGCCCGGAAGCGCAGAATGGTCGTCCTCGGGCCTGGGGCGCTTCCTGGCAGACCGAGCATCCGACGCGCGCCCTGCTGCGAGGCGATCTCGGCGCCGCAGGCCCTTGGGCCTCGGGGCAGCCGGGGTACGAGGCACACCCGTCGGATCGATGAGGAGCCAGTCCGCCTCTGCGCGGCACAGAAGCCTCATGGTCCCCTGGGCGGAGTTCCACCTCCGGCCGTGCGCCAGGTTGGCAGCCGCGACCCTTGACGGAGTCCACGCCGGACCGATGACGGACGCGGCCTCAAGGACGGCAGCGAGGCTGATGGGCGTGTCGGACACGACGCTCGGCACGGGTGCTGCGTCGGCTTCTGCGCCCACCGATGGGGTGGCCTCATGCTCGCCCGCCCCGGCTTCGGATGCCGCTGCTGCAGCTCCGGCGGGAGCGGCAGCGGGAGCTGCAGCGGACGACGAGGCCGACGAGGCGGAGGCCGCAGCACCGTCGCTCAGCTCGGCTGGTGTTCCCGGCGCAGTGACGGGAAGGCTCGGAAGCACAACCGCACTGGCCGCCACGGCACTGACAGCTTCGGAGAGCACGCGCCGCTTCGCCTGGCGGGTTCTGGTCAGAAGGGTGCTGAGCGCCAGTCGGCGGTCGGGTCCAGCCGCGGCAACGAAGGCGGTGTTTACGCAGTCCCGGACCGCCGAGAGCGCGCCCTCGATCACCTGCCCCGCGCCCTCGGGCTTGCACAGCCGCGGCCAAGCAGTGCACCCGCTGCCAATGTCGTGCAAGGACGGCTCGGTCGCGCTCGTTCCGGCGCGGTGCAAGGCAGCTGCCTGCATGAGGTCAGAGGGGCGGCTCACTAGGCTCGACGCCACCCCCTGCGTCATCATGCGCCATCGTCTCGGCGCCAGCACGCCCCTTCTGAGCGCAGAGACACGACGGGCGTCTTGCGTCAGCACCGCCTCGATCATGCTTGCGACCTGCCCCGCCGTCTGCGCGTGGGTGGAGCGCAGGCCGAGGCGGATGAGCATCCGCGTGCTGTCCGCCGTGAAGGAGCCCTGGGCGGCGCACCAGTCGAAGAAGGGCATCAAGCGATCAAGCATCACGTCGTTGAGCGACCCAGACCCGATGATGTAACGGATCAGGCCCTCCTCGTGGAAGATCTTCACCAGCCTGGCGCTGTTGAGCCACAGCTTGCTCGCCGTGGAGAGCGTGCACTTGGTCAGGTCAAGCAGCTCCTCGGCGGCGTGGAAGCGGAAGCGGAGCACGGGGCACGCGATTGCCCTTGCCGCGATCACGGCACGCATGCGCCAGATCCTCGCCGCAGTGGCGGGCTCCCCGCGGGCGATCCTGCTCGCTGGCTCCGCCATGGCCACGCACACCCTCATTGTCGTCTCCTTGCTGCCCTTGATCTCGTCGTCCGTCATGCTGCGGGTGCGGGAGAAGCCGGCGTCCACCAGCGTGTCGACAGCCGTCACGAGCTCCTGGTGCTGCCGGCTGAGCGTCTGGGCAGCGTCCGGGAGCTCGGTCGAGGTGCCTTCGCGCCACCGGCCCGGCGGCTGCTCAATGAGCTTCAGCCGCTGGGCCTGGGTGTGGTACGAGAAGAAGGCGAGGACCACCAGCCTGGACGACAGGCGGAGCACCCCCTGCAGCCGGGCCTCGAGCAGGGCAGAGGGGGCCTTGGCTACCAGCCGCGAGAGGCTCGACAGGAGGTTTGGCAGGTGCCGGGGTTCTCCAGGCGAGGGCGTGCCGCCGTCCTCACCCGCACCGAGAGGCTCGGTGGACTCTCGCGGCATCGGCACCGCCGCCGTCAGCGCTGACGACGACGACGACGACGACGACGACGACGACGAGGCCGCAGCGGGGACGGAGTCGTTATCGTCGTCCGAGTGGGCCGAGGCGGCAGGCGGCAGCTCCACCACGGAGGGGCCACGAGAAACAGGAAGCAGATCCGGCCCAAGCCGCGCCGACCCGTCGGCTGCGACGGAGTGAAAGGCTGCTTCAAAGTAGAACCCGCGGGGAAGCTGCAGCAGCTGTGATGCCCCGGGACTGCAGTTCGCGTCGTCCCGGTTGTCCGTGCTGAGGATGGCGGCGGCCGTTGTTGCGTTTGCGTCAACAATCGCGCTGGACAGCAGCCTCTGGAGCTGCTGACAGTCACCGTCGTCTGCCAACGTCGCGGCCAAGTAGGATGCCCGGAGCATGACCAGCGTCAGGGCGCTCTTGGCCTTGATCCGCAAGTCAGGATCCGTAAGCTTGTTGCTATGGTACCCCCTCACAGCGGTCAGCGCACCGGAAACAGACTTTCTCATAGGTGCAAGCTCCCAAACAGACTCCAGGTAAGCCTGCGCGGCGTCAGCCGCGAATGCAGCGGCTTCCTCGCCCAGCGTTCTGCGACAATCATAAAGTGGCCCAACCCCGACTGAAAGCATGCGTGGGGCGCGCAAGCGGTCGTTGTGCCGGCGCGAACGGCGCAGGGATCGCTTCTCAGGTGCATCCTCGCGCCCGTCTCACAAGCCCCGCTGGAGCAGGCGCAGCACATCATCAAATGAATGGCTGGCAACGGCCGACCGAACTTTATCCGCCATCTCGGGCTCCGGTGCCTGCGATGTGCCGGCACCACGTTTGATTTCGTCGGCCATGCGCCGAACCCCGCGGCGACCCTCAGGCGAGGGGATGACGGGTCTGTCGCGGCGCAAAGCTAAGAGGACTCCGTCAAGTACTTGCGGGGCACGGCTCCGCGGCCGCTGGGGCTCGCACCGCCTGGTGCTCGGCTCCCACGGGAGGGGCTCGGCCCCAAATGCTCTACCGACACGAGTTCGGGCTCACGAGGCCACTGCACGCAAGGTAGTCGCACACTTCGGCGCGCACAAGCCCTTTGAAAGGCACGAGGAGACGAACGGCCGAGCAAGACTGGGTCGTGGGTCGATTTGCGTCATGGCAAGGGCAGCCGGACTGCTTCGTCGGCCTCGCGCTGTAGCGCGGGCGCAAGCGGGGGTGCGGCTGGCGTCATCGAGCCTTGGCAGGTTTGGCACGGATTTTGGGGCGATGATGGCCAGGGTTATGCAGCCGCCGCCGGCGGAGCGGCTCGACGGGCTCCTGCTCCGGCTGGGCCTGGTGGATCACCGTAAGTACACGAGGCCGTTCCTGAAGGAAAATGAGGTGCTCGCCGTCCGGGTCGCGGACAGGAACGGATCAAGGCTGGGAATGAAGCCCGAGCCGATTGCGAGCGGCTCGACGCGCGTCGACCCGATGTCCGTCAGTATCAACGGGATCCCGCTCGACAAGCCAGGCCCGCTCCAGCTGATCATGAACAAGCCTCCCGGAACGGTTTGCACGTGGTCCCGGGAGGAGGGTGCCATCGTGTACGACCTGCTGGACCCCGACCTGTCAGTCCGCCTTCCCCGGGTGGCGACCGTCGGCCGGCTGGACCGGCTCGCGTCCGGCCTCCTGCTCCTCACCCAGAGCGGGAGCCTCCTGCACCGGCTCACCGCGCCCGAGTCGCACGTCGGCCGGACGTACGTGGTGCGCCTCCAGCGGCCGCTCTCCTCGGACGGCCGAGAGGCCATGCTCATGGCGACTGGCACGCTCCGCCTCGTGGACGGGCACACGTGCAAGCCCGCGGTGCTCGAGCCCCACCCCGCCGACCCGACGGCCGCGAGGGTGACGGTGTTCGAGGGCCACCACCGCCTCGTCCGCCGCGCCTTCTCGGCCCTCGGCAACCGCGTGCTCGCCCTCCACCGGTCGCACTTCGGGCCGATCGACCTCGCCTCAACCGGCCTCCTGCCCGGGCAATCAAGGCACCTGGGCGCCGGGGAAGTGTACGAGCTCCTGCGGGCGTCGGCCAGGCCCACCAAGCGGCAGCTCAGGAGCATCGAGCAGGCCCGGCTGCGGGCGAGCCGCCTGGCCGCCATCCCGGAGGTCCCCGCCTCGCTGCTCGCGGCCGTGGACCGAGACCTTCCCCGCGTGGCGGCGGCATACGATCACGAGCTGCTGGGGCTGCCGGAGGGGTATCTGAACGACGAGGGCAAGGGCAGGGCGCGCGATGCCGCGTCAGGGAGCGAGCAGGGCCGCGAGGCCCCGGAGGCAGCGGACAGCTCAGACTTTGACGATGACGGGGAGGTGGCCAGAGCTGCCGGGGCGCTGGGGATGCGATCGTCTTCGAGGCTGGTTCGGCAGGCCGCGGAGATGTCGCCAGCCTTCGCGTCGGTGCTGCTTGACGCGGACCGGAAGGGCTCCAAGGGGGAGGCGCGGGAGCTTGACGCCTTCCTCGAGGCGCGCCTCGCGGTTGCGGCGCGGAGCCGCACGGCCGGTGGTGCGGCAGAGCCAGGGCCAGGACCAGGGCCGGGTGTAGCACCGGCACACGCCGCAGGTGCGGCGCAGGCGTGGTCTGATGACGACGCGGCCTGGTCAGGCGACGATGACGCGTGGTCTGACGGCGCGGCCGATGCACCCGCGGCCGCCGAGGGCGGCAGCCACCAGCCGTCCGGTGAGGGCCTGGAAGAGGCGGCACACCTGGCAGGCACGGCGACGCAGAGGCCGGAGCGTCGCGCGAGGTCGTTGGCGGCGCAGCACCGGCTCAGCCCCAACGTGGGGCTCGGCAGGGCGGCACGCGGGGCCGCCGAGGGGGACGTGCCTGCGGGCGCGGGCCCTTCCGATGCTGGGGGAGCGGCTGCCAAGCATGGGCGGCGCCGGAGACGGCTGGTTGCCGACCCGGCGGAGCGGCGGGAGGCCGCACCTCGCCCAGGCGCCGCGAGGCGTGAGGTTCCTGTGCCGCGCCGGCCGCCCGCGGCGCGGCAGCCTGCGGCTTCGGGGATGAGCGTGAGCGAGGCGGGACGAGCGGCGCGCGCGGCACGGAGGCGCGCGTGACGTTGATCGTGCTGTGTGCCCGTGGTGCCATCGGGCGTGGGTGCGAGACTCTCGCCCGCACAGCTGCCGGGGCGCACCGTCACGCACACGCGGGCGGGCGCACATGGCACGAGCTGCGCTGGGAGCCGTTCAGCCGCTGCGCCAGAAGGCTGCCCCGGCCTCGATGGCGCTCAGGGACGCCTGCTCCTCGTCGCTTGACGGGCCGGCCGCCGCGAGAACCTCGTTGAGGGACGAAGCCATCGCCGCCCCGGGGCTTCCCGCCGCGGCGGGGCCCGCCCCGTCGCTGCCCACCGCGAGGGCGTCCACCCGCCCGGCGGACGTGGTCAGCAGCAGCGTCCCGTCGGCCGCGAAGGCGGCGTCCGCCCAGCGCGCGGGCGCCCACGCCAGCGCCGAGCGCGAGAGGCCGGAGGGTCCTGCCCTGAGCAGGTCGAGGCGGGGCGTGCCCCGGACGGCCTCTGTGCCGTCGCTGCCGGGCCTCGGCCGCTTGCCGCGTGCCGCCGTGGTGCACGCGCGCGCCCGCTCCAGCTGCCGGGCGGCCGCCTCCGCGGCGGCCTCGTCCTCGGGCAGGGACGTCACGACCAGCACGACGTCGCCGTTCACCGGGCTCTGCACGGCCGAGGAGCAAACAAACCCGCCGTCGTAGAGGCCGATCCGAGACTCCTTGGCGATGGCCGCGCGCCGGCAGCGCACGGCGGTTCCGTCGGCAGTGGGGACCGCCTCCACGGGCGACACTGGGGCGAGGCCCGCTGCCGTGGCCTCCGCCGGGAGCGCTGGGTCCGGCCGGCCGATGGGCACCGCGACCCCCGCGGCAGCGGCCGCCACGGCGTCGGCCCTCGACGGCACGGCGTCGGCCTCCCCGGCGCTGGTGTCCTCCAGCCGGCCTCCGGCAAACTCTAGGGCGGGGGGGGGCGCGCCCGGCAGCACAACGACCTCGCCGATCCGTGCCCCCGCGCTTCCCGCAGCCAGGGATGAGAGGCGAGCGGTGCCATCGGTGCCCACGGTGATGAGGCCCGCGCCGCCGGCGAGGGGCAGCGCCTGCTGCAGGGAGCCCGCGTGGCCCATCGCGTGGCCGATGATGCGGTGGCCGAACGGGAGGGCGCTGATGCGCACCGTCTCGTCGTTGTCCGCCGTGACGATGGCCGTGCCGTCGTTCACGACAGCCACGGCCACGAGCGCCGAGCCCGTGTGGCCCAGGAGGATGCGCTCCGGCCCCGACGGGTCCGACGCTCTCGCGCACCCCACGTTCCCCACCCTGTCGCCCCAAAACACGAGCATCTGAGGCTCGGCCTCGCCCGGGATGCGCAGCTCGTGCACGGCAAGCGCTGAAGTGGCGCGGGCCTCCCTCCACCCGACAAGAGACGCGCTGCCGAGGTCCCACACACAGATGCGCTTGTCCTCCGCAGCTGTGGCAGCCATGGTCCCGCAGGGCGACACGGCAACCTCGCTGACGACCGCCCCTGGCGCATGGCCGTCGCCGGTGCATGTCCTCGCCCCATCCGCGCTGCGAATCGAATTCGCGCGGGTCGCCATCGCTGGTTTGCGAGGGTGCTTCTCGCTCTGTGCCAGCTGTTGCCCTCGGCGGCGCGCGGCAGCCTGGAATGCTGAAGCACACACCCGCAAGGGCGGCGCTTGGCCTCACGTCGTCACAATCACCCTGGCGCCATGGGTGGCCACCACGCAGGACCCTGACGGATTTGCGACGATACGCATCGTGCCAGGCACTCGAGTGCCGGCGGCGGGTGCTAGATGCGGGCGCACAAGGCGCCTTGCCGGACTCTGCACCGCTCGCTTTCGCGGCCCACGCACTCCTCCGGGACGAACATCACTGCGCGATGAGTAAGCTACTCTCGCTAACAGCGGCCCAGGCCGACGGTTTCTACTATCCGCCGTCGTGGAAGCCCGAGGCAGGGTCGCTAGACAAGTTCCACGGCTCCAATGGACACCTGGGCCACCGGGCGAGCAAGCTGCACCTTGGAATCCTCGTGGTGCGCTTCGAGATGCCAGAGAACGCATGGTGCACCGGCTGCTCGTGCCACATTGGAAGGGGGGTCAGGTACAACGCCGAGAAGAAGCGCGTCGGCCAGTACCTGTCCACGCCCGTCTACGAGTTCAGGACACGATGCCGCTCGTGCAGCAACGAGTTTGTGATCCGGACCGATCCCAAGGGCCGCGGGTACGAGTTTGCGGAGGGCATCAGGCAGAAGAAGGAGGAATTCCTGAACGAGCAGGACGGCACGGTGGTCGTGGACGTCGGGGTGGCGAGGCGTCGCGACGGGACCCGGCTCGAAGCAGCGGTGGGCTCCAAGCTGGAGAAGCTGGACGCGGCGTCGAGGACAGACACGCGGGCGGGGGAGGCGGCAGAGATGGTGGAGCGGCTGCTCGAGGACACGGAGCGAAGACGAGAGGCCGAGCCTGCGCTCCGCCGCTCCGCAAGGGCGGTGGTGAAGCGGCGGAGGCGCGAGGAGGAGGACGAGGAGCGCCACGGCCGCGGGAGGGCCGGCGACGCGTCGCCGCGAGCCAAGCGCGCCGCTGCCATGAGCGCTGTGCAGTCGGCAGTCTTCGTCCGCTCGCGCGCAGACGCAGAGGTGTGCGAGGGTCCCATTGCGCCGCAGTCAATGGCGGGCTTGCTCCGAGGACGGGCAGCACGGGGGGCCGTGCTCGGCTCGCCCGCAGGCTTGCCAGAGGGCGTTGCGGCCGTCTCGGGTTACGCCAGCAGCGATTCCGACGGATGACGGAGCGTTGTGTGCTTGGGGCGTGCCGCGCGGCGATGGCAAGAAACGGAGTTTGCAGCACAGACATTCACACGCTTCGCGCAGGCTGGTGGGCCGCGGCACGGTCACCACGCGCGCGGACGCCTTCAAGGGACCTCAGCGCGAGCGCTTGCCACCCTTGGACTTGGACGTCGAGATGACGCTCTTGACGTAGGAGTCCACCTCCCAAAAGGTGTCGGCGCTGATGGCGTCGATGTCGATCTCGATGTCGTCCGCGTCAATCTGCGGCACAGCGGCACGGAGCAAACGTGCTTGCCTCGACGAGCGGTCCTGGGTCGCACATGTGCTCGCCGGCGGGTCGGCCTGCACGTCTCACCTTGCGGATACAGCTGTCGCAACGCTGGTCGAGGATCTGCACTACCTTGCCGAGCTCATCGGCGGTGATGTGGTAAATGCTGTGGCTGAATGACTTCTTGTCCGCCAGGGTCGGCGCGCTGCGCGGGCGGAGGGGGACGGGGAGAGAGCCGAGGTAGACCTAGCGGCCCGGGCGTCCTGCGAGGCCTGCGTGCGATGCTGACTGCTCACCGGTGCTCCTCCGTGCGGATTCCTGTTGCGAGAGCGAGTGGGCGGGGAGGGGGGGGAGAGCGGTGGCACGATTGGCGCGGCGGTGGCAGCGGCAGCGGGCTTCAGTCCTGGAACAGACCTGCCCGCTCGGGCAAGCATCTCACCGGCTGAGGCCGCGATCTTGGAGAAGCGCTGCAAGAACAGCTTCTTCATGCGCTTGGCGATGTCAAAGTACTCAGAGCCGTCCTGTGATCCAACGGGGGAACGGCGAGGAGGCGCTTCAAAATTCAAGATGTCGGACACGCGAGGTCTTGCGCCCGGCCCCCTGGCTCAGGGAGCGCCTGAGCGGCGAGCTGGGCCGCCCCTTCGATTTTTGCCATGCCCTCACCGCATTGTAGGTCATGCAGTTGTCCCAGATCAGCATCACGTCCTTCTCAAACTCGACCGGGGTCTTGTACGCGCCCTCGTCAAGCTTCTTCTGCGGGGCCAAGAGGGGCGCCAAGCGCCGCTGATCCTGCTGAAGCGCGGTGCAGCTGCCACGTGTGTCGAAGAGCTGCGCACGAGGTCCTGCCGCGGCTTACCTTGACGAGCCCGAGGTCCATGGGGTGCTTGACGACCTTCGGGTAGTCATGCAGCCCCCACTCCTCCCAGCGGACGGGCTCGAGGAAGGGCGCTGCGGCACGAAAGGTGGCAGATGTTCAGGCACACACAGGGGTAGCTTTTGCATCGGCTCATGCCGCAGGGACGTGGCCCAGGCCGCAGCCGAAAAGCAGGCTGCAGCCTCGAAGAAAGCTGAGCACCCGGCCTTGGCGCTGCGATTGGCAGCCTCACCCGCATCCTTGTGGCCCATGAGCTGGTCCAGGAGCTTGGTACACTGCGGGGCAACGAAAATCAGGCCGCATGGCTTTGTGGGCACTCGTGGGGGGCGTTGAGGCTCACCTCAGCCCAAAGCCAACATGCCCGCGCGCCAGCTGGCGACTCTCACGTCGGCCATGCCGGCAGCTGGACGCGCTGAAGACGATGCCATGGTGTCGGCAGCTGGGTGTGCACCTGTGCCGCGCAGAGGGACCTGGCGAGCTCGCTGAGAGTCGGATCGGCGCCAGGCAGAGGCTGAGCGGTCTGCCTGCCTCGGCCCTCCGCGACCTCTGCTGGCGGGACGCGTCAAGTGAGCGGCCCGGCTGCGGGAGATGAGTCGTCCACATCGTCTCGGGCGGAAAGGTTGGCGCCCCCAAGCCCGCGGCGTGCTCCGGAGACACCAACGCTTTCTCGCGCTCTCGGATGGCTTGGGGAGCCGCTGGCGCCGCAGCCGCGGCGGCCTCGGCCGCGGCACCCGTCGCAATCGCTGTGGATGGTAAGTCTATCGACGAGCTCCAGTCGCTGTTCGCAGGGGCGGTTCCGCTCGCGCTCGGGGAGGCCAGAATGACGGCACCGGACGGCTCCATCCGCTCGGCCGAGACCTTCCTCCAGAAGCTCCAGCGATCTTCGCAAGCATGGGCAGTGATGGCGCACGTGCTGGAGGCCACGGCAATTTCGGAGGAGGGCGCTTCCACGTACTACCTCGCCGAGGCCGCACGGGTTCTTGCCAGCAAGGTTCGCCATGACATGCAAGGGCTCGCGCTCGAGTCCCACGAATCGCTGCGCGCGATGCTGCTCAAGCATCTGCTCAGGACTGCCGGTCAGCGGCCGGCTCAGGCGGCGTTCCGACACCTGGCAGTCGCGCTTGCGGCCGGCGCCGTCGCCATGCCCGGCTGGACCGAGATCGTCCCGTCGCTCATGGCGGCCTGCGGCGGTGCGGCCCGCCTGTCGTCCCCCGCCGGCGGTGCCGAGGTCCGCTCCTTCCTCGGGGTGCTGCTCGAGCTCCCGACGGAGCTGTCCCGCGAGGAGACGTCGGTGGCGCCATCCCGTCGGGCCAATGTGCGCAAGGAGCTCGAGGAGGCCGCTGCGGGCGTGCACTCGGTGCTGGACGCCGTGATGGCGTCGCACGGCTCCGACGCCGAGGTGGTCAGGACCACGCTCAAGGTGTTCGCCGCCTGGGTGGTGTCCGGCCTCATCCCCCTCCCCGCGCTCCCCAGCTCCCGCCTCATGGGCGCCATGCTCACCGGCATGCGGTCGGAGGCCACCATGCAGGAGTGCGCGATTCTGGTGCTCGACGTGGTGCTGAACCTGGGGGGCGCCTCCACCGCGGACCGCGTCGCCGTCGGCGCCGCCCTGCTGCCGCCCATCATCGCCGCCGAGCCGCTCCTGCGCGGCCTCATCCCCCTGCAGGCGGTCGACGAGACGGACACGAGGGCGGCGGTGCTCACTGCCGTCGCCGCGTCGCTCGGCTACGCTATCGCGGACGACCTCGTGTACGACGGCACCGACCTCAGCGAGCACCGCGCGGGCCTGTGCCGGATGCTCGCGGCCTCGGCCGCCTGCTCGGTCCGGCCCGTGCAGATCGAGGCCATGCGGTTCTGGAACGAGTTCCTCCGCGCCGCGCAGGAGATGCAGAGCCGGTCCGCACCCGTGCCCGCCGACGTCATCGCCACCGCGAGGGGCCTCCTCCCCCACCTCGTCACGGCCACGTGCATGCCGGTGGAGGACTTCGACTGGACGCCCGTGCGCCTCCGCGCCGACCCGCGCGAGGCCGCCGCCGCGGCCGTCGCGCACTACGACTCCATCGCGCGCCCCGAGATCTCCCAGGACGAGGCGGCAGAGCTGGAGCAGCGCGAGGCCGACACCCGCGTGCTCGGCAGGTGGACCAACGCGGCCATCGACAACATGTGCCGGCTCACCGGCACCCCCGCCGTGGTGGCCGAGCTCGCGGCGGGCGCGGGTCGCTCCCTGGCCGGTGCCGTGGAGGCGAGCGCCGGCGGGGCTGGCGCCCGGGACCCGCGGATCGCGCACTCCGAGGCCTGCCTCACGACGCTCGGCTTCGCGCTCGACGGCG
>Ga0136560_1000381_pt1 | contig 22049 bp, 7 predicted proteins | sample AntRauMeHopE1497_FD_104925 | JGI IMG/M metagenome (GOLD analysis project Ga0136560, IMG submission 104925) | Saline lake microbial communities from Rauer Islands, Antarctica - Metagenome Hop E1 #497 | ecosystem: Environmental > Aquatic > Non-marine Saline and Alkaline > Saline | place... | reverse complement strand
TCCAGGTCGTTGGCGACCCTGCAGCCGCCGAAACCGACCAGGGTGCGGGAAAGCGCTGGCTTCCCAACTGACGATGCCATGCGCCTCATCCGACGTGGAGCTGCGGGGTCGCCGATGGGTGTGATCCTGTGGCACGACCGCGAGCTGGATCTCTGGCGCTGCTGCGAGCCAGTGAAGCATCATGCCTTGCCACGCGCGGCAATCTCAGGGATTGGAACGGTGGAAGCCGCACCTTAGCCAATCACAAGCGGCTATTGCTTCTGGTGTTGACGATGGCTTCACGGCAAGGTGTACGGCGTGTGGTCCGTGCCAGAAGTAGACCCTGGCATGGTAGCAACCGGCGACGGACGCAAATCGCGGCCGCGGCAGCACCTTCCTGCCACACCTCACACTGACGGCAATGGCCAGGCTGCTGGCGTTGCTCACGTCCCTGATGTTTTGCTCTGGACAGGTTGTGTTTCCCGAGCGATGGCGAGGCTCTTGGAGTGGGGAGCTGTTGAGTGGGGCAGGCTTGACGGCAGCAGAACGCTCGAGCTCCATTTCATGCGTCGAAGGCAAGGGCGACGTCCTCGTTCCGGCCCAAGTCATAACCATTGGAGTCGCGAGCATCAACGTGTCTGGGGCTTCGGCGAAGAGCATCGAGCGTAGTTCCATTAGCTACTCGAGACCAGCAAGCGCGTTTCGTTCGATTAACCCCTCAAGCTTCAATGACGGAGTGAGAGTGTTTCCATATGTGCCATGTTGCTCACTGCAAGCATTGCTATGATCCGCCGGAACAAGCTTTGACCCTGGCAGTCTATGCCGGGCAAGACGCAAACGGGCTGATCGTGTGCCCGACCGCAGATTCTCACCTGGACAGATTTCGCCGGAGGGGCACAACAGTATGCCCTGCTTGAGTATCACGAAGATGTGAAGCAGATGGTCCTCGTGGAGCTGCGAGGCCAGTTCTCCAGGTTCGGCGTGAGGGGTTCTGCGCCAGCCGGTTACTCATCAGTTATGAGAAACCGGGCCACCTGCTTTGGTGCGTACCCAGACATCTATTGGACTGAAATTACACTTGGGTCGAGGCTGCCAAACTCAGAGGTGCCTGCAAGCCTGCAGGGTGAGTGGTCAGGGAAAGCTTCGGCAGCACACGGCATTGCTGGAGATACTGGCCGGGCCACGTGCTTGCTGGACGACCAGACCATGGCCGGCAATGTCGGGATCCGTTTTGAGGGCATTTATGTGTCCCGGACCAGGGCTGCAAGCGTGACGGCATCATCCAGGGGCCTAGCTTTCTCTGCCAATCTGAACAGTGCACCTCAGCGCCAGTTCGTGTCCTTCAACGAGCAAACAGGTGTCGTGGTGACCCGGCAGGTCCTGGATAACACCATTCACTGCCTTCAGTCGCGACGTGAAGGCTCGAGCCTGGTTGTGCTCGAGTGGCCTGACATGAGCCCGGGGGCGCTGATCAACCCATGCGAGACGTCATCAGAGTCGGAGGCCGTGCTCTCGAACCGGAAGCCGGAATGTCTTGCCGGGGAGTTGTCCTCCCGCTTCCTGGCCGGCGGCCATGTGATGGTCCTGTCCAGGAACGGCGGAGCCGGCTGGGCAACGTCGAGCGCAGTACTCTGCCTTTGCGCTATGCTTGCGTCACTGCAACACATTCGTCGGTCGTGACTGCTGCGTCGGAAGGCTTGGGTGTGCGAGCAATTCTAGACGCCAGAGCCAGGCGCGCACAGCTCATTCACTCAGGTCGCCCAGGTCCTGCGAACAGCCACACCTACGAAAGCAGTCATGCTTATGCACAGTGCGTCCAGGCGTGCGCTGGGCAGCGCGCCCGTAGTCGCATTGAGTCGTCGCGGGCTGCACACCCGGTGCCTGAGCAGCCGAAGCGAGCCTGACTGGGACCTCGCAAGGAAGGACAAGAAGGCTGCGCTGCAGTCGTGGTTCGATGAGCTACATGCCCGGAGGGCGACGGCGGCGGCTGCTGTGACCGAAGCAGAAAAGCGGCGCTTCCAGGGGCTCGTCCAGCAGAAGTTCATGCAGACGAGGGGGCAGCAACGGCAGTCCCTGAACCGCATTGGTATGTGCATGGCTGCGCTGGTTGGTGAGTTCGTAGCTGGACTGGCATGGTGAGCGCGAGGCGCTCGAGCCCCTACTCACGTGATTGCCCGCCCTCGTCCGACCACGCAGCGGTTGCGATGATTCAGGCGGTTGGGCAACCCAGCCAGTAACAGCTTATCCATTGCGTGCTCCTGGGCCTCTTGGTTGGCCAATGGATGGTGATGGCCAACACTGTGCATCGAGTTTTGCCAAAATAGCCGCCCGCCGCATCACGGCGCCACACACTGCCACGATGACATGCACTCGCGGGATCGTGTACTCCCGGCAAGCATTTGCATCAATGGTGGCGAGCTGGGGCAGCACTGGGGTCATCGAGCCGCCGCCGACAGGTTTGGGCGTGCGGGGCGCATCCCAGGGCTCCCGAAGATCGGGCGGGGTCACCTATCATCGGTATGATGGTGCCTGGCTCCCGTTAAGGCTACTTGAGCAGCCCCATCCGGGCGAGCTTGTGGGCTAGCGCCATCTCGTTGTCGTAGCGCAGGTTCTCAATTTCACGGCGTGCCTGGCGACGCTCCTGCGCGAATTCCTTGCGTATCGCGTCGCGCTTCCAGCGCTGTGCGGTCGCCGCAATGACCTCCTGCCTGTGAATTTCACGGCTTTCCTCTCTGGCCACCGCATCCCTGACCTGCTCGTCCAGCCTGGCTCGCAACAGGTGTAGCTCGGCTGCTTCGTCTGCACTCACGGCCAGTGACCTGTGCGCAGGCTCGGTAAGTGGCGGCAGTCCCCGGGCCGCCCGAGCTGCTGCGAACTGTGCTTGGGGATTGGGGACCCCAGGTGCTGCAGATGGGCCCGGACGGTCTGGCAAATCGCCGAGCGCCGGGCTTGAGTTGAGGGTGAGGACTTCTCCCGTTTCTGCGTCCGCAACCTCCATTGGCGGCGAGTGGGACGAGGATGCGCTGTTTCTGCCGCTCTGCTCCGGCTCACAGTCACTGCCATCGCTGGCATCGCGGCGGACAAGCTCACTGCACCCCTTCCCGGCAGGCGTACGATCCGGGCGAGTGGTGGCAGCACCATGTTATGCAAATCGTGCAAGGGCGGAGGGCAGGGGATGACCTGTAGCGAGTGTACGAAGCGTGAGGCGGCGAGCGCTCACCAGCCTCAAATCCCCAGAAGCGCGAAATCGGCCGGTTCACCTGAAAGTGAATGATGGAACGCCTTCGCTCGCAGACATGTGTTTCTCGTGCCTGGAGTCGCTGTGTGGGGAAGCCCGGAGACCGTCGCTTGGCGCATCGCTTCCCCTGCCTGAGCCCTTGCTCACCGCTTTGGGTCACAGCGGGCGAGCGTGGTGGGCGTGTGATGAGTGCCGGTTGGTGCCGCGCACGGTATCAGCGCTTCGGGTGCTGAAGATGGCAGTGATGGACTCCCCGATCCCTCTGTCTCATGTCTTTCGCCCTGTGCATGGCTCAGGGACCGCAGCTGTCGATGCCTATGTTCGAATCGGGTGCGGCCTGCTTCCGGGAATCGCTGCAGCTACAGGCGAGGAGCAGGTGACCGGCCTCGCTCCGCTGGTTTCCGCTGCCCCCGCTCAGATTGCGGACGCGCCGATGGCGCAGCCAGGCGGATCTGTGTACGTCGGCACTGCAGACTCTGCTGAGGCCGCGTGTGCCATGTCTCTAGCCGTGGCTGAGGCAGCTGACTGGAGTGCCGCGGCTTCGTCGGGAGGCTGGAAGTGGCAGCACGCGGCGTACTCGAAGTTCCGCAAGCAGAACATCCGGTTCCGCGAACGAAGGCATCTCGAGCCAGCAACTGCAAGCGCCCTTGCTCCCGTCCTGAGCGTGCCTCATATGTCGCAGCTCCTCATGAGCGCCTCCCTCCAGTGCCGCGCCTCCGCATTGGCTGACGGGGAGGATGAGACGGCCGCCGCAGCGCGGTTCACCAGGTTTCGTCAGGCACTGGATGCGCCTCCTGCGCAAGGTGCTGGCACGGGCCATACATCAGCTGATGCCAGCAGCTCGGTGTCGCCGCGCGTGCCCAAGTTGCGAAGCCGAAAGCGGCCAAGGTCTCCGCACGGCTCTGCCACAGCCGACGGCGCAACGAGTGACGACTCTGCGGACAGCCATGGAGCAAGTTTATACGACCCCGAGCCCGCCGGCTCGAGCGCGCTGAAGGGGCATGCCATCAATCGCTCGGACCTTCCTCAAGCTGCGCTCGCCGCTTTTGAGGCTGCGGCTGCCGACATGGCGTGCCTTTTCCAGACTGGGTCTGCAGCGACTGGAGGTGGCTTTGAGCCACTGACGGCACAGGCGTCCCAGCAGTTCTTGGTCGCTCAGGGTGCTGGAGCCTCATGGAGCCGGCCCAACTCGGACGATATTGAGTTCGTCGTGTCAAGCGCAGAGGGAGCAGCTGCAGCGCTTGGAATCAGAGCATCGGTCGGCGCCGAAGCTCCACCGGCAGGTACGATGGGGCCTGGAACCTGGCGCATCGGTCGACCACTTACGAGCAATGGCGCAGCTTCAGCAGGCGCTTCGGCGGCCGGCAGGCATAGCGGCACCATCCAGTGGGACAAGGAACGGTCAAGCGCAGGGGCCGCCTCCGAGACTCCCTGCTCGTCGTCCTCGTCGTCCTCGTCGGCGGCTTGGGGTGATCCGGCTCGGCTGCCGGCGCTCGAAGAGTCCTCAAGCCGGCTCTTGGCGGCAGCAACGGTGGGAGCTGTGGATAGTTTCAGTGCTGATCGAGCCGAAGCGTCGACGCTGGGACTGCGGGCGCTTGCCGCAAAGTTTGGCCGCAATGGTTCTGCCAAACTCACGGGGGCGATTGGTTCGAGCTGGAACCTCATATCTGGAGTCGCGCCCTACCGGCCGACTGACGCGATCGGCGCATCGCTCGGCAGGGTGGCTGCTTCTGCCGCAGTTCGTGCGGCATCGGCATCAAGCCAAGCACTGCTCCCCGGGCACACCGGGATTGCACCATGGCTAGTCGGGCGCTCCGGCACCGATCGCAAAACGCTTCCCGCAGCCAATGCCGCTCCTCTACGCCCACGGAGGCACGCACTGCCACAAGCGGCTTCACAGCCAAGCCCCTCCCCTGGCGATGCCAGACTGCCGAGGTCTTTCGCGTGGGCAGTGCCTGGATCGACAGTTGAGTTTCGGCCCTTCACTCCGTTCTTCTCCCGCGCCCACGTGATGGCCAGGGTTGTCCAGGTGACCCATCGGTCCGGCCCAGCGCCATCACGCCTCGCTCTTGCCGATATCACGTCGGTGTCGAGAGCTGAGGACGATTCGACAGTCCCCGGGCGAGAGGCATACCAATCTCCGCTCACCTTGTCAAGCCCTGCAGCGCTGGTCGTGCGCAGGCGGGCGGAGGCGTGCGCTGCTTTTGGGGTGCTGGATGACGAGGCCTATCTGTGGCTCTTTGGCACCCAATCAAAGGATGACATGGCCCCTGGGCCGCACTGGACAAAGCTTGAGCACACTCCCATTCGTGCGCTGGTGCGGGCGGCGTCCATGGCTGCGGCCGGCGCGGACGCTGACGGCCCTGCGCCGTCCCCCAGGGCTTGGCGATCATTTGGCAGGTGGGGTGACCCGAAAGTGCTGGCTGCACTGCCCGTGGGCACCCTAGTGCCTGTGTCGCGTTCAGTGCTGGCTACCAGTGACGGCTTGGTATGCGAGGGTGACCTTGCGGACGAGCTCCCAGGGCCACAGCCAAAGGCTGTCAGGGCTGAACGTGAAGCTGCTGCTGCAGCCAAGCTCGCGGTGACTGGCCAAGTGGCCGGAGCTGGAAGCTTTGGCTCGTCACCCGGTAGCCTGAGCAAGATGCAGGCAGCAGATGTCGAAGGATTGGGCGATCAGGCTCTTCGAGCTGCGGTTTCGGCACACCGCACGGATTCCGTCGACTTGCAAAGCGTTGCTGGAGCCCTAGCACAGGCACCTGCTGTGCTGACGGTGCCAACGGGAGCCCATCAAGCTACGAGGGACACGGCACATGGTGCAGTCGCGACCTCGACTTCCCAGAGGGCAGAAATCAGTGACACTTCTGCCGCTGAGCTGACACAGGTTCCGGTACCGTTCGAGGATGAGCGCATCCCAGCCAGACCATTGGCCAATGCTGGCCGGGGCGTTCGCTCTCTTCTAGCATCGGCACTGGCTGCCAGCCTCGCCACGAGGCCATTTGCGGCGAAGCAGTCGAGGATTCCATGCCTGGCTGCTTACACTGCAGCTGCTGTGCTTGCTGAGGCATCACCAGCGTCGGTGGCGGCGGCCGTACGCGACGCTTCGACGGGTCGCTTCCACCACAGCTTGGATGCTGCGGCAACAGCGGCTGAAGAGCTGAATACTGCAGCCCAGATTTGCTCAGATCAGGCATCCAGGGGTTTACTTCGAGCGCCTCCAATCCCGAAGGGCTCGGGCAGCAGCCCCAGGGATTCCATCGCCGCCATGCAGGTCGGCCTTTCCCGGCTGCCCGTGGCACTTCGTGACATCGGTGCGGTTCTGCTTGATGGCATCACGGAGGGTGCCTCGTCGGGCTCCTCGTCCTTGGAAACCCTTGCTGTCAGCTGCAGCGGGCGGGCCAGCAGCACGCAGCAGGTTGAAGGCCGCGAGCCGGACCTCAGGCTTGACCCTTCACTGGGCCTTTTCATCGTCCACAACTCAGAGAGCTCGGGCGTTCCGGTGCTCAGCGCTCGCTCAGACCTGAGGCGAGCCCCTGCCTCGATTCCTCTGAGCTGGTCGCCACCTTTCGGCGGCGGTGCCAATGCGAGGGCACGCGACGCATCCTCCGCCGTCATGAAAGCTGCAGGGTTCCCCGGTGTCTCCTCTGAGTCGGTTCCGTGGCCTTGGTGCGACGCGGAGGTGGAGCTCGAGTACCTGGACTGGGATTCCGAGCACGGAGCCCTGGCTGCCGACGCTTTGCTCCGTCCGCCTGTACCAGGCATGTGGGCTGACGTGCGGGACGAGACCGGCAAAGCTGACAAGGAGACAGAGAGTCTCGATGCTGAGACGCTCCGATGGGGCGAGTGGGGCCTATCGTTGCCGGCATGGCTTCGGGCCGGGGACGGCCTTGTGCGGCAGAGTCTGGATTCAGCGGGGGACGCTGAAGCCTCTAATGCGTCGGCGGCAATGCTTGCGCAGCTCGAAATTCCCGATTCCGGGGTCCGTACCATCATCTCAGAGCACGGCTGGGGCGGGTGCCACGAGCCCTGGGCTGTCGGGGGACAGGAAGCAAGCCCTGGCGCCCGGGCTGGCCCATCCAGCGCATCCACTGGCGCTGGCGTGGAAGGCTCTTCATCCCCCCCCGCCGGTCAACCTGACGGCGCACACGTGCCAGCTTCGACCGGCGCAAGCCTTATCAGCGCGTCTTCGTCACCCACGGACGAGAATCCAACCGTCGTGTTCCAGGCCGCGCTGAAGGCCTTCATGGAGACCGGCTTTGCATTTGTGACAAAGCGGGCTGTGCGATCGATCACGACAACGCTGATGTCTCAGGCGGGTCCCCTTGCTGCCATGGCGACTCCTGCAGACACAGCGAAGGCAGAAGTGCTGTCGGCGCTCAGGGACTACAAGAAGCTGTTCTACGAGCACTCCCAGCGTCGCAGCCTCGTGGCCACGGTCGAAGGCCCCGGCGGCCCTGTGGGCGTGCCTCTTGTCTTCGAGACGAGGGCAACATTCATCTGGGTTCCAGGGCTCCCGACCGACCCCTCCACCCGATGCGGTCCGCCGGAGCTCGTGCAACGTTCCGCCCGAGTGCTGTCTGAGCGCCTGGCAACGGCAGTGCTGCCTCACGAGCTGGTTGCCCAGGACATGTACTCACATGCGGTTCTTCCCTCCGGCTCTGGCGACGTGGCGCTCTTTCCAGTGGCTGCCGAGCCGCTGGAAAGCAATGCTGAGCTGCTGCGAGTCTCACTGGTGCGCCATGGCGATGGGGAGGGTGCTGCCGTTGCCACCATTGTACTGGGTCGGCACGAGCTTGAGGCGTTGTTCTTCTCATCGGTTCCTCGCATGCAACTCACCGGGCAGCCTGCGCGGACCGAGAGAGCCGTGGGCCTGGCAGGACCACTTGCTCGGCAATCCCAAGTATTAATGCAGCAGTGCATTCGAGCGAGCCGCATCCGACGTCGTCAGGAAGTGAGCGCTGCGATGGCAAGTTTCGGGGCTGAGGAGCTCGGTGACGGCGGCTGGACTGGTCTCGAGAAAACCCTGTGCGTCGGTCTTAAGCTGTCGGTCCTGGCCGGATTGCTCAGCTCAGTGGGCGGGCCGGCGGAGCGCGTCGACAGGTTCCGCAGATTGCTGCACCAGCAAGCGACCGCGCTGCTCTCCATCCTCGGCCTGAAGGAGCCGGCCGGCCTTGAGGCAAGCAAGCCGCTCGAGCCCAAGCAGCGCCGCCGGCCCCGCGGCAGTGCACCCCAGCAGCCCACCATCTCTGCTCGCACCCGAGCAGGTGACAGCTATGCGGGCGAGCCGGCTGGGGCTCCGCGCCCGATGTCCCGCCGGCGGCCGAGGAAGCCCGCCTCGCGGGGCGTGGCAGCAGCGGCCATGCGCTCATCAGCGCGGACACCCGCGGCGGCGCGAGAGCCCGCACCTACCCATCCCCATCCTCCGCCAACGCGGCGCTGGCGGACCAAAGTGTTCGCGTCGCACTGGCGTCTCCGCCCGCTGCCTCCGTCTGCTTGGCCACAGCTTGATGACGGCGTGCCAAGTGCGAGAATGGCGCTTGAGGCGAGCCCGGGCCCAGGTGACGCGTGCCAAGCGCTCCATTGCTGGAGCTGGTTTGACGGTGTGGTGCTCGCGGTGGGGTCGTTCCGGGCCGTGAGGGCGGCCCTCCGGGCCCTCCAGCTGATGGAGGCGACAAGCCGTGCCGCGTTCCCCGAGCTTGCCGCAGAGGCTGTGCCAGATGATGCATCCTCCGCCCGGGAGGCATCGGCTGGAGTGCTTGCTGCCGCTGCCGCCGCACTGCCTGCCCCGGACCTGCGACCGCAGGCGCGCTGGTACTTGGTCAGGACGGAGAGCGAGGCGGGGGTGAAGGGGTTCTTTGTGCTCCCATCGCACCGTGTGCGCCCGCTGTGGCAGTGGCTGGGGCCACTGGGGTGGGCGCTTGTGCTCTGAGCGTAGCGCGGCGATCGTGAACGCCTCTGCCACGCCTGCGCACGCACACAGCCTGGAAGGATTGTGCGCACACTGTGCCTGCACCGAATTGCACGGCCTGCCCATCGCGTAGCTGGGAGGCGTGCGACACCGGCCGGCCCGAGGGCATAAGCGCCCCTGGTCGGTGGCCAGTCTTGAGCAAGCCACGGCAGGCATGTCGGAAGCCGACGACCCGCTGTTCCCGTGTATGCTGCTGTGCGGTCTCCCGTGGGATCGTGTGACCCTGGTTGACGGCGCTGCCGACGATGAGGGGGCTAGCTCGCCCATGGGCGCCCTTGAGTCGGGGCGGCCAACAACGCCCGAGCCCAGGGCTGGCAGATCGTCTGAAACAGTAGGCGAGACGACGTTTGCGTCGTTCGTGGATGGTCATGCCAGCCCAGCGGCCGCGGCGAGCCCTCGCAGCGCGCCCGGAAAGCGGCCAAGGCACCACCCATTCCGGGCACCGTTCTCGCCAGTGCTCCATGACGTTTTCCCAGACCCTCCAGGCGGCTCGCTGGGCTCGACCGGGGTGCCTGCAGACGTGGCACTGCTTTGCTTGCCCGGTGGAGTCCGGCTGCGCAGGCCGTACAAGTCCGACCCACCCATGGCTCCTTCTTTCTTCGTTCCTGTCATGAGCGACACGAGGGGCCATCGGTACTACTTGCACACCTTGGTGGTATGGGAAGAGCTGACGGACTCGCAAGCCGCTCTGGTGGACACGTCTGTGCAGGAGCGCCCCGGCCCCGCATCGGCTCATGGACCAATCTTGGCTCCGCGCTCAATGACCCTCGTCTCCGAAAGGCTGATTCCAGGCGCCAAGACACTGCTGGTGCAGCTGTTCCGACTGTCATTCGCGAGCAGCGAATGCCCGTGGGAGCGAATCGTGCAGGCGGTGGTCGCCATCCCCTCCCCACCCCTCGGCGGCGCAGTTGTGAGGCACACCATCGGCGGAACAGCGGTGACGTTCAAGCGCCCTCCTGCTAACCGGCGGGTGTCGTCAATGAACGTCGAGGAGCCCCTGGAGCTGCTGTTCAGCGCACTGTCGGCCGAGCAGGTGGAGCTGCTGTTTCGTGCATCCCTCGCTGGCAGATCGATCGTCTTCGTCTCCCCGTCGCGCGTGTCTCTGACCTTGGCTGCGGAGGCACTCTTGGCGCTCCTGTATCCGTTCCAGTACCACGGGGTGTACGTGCCTGTGCTGCCGCCCTCAGCGTCAGCATTGACGATCCTGCGATTCCCTGGGCAGCTCCTCGCTGGGATGACTCTGAAGCGGTGGGCGCGGGATGTGAGGAGCGCCGCCGGTGGCGTGGTACGGCGGGTCGCAGCCGGCACTGTGGTCGTGGACTTGGCATCGAGGGTGTTGCACCTCGCAGGGGCGCCACACCAGGATGCATCGGCATCCCGAGAAGGCTTGCCGATTGAAATCCCGCCGCTGCTTCCTTCAAGGACGCATGTCAAGCTGATGGCGTGCATGCGCGAGCATGCAAGGGGGCGTTGCTCGGACCACCCCGCCTGGGCTGATTCCGTGCTGCCGCGGATGGACGACGCCGTGTCGTTCGGCCCGCCTCCGCGGCCTGGCCGGGGTCCGCCCCTCGGAGCCCCTGCTGACTGGGACGAGGTGCGCGCCGGTTTCCTCCGGGTTTTCACGGCGCTGTTCCGTGACTACCGGCCTTTCATCGGCTTCGAGACCGAGCCGCGCGCTCGTCGATCGGCCCCAGGTGCATACAGCCCCACCCGGATGACTGGGCTCGCCCGGCCAGCAGCGCTTGACGCGGAAGCATCCGGAGGCGCTCGGGCTGGCGTTGGTGACGGTGCAGCAGCGTCCCCTGGCAGGACAGCGCGCAAGGGCGCGGACGCCGGCCAAGACTGCGGGCCAGGACGACTGACCGGCCCGGACTCTGGTGCGTCGCCCGTTGCGGCCGCGGGCCTGGAACCACCTCCCATTGACGGTGGAGCTCTGCCTGACGACGATTCTGAGCCTGGGCAGACCCAACTCACGTCCAGCAACGCTGGTGTTGCCACCATTACGGCAGGGGCTGAGGATGACGCCCCAGCACGTGAGCCAGGGGACACAGCCGCGGCTCAAGAACACCCGAGCCTCGAAGCGGCACCCTCTAGTGAACCTGGGGCAGGGCTCCCGCATGTCGCCACGATCCAGCCGCAATCTGGACCTTCCATTGAGCGGCCTGCGGCACCACCAGCGCCAGAGGGCCGTCAGCCGGGCGTCACATCACGCATTGCCTCCGGCGAGGCTTCATCGCTGACGGTGTCAGCACCCCTCATGAGCGGCAGTCCGCCCGTAGCTCCACCATCAGGCAAGGTCAGCCAGACAGCAATGGTCAAGGCCTCGTTTGACGCAGATGCATTCATCGCGTCCCACTACCTTGGCCCGGAGGCAGAGCCTATCCTTCGTGCGGCCATGGAGGGCCAGTCGTTTGCGTCATTCATCCAGCAGCGGGCGAGGCCGCCTCGTGGCCTAGAGGCAGCCGAGACGCGGGCAGACATCCTTTTCTTCGACGAAAGCATCCGAGCGAAGCGAGACAGGTCGACATGGCGCCGCATCAGCGCTGCAAAGGTCGAGACGCCGTTCCTCGATGCCGGCGCTTTTGAGCACAGCGCCGTCGTCGACTCACCAGGCCCGGAGCTCGCGTGGCTGCCCCCGGCACCCACAACAGCTTCAGCGACAGCACCAGCTGGAGTGTGGTCCGCCTGTCCGCTGCCTCGCAAGATCGACAGGGCGCTGCTTGCTGCGACAGTCCGCGTGGCTCCACCCAGACCGTTGCCAGTCAGATGCCCAGTCGTTGCGTGGAGTGCTGGACCATCAGAGGCGGTGCTAGCACCTCCAGCAGGCGTCGCCGGGGGCAACCCCTGCCCGGAGACAACTCCCAGCAGGAGCTCAAGAGCGCTCGCCTTATCGGAGGGGCCGGTGCGATGGGTGGTTGGCTGCAGGGTCGCTGCGAGCTCGGACTTGTGCCGCAGCGGTGACGGACTCACGCTGCCTGCCGGAAGCCGCGGGCATGTGTGGCGCGCCTGGTTTCGGTGGAACGCCGCGGTGGCCGCTGTGCTTCCGTCTCATCTGGCTGCTGGGGTGCTCGAGGAGGTGCTGGCAGGCCTCCTTGCAGCCGGAGGTTTGCTGCCTCCGCCTGGCACGGCCGTCGGAGAGGCCGTGGTCCAGCCTCGCCGTGCGCTTCGGGTGACGGACGGAATGCCGGTCAGCCTGGACCTGGAGCTCGTTGCCGAAGCTGCTACTGCCCAGTTCTATGCCTGCCGGGAAGCAGATCAGCCCTGGCTCTGCGCTGCCACGCTGGAGCTGCTCTGCTGCCTGGGCCGTCTGCCAGAGCCTGGAGATATTGCTGATGTGGTAGAGGCTGCGAGCGACGCATGGCTCGTCACCCGACTCGCCGAGCTGATGTCTGAGGCATCGCTGACTCACGAAAAGCCAACCCTGGAGGCAGCCGGGTCGTCGCCGCGGCGCCCTTCGATGCTGGCCTCGATGATGTCGCGCTTCCGACGTGCTACCGCTGCTGCCGCCAAGCCTGTGCCACCAAGTGCGCCGCCGGCGGGTCCACCTGGGACCAAGGAAGCGATCGCTGCAGCCAGGGTGATCACGCTGGATGCAAGGCCGGCTCTGCAGGTGGTCCACCTGGCGCAGGTCATGTCTGCGAGCACGCCGCCGCGCACAGTGGTCAGCGATTCGGAGCTGGCTTGGGCTTGGGCCACCCACGAGCCTGGTGCTTGCCCCGTGCTGCGACACACTTCCGAGTGCCCGGAATGCTCACTGCGGCTCGGAGAGGCACAAGTCAGATCCGCCATGAAGCCGGGCACGTCGCAGCTGGCCGTCAATTGCCCCATCTGCGGCGAGCGCAGCAAGTTCTGCCCCCGGTTCCAGGTGTCCAACTCACGCGGAGGAACGCCTAGCGGAGGCGCCACATTGGATGTCGAGTACCTGTCCCCGGCGGCGCTTGCAGTGCAGCTGGAGAATGCGCTGACGAGGTGGACCGCCCTTGACATGAGGGAGCGCGTGCCGGCGGTGTGGTGGAACCTGTTCAGGTACGCAGTGGGCGAGGGGCTGCCAACCTCTGCGTTCTTTGTGGGCCTTGCCACGGCAGGAGAGCCGCTCCTTCGCGGGGAAGAGGACCTCAGAGCGTTGGTTGTGGCGTGCAAAGTCGTGGGTGCTGTGCTGCAGAGTGCATGATCCCAGCGTGACCTCTGTGCCAGGCTGTTTTCACAATGCGTGAGCTATGCGATCAACAGTGGCAAACCGAACCTCTCACCACTCCCTGTGCACTTGGAATCATCACATGGACCGTCAGCTGGCCCCAGACCCAGAGCTGGATGCCTCACGGGCGGCCACAACGGAGCATTGCGAACCCGCGCGGGCCCACAAGGTGGTGTGTTTGGTCCGGGAGGTCAGCCGTGCCGGAATGCATTCTCAGCACGCACTGGAGCTACCAGACGTTTCAGGGCCGGCCAGCCCTGAGGATGCCATGGCGGCGGCGACGAAGGGATGGATGACAATTCTGCAAACGGTCCTCGGGGCTGGTGCAACCGCCCCGGCCGCCGACAGCGCCTTGGTGCTGCCCCACGGGGTGGCTCTGGCTGTGCTCAGCGAGCATGCTAAGCCGGACCCGCTCAAATGCGCGGCAGACCTCTGGGGCGCCGTGGCCAAGGCGGTGGCCGACGGCAGGCTTGCTGTCCAGTTGCATGTGATGCGGGATGGTGGGCTTCCCGCAGCTCAAGGCGATGCTAGGAGAAAAGCAAGAGCAGCTAAGCTGACTGCGGCCACGGCTCGCGCAGCAGGGCGCTCTGGGGTCGCATCCGCGCTTGGTGGCGCGGCCGACGATGCGATGCGGCTGGGCCGTGCCGTGCGAGCTTCCCAGACTGCTTTGGCAGCCTACTCTCCGGGATTTCGAGTAGCGTTCCGCGACGATGCTGACATTCGGGTCTTGCCTCCACAGCCGCGGCGACAGGCGTTGGCAACCCCATCGCCGACCAACGGCCGGGTGCTGGCGCGGTGTGGCAGCCGGCTCCCTTCCGCGTCATCTTCGCCGAGAATGTCAGTTCAGCTGGCTCGCCTGGCAGCCGGCTCCGCGCTCAGTCAAGGGTCGGCTGGCCTTCGGCCACTTACATCGACCAGCCCCAGCGCCTGGGATTCAGCCGAGGCACGGAGTCAGGCAGCGCGACACAGGGTCGTTGCAAGCTGCGACTGGGATCAGCTTCTGGAGGTTCACAATACCGACGCCGGAGCTCTTGTGTGGTGGGCCAGCTCCCAGAGCAGCTGCGTTGGCTGGTACAACCCTGCGACGGGCGAGTCTCGGATCGTGCTTGGACCTGAGGACGCAAGTGGCGTGGTTGGTGGCACGGTTCAAGGGGGAAGCCTGTTCTTGGCACGTGCGTTAGGCTCTGGCCGAGGCTTGGTGACATCCACGGTTGTCTCAGGACAGGGCTCGCCGGCAAGCGATCACTGCATGCGGGTGAGCCTCGACAATGTCCCAGCTGCGGTGGCCAGCCTCACAGGTGCGTATGACGGCATGATCGCTGTCATTTGTCAACCATCTGTGGCAAGTGCTGACGGCAAGCCCCGACTGCCCATCGCCCTGCTGGATGCTCGAGGCGGCAGCAGTGACGAACCGAAGTGGGTGAGTGCCGCTCTCCCAATCGGGTACGAGGCCAAGGGTGCCAGTGTTCTCTCCGCGTGCAGCCTCAGGGATGGTGAGCTGCTGCTTGGCGTGTCAACCGTGACGACGGGGGCGCAAACGCTTCGTGTCAAGCTTCCATCACGACCCGGCTTGGCCGGCCTGCAGCAGTCCGCAGACGTCCGGACTGTTATGGGCGTGCCCCGGAGTGTGTGTCTGCGGCGGCTGGCTGGACGACGCGCTGACTTCCTTGCAATTGCGGCTGGCCACGGACGATCAGCCTCCCTGCCTGGCGAAGGCGGGTCGCTTTTGTTCTGCGAGGAGCTTCGGGGAAGCGGCGCCTTGAACTTGAGCCGCGTTCTCATGGAAGGGGAGTTTCTCTCAGCGGTGCCATGGTCGTGGTCTGCGAGCTCTGTGATCATCGCAGCCCTCTCGTCGGCGGACACAGCCAAAGATGCCCCCTTCCGTAAGGCTGCGAGCTCAGAACCAGCCCAGCCCCGCCCGGGGCTCAGTGATGTCGATGCCACTATGCGGCACTCAGGCGCTCCAGGATCCTCCTTGCGCGTCCGCGCACAACCGTCTGTGCACGCCTCTGCCGGCCAAGACGCAGCAGCAGGTCTGCCAGGCAGCGAGCTCTGGCTGCTGCAGGTCCCCAGTCCGTTTCCTCCACCTGTCCGACAGCCAGCTTGGCGCACCGCCGCCGAGGCTGGGCTTCCAGGCGCAGCAGGCCACTCCCTGGCAGCGAGCCTGCTCCGCCGGGGTATGCGCAGAGCCAAGCCTGCTCCTGGTGCAGGGCGTATTCGAGTGGCGCTCGGGGATGCAGAGGTGAGCTTCGACGACGCCGCTGGACGACCGGGAGACCCAGCCTTCGCCTGGGATGGTGGCACTGGCAAAGATCATCGTAGTAAGCGGAACGTACCCGAGCCAGCCGAAGGCTGGAGTGGAAAGGCGCCGGCCGGCTCACATGGCCCCACAGCCACCAACGTCCGTGTTGTGGCCAGAGTCCGCCCTATGCTGGACGGCGACTTGAGGCGAGGTGCAGAGGCCATCGTGCTGGCCACAGACCGACGGTCAGTCGAGGTGGTGAACCAGGGAGCGCACGTGCCGAGCTCATTCCGCTTCGACCGGGTCTTCGGACCCATGACGTTGCAGGAGGAAGTTTACGATGAGTCAGTCGCGGATGTGGTAGCGCAGGCTGTGCAAGGCTTTCATTCGTGCGTGCTAGCTTACGGCCAGACCGGGTCGGGGAAGACGTTCTCGCTTGAGGGTTCTGGCGGACTCCCTTGCGGTGCTGGTGCGCAGCCGGGTGATGGCATCATTGCCCGTGCAGTCCGTGCCCTATTCGACACCGCCGAAGCAACAGGAGCATCCTATGGGGTCAAGCTGTCGCACCTCGAAATCTACAACGAAGAGCTAATTGATCTGCTTCGCGAGCCAGCGCAGAGGCGCCGCCTGCCGCTGCCGGAGCGGAAGGACCCGTGGATGGTTGAGTCAGTGGATGGCGACATCGTTCAAGGGCTTACAATGGTGCCTGCTCGGAGCTCTGACGAGGCGCTCCGGCTGCTGAACGAATCAACAAGGGAGCGGCATGTCCTTGAAACTCGCATGAACTCGCGCTCATCTAGGTCTCACTCTATCGTCACGCTTTGGGTGGATGTCCTCAATCCGGCCAAGGCCACAAGATCGGGGACCCCGGCCAGCTGGAGCGCAGGCTCGCTGCAGCTCGTAGACTTGGCCGGGTCAGAGAACATCGAGCGCTCCGGCTCCTCAGGAGCGGCAGCAGCCGAGGCTTCGACGGTAAACAAGAGTTTGCTGGGCCTCGGGCGGGTCGTTAGGGCCGTTTCTGTTGGGCAGGCTCACATCCCGTACCGCGACTCGAAGCTCACCAGAGTGCTGAGACGAGCGCTGGGCGGAGATGCGTATGCCGTGATGCTTCTCAACTTGTCTCCTTCCAGTATCGACGTTGATGAGTCCTTGTCCACCCTTCGCTACGCTGTGGAGGCGGCCCGTGTCATCAACCTGCCAAAGCAAGCCATGAAGGCAACCCTCGAGCCTGACCGCGTTGCTGGTGAAGGTACGTCTACGCAGGGGCTCAACGCTTCCTTCGTCCATCTAGACGCGGGCCTTAGTCAAAGTCCGGTGCAGGAGTTTCCAGGACATCCTCGTCGCTCAGCCAGCGCTGTCGAAGGACTTGCAGGCCGTCAGCCTTGGCTCGCCAGCGTGCCAACGAGAACACCCAGGCGGGATCTTGGACCTACTGCCCCGAAGCATGCCGGCGGCGGTCCTCTGGAGACGGGCAGCACCTCCTTGGAGGGCTGGGCCGCGCACGCCGTGCGGTTCGAGCCTGGAGCGAGCGTCTGCCGTCGGCTCGTGGATCGTCACCCGACCATATGTGGCATCCCATGGGGAACAGAAGCGGGCCCAGGCATCGCTGGCCCCGAGGTAGTGCCGCTGCTCGCTGATCGCCGCAGCGTGTGCCCGCCGACCCCGGCAGTCGTCACCACCCTGCTTCGGCTCGCAATTGGTGCCTGCGACCGGCAGCGACTTGCCCGGGCAAGGCGTGACTCGGGCACCAGCGGGTCCGGAAAGGCTGCCATGGGCATATGGCTCCGAATCTGGGACGGTGTACTCTGCAACGCGGTTCTGCGCTTCGCCGACACCGACGGCATCGGGCTGCTCGCAGAGCGATACCGGCAGCAGCTTCGGGATGTAGACCACCGGCTGACAGCCCGAGCCCAGGCGATTCGAGCGCTAATAGCAAATCCCTTCGTGGACGGGCCCGGCTCAGCCCGGATCGGGAGCGCACCCGCGTTGCAGGGCCTTGATGCCAAACACTGGCTCGGGGCTGACTGCCAAGCGAGCGCACGACGGGCTGCTAGTATCCCCCGACCAATGCGGCCCGTCTGGGCGCTTGCGGCGACAGCAGCAGAGCTGGGTGATAGCTTCACACGCGAGTCTATCTTGGGCCGTGACAACCGATGGCCAGCGCCATCAGCGGGTCACAGCTCTGGGCCGCCACCGGGTCGCAGCTTTCCCAGACCAGGGCTGGAAGTGCCCGGTTTCATGTCTGGAGACTCGTTCCGGCGCGCGACAGAGGGTGCTTGGCCGAAATGCTCGACGAGCGTTTTCCCGGTTCCGCACCTCAGGCCAAGGCTGAGCCTGGACTCAAGCCCAGACCGTGCCGAGCCCCCGCTGCCCCCAGTCCGGGCGGCGGCTTCGCTCCCGTCACGAGAAGCTAGCGCCCCGTCGCGCGAGCCGTCGAGAGAGCCGGCCTCGGGCAGGCTTCGGGCGGGCCTGAGGCGGGTACTTCATTCATTGGAGATGCTACGTGCGATGGAAGCAGATGTGACCATGTTGGCTGCTTCGGATAGCAGAGCCTCGCACCAGGTGGTTCATAGGGTGTTTCAAGCGATGGGAGACGCCAGACGGCCGCAGGAGCTGGCAGGGCCAGGTGCAGCGTCACTCCCTCTAGCGGCGGTTCTCTGCGAGATGTCCCAGCTGGTGATGCGCGCCCCCGAGGCTGGATGGTCCATCTTGCACGGGGATGACGCCGTCCACGATTTTCGCTACGCTATGGCCCAGATGCGACACGGGCGGAGCCGAGCAGAGGAAGGAAGGCTAGGCGGCTCTTTGCGCCTTGCCAGTAGCACGCTTAGCAGGCGCAGGAAGCAGTCGGCCAAGGGAAGCGGCGAGGCGCCATCGCGCTCGGGGCCTGACCACCACGCGCAGGCTGGCAGGGCGGAGCCGATGTCGGAGGCAGAAGCGTTCCGCAGCGGCGCTGCGATGGCAGCAGCTGTGCTTCGAGCGCTCAACGGAAAGTGTGACAGTGCGAGAGAAGGGTGTCCGCTGCAGCCACCATCGGCCCTGGATTTGGCGGTGACCAGGGACTCCAGCGACAGCAGCGTGCTCCTGGCATTGTGGCGAGCCTCGCTGGCCAGCGGGACTACAGTGCCGCAACCTGTGCTGGAGCACGCCATCAGCCGACCAGGTGTTGTTGCGGGTCTTGCGCTGCTGATTGGGGCTGCGCTTCGCTCGCCAGCACGCGCGGCGATGGGCGCAGAGTGCGTCGGCTGCGTTCCAGCGATGCTGGGTGCCATTGGGCGCATGACAGGCCCATGACCTGGGAGCCCAATGATAAGCGTCATTCGAACTGCGCGAGGTGCAGCGTCCAAGCGATGGTGTGGGTTGGCGCGAGCCGCGCAGAGCACAGGCCCCAACGATCTGCAGCAGAGCGTCCAAGGCTCCTCAGGCGCGGACGCGTGAGCAGCCCGACCCTGCACACTCCGGACAGGGGGAGCCTTTGTCCAGCAATAGGCGTGGATGGCGTCTGACCCGCAGGCGATGTCCTCGAGGCACAGAACGGTCGTGTTCAAGGACATCCTCTTGGGTATTTTCCTTGTCCCAGGCGAGGATGGACGCGGTGCCTTCATCGAGAGCTTACAGAAGAACACGGACGGCTCCAGTCGCGAGGCGGAGCGGTCCAAGGTGCTTCACCCCGGCATGCGTCTCGTTCGGGTGGACGACATCAGGGTTGAGCATTCGGACTTCCTGAGGGTGAGGCGCGGACTGGGGCGCGCAAGCACGACTGCATGTGATTTGCATTCGTGCTCCGTTGGTCGGGGTCTCGCGGTGGCCTGTGGTCGGTCATCAGCGCAAGCCGAGGGTTCTCCATCGTCGCAGGTAATCGAGCTCATCAAGTCTCGCGGCCGGCCCCTCAAGACAGTGTTTGCGGACCCGTCCGAGCCAGAGTTCAGGTGCGCATCGCCTCGTGCCTTCAGCTGGTTGCAGCGTGCTGGGATACGTCCGGCCAGTGTCGCCGGCAAACCTTGCAGGCTTTTGGTCCGCTCGTCGGCCTGTTTCCCGCAGAGATTCGTTTCAGTTTCTGTGCTCAGAGGCCCAAATGCACGGCGAGCTTGCACATTTACGCCGCACAAACGAGCACCGAGACCAGGTGGGCCGCGACTGGACGGCGCTGCTGGCCGACTTGGCTTCGGGGATCGTCGGTGCCTCGCACCCGGCCGTTCCGCGCCCCGGAGCGGCTCAAGACGGGGTCAAATGGCTCCGACGGGATGCCAGGGGTGTCATCGCGTTTGATGGCGGCGCGGCCTCCACTGCAGATGGGATGGGCGGCGTGGCTGGCAGGTCGGCTGACTTCCTGCTCCGCACCACCGAGTCTGCACGTGGTGGGGATGCCCTTCGCCTCCTGGGCCTACACAGCGGGGCAGGGGCTGGGCCGGGCACCGCCTTCCCTTCGGCGGGGGCCAAGCTTTCCATGTCTGCCAAGCCTTTCAAGGACGAGGCAGAGGAAGCAGCCGACGCGGCAGAGCGAACGGTGCGGGCCATGCATGTGTTTAAGCGATGCTGGCGGCCTGGAAGCGTTGGTGTGGCTAAGTCGACGGGAAGCACCACGCCTGACGCCGCCCGAGCCGCTGCGCGACGCGGGCGTTCTGCGCTTATGTCGGAGCCCGCGGGGGCCGGCCCAGGCGGGCTGGCCCTGACGTCCGAGCAGCGTCAGGTGCTCCGCCTGAAACTCCAGTCGCTGGTGTGTGCGGGCGTCCCAGCCGCCTACCGGGGGGCCGTGTGGTACGCGATCAGCGGCGCGGCGGCAAAGCGGGCGCTCCACCCGGACGACTACTACGACACCCTTTCTCGGTGCAGGGCGGACCCGAGCGCCGCGCGCATCGTCCGCAAAGACGTGCCGCGAACCTTCCCAGGTCACCCGTACTTCGAGACGGACGAGGCCCAGGAAGCGCTCGCCCGCCTGCTGCTCGCCCACGCAGCGCACTCGCCGGACGTCGGCTACTGCCAGAGCCTGAACTTCGTTGCGGGACTGCTGCTCAACGTGATGGACGAGGAGGAGGCGTTCTGGACCCTGGACTGCCTGGTCCACGAGATCCTGCCGCCGCAGTTCTGGTCCCCAGACATGACCGGGTGCCGCGCCGAGCAGGCGGTGCTGGAGAGCCTTGTCGAGCGCTACCTCCCGCGGCTGCACGGCGCCCTCACGGCCGCGGGCCTCCCGGCCCACCTGGTCACCAACGAGTGGTTCGTCGCGCTCTTCTCCACCGTGCTGCCCGTCCACACGGCCCTGCGCGTGTGGGACTGCCTCTTCCTGTTCGGGACCGAGACCCTCTTCCGCGTCGCCATCGCCATCCTCTCGAGGGCCGAGGCGAAGCTGGGGGACCTTGGCATCGACTTCGGGGACGGGTCTGGGTCGGCCGGCCCGGGAAGCCCCGTCGCATCGTCGCTCTCCGGGATGGGGGGCCTGTTCCAACTCATCAAGACCCTCCCGTACGACGTCCACGACGAGGACGCTCTCATCCGCGCGGCCTGCCCGGCCCCGTCGGCATCGTCGAATGCCAAGCCCAGCTCAAGGGCTGCTGGCCCGTTCGCCCGCATGTTTGGCCGCGGCAGCGGCGGCAGGGCGTCGGCGTCCGCCGCAGGGCCTGAGCCGGCAGAAGTGCAGCCTGCCGTCAGGTGGGGCGACCTCGGGCCGGAGCAGCTCGCGTTCCTCCGGGAGTCGGCATGGCACACCCTGCGGCAGCAGGGCGAGCGCGCTGCTGGCAAGGGTGCGCCCGGACGGGGGCGCAAGCGCGCCGTGGGGAGCGAGGGATCCCATGCCAAGCCGGCCGCATCCGGAGGCAAGGCGCGAAGCGCTGGCGGGGCGGCGTCTTCGGCCCGCGGGGCGGCGTCCTCGGCCCGAAGCGGCACGTCCGCAGCGGCCGGAGCAGGGTCGGGCGGGGCTACTGCCGCAGGAAGCCTGGCGGCGGCTTCCAGTGCGACGGCGGCCCACGCAGTGTGCTCCGGTGGGTCGCCCCCGGCTGGGAAGGCAGAGGCCGTGGCGCAGGGCCCCGGCCGCGGGGGCGACCACACAGGAGCCGCACACAAGGGCAGTCCAGTGCAAGGTTCTGGACTTGCACCCGTGACTGGGCCAAGCGGCGAGGTTGTTGCCAGCCCTGGCTCGTTGGCGCCCGATGACGACGCCTCAGGAGGGCAAGGGACAGAGTCCGAGGCTGCAGAGAAGGGCAGCAACGGCGGTAGCGGGGAGGAGGAGAGAGCTGCCGCGCAGCATGCTGCTGGCAAGGAGGAGGAGGAGGAGGAGGAGGAGGGCATTGCGGAGGAGGGCGCTGCTGCTGCGGAGGAGGGCGCTGCCGAGGAGGAGGGCGCTGCCGCTGAGGAGGAGGGCGCTGCCGCTGAGGAGGGCGCTGCCGCTGAGGAGGAGGGCGCTGCCGAGGAGGAGGAGGGCGCTGCCGAGGAG
>Ga0136560_1000380_pt1 | contig 22056 bp, 19 predicted proteins | sample AntRauMeHopE1497_FD_104925 | JGI IMG/M metagenome (GOLD analysis project Ga0136560, IMG submission 104925) | Saline lake microbial communities from Rauer Islands, Antarctica - Metagenome Hop E1 #497 | ecosystem: Environmental > Aquatic > Non-marine Saline and Alkaline > Saline | place... | reverse complement strand
CCTCCTCGCAGCGGGCCTCGAAGGCCACCATCTTGCGGCCCATGAAGTCCTGCAGGTCGAACGCAAAGTCGACGATGATCACGATCTGCAGCAGCACGAAGAGCACGGACATGACCAGCGCGAACGTGGTGTACCAGTCGAAGAACTCTGCGCGGGGCTTGAGGGCCAGGGGCGGGTGGATGCGGGCAGGCGTGCTCATGGGGTGGGACGCGGCTCCCCCGGGCCTCACCTCCAGGGATCAGGAACGCCGCAACGGTCACGACCACTACGAACAGCACCTTGATGGCGTGCAGCGACGAATGGAACCACTGCGAAGGACAGGAGCGCGAAAAGCCGGGCATGGGCAACACGCCTAGAACCTTCCGCAGCCAGGAGCCCCATGCTCCTCTCCGCCGCTTCGGCGCAGCTCGGCCGCCATCGTAATGGCGCCAAATTAACCCCAGCGCCCGTGCTCACCGGAGCGCAGAACGTGATGAGGGCCATGAGGAAAAAGAACAGCGCCAGCGAGAAAGAAACGCGGTACGCTGCCTGCACCCCGAAGCATCGTTCGCTGGTGCATCCGATCTGGAACGAGTAGACGTTGATCAACGCGTCCTGGCCGTAAAAGCGAAGGAGGAACGCGACGATCACGCCGAGGGTGAAGATGACCGCATAAAACAGCTTCAGCCGCTGTGTGATGCCGGACACCGTCCCCGTCGCGCACCGGCAGATGGAGCAGGCGCAGCAGCACGCAAGCCCCAGGCACATGGCGGCGGTGCCGGGCCGCCGTGGAGTGCCTGTGCCGGCCTGCCGGAGCCGTCGGGGCTCTCTGCCCACCCCGCCGGCCGCCGCCCGGCAACGCCCAGAGAGTGCACCTGCGCGGGCCGTTGCGGCCGGGTCGGAAGTGGCAGGACCATGTCATCAATGTACGCGTACTATCGCTTCTATTCGTCCTCTGAGGTGCCGCTCGAGCTCAAGGTTCACGTGACCTCGCTTGACTGCAAGCACCTGCGGCGCACCGCGGCCCTTGCCGGGATCGAGGAGCCGTTTGACCCCGAGGACCTCATTGCGCGGGTGCATTTGTACAGCGATGGCGTGGAGCACGCGGAGCAGGGCCGTTTTACCGACGAGCTCCCGACGCTACTCGGCTCGGCGGTGTTCTGGAACGGGTGGCTGACGCTGCCCATGCGGATCCGCGACCTTGGGCGGGACTCTCAGCTTGTGTTCACGGTGTGGGCCCCCGGCGAGGTCCTGTTGGGCGGATGCCGCGTCGGCATCTTTGACGAGCGCCTCAGGATGCGCGCCGGCGCGCACAAGCTCGTGTTCTGGCCAAGGATCCGGCGGCCGGCGAGCAAGGAGGAGGCGGGCGACGGAATGACTGCGGGCGAGGCGGCGGCTGAGTTCCTGCGAGGCCTGCACGGGGTGCGCGAGGCTGTTGGCGACTCTCCGGGAGCCGACGAGGCCGCGATGGACGCGGCGGCGGAGGCGTCGGGCGAGCGCACCCGGGCCGTCCTGCTCCCGGGGGTGCCCGTCGAGCTCTCGCCGGGTGCCGCGGGCGCCGCGATGCGGCGTGCCGAGGACAGCGAGGAGGATGACGAGGAGGACGAGGGCTCGGACGGCCGCGGGCGGGCGTCGGACGCCTCCTCTGCCGTGTCGGGCGGCGCACCCGCCCCTGCCCCCGTCCGCGTCCGCCCGGGCGACACGGCCCTCGAGATGATGAGGCTGTGCCGCGCCAAGGAGGAGCACGACAACGGCGAGATCCTCCACCTGCCCTGGCTCGACCGCATCACCATGAAACAGCTGGCGCAGGACCACGCGACAGCCGAGGAGGAGGCGGAGGAGGCGGCCGAGGCCCTGGAGGCCGCCGGGCGGGGCGAGGAGCCGAGGCCCGAGGGCGTCGCCGCGCTGGCGGCGAGGCGGCACCCGCTCTGCAGCTTCTTGACCGTTGAGCTCCCCGTGTTGCCGTTCCCCGTGGTCTACGACCCGGTCGTGTACTCAGACGTCGCCGCCGCGCCCGTCGTCCAGGAGGGGCTCGTCGGGCCCGCGGCCCTGGAGGAGGTGAGAGACGCAGGAGGGGCGACGGCGCAGCCCCTCGGGAGCGGGCACCGCTGATTCCCCCTGCTCGCAGCTAGGCCGGGCCCGTGCCAAGCGCCGCATGCCGTTTCCACCGCCCCCCGATCTCGTGTCCCGCCCGCCCCCCCCCGCCGCAGGACCCCGTCGCGGCCCGCTGGATGGGCCGCCTGGTGACCGTCTTCGACCCCGATGCCGGCCTGGAGCACCCGGTGGAGGCCAAGGTGGCGAAGCTCGGCAGCTCCGACGCCCGGCGAGGGGTCGACCCATCGGCGGCACCCACCCCCGCCGAGCGGGCGGCGATCGATGCGGTCCTGCACAACCCCGCCATCCCGTCCCGCGCCATCACCGGCCTCCTCTGGCGGTACCGTCACACCCTCCTCCGCAACGCCGAGGCCGTTACCCGCTTCATCGACTGTGTGGACTGGGCAGACCCCGAGGAGGTGGCCGACGCCACCGCCATCCCCTGGGCCCTCGCGCGGCCCGAGGCCGTGCTCCGCCTGCTGGGGCCGCAGCACCAGCACGACTTCGTGCGTCGCTACGCCATCCGGTGCCTCGAGGCCTCGGGCTTCGACAGCCTCGAGCCGTTCCTCCTCCAGCTGGTCCAGGCGGTGCGGTACGAGCCGGGAATCGTGGCCAGGGTGGAGCAGAGGACAGCGGCGCGCAAGGCGGCCAGGGCAGCGCGTCTGGCGGGGGAGCCGCTGACGCCGTCCGGCTCGGCGGCGGGAGCGGCGCGCGACGCTTGGGAGGAGGCCGACGCGGGGGACGATGCCGCCGCGGTGACGTCGGCGGCCTCAGGGCGCGGCAGCGAGGACACCCCCGTGGCGGGGCAGGCGGGCGCCGGCGGGGCCGCGGCGCCCGGCGGTGCGGCGTCCTCCGGCGCCCCTGGCTCCCTCGGCGCCCCGGCGGCCTCTGCCTCCTCCCGCTCCCTGGGCTCCGCCGCGGGCGCCGACCCGGACAGCCTGTCGCCGCTGAGCGACCTCCTGGTGCGCTGCGCGTGCACCAACGTCGCCCTCGGATCCATGTTCCACTGGTTCGTGACCGTTGAGATGGAGAACGACACCTACGGCATGGTCTACAACACGCTCTACCAGTGCTTCCTCGCCTCCATCATCAGGACGGCGGGTGAGCAGAGCAGAGCCGGCAGCGGCCTGACCCGTCGAGCACGCCTCGGACTGCCGGCGCCCTCTGCTCCCCGCCCAAGCAATCTCCGCCCCCTTTTTGTGTTTTCCTCGCAGACGGCCGCCGCCGGCTGGATGTCATCCACACGCAGTCCGCCTTCATCGGCGGCGTCCTCTCGGCCGTGCGGGCGACGGTGACGGACTCGAGCCTGCGGGCGGACGCCAAGACCACGCGGCTGAGGGAGAGCCTGCGGCCCGGGGGGGAGTTCGGGGCTCACTCGGTGCTCTCCGGCCCCGTCCTGCTGGCCCTGGACCCGCGCGTGAAGGTGTGCGGCATCGTGGCGGACGGCTGCCGCGTGTTCAAGTCCAGCGTCAGCCCCGCGCTCATCCCCCTCGTCGTGCACGACAGCACCGACCCGGCCTTCATCAAGGAGCGCTTCGGCGACGAGGCCATGGACGCCTTCCTGGCCGTGCGCGCGAGGCGTGGGTCCGACCCGTGGGACGAGCGAGCGGCGGTGCGCACCGCCGGCGCCACGCGCTGGACGTACGACGTCCTCTTCAAGATCGGCGACGACGTGAGGCAGGACCAGCTCCTGCTCCAGCTGCTCCGCCTCATGGACGAGCACTTCCAGAGCCTCTCCCTGGACTTCTGCCTCACCCCGTACCGCGTCCTGGCCACCTCCACCACCACCGGCCTCCTCGAGTTCGTCACCGGGGCCATGCCCCTGGACCCCATCAAGGGGAACATCCTAGGCTGGCTCGCCGACCGCCCGGGCAACCGGGACGACCAGGGCCTCAAGGGCGTCAGGCTCGACGTCGTGGAGCGGTACACCCGCTCCTGCGCCGGCTACTGCGTGTGGACGTACATCCTGGGCGTCGGCGACCGCCACCTCGACAACATCATGATCACGCCCGACGGCAGGCTCATCCACATCGACTTCGGCTACGCCTTCGGGAAGTGAGCCACGCCATCGCCCCCGCGCTGCGCCGCGCCAGCCCCGCCGGCACCCCCTCGCAGCACCAGTGCCGCGGCCTCGTGACCGTCACCCCCGCTGACCTTCCCGCCTCGTCACCGCAGGGACCCGAAGCCGCTGCCCCCCAAGCTGAAGCTCACGAAGCAGATGGTCGAGGTCATGGGCGGGTCCGGAGCCCGCTTCTACCCCGACTTCCTGAACCGCGCGTGCCGCGCCTTCGGCTTCATCCGGCAGCGCGCGGGCCTGTACCTCGACCTGCTCAGCCTGATGCGCGACGCCGGCCTGCAGAGCATGGAGGACGACCCGGACCGCGCCATCTCGTTTGTGGCGGACAAGATGCGCCTCGACCTCAGCGATGAGGATGCCGAGCTGGTGCTGCTGGCGGCAATTCGCGACAGCGTCGCCGCCGTGTTCCCGCTGTTTGTGGACTTCATCCACACGTTTGCTACACAGCTTCGGTGATTGGCCTTTTGGTGTGTGGTGTGTGTATCGGGCAGCAGAGTTTGAGGAGGCAGGGCGGTGAGAGGCCACACGCCACGGCGACTGCGCGGCATGAGCGCAGCCGCTGTCCTGCGCGAGGGCGGGCACTGCTACAACCTTGCCGTACAGGAGGGCGATTCCGGGTGCCTGGTTGCCGCCAGCTGCAGAGACGGCAAAGTGCATGTTGTGGACCTGACTTCGGAAGAGCCGAGGCTCGTTGCGGGTCCCCTGATCGACGTCGAGGCCGAGGTTCTTCGCTCGGCATGGCACGGAGCGGGGGCACTCGGTTCGGCCACGGCATCGGGAGTCCTGGCTCTGATGGCTAATCCGCTTGCCGACGACGCTGCTGAGACGGCCCAGCGGCTCGAGTGCGACGATCAGGTTTACGGCTACATTCCGTTCGGTGATGGGAGCGCGTCTGCGATGGTGGCATGGGGCTCAAAGCTCGGCGTTGCGACGTTCGGCGGGGCGGTTGTCGGGGCGGGCGACGTCGCCGAGCTTGTGGCCGAGATGGAAGGTGCTGGGGCCGAGGAGGAGGGCGAGGAGGAGGGCGAGGAGGAGGGCGAGGAGGAGGGCGAGGAGGAGGAGGAGGATGAGGGCTCTGGCCCGGGAGATGACGAGGATGGCGCGGGTGCAGCTGGCAGCGCCGGGGAGCGGGACGGCGAGGGGGAGGAGGAGCAGGAGGGGGTGGACGGCGGGGAGGAGGAGCAGGACGACACGGCGATGATTGCGGAGCTGCTTGGTGCCGAGGACGAGGGGGAGGAGGGCGGGGAGGGCGGGGAGGAGGAGGGCGGCGGCGCCCGGCCTGTCGACGTCTTTGACGTGGCGGCGTTCCCCCACGACAGGGAGGCGACGGGCGACGCCAGGCTGCTGGGCCTCGGCCTGTCGACGGGCGGCGCGTCGGTGGTGGCGCTGGCACCTCAGGAGGACGGCTCCTGGGCGCTGGTGCCGGCGTGGCACCACCAGATGGCCCACCCGGGGGGCACCATGTGCGTGTGTCCCGTGCCGTGCATGTCGGGCGGCGCGGCCGGGGCGGAGGGCTCCCTGGTCATGGCCACGGGCGGCGCCGGGGGCTCTGTCTGCCTCTGGGACACCAGGCAGCCGACCAACACTCCCTCGTCGAGGCTGGCGGGGATCGGCGAGGAGGGGGGCGTCTTCGCGCTCTGGGCGCCTGCGGTGGGGCAGGCCGTCCCGGCGGCGTGCGGGGAGGGCGCGGGGCCGTGGACGCTGGTGGGCGTGGCCGGGTGCGCGGTGATGGCATGGGATTGCCGGATGGCTGGGGGCATGGGGATGGGGCGCCGGCCCCTGCGGTCCTTCGTGGCGGGCGCCGAGGCCAAGGGCGGGGCGACGGCGTGGGCGGTGCTCCCAGGCTCGACGCTGCACGCGCTTGCGGTGGGCAGGGAGAGGGTGCTCGTGGGAGGGGAGGTCGTCCTGCCGGACGGCTCCTCCGCCACCGTGGCCTCCGTCACGCTGGCGGGGTGCGGCGGGGCGCCGGGCAAGGGCGCGGCGGACGACGCGTGGGAGGGGATCGACTGAGCGAGCGCGCGCGTGGCTTGTCAGTGCGTGCCGGGCCCCTCTGCGCCCGGGCAACGCCGCGCGCGCTCGCCTTGCAGCGTTTTGCACCGCTCACACCCGCACCTCGACGTCGACTGTGCCGGTGTCAAACTGCTCCAGCCGCGCCGTCGTCCACGCCGCGCGACCGTCGCCCAGCGCCACGCTCACGTTGTGCACGCCCTGCCACGCCCCCACCACGGCCGCCTGGCCCTCGCCGCCCGTCGTCCCTGCGGCACCCGACGTCCACCACTCCGTGAAGAGCAGGCGCCGGTAGTGCGCCAGGGCGGGCTTGGGCGTCCAGTCCAGCTCGAAAAACGGTCCCACCCCGATGAACGAGCGGCCCGTCCAGAAGCCCCACGTCAGCATGCCGTCGCACGCCCGGTGGCCGAAGCACGCGATGAGCAAGTCTCGCAGCTGGTCCCCCGCCAGCTCCTTGTCGGGCACCACCATGTCGTGCTCCGTGATGCGCACGCTCAGGTTCAGGGCCGCAAAGGCGTCCATGCGCTCGATGTAGCGCGGGATCGACGCCCCCTGCCACTTGATGTGCGACTCGCAACCCACGCCCGTCAGCGCCCCCCCGAAATCCCGGAGCAGCTGCGTGTAGAGCTCGAGGTCGTACGCGAAGTTGTCCGCCACGCCGGGCACGCCCGAGCACGAGTGCGCGTCGTTGATGCGCCACGTCGCGTCCGGCATGGCCGCCGCGGTGACGTTGAGCCAGCGGGCGACGGTGGCGTTGCTCCCCGCGTAGTCCTGCAGCTCGTGGTTCCCGAACGGCTCGTTGCAGACGTCCACGTCGTCGATGCCCGCCACCGCGCCCCCCTGAAACTCGGGGCGACCGGCCTCGTCGCGGATGTGCGCCTCCACCGCGGCCTCGACGATGGCGGGCGACGAGCCGTTGGCCACGAGCGCGCACACTGACGCGGGGAGGTGGCCGGTGCCGCAGCTAGGCCAGACCTGCGAGGCGGGAGGGCGGGGTTGGATTGCAGCATGCGCTGAGGGCTGTGGACCATCACGCTGCTCTGATGCCCAGGCATGCGGTGGTGGACAGCGAAGGAGGCGGCCTCACAAGATTGTGCATGCGCACGTAGTAGCCGGCGGCCTTGAGCCAGGCGTACGACGCGAGGGTCCGGTTGCGGAGCGACGGCTGCTGCCACGACGGCCATTTCATGCCGCCCTCGAACACGGCTGTCTGAAACAGGCCGCTCTCGAGCACCTCGATGTACTTGGCGTCGTCGGGGCCGAGGTGCGCGCCACGCGCGGCCATGCTGATCACGCTCGCGTCCACGGCAGTGCCGTGCCGGAACGTGTGGGCGAGCTGGTCGACGCGAACCGCGGCCGACGACACCAGCTTTCCGGTCGACGAGTCGACCACCCGCACCGCCAGGCTCCCGCGCCTGATCTTGGCCGCGTTGGCCAGCGCATCCTTCCGCCAGGCCGCGTCGGGGCTTCTGCCGTCGTAGCCAAAGTTGCAGCAAACCGGAAGACTCGTCGCCGACACGTTCGCTGACGCCGCCCACCCAACGATGGAGCCCGCTCGCAGCTGCCAGTGCGAAGGGCCGAGGCTGCCGAGCACAAAATGCCACCGGAGCGCACCAGCCGGCCCTCCTTTTTTGGCCTGGAACGGGAGCGAGAAACGCTGCCACTCGCTTGTGACATTGAGTCCGGCGTCGAGGTTGCCGCGGAACGGCGCGACCGCCTGCTGGAACGAGGTGGAGAGCAGGGCCCAGCTGTTCGCGGGCTGCGCCGAGGGAACGAGCCGAATCTCTACGGTGGCAAGGAGAACGTCAGATCCGGCGGCAGGCTCGTCCGAGTACGCTCGCAGGGTCAGGTCGTACGGGTTCGAAGTTGCCTTGGCCACCGCGAGCGACAGCGTCGGGACGCCATCCGTCGTGATGCGCGTCAGGTTTGCGAAGCCGGGCTTCGGGCTGAACAGCTCGGCGGTTGCCACTAGGTCCTTGACAACGGGAAAGCTCCCCGGCGGGATGCCACTCGTGGACGATCCAGCCGCTGCTGCGACTGATGCTGCACCCGCCAGCACGACGAGCAGGGGCCACACCATCGTGGCAAGGAGTGCAGTGTGACGGCCGCAGCCGGCTTGAGGCGTCGCTTTGCCGCATCGTGCCGGTCGACCTCTGGACACCCCGGGCGCTGCAGCAACGCACGGCTGTCCGCGACACGGCCACCTTGCCCAAACAACCCGCTCTCGGGGCAACGGCCGGGAGTTCACGCGGCCGAGCCGGCTGCCCCGGCGAGCTGCCCCTACTCCACCGGAGCTCCGGCGCTTCGGCGGCCCGAAACATCCCGGCTGCGTGATCGACGCCCGCGGCGTGCTCCGGTTGACGCGACGGCACGGCGCGGAGAATCCTGTTCCGCCTCTGGGGGCTCTGTTTGCCTCTCTCGTTGTTGCAGTAGCTCCACAGCGCCCCGTCTCGGGCAGGGCAGGAGCGACGATGCCCGGTACGATGTCCAAGCCGTTCCTGGGCTTCGTGGCGGGCATGGCCCTGACCGCTGTTGTCATTCGGGAGGCGGGCAGGCGGTCCGCCAAGGCGGCGGTGTCCACCCCTCGCCCCACTGCCACCGCGACCAGCGAGTCCCGGCAGGCCAGAGCTGGCGGGCAGTCCCGTGCTCGCTTCCTGGCCCGGATTCTGCGGCTTGTGGGCGAGTGCGCGGGCCCTGCTGAGCTTGCCATCGCTGCGGCCGTCGCCGGGCTGCTTGCGGCACGGACGGCTGCGGACCTCTTCGTGATCCAGGCGCAGACGTCGCTGGAGGCCGCCATTGTCGCCGGGCGGCCCAAGGAGTTCGGGAAGCGGATCGCGGCCTTCATGGCGGCCGTCGTGCCAATCTCGGTCCTGAACGCGGGCCTGAAGCTCGCGCTGTCGGAGCTGCGCGAGCGCGTGCGGGACAGGCTGACGCGGCACCTCACCAGCAAGTGGCTGCGGGGGCGCGTGTTCTTCCTGCAGGGGCAGGACGACCGCATCTCGGGCGTGGACCAGATCCTGACCGCCGACGCTGCGAGCTTCTCCAACTCCGTCGTGGACCTGTACAGCAACGTCGCCAAGCCGGCCCTGGACCTGGCAGTGTACGGCCACTACCTGGGGTCGTCCATCGGCGCGCTGCCGCCCCTGGGCATGCTTCTGTACCTCGGCGTCGCCGGGGCGGGCATGACCTGGGTCCGCCGCCCCATGTCAGCCTTCGTGGCGAACCAGGCCCGGCTGGAGGGCGAGTTCCGGCACGTCTCCTCCCGCGTGGTGGGGAGCGCGGAGCGGATCGCTTTCATGGACGGCGCGGAGCGCGAGCGGGCCCTCGTCGACGGCGCCTTCGCCCTCCTTTCCGGCCACGCCAGGGCCGCAGGCGCGTTCCGCGCGGCCACGACCTTTGTGGACAGCGTGACCAACAAGTACGGCGCCACCGCGGTCGGTTTCTCCCTTCTCGCCATGCCCTTCCTCCCCGGGCCCGACGGGGTGCGTCAGATCCAGGCCCTCGCCGGGTCTGACTCCCCCCTGAGCCAGCAGGCCGTGTCCACGGCGTACTACTCGTCCGGCCGCATGCTCCTGAACATGGCACAGGCCGCGGGGCGCCTGGTGTCGGCGGGGAGGGAGCTGACGCGGCTAGCGGGGCACACTACCCGCGTGTCGGAGCTGCTGGAGGTCCTCGACGACCTCGAGAGCGGGCACTACTACCGCACAATGGTGGCCGGCTCCAGGATCTCGGCCATGGTCGTGGAAGCGGCCGAGCGCGAGGCGGGGGGCGCCGACGGCGCGGCCGACTCAGGGGCCGCCCGCCCCGGCCCGGGCATCGCCCGGCCCGCGACGAACGGGTTTGCCACCCCAGCCAGCCCGCTCGCCGCCATCCCCGACGAGCCCCTGCCCCTCGCCAAGCGCGCGAGGCTCCGACACGTCTACGGCACGCTCGTCGTCACGCCGGGGCGCGCCCCGCCCCCCGTCCGGCGCGCGCACTCCGCGGCCGGGGACTTCGCGCCGCCCCCCCGCCCGGCGGGCGCCCCCGACGGCCCCGTGATCCGCTTCGAGGCCTGCCCCGTCGCGACGCCGTCGGGCGACGTCCTTCTCCGCGAGCTCACGATGGAGGTGCCCCCCGGCACCAACGTGCTCGTGGCGGGCCCCAACGGGAGCGGCAAGTCGTCGCTGTTCCGCGTGCTCGCGGGGCTGTGGCCGCTGTTCGGCGGCACGATGGTGCGGCCCCCTCTCGACGAGCTGGTGTACGTCCCGCAGGCGTCGTTCATGCCCCTGGGGACGCTGAGGGAGTGCGTGACGTACCCCCTGTCGGCGGACGAGGCGGCGAGGGCGGGCGTCTCGGACGACGACGTGGCCTCGGTGCTCCGCGACGTGCGGCTCGAGGCCCTGGTGGAGCGGGAGGGGCTCGACGCGGTGCGGGCGTGGGACGAGATCCTGTCCGGCGGGGAGCGGCAGCGGCTGTCCTTCGCCCGCGTGTTCCTGCGGAAGCCAGCGTACGCCATCGTGGACGAGGCCACGTCGCAGGTGTCGGTTGACGTGGAGGCGGACCTGTACGAGCGATGCGCGTCGCTCGGCATCACCCTCTTCTCGGTGAGCCACCGGAGGAGTCTGTGGAAGTTCCACAGGAAGATCCTTCTCCTCGACGGCAAGGGCGGCTACACCTTCCGGCCCATCTCGGACCGTGAGCTGCAGGCCGCCGCCTCGGCGCCCGGCGGCGGCGGCGACGAGGACGACGTCGGCGTGTTCGGGTCGTGATTGCGGGTCGGGGCGAGAGTGTCGGGCGGTGTGGCGGCGGCCCGGGGCGGGAGGCGCGTATGTGTACTCGGGCCCAGAACATCAAACGAGGCGGAGGCACCGGCCGGGAGACGGCTTTCACGCGGCCGCAGGCCGGCCTCGGGCAACTCCCGACGCTTCGCCCCACGCGCCGCGCGCCTTACTCGTGCCCCGCGATATCCGGCTGGCTCGACTGCGATGCTTCCCGGGCCACCATGACGGCGGCACGCAGCTGCCGATCCGCCTCGTGCGGTGTCGACGCGTTCTCGCTCGCGGCGCGCGCCACCGCGGCCGCCTGCTCGTCCGTGGACTTGGTCCTTGCCGTCGAGGGCATGAGGCGTCGGATCCGCTCGGCGTTGCGGCTGAGGAAATCCTGGAACGCTAGCTCCTGCGCGGGCGTCAGCACCGCGTGAACCGACGCGCTCAGCGCCGCTGAGGCCTCTGCACGCTCCGCCAGGGCCGCGCGCAGGGACCTGTTGGCCCGCACTGCCTCGCGCATCGCAGCCAGGTCTTCCGCCGCCGTCCGCTGCAGCACGGCCTGAACCGCGTCGCCCCCGGTGTCGCTCAGCCACAGCTCGTTGCTCATGAGGCCCCAGAGGTCAGGCTCCACGTCGGTGGCCGCGTGCGCGAGCGCCCCTCCGGCGGCAGGGTGGTACGATGCCTCGGCGTGGGCCTTGGCCGCCTCGGCCGCCGCTGTCCGCTCGTCGGACGACGTGAAGAAGGCGTCGCGCTGCTCGGCCATGTGCACGATGACGCGCAGGTGGTGGGGCATCGCCGTCGCCGCGGCGTGCTCGAGCGCAAAGTCGACCAGAGCGCGCCGCTCGGCCCCGGCCATGCTGAACCGCTCGCGGATGAGGGCCGGAAGCGCCGCAGCGGCCGCGGCGGCGGTGTCGCGAAGGCCGGCAACGTCGTCCGTGGACCCTGTGCTGCTCTCCCGGGCCAGCGAGGGAGGTGCCGAGCCGGAGGCCGCGGCGGCAAGCGCCGCGCGGGCAGATGCCACCAGCTCCGCCCGGCGCCGGTCCACCCCCGATGCAGCAGCCTCGGCCCGCGCGAGCCGTTCCCTGTCCGTGTCCTCCGCCAGCGACGTCACCTTGCCCGCGAGGCCCTCAAGCAATGCCTTGCGCTTCCGCCTCGACGCCCTCGCGGAGGCCTTGTTCCGCTCCCGCCTGCGGCAAGGTGGCAACACGGTTGGTGGCGCAGAGGCTGACAACACGGCGCCATGAGCAGTGGGCAATCCTGAGCCTGGGGACGCCCGCACCGCCGCGCGCAACCTGGAACCAGCCCGCCCGTGCGCCTGTCGCCCGAGCCCCTCCGCTCGCGCTCGCGGCACGCAACACGCTGGAGGCTCACCTGTCCTTTACCTTCTCGGTGTCTGGCTTCCCGTCCGAGTCATCGTCCGACTCGGCAACGGCGGCCGCTCGGCCCGCTGCACGCTTTGCCGTGGGCTCGGCACGCCGCCTCGGAGCCCGCCGCCTGCGACCGCTCTCCTCCGATGGCACCCATGCCTCTTGCTCCGGCATTGATGCGGGCTCTTGCGCGTATGCCGCCGCGGACGAGGAGCCGAGCAAATCGTACATGCCGGAAGGCAGCAGGTCCGTGAGCCCCAGGAAGGCATCGTCGTCCATGCCCGTGTCATCGTCACCGAGGGGGTCTGGCAGCATGTCCATGGCCGCACCGCCGGGTGCCAAGGGTGTGCAGCAGGCGCAGAGCGGCGGGGTCGCTTGTGTGGGTCACCCGCTGTCCGAGGTGCCGGCGGTGCAATGGAGCCGCGGCAAGCGCAACCGGCACACGATTCTGGCAGCGAATCGCGCGCACACACACGCAGCGGTTCGTGGACTTGCTGCTCGGAAGCCGATGGCGCCGCTCAGTCCACGCCGAGCTCCGGCCTCGGCTCGTCCCGGACCAGCACCGAGATGCGGCGGCGCCTCGTCACGGCCTCGCCCGTGGGGGCGAACGTGGCGGTGCCCCCGAGGACCGAGTGCTCGAAGCCGAACCGCCCCACGCCGTGCATCACGTACGCAGTACGGCGGGGCAGGAGCACGTCCACCTCCTCCCCGGGCTCCCCCGAGCCCTCCGCCGGCTCCCAGGGGTCCGCCTCGCCGTCCCTCGCGTAGCCAGCCAGCGCCTCCGTGCCGGCATGCACGCGGTCGGCGGCCGCGCGCCGCAGACGCATCACCGCCGGGCTCAGCAGGCTCAGGCCGATGACGTGATCGCCGCAGAACTTGACCGAGTCCACGTGGCCGTTGATGAGCCCCCCGCGGTCCGAGAGGTCAATGGCGTGTACTCTGGGCTGCACGCGCGCGCCCGGCTCGAACAGCGCGATCAGCCGCTCCACGAGCGGCCGCACATCGGCCGGAAGCTCGTCCAGCATCGTCAGCGCCTCCCGGTACCGGAAGATCACCGAGTCCCAGTGCCCGTCGCTGTAGGGCTTTCCCAGCAGCTGCCCGTGAAAGAACTTGACCAGTGTCTTCTCCTCGGCCCTGTCCACAATGTCTGGATGGGTGCGGAACCATTTGTCCGTGATCATCGCGGGATCAATGCTCGGGGCCTGCGAAAAGTCGTAAAGCCCCGCCCCAGCCCGGGGTGCTGTCAATTTTCGCACCCCCAATGTCTGAATCGACTGCGCAAGCCGCCTGGCGCGGAGCATGGCCGAGCTCGCGGCCTTTAAGCTGCCAAAACCAGCCTCCCGGCCGAGCCAGAGCCTAGAAACGCAGATCAAGCTGATCCACACGACAATTGGACCGCCCTGACTGCAGCCCAACGCGGCTGCACCCGCTGTGAGATGTGTGCGCAGCGTCGAGAGAGCTGGCAGAGCCCGGGAGTGATAACGAAAAATGCCTCGTTTCTGCCCTGCTTGCGCCGGCCGAGGACCCCGGGCACGCGGCATCACTCGCATCCATGGCTGCAGCTGCCGCCTCGTCGCCTGCGGGCGATGGTGCCACGGCCACCGTCGACAGGAGTGAGCCCGGCGCGAGCGGCACGACGGAAAGCTTCGCCACACTTTGAACCCCACCCCCGGCGGTACGGGCAGGGGCTGGCGCCGATGTGATCGCGCCATGCTCATGATACCGCCTCCATCTGTGTGATTGCTCGTCGCAGGGTACGACTTGACGATGAAGATGGCCCCGTTCCTGGAGCCTCAGCTCGTGCTTCTCATGCTGGACTTCCTGGAGCCGAGCGGGGTGAGCCCGCGTGCGCGCACCCGAGCCGGGGACGTCTGATACCGCGAGGGCTGACCGCCCCGCTCCTGCCCCGCCCTTCTGTCGTGCGCGCCGCAGATGTACGGGGACGATGAGCTCGCCAAGGCCCGGCTCACGATCCTCCGGGATCTGGCGCGGCCCGACGAGACGGTTCGCGTGTACGAGTCGCTTCACGGACCCGGGTCCGCGCCGGACGAGCTGTCGGACGCGTCCAGGCACGAGGAGGAGCGCAAGTCGCTCTCGGAGGCGGCCAAGCCGGTGACGGACATCATCGACCTGGTCGGGCCGGACGGCGGGGAGGGCGCCCTGGCGGTGGAGGACTTCACCCCGGCCCTCATGGAGGAGCGCGCGGTGCCCAAGGAGAGCCTGGAGGCCCTGTACCGCCTGGCGCTTTGCTGCTTCCGCTTCGGCGACGCCGACTCGCTCGAGTCCGCCGCCCGGTACCTCTTCTTCTTCCTCATGGTCTGCCCCAAGGACTCCCCCCTCGCGCCGTCGGCCCACTGGGGCAAGCTCGCGTCGGAGATCCTGACCGGCCACTTTGACGAGGCCTTCAAGGACTGCGAGAGCATGACCAAGGCACACCGGGATAGCCCGGCGGGGAGCAAGGCCATGCAGCTGCAGGAGACCAGCTGGCTGGCCCACTGGCGCCTCTTCGCTCTGATGCGCCATGACGGCTGGCTCGAGCGCGTCGTCACGGAGTGCATGAATGACGCCACTCTCGATGCCATCGTCATCTCCTGCCCCTGGCTCCTCCGCTACGTCGCCGCCGCCCTCATCATGCGCCGCGAGCAGCCCACGTCCCCCAAGATGCGCGCCCTCATCCGCGCCCTCGCCCACGACGACGCCGCGCAGGACGACCCCATCCTCGACCTCGTCCGCGCCCTCCTCGTCCGCTTCGACTTCGCCGACGCCGAGGCCCAGCTCGCCCGCGCCGAGTCGGTCATCCGCTCAGACTTCTTCCTCGGCGGCCTCCGCGACGCCGACGCCACCGCCGCCCTCTTCATGGAGTCAGCGCGCCAGCTCGTCTTCGAGACGCACTGCCGCCTCAACTCCTCCGTCAGCATCACCGACCTCGGCGCGCAGCTCGGCCTCAGCGCCGACAGCGCGGAGGAGTGGGTCGTCGGAATGATCCGCAAGGCCCACATCGACGCCCGCATCGACATCGCCCGCGGCCTCGTCATCATGCGCGTCGACGACAAGCGCGACACCCCCGCCAGCGTCGTCCTCTCCCGCACCGCCGACCTCGTCGCCCGCACCCAGGCCCTGCAGCGCAACATCGAGCAGGCAGCCCGCGGCAGCAAGCCCGGCCACAAGTCCGGCGGCGGCAAGTCCCGCGACCGCCACAGCGGCCGCTGATCCCCCGGCCCGCCCTCTTCGTCGGGAACCGTGTTCCTCTGTGTCTCTGCGTGAATGCTGACTCGCTGCCATGGGCAATGGGTGCGCCGTTTGAGCGACTGCGGCACACGCCGACACCTTGCACCGGGCCCGCGCGCGCTCAATCGCGTCACCGGGCGTCTGATACAGTCGTGCTCGCGGCCGCCGCTCAGGCCGCTCAAGCCGCCCTGGCCTTGGGCGCCTCGATCACGTCGACGCGGTCGGGGCACCCGTACTCGGGCGAGCGGACCTCACCGCTCTCGGTGTCGATGAGCCGGTTCTTGGTGCGGCCGAGCACCACGGACAGGAAGCGCAGAGCCGCCGAAGTGGTCGTGAGGAACTTGGAGTAGGTCGACAGCCGCGCCTCCTTGCCGACGGGCACCGGGAGGACGGCGCCACCGCGGATCCGGGGCACGAGCCAGCGCGCCACGGTGGAGGGCATCTCCGCGAGCACGTTGAAGAGCCACAGGGTGCGCTTCGTCGGCTGCGGGCGGAGCGGGCGGGGAAGAGGCGGTCAAGGAGCGCGGGGAAGCCGGAGGGGCGGCGGCTGTGGGGCAACCTGCCAAGGCGCAGCGGCAGTCGCGCCGAGGGCGCACGGGCGGGTCACGCGCGCCGGTGCCGTTGTCCCGTCTCACGCGGCGGAGGAGGAGTGACGTCAGCACCATGCCCGGCGACATCCCGTGGACCACCACCCCCCTGCCCTGGCACTCCCTGTTGAGAGTGCGGATGAGCTGGGGCAGGCCGGCCTTGGAGAAGCCGTACGTGGCGAAGGACGGGGTCGTCATGCCGTCCGAGCCTGCGCCGTCCATGAGGAACAAATGCCCGCCGCCGGAAGCCGACATCGTGGCGATGGCCTCACGCGACACAAGGAGCGACCCGAGGCAGTTGACGCGCAGGACGGACTCGATGTCCGCGGCGGGAGTGTCGGTGAGCGGCGCGTTCACCGGCTGAGCGGCGCCCGCGTTGTGCACAACGATGTCCACGCCGCCCAGGGCGGCCACCGCGCTCTCCATCATGGCCTTGACGTCGGACGCAGACGTGATGTCGGCCACAGCCCCCCGAACCACGGCGCCCTCGGTGGTGGAGAGCTCCTTGGCGGCCTTGTCGAGCGCGGCGCCGTTCCGGCCGACGATGCAGACCTTGTCCCCGAGCTGCACGAACTCGCGGGCCAGAGCCAATCCGATTCCTCGGCTGCCGCCGGTGATGACCACCCTGAGGCCGCGCTTTCCGGTGCTGACCGAGTGGGAGAAGCCGAGTTCGGCCCCGAGCTTTCGCCACAACATCCATGCAGCTGCGCTCGCAAGCGCGAGCGCACCGCCCCAGAGCGCCAGGCTGTACAAGGTCCAGCCTTCCATGACACCGCTCCGCAGTGCCTCTCGCAGGTGTCCACGAGAGAGGCCTGTAGAGCGAACCTGCGCGGGGAAAGCCGACGCCACACCTGCGCTGCGTCGTTCTGTGGCATGGCAGCAGCCGCCGATGCGCCTACGGGTGATTCCAAGACGCCGGTCGGGCCCCGGGTGCTTCCTGTGAGAGAAGGCATCAGTCGAGGCGTTGCTGCGCGGCGTGCGCCTTCCTGCCGTGTCTGTGACAGAGTTCGTGCCCCCCACGCCACCGTAACGCAGGCCGATACTGCCGATGACACGCCCGCGGATCCGTACTACTGGGAGGAGGGAGCCAACGACGACGTGCCGACGACAACGGCGGTGATGCACAACTTGCACTGGTGGGGAAGCCTGGCGCTGGCCGGTGAGCACTGGAGCCTGCTTTGCGACATCTTTGCGGTCAATCGGTTGTGTGCGCGGGCGGGCCAACGAGCGCTGCGTCCATCCAACCGTGCGCAGGCGTGGACTCGGTCGGCGGAGTGCTCGCGAGCGGGCTGGGGCTCACACAGTCCCGTTACCAGTTTGAGATCGACTACGCGCAGCGGCAGCGCGAGCAGATTCGCTCGCGGATCATCGCCCGGCGCCAGCGCGACCTGTTGGTGCTGGAAGAGCGAAGGCGTCGGGGAGCAGCTGCGGGCGGCGCCCCCGCCGATTCTCGCAGTGTCGAAAAGGCCGTGAGCGACAGAATCGAGCTGGAGAGGACTGCGAGGGCCAGAGAGAGGGCTGAAAGGGGCGAGGAGGAGGAGGAGGAGGGCGATGCTGACAAGACGTTCTTTGAGGCGGCGGCGGAGGCCGAGGCACGGGCGGAGCGAGAGACGGCAGCGGCGGTCGCGCCCTCCGCGAGCGGTCCTGCGCCCAAGGGTGCGGCCAGTGCGGTCTAGGCCCCTCGTTCGGCTGTGCGGCGCAGGCAGGCGGCGCCGCCATCGCCGGGTAGCCATAACATGTTTCGGTAGCGCTTCCCGCGGCACCGGCACACGTCACCTGCACGCACACACGCACACACGCGCCACCGGGGTCAGCCACGCCGCCCCTCGCCGTCCCGGCCGTCGGCGTCGGCCCCAAAGGTGGTGGCCGCCGTCTTCGCCAGGAAGCGCTGCTTCTCGAGCTGCGCCTGCCGCCGCTCCTCGCGCCTGCGCTCGTCGATCTGGTCGGCCTGCTTGGCCTGCTCGGCGCGGATCTGGAGGCGTCGCGCCGCGCGGCCCGTCTCGGTGTCCTCCGGCCCCCCGATGACGTCACGAACGCCGTAAAAGTCGCCCTCGAACTGCGGCGGAGCGGGAGCGGGCGGGAGGGGGGACACCGTGGCGGGCAGGCTACGCCAGACCGTGGGCCGGGCACGTCTGCAAGAGGCCGGGGCGCGGGAGGCCGCCCTCTCACCCTGACGAACGTCGGCGCCATGTTGTACTGCAGCAGCGCGCGGATCCACGCCTCGCGCGTATTGAAGTAGTCTGCGAGCCTGTGCGGGGTCCAGTAGTCTGGGTCTTCCCTGTTCTTGGCGAAGAGCTCGAAAATGGATGCCATGTCCAGCTGCTCCTCCACGTGCATCTCGCTCAGCATCAGCTGGTCCCCGGGCCCGTGCTCGGGCGGGCGCATCGGGAAGATTTCGCCGTGCGGCACGCGGTGAATGGCCGACGCGCTAAGCTGCAGGCCGTACTTGGGCTGCCGCTGCTCAAGCGTCTTGGCAGCGTCGCCAAGCTCCGAGGCAGGGGGTGGCAGCATGAGCTGGGCCGCCTGCATGGCTGCAATCTGAGTCGAGTACTTGGCACCATCTGGACCGTCCAGCAGCCCGGGGTTCTGCAAGGGTGGCGCGAGGAGCAAGCTGACGTGAGACACCCCGCAAGCTCGGCAGCGCGAGCGCGTCCACCCTTGCGTGCGGCACGTCTCACTGCTTGCAGCCTTGCAAACACCTCAAGCTGCTTCTGCCCGAAGTCTGCGATCTCGAGGCGTACTCCCCGGCCGGCGTGCTCGATCGTGTCCGAGAAGCCTTCGTCCTTGGCGTGCAGAGAGTCCGCCTCGACCAGTGTTGCTGGCTTGACAGCTGCGGTGATGGTTATTTTGACACGTTCGCGCTCATGGTGCACGGGGATGCGCCACAGGGCGGCCTTGGAAGCGGAAGGCATCGGAGCTCACCCTGCCGTCCCGCCTCCGCCGCCGTTATGTCCGCCTTGATGGGCGGCCGCACCTTGCCGGCGCCTGCTGCCTTGGCCCCCAGCCTACGGCCGGTACGCGAGGCTTCGTTTCCCATGCCGCGCGGAGTGCTGGGACCGGCAGAGATTCCTGACCATTGCAAGCCACGCACATCAACGCTTCGTGTGGACCACCGTGTCGTCGGACTTGTTCACGACCCGCGTGAACCGCAGCAGAAGGTCCGCCATGACGCGGCCGGGCCCCACGAGACGGGCCGTGAAGGGCTCCAGCTCGGCCGCCGACCACTCCGTCTGCTTGGCGAACAGCTGACGGAATCGCGCCGCCGGCTCCAGGTCCAGGTCCTCCGCCGCGAACGGCTCCAGCAGGGCCTCGCCCGCCCGCCTCACCCTGAGGAACAGCCCCTGCAGGAGCTCCTCGGAGGCCTCGAAGCCCTCCAGCGAGAACTCCGCATCCTCGGCCGCCGCAGACGAGGCCGCCGCTGACTCTGCTCCCGCCGCCTCCGCCAGGCTCTTGGGTCCCCCCAGCTCCAGGAGCCTCCCCACTGCGGCCCTCCAAGCGGGGAAGAACTCTGACTCGGGCACAAGCTGCGAGTGAATGAAATAAATGAGGGGACAACTACGGTCGAGGTGACGGGGCGGCCGCCCGTGGCGCCGCTCGGTCGTGCCTTGCGGCGTGTGCGTGTAGCGCCACCGCAGGAGCCCGGGCCGCTCAGCCACGCCGGCCGTCACCACGGTTCCGCCGCCTGCCTTGCGGCCGCTGCTGCGGAGGCTCCCTCAGCAAGGCCACGGCGTCCCGAGGCACTGGCGCCCCGCGGCCGTCTCACCCCCGTCGTGGCGGCTCCCGTGCGGTCCCGGATCAGCTGGAGCAGCTGGCTGCCGAGCGCCCTGGCCGCCCTGCGGGGGCTGATGCACCACCGTCCCGCCTCCGTGGGGTGTTGGCGCCCGAGCGTCCCCAGGGCGTGCAGCACGAGGCTCTCTGGGAAGCTGTCTCCCACAAAGGCAGCGACGGAGCCGGTGCGGACGGCGAGGAGGGGCATGGAGTTGTCCGCGACGGCGTCGAGCACTGCCGACTGCAGCGCCAGCCGCAGCTCCGGCGAGACCAGGCGGACGGCACCTGCGAGCGGTGGGAAGCGGAGCGCGGTGGCATGTGCGAGAAGCGCGCGGCGGGCCCCGTGCCGGCAGCGGCCGTCGGCGTCACCCCATCGGGCGGACAGCGTCCCAACCCCCTGGCGAAACAGCGGCCGGGCACACACCGTCACCCCCTGGCAGCCCGCGCTCACCATCGCGCTCCACGGTTCCCATGGCCGCAAGCTCTGCCCGGATCTCCGCGGCGCTCGCCTGCACGCAGGCCTCAAGGTCGCTGAGGGTGAAGTGCGTCGCCGTGCCCATGGCGCGCGCCTCGTCCGCCGCAGCCTTGCTCGCGGGAGTCAGCGCTGCTTTGCCGTCGCCCTTGCCTGCGGGCGTCACGGGGGCGGCGGTATCCCCGGCCCGGCGCCGCTTCCTGCTTGCCTTGGCGGGCGAGCCTGCTGCCTCGTCATCGTCGTCCTCCTCGCCTCCCGCTTCCATCGCCTCGGCCTTGGCGTCTTCCACAGTCAGCATGCTGCGCTGCAGGAGTCTGTGCATCAGCGCGATGCGCGGCGGCGTGAGCTTGGCTTCAAACGCGCTCCCAGCCATGCCGACGACCTCGGCAGTCCCAGCATCGCCCGACCCGTCCTCAGGGGAAGCAGCAACGTCGGCCGTCGGCATATGCCTCGCAAGCAGCAGCGTGTTGGATGTCTCGACCGTCTGGAGCTCAAACGTGCTCGTGTCGGTGCACAGGACCGCATCCGCGCCATCTGCGGCCTTGACGTACAGCCTGCGTGCAGCAGACGGGCGGGCGCGAACCACACCATGCGTTGGGTCGCGCGCCGAGCGAGGATCAGCCGGGGAGGGGTGCGCGCGGCGTTTGAACTCGCTCACGGCTTTCCCGCAGTCACGTGCTTCAGAAGGTCGTCATCCAGCGAGAGCAGCTTGTACTCCCCCTCCACAAGCCTCGGGCCGAACACCACTTGGGCGCCGTCAAGCCGCGAAGCGAGGTCGGACATGGCCGAGGCCGAGTGAAGCAAGCAACTTAGGTTCGGCAAACAGTGCTGACAATGCGCACACAAGGTCGCAGCGCGTGCAAACACCACACCGGGAACCAATGAATCGGACCGCTGTCGTGCGCGGCCCTTACGGCCGGCACGCTCAGCGTTCGGCTTCGTCGTCACTCGGCTGCCGCAGCGACGGCTGCCGCCTCGAGCCTGGCAATCGCCACCGCGATTGCCTGCACAGGGCTGAACGGGGCCCTGACCTCGATGCAGACCTCGTCCGGGCATATGGCCGCCCCGGACACGGCGTCGAGTCGCATCGCGACGCGTGAGGGGTCACGGGGCGACGAGGCATGCGGCCGGGCGCCCGAGGCCGCGGAGCCGGCCTTGGGGGGTGTGGGCGGGTCCGCGGCGGAGAGCGCGGTGCAGAAGCCGCCAGGGAGGCTCTTGCGTCCCGACGCCGTGACGCGGCGGAACACGTCATCCAGGGCCGACGCCGCGGCGGCGACGGGCGATGTCGTGCCGCCGGACCGCGAGGAGCCGCTGCCGGTGCTGCGGGCGGCGTTTAGAGCGGCGGAGAGGACAGCGCCGGGCCTCTTGGCCGCGGCGGGGGCGCCTCCCCGCCCAAAGGCTGCAAAGTCGAGGACGCCGACGTCGTCGAGGAACATCGCCCCGCGGGCCGGCAGAGCCGACGCGGTCATGAGGCCCGAGGGGGCGTCGTCGGACGGGGGCGCGGACCGCTCGGTCCACGGGTCGCCGTCGCCGAGCCCGCGTCCGTCCGCGTGGAGCGACGCGCCGTCGGCAGTGCCCGCGCGGGCGAGGCGAGCGATCGGTTCTCCCGAGCTGGAAGCTCGCCGCGTGTGGGCGTGCGGCACCGTCACGTCGTCGTCCACTTCGTTCCAGTCCGACGTGACGCCGGGGCTGTCGTCGTCGACGTCGCCGTCGCTCGGCTGCCCGTGGTCAT
>Ga0136560_1000379_pt1 | contig 22087 bp, 13 predicted proteins | sample AntRauMeHopE1497_FD_104925 | JGI IMG/M metagenome (GOLD analysis project Ga0136560, IMG submission 104925) | Saline lake microbial communities from Rauer Islands, Antarctica - Metagenome Hop E1 #497 | ecosystem: Environmental > Aquatic > Non-marine Saline and Alkaline > Saline | place... | reverse complement strand
GTGCTCGCCGACCGCGTGGCGCTGCTGAAGCGGGCAGAGGCGGCGCAGGACGCCGCGGCCAAGGCCACGGGGACGGCCGTGGCGGTGCAGAAGAAGCGGCTGGCGGCGCTGGACGCTACGCAGCAGGCGGTGAACGCCGACGCCCTGGCGCAGTCCGCGATGGTCAGCGCCGCGCACCAGCGCGCCGCGGACCTCAAGGACCTGCTGGAGGAGTACGTCAGGGGGCGCATGCTCTTCCACTGCCGCGCGCTCGAGGGCTTCTCGCGCGCGTCGGCGGTCATCGCCGCCGCCGACCCGTCGCTGGCGGCGGCGGAGGTGCAGCGGAGGATGCTCGACGCCGCCACGGACTCGTCCGTGCTCGTGGTGCCGGGGGCGGAGGACAAGGCCGCGCGCGGGCGCGGGGCGGGCGCGGGCGCGGCCGGCGCCTCGGCGGCTGGCGCCTCGGGTGTCGGGCGCGGCGACGACGCCGGGCGAGGTGCCAGGGCGGCGCGCGCCGCGGCGCCCCCGGTGCCGGCGGCCGCGGCGGCCGCGGCGGCGGGCGGGGACGGCCCCGTGTCCCGCAGCGAGAGCCTGCTCTCCGAGGACGGCGGGGTGGAGGAGTGATGCGCCAACGGGCGCGGCAGCCGAGGCCCCGCCCCGCCCCGGCCCGCCAGTGCCCGCTGCGCGGAATCCTGCGAGTGATCCGTGGTGCATGGTCCGCAAGTTGTGTCAGTGGTACCGCGTGGCGGAGCCTGCTCTGCCTCGGTTTTTGCTCGCGCTTTCAGCGCTCACTCGAGGGCGCCGCCGGTGCCCAGCCAGCGGCGATGGCGGCCGCTGCCACGGATGCTGACATGACCGCACTGACGGCGGACGAGGAGATGGCCAAGATGGACGCGGCCACCCACGCGGCGCAAGCCGACCTCGATGAGCACGGGCACAAGTACCTGGACGACACTTCCAAGCTGGTCACTGCCGCCGGGGACCTGGGCAAGCGGTACAAGGTCATGGGTGAGCCTCACGGCTCGGCGCCGGGCATCCAGGCGCGCCACGGTTTGAAATCTGCCCAGCCATGTGATCCCCGCCAGCCAGCCGCTCGACCCAACCCGAGTTCCCGCAGCCAAGCACGAAGATGGAAAGTACATGAAGACGTTCGGGGCCTCGCACAAGTACATGCACGCGCTGTCGGCCAAGGGCGCCGAGGCCTCGGCGAACCTTACGTCGTTTTCCAAGAGGCTCTCCGACGAGGGATTCATCAGTGCGCTCCGGGAGATGTACGCGGGCGCGAACGGCACGCAGGGCGGCAAGCTGCTGGCCGCGGAGGCGGGGTGCTTCAACTGGGCCAAGCTCGGCGACGACTGCACCTGCTTTACCACCACCGCACCGTCGCTCGGCTTCCTGAGCGGGGCGTTCGGCGCGAACCCTCCCCCTGTGAAGGCGCGGCAGGTGCGCAAGCCGAGGTCCAAGACTGACCTCTCGGCCCTCGGCCCGCAGCTCGCGCCCACGCAGCTGGAGGACACCGCGAAGCACGAGATCGCCCAGGTGACGCTTCAGGACGCGCTGATGGACCAGCTCCTGACGCTGGTGTCGTCCGCGCGGTACGTGGACATGCTGGGCAACGAGCGGGGGAGGCGGCTGCACATGCTGGGCACGCTCGTGGACCCGTGGAGCTTCACGCAGACGGTTGAGAACTTTTTCTTCTTTGCCAGCATCGTGGCGGCGATGAAGGCGAGCGTGTCTGTGGGCAAGGACGGCGAGGCGTACATCGCGGTGGGCAGCGTGGACAAGGGCTCGGGCGGCCGCAAGGCGCATGACGAGGAGCTGAAAAAGATCAAGGACGGCAACCTCGTGGCGCACATCGGGACAGGGCTCAAGCAGCTGGTCCCCGGCATCGACCGGGAGCTGTGGAGGGACGCGGTGAGGGCGTACGGCATCAGAGAGCCGGTGCTCGCGCACCGCGCGTCGACCGACTCCACGGCGCCCGCGTCGTACCGGGCGGAGCCCTACCCGGAGCACGCGGCCGACCCGGCGCCCAGGCCCGCGAAGCGGTCCAGGGAGGGGCGGGGGGGCGGCGGGGCGGGTGCCGACGCCAGGGCGGCTCCGGACGAGGACGAGGCGGCCGACGACGACGAGGAAACCACGCCCGTGCCCGCGGCTAAGCGAAGCAAGAGCAAGAAGTCTCGCGCGTGATGCGTGTGGCGCTGGTGCTTGTTACGCCTCTGCAAACGGCTGCGTTGCGCGCGCCGAAGCCGCCGCACTCGTTGCCTCCGCCAGGTGACCAGGAAAGCCTTATCGTGCCGGCGACTTGGGCTGCCACGCCGGGCTCTTAGCCGCCTGTGCAAGCCCGGGTGCTCGTCGTCACCCTCACGTGTGTCCGGCGCCCGCCCGCGCCCCTGTGTCCCACGGACACCCGCCCAAGGCGCACAAATGGCGCAGGCAAGGCTCATGCGTGTCAAGCGCATGTGTGCGCTCGGGATTGACGTCTCGACCCGCTGCCCAGGGCTCGCTGGAGTCGTTGCGGACCTTGCGACCGGCCCCAAGGGCCAGATCGAGGCCGTGACCTGGACCTTTGTCTCCGGCTCGGCTGACTCGGTGCCATCGGGAACGAGCGTGCTGCAGACGGGCACCGCGACGACTCTGTCGGCCGCACGGCACTGGGCCGGGCTGAATCCCGCGGACGGCGATACGATGGCAGTCGGCGCCGTGGAGGGCTTCATGATGAACTTTGCTGCGGGGCGGTTCCGGACGCAGGGCCTGTTCCTGCTGGCTCAGCTGAACGGCATCGTATCGCACGGGCTGTGGCAGACGACCGGCGCGCCGCCGCTGGTGCTCATGCCGAACGCGGTGCGCGGTGTCCTAGACATCCCGTCCGCCGGCAGCGCCGAGGAGGAGGAGGAGGTCCTTTGGGCGCGGGCGGAGGAGGCCGGCGCCCCGCCACGGGGGGGGCCGGCTTCGGCAGCTGTGACTCCTGTCAAGCGCGCGGTGCTTCGTCGCGTGGCCGCCACGATGACAGGGCCGGTGAAGTGGCCGATGGCGCGGTCCGCCGCCGCCCCCGCGGCGGGCCGGGCCGCGCTTTCCGCCCTGGAAACGGCGGACGGCGCCGCGCCAGAGGCGTTTGACATGGCTGATGCCGCCGCCCTGGGGGTCGCGGCCACGCTTCACGGCGTGATGGCCGTGATGGCGCTGCGGCCTGACGCGCTGGAGGCGGCGCTCGACGCGGCCAGGACGCCCAAGGCCGACCCGCGAGCGATCACGCCCGGCGACGGGACGAGGGGCTGCGACGACGGAGGGTGCAGCGGGGCGTGTCGGGCCGAGTGCCCCGAGTCAGTCGCGGCCCGTCTCGGGGCCCTGGTCGTGTCACACTCGACCAAGGCGGCGGTGGCCGCGTTCCTGGGGGCGCCGGAGGGGCAGCGGCGGAGGTGCGCGGTGGCTGTCGGCACGGCATGGATGGAGGCTGTGGACGGGGCGTGCCTGTCGGCGCGGGCCGGCCACGGCGGCAAGCCGACCGAGTGGCCGGCGGGAGGGCGGGAGCAGGCGCAGGCGGCGGGCGCACGGCCGCCGGGGGTGCCGGACGGGTGCGGGGGAAGCGGCCGGGCTGCCGCGGCTATCGCGTCGGTGGGGGCGTGGCCCTGGGGCGGGGTGTCGGCCGAGTCCCGGGCGGGCGCCGAGGCGGCGCTGGCCAAGGCCGCCGCCGCCGCCCGGTCGACCCGGACGAGGCAGACGACGAGGATGGGCCTGACCGTCGACGACGCCCCCGTCCTCGAGCCCATCGTGCCCGCGCTCGGCCTCGGCATCACCGCCGCGGCAAAGGCCGTCCGCGCCGAAGCCAAGAGGCTCCTGCGCGAGGCCCAGAGCGCGCCGCTGAGCTGAGCGGGCCCGCCAAGCCAGAGCCCTGCCCTTGCGCTGCCAGCTCAGCACTTCCACACCGTTTCCCCAAAAGACTGCGGCGCCTATCGAACACTAGCCGTCACTGCCAGCAAGGCCCGGCATGTGGTCCCGCCGTGCGGCTCGGCGCGGGGCGTCGGCCGTCCGCGCACACGCTCCGCAACCCCGGCCCGCCCCGGTGCGCTGGCACGGCGACGGCGGGGCCCTATCGTTCCTGGCAGACGATGGCGTGATTCCGAGCGAGGCGCGGCGCGTCATCATGTGGGGGGCGGGCGTCAACGTGGCGCTGGGCGCGCTCAAGGTCAGCGTCGGCACCGCGGCGGGCAGCCCGTCCCTCGTCGCCGACGGCGTCCACTCGGTGTCCGACATCGTGTCCGACGGCGTGACCCTGGTGGCGATGCGCGTCGCGCGGCTGCCCGCCGACGGGAACCACCTGTTCGGTCACGGCAGGGTTGAAGCCATCGGCACGCTGGGCGTCTCGACGCTGCTGATGGGCGCGGCGGCGGGGATCGTGGTGCACTCGTACCACGCCGCGAGCGAGCTGCTCCCGCTCGGCGCCGCGGCGGAGTTGGCGGCGAGCGCCGCGGCGACCAGCCCAGCGCTCCTCGGCGCCTTTGCGACGGCCGTCGTCGCCATCGGCGCCAAGGAGTGGCTCTTCCGCTGGACGGCCGCCGTGGCGTCCCGTGTTTCGTCGTCCACGCTGCAGGCGAACGCGTGGCACCACCGGTCCGACGCGTTTTCGTCCGTCGTCGCCGCGGCTGGCATCGCGGGCTCCCTCGCGGGCGTGCCGCTCGTGGACCCGGCGGGGGGCGTCGTGGTGGCGGCCATGATCGCCAAGCAGGCCGTGGACATGGGCGTGGGGGCGCTGCGCGAGCTGTCGGACGAGGCGGCAGATGACGCCACGACGGAGGCGATCAAGCGGGCCCTGGCCGAGGCGGCGCCGCGGGAGATCCTGTCGCTGCGGCGCCTGCGCACGCGGGTCCTTGGTCACTACGTGGCCGCGGAGGCGGAGATTGGGGTCCGGCCGTCGACGACGCTGACGGCCGCTGACGCCCTCGCCCGCGTGGCCGAGGCACACGTGCGGCGGTGCTGCCCCGCCGTCACGGACCTCTCGGTCGCCGTCAGGCCGCACGAGGACGACGGGGAGGGGCCGGACGGCGGCGCGGCCGGGCCGGGTGCCGGGCCGGAGGCCGACGGCAAGGCGGCCCGGGCGGCGCAGCGGGATCCGAGCGCGCTCCCCCTCCGGCTGCCGGGGGAGGTGGAGGACGACGTCCTTGCCCGCGTGGTGCGCGCCGTTCCGGCCGTGCGCCGCGTCACGCACCTGCGCCTCCACTTCCTCCCCGGGGGCTACCGGTGCACCGCGGAGATGGAAATCGAGCTGCGGGACTTCGAGCAGACGGTGCAGCAGGCGTGCGGCGTCGCGGCGGCCGTGCGGCGGGAGGCCGAGGCCGTCCTGGAGGTGGTCCGGGCGGACGTGCACCTCGAGGTCAGCGACGACCCGGAGAACAGGCCCGAGCCACGACGCCGATCCCGCCCCTGAGGGGGTGCACTGACATCCGGGGACGATGCTCGCAATTGTGCGGCGCGAGAGTTCTGTGTGTCGGGTGGTGGGCGATCCTGCAAGTTTGCAATCTTCAGCGCACACGGCGGGCGCCCGCAGCCCCGAAACACGCCATGGCGCGGCGCCCTGCGGTTGTTGTGATGCGGCCGACTGCTTCCGGCTCGGTCAGCCTCCGGCTTGGGCGGCCAGACGGGGGAGGCGGGGCTGCCGAGCTCGGCACATTCAAACTCGGCGCCGCCACCGACGGCCGCAACGCCCTCTGCTCAGGGCGGCTGGACGGTCACAATACCAAGAGCCGGCTGGTCTTTGTCCGTGCCTCCTGGACTCTGGCTGGCGGCGCCGAGGTTGCCATCCAGGGGCTGCCTGCGGCGTTTGCTCCGAGCATGGGGCGCGTGGTGGCGGCGGCGCCGGCGATGCGGCTGGATCCGCGGGAGCCTGCGTTCTGGGTGTTCTTCGCAGCCGGGTGGGCGGCGGAGGTCGTGCTGTCGCGAGGGGCCGTCAGGAGACGAAGCGTGCTACAGACCGGCCTCACTGCCGTGAACGCCGCGCAGGGGCCCGAGGCCCTCGGCATGCGTGGCGTTGTTGACACTTTGCTCGGCGGGGCCAGGACGCTGGCTGTGAGCGGGGCGGCCGGCGACGGGGCGCCGCGGGCAAAGGTGTTTGACGTGACGTCCGGCGCCACGCTCGCTGACTTTGGCCCCAACGGCCCTTCGGACCGCTTCGGCGGGTCGGTGGTGTCGGTTCCGTCCTCCTCGTCTTCTTCCCACGGCTCGGCCGTCGGCGGCCTGTGCTTCTGCCCTGTTCGCCTGTCGCGGCCGCGGGGCGTAGTCGCCCTCGTCGTCGTCCCCTTCCTCGGCACCGGGGAGCCGTGCATGCCGGGCCCCGGCCGCGGCGGCGCCCCTTCCCTCGCCGCCGTGTGCGTGCTGGTCCGGGAGCGGGGCCCGTGGGAGGCGCTGGGGCTGTCCCCCGCCTCATCGGTGCGAAGAGCCTCCGACGTGCCGAAGGGGGGGCCCACGGCTGCGGCCGCGGCGGCGGCGATGCGGGCCGGTGACGCCGGCACCCCGGCCGCAGGCTCGGGCAAGAGAGCCCGGGACGAGGGCGAGGCGGGGGATTGGGGCGAGGCGGCGGTGGTGGTGTGCGGGCCGGCGGAGGAGCAGGGTGCCGAGGCGGGGGCCGAGGCCGCGGGGATGCTGGGCGTCGCGAGGGCGGCCCGGCAGAGCCGGTCGGACGTCGCGCGGCGGAGCGACGCGCTACGGGCGAGGCTGGGCGCCGCCCGGCGGACGTCGCTCGCGGCGGCGGGGCGGCTGCGGCAGGCGAGGGACGCGGCGTCGTCCCCGCTCGTCGTGCTGGGCCGGGGGGCCGGGTCCGCGGGGTCGAGGGCGGGGGAGGGGGCGCCTGCCTGCGTGTCGCGCGGCGCCGCGTGGGTGGTGGCCGACGGGGGAGCGGCGAGGGGCGCGGCGTGGCGCCGGGCGGGGGCTGCCGTGGACGGGTCGGCCGTCGCCCCCTCGCTGGCCCTGGTGCCCTCGGAGGGGGCGGGGCGCCGCGGGGAGCCCTGGTCGCTGTCCGTTGGCCCGACGGCACGGGCTGCCGCGTCAGGGTCCGGCGGCGGCGCGCCGCTCAGGGTGTCGCTCCGACTCGAGAGACGCCGGGAGGACGGCGACGCCGCGGCCCCCGTGCCCGCGACCCGCGCCGCGGCCGCCGCGATCCTCGGACCCGAGGCGCCCTGTCTGGCCGCGGGAGCCGAGGGCGGCGCGGCGGAGCTTCGATTCTGGTCCGCGGAAGAGGCGGTCGGGACTGTCGCCTCGCTGCTCGGGGCGTCGCCGCCGGAGTGGTGTTGGCGGAGGCAGGGCGGGGGCGGCGACCGCTGGGGCAGCGCGGCGGGCCGGCTCCGTGCGGCGTGCGCCACGTGGGCGGATGCGCTCGGGGCGGGCCGCGCCGCGGCGGAGGTGGCTCGCCTGCTGGGCACGACGGGGCCCGAGACGGCGGCGGTGGCGGGGCTGCTGTGGGCCGCAGACGCGGCCGAGGAGGCGGCGGCGTCGGGGCCCGCGGTGGGGGCCGAGTCGGCGGCAGAGCCGGTAGGGACGCTCGTGAGGAGGCTCCGGGCCGCGGCGGCAGAGCCGAGGCCGGCCCGAACCGACGAAGTGGCGGCGGCGGCGACGGCGCTGTCGTCGTCGGCCCGGCCGTCACCGACGCAGCCGCCCCCGGACCGGGGGCTCGCGGCATCGGCCCTGGGCAAGGTGGTGCGGTCCGCGCACGTCGACGGCGTGCCGGAGGCCCTGTCCGCGCTGTCGGCGGCGCTGCCGCCGGGCGAGGCGTGCGTGGTCGCCGCGGGGCTAGCCGCTGCGGGCCTCGATGAGGCGGTGTTTGCTGTGTGAGCGGCGCGGCGGTGCGTGGTCGTCGGCATCGGCTCGGCCGCGTGTTGATCGGGCCAACGGCGGCGCGCACGCAAGGAGCCAAGCGGGTGCCGCGGGTGCGGGGGCGACCCGCGGCGGCACTCATTCAGGGACATTGTAATCGGGCAGTTGTGTTGGGGCTGTCGGGAGCATGGACGGAAAGGGAGACCGGACGGGCAGGAGACGGTGCTAGGACAGGGGAGCGGCGGGGCGATCCCGCCGCTCAGGTCCTGGACTCGCCTGAGCACTCGCCGCCGACGGCGAGACACTCGATGACCACACCGCTTCCGCCGGTGGGGGCCGTGGCGGTGTCGGCGTCGGCGTGAGCGTCGCGGCGCGGGCGCGCGCCGGCCGTGCGGCCGGCCTGGGCCTTAGCCGCCATCGCGCCCGGGGTGCGCTGCGTCTCGTCCCGCACCCAGTGCCCGCCCCGCCGGCCGATCGCGTCGTTGGCGCGGGCCATGCTGGGGTGCCAGACGCAGTCCCCCGGGCTCCGGACGCACGCCTTGGCCCACTCCAGGCCCCAGGAGGACGGGCCGCGAGTCGTCACGGCCGCCATGAGCGCCACGCCGCCGACCATGCAGCCGATCGTGGCCACGCCGAGGACGCCGAGCACCGTGCAGTACACGGCCCAACCGAGAGAGAGCCTTCGCTCAACCTTGGGTGCCGTGGCTGATGCTGCCGAGTGCCTGGGAAGCCTCGCCGCCGGACGAAGGGTTGGCGAAGCCGGAAAGGCAGTGTCGCTTGAGAACGACACGTGGGCGGACGCCGGCCTCCGCCTTGTGGTCCGCAAGGCCGACTGGAGAGCCGAGCCCCGCACAGTTGCCGGCGGCTGCGACTGCGGCGCGGCCGTAACGGCGGCAGTCGAAGGTCCTCGGAACGCAACACGGCCGAGTTCCATGTCCGGAACGTCGACCGAGCACGACGACGCGCTGGAAGCAGACACGCATGACTCCGGGCTGTCATGATCCGGGCGGGCGCGGCGCGTCAGCGCCTCCATGGGCTTCAGCTTCCCGATGGCTTGCAACGTGTCGAACAGGTTCGAGTGGCGAAAGAGCCCGGGCGCTCTGGTCCCCTCCATGCCGTGCCAGGCTTGAGCTGCCCACTCGGGCACCTGACTCGCGGGGTGGCTCGGCTTCGCGGGGCCGAGGGCGGGAGTGCCACGCATCGGCGGGCGATCGCCGCAGAGCAGGCTGAGCAGCTCTCCCCGGGAATGCCGAGCCCAGCTCGTGCTCGCCGCTGCCTGCGCCGTGGCCGTCGCACCCATTCGTCGTCTCTGGTTCGGTGGTCGGGGCAGCGGCCGGGCGCCGGCGCTGTCAGGGGGCGGGCCGAGGGGGTGTCGTGGTTGAACTACACATCCGAACGGGCAGCGATCCTACACATTTCGAAAGCTCGCCCGCGGGCCGCGAATCACGCACCACGCCGCCCAGCCACGCGTGCTGGCACTCATCACACGTTCAAGTCGGTGCAAGCCTCACGGCGCGGGCTTCGCCGCGGCCTCCCCCACGCGCGGGGTCGGGTCCAGGCCCACTCCGGCCTCAAGGTCCTTCCACGGGTTCTCCAGAAAGCTGGGCTTGAACCACGACGACGAGGCAGGCGCCGCCCGAGCCGGCGCCGGCATCGCCGCGCCGGTAGGTTTTCTGACGACGGCCGGCGTCGGCTCCAGATGCATCTCGGCCTCCAGGCTTGCCCACGGGTTGTCCAGAAAGCTTGACTGAAACCACGGGCGCGACGAGCCGCCGCCCCGGAAGCCCCCGCGGCCGCCGCCGCCTCGTCCGCGCCGCCCGCCGCCTCCTCGGCCTCTTCCGCCACCTCCTCGGCCCCCGCCACGCCGCCTTCCGCCGCCGCGTCCCCTTCCGCGACGCTGGCCCTCCATCACGGCGATGGAGTGCCGCGACGGGGCGCAGTCTGCGTGCCGACGGGACCACATTGCCAGCAGAGACGCCGCAGGCCGTGCTTGCGCGAATGGGCCGGCGGTTGAGGCTGCGCCACTGACACTCATGCAAACAGCGAGCCATCGAGCTCCGAGAGGCGGATCAGCGCCTGCGGCGGCTGGTCTCCGAGACCGGCGCGATGCTGCTCCTCGTGGACTTGGCGGTGCTCCATCCCAGCGCCTCGAGGTCCTTGGTCATCTCCACGGCCTCGGCGTCGGCCCTTGCGAGTCGCTCCATGAGCCTGGCGGTCTCCTGTGCGACGAACGCCTGCGCGGCGGCGAGCTGCGCCAGGTCCGCCTCCGGGGACATGTCCTCCGCCTTGAAGTGGTGCGCGAGGGCGTGCGGGGCGGGCGCGAGGGCGGGGCCCGCCTCGAGCGCGGCGGCCACGGCGGGGTCGAGCCTGGACGGGTGGTTGAAGACCATCTCGTCGTAGAATTCATGGACGACGGGGGCGTCGGGGGGGTGCGACGCCGCCTGGCCGGGCTGCGGGTGCAGCCTCAGGTGGTGCGCGAAGCGGATCGGCGTCAGGGTCGGGTCTCGGAACCGAATCGTGATCTGCGCCTCGAACTCGCCCCAGCCCTCGTCGGAGATCTCGAACGGCGGCTCCTTCACCGCTGCGGGCGCGCGGTGGGAGGGCGCGGCAAAGCGGACGGGGTCACGTGGTCACGGCGGGGGGAAAGCTCGGCGCGCGGCAGGCCCAGTCGGGCCTGGCGGACGGGGCCCGACCGCGGCGGGGCCACGGCACGCCCGGCTGCCTCGTGCGGTGGCACGGCTGGGGCGCGGCCGCGGGCTCCGCGCGCGCGAGGCGGTGCGCAGCAGGCGGGGCTCGGGCGCTCGGCTCACTCCGGATGGGCTCCGGGAACGTCTCGTGGAGCTTGAACTCAACCTCCTGGATGGCGTACGAAATGTCGGCCCCGTGAATGCCGCGGAGGTACACTGCGCAACGGCGGCCAAGGGAGCTGAGCGGGCGGGTGGCGCATGGCGCAGCCCCCACAGCACAGAAGCGCGCGAGCTGCATGGTCCTGCTCACGCGTCCACCGGTGTGTTGCGCGAGCCACTGGCGCCTCCTCCTCGTCGGGCTTCTTGGGCGGAGCCTTGAGCTTGAACGCGATGGAGCCGTAGACGATGGGGCAGTACGGCGCCCCCGCGCCCGTTTCACGCTCCTCCTCCATCATCTCGCGAACAAAGTCCACGACAGCGTCACCAAGGGCCTCCGATGACTCGGCATCGGTGGCCTGAAGGCCGGCAAGAAGCGAGTTCTGCTTGTCCATGTTGCTGCTCGCCGTGCCTTCCGCCATGATCGCCGCGTCCGGGCTCGCCGCCCAACGTGGCCCCGAAAGCTTGCCCGGTGGTTCACGAACGCACGCGGCCGGCAGGGGAAGCGCGGTGCCGGTCCCCGACGCCGGGCCACGCCGGCAGAGGGCTGGCCCGCCAATCCCCGCCAGGCCCCGCAGCCGCTCGGCCGCACTTCGGGCGCCGAACCCCAACCCTTCGGAGTCCAGAGGCATGGCAACGTGCTTGACACCCGAGGCTCTCGTCGGGATCCCGCAGGTTCTGGCGCCTTCCGTGTCGCCAAGCGGCCTGCGGTTTGCGTTCATCGTCGACGAGGTGGACGCTGAGAGCGGCAAGAAGCGCCGCACCCTGTTCGAGGGACGTACTGACGGCACCTTGCCGCCAGGCCCAGTGCTCCGGGGCGCCCCCGGCGAGTCGATCGGAAGGTGCGACCGGATCCTGAGTCCCACTCGCCCGCAGGCAGGCCCCGCCGCCGCTCGGCCCGGCACACAACCCCGCCCGAGCGCCCGCATCAGCACGCCGCGTCGCTTTCCTTTCCCTCGCGCTTCGCAGCCCCGTGTTCTCCAGCGATGAGCTGACGCTTTTCGTCCTCTTTGACCACGGCACTCCCGGCTGCTCCCAGATCTGGGCCGTGCCGCGGAGCAGCACCGCACCGTACCGCGTGACGAACTTCCCCGTGGGGCCCATGGAGCTCTGCCCCGTGCCCTGGGGCGACGGCGACGAGCACCTCGTCAACGTGGTGGCCTTCTCGGCCATGGTCGTGACCGGGCCCGACCACGAGGAGGCCGCGGAGCGCGACGGCGTGCTGGCGGCGACCGCAGAAGCCGACGAGGTGGAGCGGAAGCGCGCCGCCCGCGGCATCGTGGCCGTGGACGACCTACCGGCGCGGCAGTGGGACTCGTGGGACCCGGCGCGGCGCCGCGCGCACCCCTTCCTCGTCGCCCTGGCCCGGCCCGCGGCCGACGGCGACGGCGACGCGGCCGCGGCGGCCTCCCACCACCGCTGGAGGAGCGGCAGGTACCACGACCTCCTGGCCGGCGTGGACTCGGACTGCCCGGACCAGCCCTGGCACGGCCTCAGCGACGCCGTCGGGTTCGCCCCCGGCGCGGAGGCCGCCGCCGTGTCGTTCCGGCCCCCGGAGTGGCGGTCCCGATCCGCCTGGTCCACCGCAACGGCGCTCTACCAGTGCCGCAACATCCCCGTCCTCGACGTGGTGGCTTCGGCCCGCGACGCGGCCGACACCCAGGCCGCGGCCTCCGCGGCCCCGACGCACTACCGCCTCGGCCGGCACGACGCCGACGCCGCGCCGGCCCTCACTTCGGAGATCGCCGACGCAGCGTCTGAGCCCGGCTCCCCCGACCCCCGCACCCTCCAGCGGCAGGGCTCCCGCCTCCGCATCGCCGCCTCCTCCGTGGACGCTGCGCCGTGCACCGAGGGCCTCCCCGGCCCCGACGGCGCCCCCGCGCCCGCCCTCGCCCTCGCCGGCCCGCCCAGGACCTCCCTCCGCTGCCTCACCGGCGACCGCGCGGCCCCGGCCTGGTGCCCCGCATTCTCCCCGGACGGCGGCACACTCGTGTGGCTCGGGATGACAGAGCCCGGGTACGAGAGCGACCGTACCCGGGTCTTTGCGACCACGACGGACCTCGCCGGGGCCGTCAAGACGGCCGACGCCCCCGAGGGAACGACGATCTCCGTTCGGTCCCGTCGCGCCGACGGTGCGGCGGCGGCGGCGTCCTCCGGCGCGGGCCCGGCCCCCTCGGCCGTGGACTCCGTCCCCGCTCTCTCGTCCGCCCCCCAAACGTGGTGCCTGACCGACGGCGTCGACGCCTCCTTCGGCTCCCTCGAGTGGGCTGACGAGTGCACCCTGGTGGCGTCAACCACGGCCCGCGGCACCGCCCGCGTCGCAGTCCTCCGCGTCGGGCACACCTACGCGGGCGGGGAGTCCGGCTCTGCCACCCCCGGCATCCGCAAGGTCGTGTCGGGCATCGAATCCACGTGCGCGCTCCTCGCCCACGGCTCCGGGTCCCTCTCCGCGCCCGTGTGCGCCGGCTCCACGACCGCCGCCGGGTCCGACGACGCCACCCTCCGCGTCCTCGGCCTCGCCTCGGCCATGCACAGGCCCCAGGAGGTCCTCTCCCTCTCGGCCAGGGCCTCGGACGTCGACGCCGCGGCCCTGGCGGAGTGGTCCCCGCGCCTGTCCGAGGGCACGACCGCCGCGGACGACGGCCTGCCGCTCGCCGCCGCGGCCGAGCGCCCCCGCCTCCTCACCGGCCTCGCGCGCGGCCGCCTCGCCTCCTTCGCCGCTCCCATGGCGCCGGCAGCGTTCCAGGTGTATCCCACTGCCGCGCCCCTCCCCGACCCCGCCCTGCCGGCGGGCAGGGACCCGTGCCCCGGGGCCAGCCGTGCCGCGCCGGGGCCGGGGGCCGCGGGCGAGCCCAGGCATCAGTGGGTGCTGCTGCCCCCGGGCCTGGACGAGGCCTCTGCCCCCGCGGCGACAGTCCCCGTGGTGGTGCTGGTGCACGGGGGGCCGCAGGGGAGCTGGAACGACGACTTCCACAGGCGCTGGAACGCGCAGGTGTGGGCGTCGCAGGGCTTCGCGTGCGTCATGCCCAACTTCACCGGCTCCACGGGCTTCGGGCAGGACCTGGTGGACGCCATCTCGGGGGACTGGGGAGGGCAGCCCGCCGCGGACGTCGTCGCCGGCCTCGCTGCCGCCGCCAAGGCGCACCCGAGCATCGACCTCGGCCGCGCGGTGCTGTGCGGCGCGTCGTACGGCGGCTTCATGGTCCACTGGCTGCAGAGCCACGCGCCGGCGGGGACGTTCCGCTGCAGCGTGAGCCACGCGGGGCTGTTCGACATGCGATCCTTCTACTACGCAACCGACGAGCTGTGGTTCCCGGAGCACGACTTTGGAGGCACGTACGACGAGGTGCCCGCGGCGTACGAGCGGTTCAACCCGGCGCGGTTCGCGGCGCTGTGGCGGACGCCCATGCTGGTCATCGCCGGCGGCAGGGACTTCCGCGTGCCGCAGGAGCAGGCGCTCGGCGCCTTCACGGCGCTCAGGCGCAAGGGCGTGCCCGCGAGGCTGCTCGTGCTGCCCGAGGCGAGCCACTGGGTGAGCGACGCCGCGCAGTTCTGCCGCTGGCACCGCGAGATGCTGGTGTGGGCGGGTGAGTGGAGCTCAACGTCGGGGCCGGCGTTTGCAGAGTGATGCAAGCAAGACGGGAGGCCACGTTGCTGGGCTGGCGGCGCCGCAATCAGTCACACACGGTCCGGCGGGGGTTCCTTGCATGCGTCGTGGGCCCGTCTGCGCGGTGCAAAAGAATGTGGTCTCAAACCAGTAAATGTTGCGTGGTGAAGCGGCCCAGAGGAGCGCGCACGCATCCTAGGGGCCAGTGCCTCGCAACATCGTCGCAAAAAGCGAGACTCAGGCTCTTGTGGGCGCCGCCGTGAAAAGGTGAGGAGGCCGGCCGGGCGAAAGTCTGCAGCCGGCCTCCCCTAAATGCCGATTCAGCGCCGAGAAAGGCTGGGGTGCACGCGGTCCCGTGCACTCACGGCTGAGGTTGACCCGCCATTGGCGGCCGTCGATGAAGGAAGCGGCCGGCTCGATGGGCTGCGATCAGGTGCGGTGGGGGAAACCTCCGCGATCCAGTTGGCTCCCGTCGAGCAGCGCTTCGACACACGGCCGAGGCCAGCGTTGGCCTCAGGCTCATTATATCAGTTTGAACGATCACGATGGTCGAGGATGGGGTCCCCGCTTAAAGGGTCCAGAGCCTCGTCTCGCAAAAAGGAATCGTCCCCGGCCGGGGGTGGCACGGGCCTGGGTGTCGGCCCAGGCTAGCTCCGTGCGTTTGGCTCTCGGTCATGGTGGGGGAAGCTCACGGTGTGGGAGCGGCAGAGGGGAAGCACTTCGCTCCGCCGCCGCCGCATTGTCGTGGTGGGATGTGAGTCTTGGGACCAGCCTGCAGGGCAAAGGGGAGCAAACGCATCGGCGTGGGCAGCGAGCAGCGGAGCTAGGGAGGCAGGGCAGGGCAGGGTAGCAGTGGGATCCGACCTCCAACGGCCGAGCAAGCTCGGGCCGTTGGCTGAAGGGGAATGTGGGGTACGATCGACGCCGGCCGCCCGGTGAGAACACTCATGGTGAACATAATAGGGCGGCTGGTTTCCTTTAGTACTCGTGAGCGTCAGTCTTCGCTTGCGACGTGGCGGCCCTTCCGCGTGAGAACAAGCGGAGCGGCAGTGGCAGAAGTCGAGCGGTGCAAGATGGCAAAGGGATGCCGGCACGATGTGCTCACCGATCCTAGGACGCGCTGCCGCTCATGGTTCCCGATGGAGGGCGGAGAGTGCAGCCATCACGGAACTGGAGGCGGCTTGGTCGATCGCGGCGAAGCTCTGCACCAACACGCGGGGAGGCCAAGCTCACACGCATGAGCCGGAAGGGCGACGGTCCCGGCATCCCTGTCGAGGGAATCGACGACCTCATCGGCCGGGTGGTCCTGCGCTTCCTTGCTGTGCGACCGGCGTCCTGCAGCGCCACGGTGCGCGATTTCGAACCCGTGCGCCCTTTTAACCCGCCGCCTGGCCCCCTGATCCGGACCCCCAGCGCAGTCAGAGGACCTGTCGTATGTGGCATTCGTGAGCCTCTGGAAGGAAAGCTCGCTGAGGCTTCTGCACCTCGCCCTGGACCATCCCCGGGATGCCCTTGCCCGCCGACAGCGGTACGAGACCGCATATGCGTGCGCCATGAGTGAGGACGCGGCGGCAGCAGCAGGCATCGAGCGCTAGCGCCTCGGCACGCCATCTTGCTCTCCTGGCTACGCTCGCGCAGGTCTGCTCTCCGCGGCGGCCCGCGTGCCCGAGCCTCTGCGCGAGGCTGGCGAGCGAGGCCCGGGCAGGGGGTCCGGTGAGACCATGCCCTTCCCGGAGGAGGTCCGCGCCTCCGGCGTCCTGGTGGCCGCGACGATCGCCCTCACCCAGCCCGGCCAGGACCAGGCCAGGTGGCCGGTGCCGCTGCGGCTCGGACCGGGGGACGGGGAGCGCCTCCGGAGGACGGCAGAGACCCTGCTGGGCGCCGGGGCTGGCCACGCACCGTCGTCCTCGTCCTCCGCTTCCGCGGCTGCTGCCGCCGGCGGCGGGGGCGCTGACGCTGTCAGGAGGCGGCAGCTCTGCTCTGCCATGGCGGCGTCCTTGCAAGCGCTGCGCGCCACGGGGCTCGTCGTCGGTGCTGCGACGGGCCTCCCCGTCAGCCGGGCCGGCGCGGCGCTGGAGGCGGCGCGCCAGCGAGGCTCCGCCCTGGTCGCGCCCCCCGGCCTGTGGTTCCTCGCCCTTCCCAGCTTTGGCCGGGACGTCGACGCGGCCGCGGACGTCCTGGCAGCGGGGGGCGTCGTGGAGGCCGGGTCCGACCACCCTGGCGGGCCCGCCGGGCTCCGGCGGCGGGTGTGGAGCTCGGGCGAGCAGTACGGCGCCGGGGCCGCCCCCCTCGCGGGGGGCAAGCCGCAGGCCCTCCACGTGGCAGCCAGGGCCGTCGTGACGGCGGACCACCTGCTGCGGGGCGGAGCCGCTGGCTGGTGGCGCGTGCCCGCCGGGAGGCAGGCGGTGCCCGCCGCCGCGCGGAAGGCTGCGGCAGAGCACCCGGACTCGCCGCTCGAGCCGCTGGAGCGGGTGCTGCCGCGGGAGGACGCGGCCGGGGGACGCAGGGGCCGCGAAAAGTCCGCCGGCCGGAGGGCGAGGGAGGCCGCCGACGCGGAGACGCCCTCGCTGCGGGCCTGGGCAGCGGCCCTCTCCGCCGGGTCGGGGGGCGGCTGGGACCCGGCGCGGGCGCCGCGCGTGGTGCCGCCAGCGGCGCCGGTGTCGGCGCCCTCGAGCGAGGAGCCGGCGGCGAACGCTGCGGCCTGGGGGCGGGCGGCCGCGGCGGTGCGAGGGCGGGCCGGCGAACCGAGCCGGGGCGGCGGCGGTGACCCGGCACGGTGGAGGTGCCTGCCCCTGCGCTGGTCGCCGCAGGTCCTCCTCCGCGGCGGGGGCGTCCTGGGGCGTGCGGTGGCGTCGCCCGGGGACGCGAGGCGGGCGCTGGCCTCCGTCCTTCGCCTGCCGCTGCCGCCGCACGCGTCCGGCCTGCCCCGGATCGACGCCGCCGCGCTGCGGCGCGCAAGGATGGGCCTACGTGCGCTGGGCGGGCCCCCCAGCCTCGCGGCGGCGGCGGAGGCCGCGGCGAGGGCGTGCGTCGGCCGGCCCGCGGCCACCAAACGACGGAGGGATGGCCGGAGCGGCCCCGGCGCCGGGGCCCAGCCGTGGCAGGGGGAGTCGCCTCCCGAGGTCGCCGCCGCCACGGCGGCCGCCCTCGTCCTCCTCGCCGCCTCGGACGGCGCCGTCGACGCCCTGCCGCCCGCCCCAGGCGCAGCGGGGCGGTCGGGCGGCCCCGGCGTGGGACAGGGCGCCGGCGCCTCGGCCCTCGACGGCCTCGACGTGGACGATTTGCTCGTCCGGGAGGGGGCCGAGGCGGCGCCGCCCGGGAGCGCTCGGCCCGCCGACGAGGGAGCCGACCCCGCCGCGGCCCCGGCGCTGGGAGCCGACCCCGCCACGGTCCCGCTTTCGGACGCCCAGGTTGACGCCGTCTTCGCGGCCGTGGCCTCCGCCTTCGCGTCTCTCAGCGGGGCGTCGCTCCGGCTGACTCTCGTGGGAGCGGCAGTGGCAGCGTCGTCGCGGCTGCCTGGCGAAGATCTCGGCTGGGCGTGCGGCCTGTGCCTGGGGCCGCTGCTGGAGCCGGGGTGACCGGGCCGCACGGCGGCGGCTTTCGGTGGCTTTCGGCGGCTCTCAGCAGCTCTCGGCTGACCGATGTCGGCAGCGCTCAGTCGGCCTTGCTCGGCCCGCGCCGCCCCGCCAGCTGCCATGTGACCACGCAGGCCGCAACGGTGAGACCCGCCATACCGCCAGCCATGCCGGGCAGCGGCCAGCGCTGCCACGCCTCGCCCCAGTCAAGCAGCACGGCTGGGGATGCGAGCAGGCAGCCCCACGCCGCCCCAACGCACGGCACCACCGCCGCCCACTCGGCCGCGCCGTCGCGCGCGGAGCACCGGAAGCCGGCCGCCGACGCGGCGAGGGTGCGGAGGCTGGGGCGGAGCGCCGCGAGCGCAGGGGCCGCTGATGCGAGGCACAGGAAACAAGCGAGAGCCGACGACGCCTCCGCCCTGCGTGGCCGGAGCGGGGAGCAGCAAGGTCGCGCAGACCCGGATGGACGCCGGACGACCAGCGCGCGCGCAGCCATGCAACGGCCCGGGTACGGGGCGGGCCCGTTCGCTCACGCTTTGGCGTCGAAAAGCCCAGCGCCCATCAGGATCCCGAGAGCCGGTGCTGCCAGCGTGACGCACGTCGTCCCGAGCAGCGTCCACGAGACGTCCGTCACCGGCGTCTCCCACGGACGTCCCCAGCGGCCTGTTGCTGCAACGGCCACTGTTGCCAGCGCCTGCGCTGCCGCCGCCCGCCAGCAATACTTTGTCGGGCCGCTCAGCGGGTCCATGCCGCTGCAGGAAGCAAGAACGATCGAGCAAGGCATGCGTGCGTCGTAGGAGCCAGTGGGCAAGAGAGGTGGCGGCGAGCGGGAGCCGCACAGAAGCTCACCCGACGGCCCAGGGTAGCGTGACGCACGCCCATGCTGCCCCCACCGCTAGCCAGACGAGTATGATGATCCTTCGCTCAGCAGGCATGACCCCTGGCCGAGTGTAGCAGCACGGGCGCCGAGTCGAGGCAGAGCATGCGTTCCGGAGGTCGCCGCGGCTCGGCAGCGCCCTCCAGTCCACACCCAACATCGCCGCACGGCAAAGGTCGGTCCATCACGTATGGCAACGTCCAGCAGGCCGGGCAGCGGTGCCTCTCGCTCTGGCTTTCTCAGGTCCACCGTGAGCGCGCCGCAACCGATCAGCGCGCCGGCCGGGCCGAAAGTCGCCGCAGGCCGCGTACAGCCTGGCCTGTAGGCGCGAGCCGCATCGCTTCACGTTGCTGCGAGCCCTCGTTCCGGCGCCGCACCGTCTCGCAGACGAAAATCGGCAGCACCAGGGTGCGCTCGGCGTACAAGCAGGAGGAGGTCGCCTTCCACTCGTCCGATGTCAAGCCCGAGGCGCACGCTAGGCGCCAGGAAATGAAGCTGAAGCGGCGCCCCCCGGTGCTCGGGGCGAAGGCGCGCAGGGAGTGGAACGCGGACACGTCGGTGCCGGCCAAGTGTGAGCGCGCGGCAGCGACGCTCATGGCGCACGACAGGCGGAACGGCACGTACAACTACCGCGCGGAGGTTCTGCCGCCCAAGGTCGCGGCCACCTGCGACGCATTCGGGCGGGTGACGTCGTCAGCCCTGCGGCAGACGCTGCGGGCTTCGGAGCTGCCCGTCAACCCGGCCCTGGAGGGGAAGGCGTCGTGGGACGACCGCACGATGGTCGGGGACGGGGAGCGGGCGCGGGCCCGGCTCACCGCCGACGCCGACACGCGCGCGAGGCGGGCGACGGCTAAAGCCCGGGCCGCGCTGTCCGGGTACGTGGGGCCGATGGAGAGAGAACGGCAGAGGATGCGGCTGCTGCGCGCGCAGCGCGCGGACGCGGCCACCAGGGCGCTCGAGGCGGACGCGGAGTTCGGGGGCGTCGGGGCGGACGCGGCCGCCATCCGAGCGATGGAGGCCGCGGGCCTCACTGTGTTCTCGGACGCCGAGACCCCGGGGCAGACGGCGCACGGGGTCAGGGCGCCCAGGCCGGCGTAGGGTACAAGCGTCGCACCGGGTTCTCAGCGCCGGCGCATTTTGAGTGAAGGTCGGTTTGAGGCGGCGGCAGGGAACAAACCGAGGCAGCCAACACGCGCTCCGGGCACACCTGTCAGCCACATGGCCGCGGCACCCGAGCCCGAGCGCGACCATAGCGCTTGCAATGGCACTGCAGTCATGACGGGATGCTGGAGCTGGACGCAGCGGATCTGCGCGCTCCTCATTGCGCTTCCGGCGCTCGGCGGATCGCTCGGCCCCCTGCTCGCGCCCCGCTTGCTTCCGCATATGTTCCCGACGGCCGACGAGGTCATGCTGCAGGGCGAGCTGGAGCTGCCGCTGCTCCGCGCCTCGTTTGAGCTGCAGGCGCGCCTGTACTCGATGGCGGCCGGAAACTATCTCATCCGGACGCTCGACTCTCCCGAGCCCGTCACGCTGGACTCGGCGATCACTGGCACGATGTACTCGTTCGCGCGTTTCATCGCGGCGGCGGAGCGCGCGATGGATCACCCGGACAGCGACCTCGGGATCTCCACCTCCACCCTTTTTCCGTACCGTTTGGTCGCGAGGCGGCAGCGAGTGACGGGCCTGATCAGGCAGACGCTGGACGCGATGGGTTCGCGCGGCAGCCGCTGGTGCAGGTCTAACCTGGTCGAGGCGCTGTCGAACCACACCGGCGCGCTCATGGCCGCACTGGCCGCCGCGGAGAGCGCCACGGAGACGGAGTGCCCCCACTGCAAGTCACGGCACGTGATCCGGTCCCGCTCCATCTGCGACGAGGGCTCGAGCCTGGAGGCGTACATCGTGGCGTCGACGGGCGAGGGGGACGACCCCTGGCTCGGCGGCGAGGAGGTCGCCTGCGCCGCCGACGACGGCCGCAGGGAGCCGGGCGGCGCGAAGGGCGGCGCCGGCTTCGGGTCCGCCTCGCCGGGGGAGGGCGGCGGCGATCTCCTGCAGGAGGCGGAGGGTCAGGGCGAGGGGGAGGGGGACGGGTCCGACGCCCACGGCTCTGCCCCGCCCTCCGCGGCCCACTTCATGGCCGTGCACCAGCTGACCATGGCGTGCGACAGGACGCTCATCCTCCACAGGGCCCAGCGCCGCGCCATCGCGGAGCTGATGCTGCAGCCGCCCGGCCCGTCCCGCCGCGCGGGCCAGCTGGCCGTGCCGGGAATCCTTCCCTTCCACGAGTTCGCGGACCTCATCTACCCCGTGCTGGAGCCGCTCTACCGGCACATGCACCTGGTCAGCGCTGCGATCCAGGGCCGAGCGGCCGTGCACGCCACCTCGCTGCGCCGCGCCCGCGAGTTGCAGTCGCGGGCGCGCGCCGCGGAGGCCCGCCTCGCCGCCACGGGCAAGTCCACGCCCTGGCCCGTGCCCATAGGCGTCTGGGTCGGCCGGGGGAGCGGCGTGCCGACGGCGTGGAGCCCGACGTGGGCGGCCATGACGGACTCGAGGGACCGGCGCGCAGCCGCGGCCGCCGCGGCCGGTGTCGGGACGCCGCGCCCCGCGCTCCCGACGACGGCGCCCGCCGCCGCACCGGGCCCCGCACCCACGCCCCCCCGCAGGGCCGACGGCCCGTGGGTCCCGTCCGTCGCCCGCGCGGCCAAGGCCGCCAAGGCCGCCACGTGCACCCTCCTCGGCCTCCTCTCAAACTCCACGGCGGCGGCCTCCTCGGCCCTGGACGGCGGCGCCGCGCCCGCCCAGGCCAATGTGCGCCGGCGCGCCATGCTCGTGCACTGGATGGGCCCGATGGCGTCCGACCTGGTCCGCCTCCTGGACCCCACCATGCTGTGCGCGCACCGGGAGCGCATCGTCCGGGTGCAGCGGGCAGCCCTGGACCTCCTCCAGGTCCTCGACGCCGGCCCCCGCATCTTCACGCAGGCCGAGGACCCCGAGGCGGCGGGCGCCCTCACCGCGTGGGACGTGGCCACCGCCCCCCTCGTGGTCACGTGGCGGCTCGCCCTGGTGCTGGCCGACAACACGCTGCAGGTGCTCGGCGCCTACGGCCCGGACGCCGCCTTCACCGACGGCAGCCTCGCCGGCGTTTTCTCGGGCTTCGTGGCCCAGTCCCACGTCGCCGCCGGGCAGGGCGGCCGGGGCAGCTGGCGCCTCCCCTCCCTCCTCAAGCTCACCCACGAGCATTTCTCCACATGCTCGTCCATCTACGAGGCCATCAAGACGGGCCGCAGGCAGAGGGAGGCGTGCCGCGCCGCAGAGGTGGCCGCCTGAGCACACGGCAGGGCGGCACAGGCGTCGTCCAACCCGCGCCGGACCCCGACAGCTGGGAGCCCCGGCCGCGCCCGTGCCCCCG
>Ga0136560_1000377_pt1 | contig 22163 bp, 10 predicted proteins | sample AntRauMeHopE1497_FD_104925 | JGI IMG/M metagenome (GOLD analysis project Ga0136560, IMG submission 104925) | Saline lake microbial communities from Rauer Islands, Antarctica - Metagenome Hop E1 #497 | ecosystem: Environmental > Aquatic > Non-marine Saline and Alkaline > Saline | place... | reverse complement strand
GCCGCGAGCGCCAGGCCCAGCGGCCCGGACTGCGGGCGCGCGGCGCCGTCATGCCCCGATAGGGCGGCCGCCTCCGCCTCTGCCGCCTCCTCGGCCTCCTCGGCCTCCAGCCCACGCAGGATGGACGCCTCGTCGTCCGTGCCACCGCCGGCCTCCTCCCCCAACCACGGCAGGGAGGGGAGGACCCTCCGGCCGAGCACCACCTCGCACCGCAGCGCCTCCCACAGCGCCGTCCCGGCGTCGTCGGCGTCCGCCGCCCCGCCGCCCCCGCACGACTGCATGGTCAGCTCGCCCACCACCGACGCAAGGACGTCGGCGAGCCGCTCGAGCTCTGCCATCGTGGCCGGCGAGCGGACCCTGGCGGCGGCGGCGGACCCTTCGGCCACGTTCCCCCAGTGCGCCGCCGAGCCCGACACGTCCCGCCTCGAGACACGGGAGAGGAGGAGGCGCCTCCTCGCGTCTCGCACGCGGCACGACAGCGCGCGCAGGCGCGGCGCCCACCGCCGCGGCGGTAGCGTGCCCACTGCCCCGGCCGTGCCCGGCAGCGAGAGCACCTCGGCGGCGCCACGCAGGTTCCCGCCGCGGACGCACGCTGCGGCCGCCCCGAGCCAGACATCGGCCACGTGCTCCGTGTCGTGGCCCAGCGGCGAGTCGATGATCACCGCAACCACGTCCGGCAGCTCCGCGGGGCGCGTGCGGATCACGTGGTCGACGAGCGCGGCGCAAACGCGCCTCGACGCGTCCGGCCGCAGCGGCAGCGACTGCGCCAGAGAGAGCACGGGCAGCACGCCCGAGCTGTCCTCGTGATGCTGCAGGAAGCGGACCATGCGGCGGCACGCCGCCGCGCACACGGTCTGCGGCACGCGGAGGCCTTCAGCAGCGAGCGCGTGCGCCGCCTCAGCCGCGCGCCGCACGGACTCCACCGGCCACGCCGAGTCCTCCGTTGCCGCGCCCAGCGCGCCACGCAGCGAGTTGAGCTTCCGGACGTGGTCCTCGCCGTCCCCGACGAGCAGGCCGGCCTCGCCCTCGTCGTCGCTGGTCCGCGAGGCCGCCGGGGCCTGGCGCGACGCAGCACCCGCGACCGACATCAGAGACATCATGGCCGTGCCGCATGCGGGCGAGCCTGCCGCGAACACGCCTCCCAGGCCGCCGCGCGCCGCTGAAGAGCAGCCGGCCGCGCGCACGCCCCGGGCCGAGCGATGCAGGCGGGGAGCCGCCCGCAGCAGCAGTGCCATAGCGAAGCTCCACGGCCTGTAACGCGTTGCGTGTGATTACCTCGCACCCGCGCCCAGGTCGCCGGGGCCGCCGAGGCTCTGTTTTTGCCGGCCAGCGGGATACTCACTCTCCTCGCAGCGCTGTCAGGGGCGCCCGGCCGCGGGCTGCGATGTCGACCGTCACCACCAGGTGGTCGGTACGCACCCCCACCGCCCGGTGAGGGCGCCGTGCCGGTCGCGACAGGCAGGGTGCCGTTGTCATGCCCGCCTCTCACCGGCCCTAGGCCCAGCGCGCCACGTCCCGGTTGCCGCCGACCCTTGCCCTGCGAGCGCAGGCATGCGGTGCAGTTCCGCCACAACTCCCTCACGGGGAGGAGGACCCTGTGGCTCAACGACAAGATCATCTTCCAGTCCGGGCTGCGGTACAGGTAAGCGGCCCCTCGGACCCGGCGCAGCACCTCGCTCAGGGCTTGCCGTGCGGCTGCCGTGCGGTGACATGTCCGCTGGGCGGGGCCACAGCATGCCGTGCCCCGGTGTCCTGTCCCCCGTCGCCCGCAGGCTGACTGGTAGCGTTACGTTTTCGCTCGCGGACGGGGCGGAGGCAAAGGTGCTCATCGACTCGTCGCCTGTAGGGGCGCTCACGTACACCCTTGTCGCCAACGGGCGGAAGGTGGACGAGGGGACAAAGGCCAGGGGCTCGGTGTGGTCCGTCCCGCTTGGACCCGGCGCATCAGGCGAGGCGGCAGCGGCGTCGTCGGCGGCTTGCACCGCGGCGGACGTCGAGTTCGGTGAGCCCGCTGGCTGGGCGAGCGCCGCTGGGCCCGAGGGCCGCCGCTGAAGCCGTGGCGTTGCGTTGCGATCAGCTGTCGACCGTGTCTTTCCGCCGCCGCGGCCCCACGCCCCGCACCCACAGACCACGACACCTTCGACGTGCTGGTGAACAACAGGACGGTGGAGTGCGAGGCCGGGTTCATGCCGGACGGGGAGGGGGACGGCTCCGTGTACACAGTGCCCCTTCCAAATGGCGAGACTTGCGACATTGTCGTGAGCGTCACGTCCAAGGGCAACAGCACCGCACGGCTCGTGTACGCCGACGCCACCGTCCCGACGGTGGAGGAGCAAGGGGCGGCAGCTAGCGCGTCGTCCGAGGCCGTCGTTTCGGCCTCGGGAGTCGCGGCAGACTGAGCCCGCGCAGCTTGTGGCGCCCGCCCTGACGAGTCTCTGATTGTGGCTGAACTGCAGGAGGCGGTGCCCCGCTTGTTTTTGAGTGACTGAGGCCTGCGGCTGACTGGGGGCGCGCAACGCGAGAGCCGCCCCGCCGCGCGGGCCGGTGCACGGGCAGGCGCACAAACGTGGACACTCTGTTGGGTGACGATGCCAGTCACGGACACGCAGGACACGAAGGGGGTGCACCGTCAGGGCAAGCCGCGCCTAGCGGGCCTCGTACTGGGTCACTGCGACGGGCACGCGGCACGGGAGGATCGCGCCGGGGAGGTTGGGGAGCGAGTCGAGAACACGGCTCTCGGGGCCTTGACCCAAGGCGGGCACACAGGCAGGCGGCGGGCAGGCTCACGCCTTGTGGTCCTGAGCTTGTACAGGATGCGGTACCCGCACGACCTGCAGCGCACCGGCTCGCGCGGCTTGATCGCGTTGAGCGAGTTGCAGTCTGCGGGGCGGGTCGGCGGGAGCGCCGGCGGGGAGGTGGCGGGCACGCTTCTGGCCGGCAGGCTCGGAATGGCCGGTGCGGGGCTGGCGGCGCTCGTGGCCGAGATGGCGCCAGGGTCCCGGTGTCGATGGCAGCCGTGCAGCATGCCCTGTCGTCGGCACGCGCTCCGCGCCGCGCGGCGAGCGGGCGAGGACTCACTGCCGCAGACGTACTGGAGGCCAGCGGGCGCGTCCACGGGGACGGGGGCAGGCGCCGCGGCGCCGCCAGCCGCAGCAAGCGAAGACGATGATGCGTCGGCCATCGAACCTTTCAGGAGTGCCACCTGTGCGCGTCTCCGGGGCGCGAAAAGTCGCGGGCAGAGCACCCGCCGATTGGAGGCCGCCATGGCGCCCCAGGCCCCATCACGCAGCGCGACAGGGCACACCTGAGCCAGTGACCAGGGACTTGCCATGAGCGGCGATGATGCGTCCAGCGCGGGTGTTGGCCGGGCCACAGGGGCCGTCGCTCAATCCGGCGCCGCCGTCCGGGCAGCGGCGCAGCAGCTCGAGCACGACGAGGCCCGGCTGCTCCGCACCGGCAGCGTACACGAGGGGATCGGTGCGGACCTTCACGCGACGGAGGCGCTGATCACCCGCCTCAAGCAGCAGGCCCAGACGGACCGCCGGCTGCGCAACATCGGCCTCGCCGTGTTCCTGGCCGTGGTCGCGTACATTCTCTTTGAGCGCGTGTTCTTGACGCTGGGCGGGGGGCTCGTTCTCAGGGGCGCGGTCGGGGTGCTCTGGTGGGCCGCTGTGCCTTCGGGCTACGGGTCTGTGCCGGCGGCCGCGGCCCCGCTCATCGCGGCCCAGGACTCCTTCGCCCCGCCTGCCACGGGCGCGTCATCCTTTGCGTCGGCTGAGATCGCAGACGACGGCGGGGTCGCTGCCTCGCAGGCTGGCTCGAGCCTCGGGCGCTTGGGGGGCGGCGAGCCGCCGGCGGGGCGGGAGGACGGCGGGGACGCTGCGGACGGGCCTGGCTTCGCCGAGAGCACGGCTCGGGACGGGGCGGACGCGGGGCTCGGCGGGGCGTAGGCACGGGGGCACGGGGCGGGGGCGGCGTCCGGCGGCGGGGCTGCTGCCGTCTCTGCAACCGCAGTGCCTTGCCCGTGCCGCTCTGGGCTCGTTGTGAGGTCACCACCGGCGGCAGCAGGGGCGGCGCCCGTCTCGCCGGCGGGGCCCTCCTCCTCGTCGTCGAGCTCGCGGCGCACGAAGTCGTCGTCGCTCGCCGGCCCGTCGCCGCGCGGCCCCCCCGCGTCGAGGATGACGCGCTCGAGTCGCCGCTTCCGCTCCGCGACCTCGAGCATGCGCTGCTCGATGGTCCCCGCCGAGGCGAGGCGCACCACGGTGACGGGGCGCGTCTGCCCCATGCGGTGAGCCCTGTCCTCCGCCTGCCGGTCGTTCTGCGGGTTCCAGTCGCAGTCGAAGAGCACCACGGTGTCGGCGGCGGTGAGGTTCAGGCCCACGCCCCCGGCCCGCGTGGTGAGGAGGAAGGCAGTGACGGAGGCGTCGGCGGAGAAGCGGTCGCAGAGGGCCTGCCGCTCAGCGGACGGCGTGGACCCGTCGAGGCGGAGGCACCCTGCCCCCGCGGCCTCGAGCACCGGCCGGAGGATGTCGAGCACGATGTTGAACTGGGAGAACACCAGGGTCTTGGCCCCCCTGCCGCGGGCCCCCTCCACCACCCGGAGCAGCTCTACCACCTTGCCGGACATGCAGAGGTACTCGAGGGGGAGGCGCCAGGCGTCGAGCCGCGGGTAGAAGGAGCACACCTCCTCGCTCACCTCGAAGTCGCTCATCCCCAGGGCCTGCTCCGCCGCCTTGGCCAGCCGGCGGTCCCCCGCGGCCCAGGCCACGAGCTCCGGGAGCGTGGGCACGGGCGCGGCGTGGTCCCCGGCGCGGTGCATCGCGGGCTTGATCCGGAGCACCGGGGCGGGGGGGGCGGGGCCGCCCGCGTCGTCGTCGACGCGGCGCGTCACCGCGATGGCGGCCCGCGCGCTCGAGGGCGCGGACGTGGCCCCCAGCGACGCCGCGGTCTCCCGCAGCGACGCAAGGGCCTGCTCGACTGAGGCGTCGGAGCGGACGGACCCGGGGGGGTCGGCCCGCTCGGCGTCGACGGCGTGGGCGGCCCGGACGAGGGCGAGGACGAGGGCGTCCGGGTAGACGACGCGGAGGAGGGCGGGGTGGGCCGCGGCGCGGCGCATGAGCATGATGGCGGAGGGGAGGGAGGAGGCGCGGCCGCTGAGGACGGGGCCGGTGAGGGAGCCGAGGAAGGGGCCGGCGGCGAGGCGCGACCGCTCGGCCTCGACGGCGCCGCCCGCGGCCCCGCGTCGCTGCGCGGCGACGAGGCGGAGGGAGCCCTTGATGGCGCCGTACAGCGCCGCCTGGTGCGGCAGCATGGCGACGGCGCGGACGGAGGAGCGCTTCGGCGGCAGGCCCAGGGCGACGTCCTCCTTGGTCCTCTGCAGGATGAACGGCCGCATGATGCGCCGGATCGTGTCCACCAGCGACGCCTGCCGCGCCCCGCCCGCCGAGGCCGCGCCCGCGGCCGCCTGCGGGGGCGACGGCGCAGGCCTGCCCGCCTCGCCCGCCGCCCCGTCCTGGGCCCGCAGCGTGTCGGACGCCGACAGCTCGTGCACGAAGGCCTCCACCACGACGTCCCACTCGTCCGCGGCGGCGTCGTCGTCGGGCGACGCCTCGGGCCCAACCGTCCCGAAGAGGTCCGCGGAGGCGAATCGGAGGAGGCAGAGCATCTCCCGCACGCTGTTCTGCACCGGCGTGCCCGTGAGGAGGAGCCGGAAGTCGCCCTCGAGGGAGGCGAGGCGCTGGAAGCGGCGGGTTCGGGAGTTCTTGAGGTTGTGGGCCTCGTCGACGACGATGCACCGCCACGACGGAACGGCCTCCTGCGGGGCGTGGGAGGGGGCACGAGGATGTGGGGAGGTGTCCTCACCGCGCGCCGTGGCGGCAGGGAGCGGGCGTGCGGGTGCGGGCCCCTCACCTGGAGGCAGGAGGCCACGCCGTCGTCGTCGAGCATCGAGTAGCTAGTCACCACGATGTGGTGCCGCTGTGGCCGCGCGCCCACGTCCCGCAGGATGCGCTTGCGCTCCTCCCGGGACCCTACCAGGGCGGTGCAGCGCATGGCGCCGGCGAAGCGGCGCGCCTCGGCCACCCAGTTGGACACCAGGGACGTCGGCGCCACGATGAGGTGCGGGCCCTCGGTGCCCAGGTCCAGCCGGGTGACCTGCGCGGGCGGCTTGCGGAGCCACGGCACCCGCGGCCACTTGCCCCCCGCGCACGCCGCCTGCAGCGCGGCCGGGTTTCTTGCCGACAGCTGCTCCATGCGCCGCGTGTGCCGGAACCGCTCGTACAGCCCGGCCAGCGTCCCCAGCGCCTGCGCCGTCTTGCCCAGCCCCATCTCGTCCGCCAGGATGCAGCCGCCGAGCCCCGACTCCCACTGCTGCCAGATCCACGCCACGCCCGCCAGCTGGTGAGGCCGCAGCGCCAGCGCCCCGCTCGTCAGCCGCGCGGGGAGCACCAGCGGGTCGCCGCCGCCCTGCGCCTCCTGCGACCGGTCGATCTCGGCGATGGTGGCGACGAGCTGCGCGGCGCTTGCGCGCGCCTTGTCTCTCAGGGCCCGCATCGCCGCCTCCCGCTGCGCCTCGGCAGCCGCGTCATCGTCTGCGCCGTCATCCTCGGCCGCGTCGTGGTCAAGCCCGTCGTGGGACCCGGCGTCCGCGTCCGCAGGCCGCGGCTCCGCACGCTCCGCCGCTGTGGGTGCCTGTGCCTCCACCTCAGCGGCCACATCGCCACTCAGCCACTCCGTCTGTGACTCGTCCATTCCGATGCTTGCCCTGAGTGTCGCTGTGGCCTGGAGAGGCGGCCGAAACAAGCCGGGAGCGCGCTCTGCCGGGCAATTGTCCGAGGCCGCGAAAACACGCCAAGAGGCACGTTTCCGAGGCTGCTACTGCGCGATCCGGCACAATACGACGCACGCACATCGTACGAGTGGCCAGAGAGCGTGACTGATCGTGCGTGGTCCAGCATGAGCGCAACTGAGCGCCCAGCACATCGCTTACAGCCACGGGTGTCTGGGACTCGCAAACGCATCACACGGCAGAATGGCGCACAGGCGCGCGCATGGCTCAGTCGTCCTCGTCGCTCCCCACGCGGCTCGCCTTTGCCCCGGCAAGAATGGCGGCGAGGCCCTCGTCCTCCTCCATGTCCTCCATGTCCTCCTCCTCCTCCTCGTCCATCTCGTCGTCGTCCGCGTCTTCGGGCTGCGCATCGGCTGCCGCCGCGGTCTTGGCGGCCGGCGCCGCGGGCTTGGCGACCTTGCCCGCCAGCAGCGCCGCGGCGCTCACGCCCGGCGCTGCCACAGCGGCCGGTGCGGCCGAGCTCGACGAGTCTGCGGCGGCCACCGCCGCGGTCGGGGATGCGGGATCGCCCGTCCCGCCCGCGAGCAGGGCCGCCTCGGCCTCGGCCGCCTCGGCCTCCGCCGCCGCCTCTGCCAGGACCCGCGCCTCGTCCTCCTTGTCGTGCTGCCCGCCGACGCCCGCCCGCTTGGAGGCCTCCGCCTCCTTCTCCTCCTCCCTTCGCTCCTCGATCTTGGCCTTGGTGTCAACCACGTCCAGCTCGATGGGGCACATGAGCGCCGCGTTGACCAGCGCGGGGTGCGCCTTGAGCTCCCGCCTGTACTTGGCCTTGATCTGGGAGCGCCGGCGGCCCGGGAATCGGGTGTTGAGAAGGCCGAAATCGAGGCCGAACATGCGCAGGCTGCGGTAGAACAGCCGCGTCTCGTCGTCCGTCCACGTGCGCCCCTTGGCCCGGGACGAGAAGGACGTGGCCGTGGCCACCACCGCGGTGTCGTCCACCTCCTCCAGCTGGTCCAGCATCGCCGTCGGGTCCTCGTCGTGCCCCGACGGCACGGTCAGGGAGCTCTCGTCCACCACCAGGCGGCCGTTCACAAAGTGGAGCCGCGGGCCGACCTTGACCGGCCTCGGCACCGACACCGGTGCGGGGACGGGGGCGGGAGCGGGCGCCGCGGGCTCCGGCGCCGTCCCCTTGCCGCGGCGGCGCCTCTTGGCCTTGGTGCTCTCCGCCTCCTTTGCCGCGGCGGTGGGGTCGCCCCTGCCGTCGTCCCAGCACAGCTCGCGGAGGCTCCGGTGCGGGCGGCCGTCGGTGCCAACCCCGTCGTCGTCCCCTGACTGCACCGACGACGCCCCGATGCTCGTTGCCCCGTCGGTCAGGACGGTTGCCGGTCCCGCCCTCCTGAGCGGACCCGTCGGGAGGTGAGGGCCGCGCCGCCGCGAGACCCGGCTCTTGGGGGCGCCTTCCTCGTCCCGCTGGCGCTTGCGCGACGAGGACGGCCGGGCCGGCGCTCCGTCGCCCGCCCTTGATGCACGCCTGCTTGCACTGGACGCGCCCATGGCCGGAACACGGAACATTTCCGCTCAGGGGCCGCGCCGCCGTTGAGTGGCCCGCCCGCGAGCCGCGCCTCGCCCTCGCAGCCGATGCTGACCGGTCAACTGCCAGCCGAGCTGAGTTTTTGGCACGTCGGTGCGCGTTGAGCTCGTTGCGAGTGCGCGCGCCGGCTTGTGTGAAGGGGCGAGCCGGCAGGGACGTGGACGCACGAGAACCCAAAACTCCGGCAGGCATTTCGGACAGGGCTGCAGCTCACTCACGGCGGCACGCCCTCGCGTGGCGGTGCGACCGCGGCCGCGAGGCCCGGAGCGGACGAGGCTTGCGGGGGCGGGACGACCAGCGCCGCGGCGCCGGCTCGCGCTCGGCGGCTCCCGCGCGCTCGCGCGCCCGCGCTTTGCGGCTCAGCTCCGCTCGGGCGCGGCCTTCCATTCGCCTCCGTCGGCCGCCTTGTACGCGGCGAGGGCGTCGAGGGCGTCCTGCTGCTGCTGCTTCCCCACCTCCTCCCAGTATGCCCTGGCCTGTGCCGTCACCGCCTCCGCGGCGTCCGCGGCCGCCATGGGCGCGGCGCCGTCCCCCGGGAACGCGAGGCCGTGCTTGTCGTAGATGTCCTCCGGCACGACCTCGTCGCGGGCGGCCCAGAAGTCCACCTCCTTCTGCCACACGTCCTCGAACACCGTGCGCAGCAGCCCAAAGTCCGGCTCCTCCAGGGTCTCCTCCCTCATCGCGTCCACGTCGATGCCCTCGGGGTCCGACACGCTGATGTGGTGCCGGAGGAACGGGATCTCCAGCTCGTCCGAGGCGTCCGACGCCGACGCCGAGCCCATCACCGACGCCGGGGGCTTGCTCGCCGCCGCGTATGCGGGAGCGCCCGCGGCCGTCGACACGCACTGGGACGCCCACTTGTTGGACTCCGACGCCTCGATGCGCAGGCGCCGCAGCAGGGTCGACTTGGTCATGCGGTTCTTCGGGAGCATGCCCTTGATTGCCCTCCGGAGGATGCGGTCGGGCGCCTTCTCGAACATCTCGGCCGCGGTGCGCTGCTTCAGGCCGCCGGGGAAGCCCGTGTGCCAGTAGTACATCTTGTCCGTGGCCTTGCGCCCCGAGAACTTCACCTTGTCCGCGTTCAGGATGACCACGTAGTCACCGCAGTCGGCGCCTGGCGTGTAAATGGGCTTGTTCTTGCCCTGCAGCAGCTTGGCAACGTGCTGCGCGAGCCGGCCCACGACCATGCCGCTTGCGTCGACCGTGTGCCACACCTTGGTGGACGCGTTCGCCGCTCTGACCGTTGCGGATGCCATCGCCTGGCTTGCCCTGGGCGGGCCTCGGGGCGGTGCCCTCGCGGCGCCGGCTGCCGGCCCCGAGAAAGGCGTCGACCTCGCCTGGCTCTGCCAGGGCCGGCCGTCAAGCCTGCGGCCGCTCGCTCGGGCCACTGAGGCGGTCACCACGGGACCCAGCCGCGCGTGATGTCGGGGCAAGCCGGTTGCAGTCCTGCGTAGCCGATGACGTATCGTTCTACGCTCACAGCCCGGCAACATGGCCGAGATGGACACCCCGTTGTACGGCTGACGCCCACGCCGGCGGCAGTCCCCCGGGATTGACACGGTTCACGAATCTTCGATCAAGTGGAAGCACCGCGGCGTTTGGTGACGGGGCCACGCGCTGGCACGCTGCTGACCACGACGGGGGCCGAACTCCCGCTTTTCCTCGACCCCCGTCACCGTTCACGGCGCCTGCTCAGGAGTGGCCGGGCGCCTCAAGGCGTCTGACTCAGGGACTGCGAGCCACGGAGCTCGGCGGTCTCGCCGGGGTTGCTCGTCCAGAGTGAGCCGCTTGGTCTGCCCTGAGCGCTTCCGCGCCGGCCTGTGACGACACCTACCGATTCGTGTCCGAGCGATCTCTGCATGAGGACTTATCGTCAATTCACTCTAATTTTTTACCCGAGGCCAGCCCACCGTCCCCCCGCCCCCCGGGCGCTTGCTGCGGCACCACGACTGACAGATGCGCCCTCCCCCTGCCCTCGGGTCCCCGCAGGCTTGATCGCGCCGCTTGCCGACGTGTGTGTGCGCCGCTTTGGCCCGAACCGCTGCGATCTGTGTCGGAACTGCGGGCGTGGCCCCCGGGGCAGCGGCTGCGAGTCACTCGCAACAAGCCTTCGGCCAATCGACACCCGGTCACACCTCGTGGGCGCGGCACCAGCGCCCGAGGAACTCCAGGCTGCCGCAGCGCCCCCACACCTCGGGCGAGGAGCACACGGCCCTGAGCTTGGCGTTGAGCTCGGCGTCATCAGCCGTGGACTTGAGCATGTGGAGCAGGCTGCTCTCCACCAGGCCGGCTGCCGAGATGAGGTCGAACGGCGCCTCCACGGGGGCCTCAGGCCCGCTGGCAAGGTCGACGACCATGGTAGAGCTGATGCAGAGCGCGAAGGTGGCCATGGCGGCGCGGACCAGGCCGGCTGTGCTAGCAGGCTCAACCATGCAGACGAGCAGGAGCGCGACGCACACGGGAGCCAGCGCGGTGCACCAGTCGACGAGCCGGGACGACCGCGGGGAGAGGACGGCGCAGAAGGTGGGGGCGCAGCGCGCGGAGAGCAGAACCACCGCCCGCAGCAGCCGCAGTTCGCCCTCCTCCGCCTCCGCCGCCACGCGGCCGACGTTCCTAGTGAGCTCGTCCAAGTTCATGGAGTCCTCTACCGCGCTGTGCACGGCGGCGACGAGCCTGCCGGCCCCCTCCACGGCGGCCATGCACTCTGTGAGCCGCGCCGAGGCCGCCTTCTGCGCGGCGACGAGCCGCCTGGCCTGCACGTCGGTGACCACCTTGCGGGTGTGGGCGCAGGCCAGGACGACTCCGCCTGACGACTGCACCTGCGCGTTCAGGTGGTGCCCGTACGAGAAGGGGGATCGGAGGACGGTCGCTGCCTCGGACGACACCTCCGCCCCGCCGCCGGACGGGCGCACCACGGAACGACGGGCGCCGCACGCCGAGCCGCTCGCCGCACCCGCGGTGGCGGCCGAGGCCCGGCCGGCGCCCCGCGCGGCCGCCCTGGCGCCGCCGCTCCCCCCCGCACCCCCCACCGGCTCGCAAGCCTCGCAGCGGCAGAGGAACCAGTGATCGAGCGCCGCCGCCATGCGCCGCCGGCCCACCGACGGCTCCTCCGCCTCGAGGGGCCCGTACGCGATGCTGACCACGACGGCTCGCCGCAGCGCGTCAGAGTCCGCCGCCGGCTCCCCCAGCGCCATGGCAGAGCCGACGTCGGCGACGACCCGGAGAGTGAAGGGCCCGGCAACGGGCGCCGAGGCCCCGTCGCGGACCCCCAGCGGGGCGTGCCGCTCCGGCAGCGGCAGCCCGAGGCCCAGCGGGGAGCGCCTCGCACAGGCCGCCGCGGCGGCGCACGCGCCCGGGGTGCCGAACGACACCGTGGCGCTCGGCCGGCAGCTGTGGTCCAGCATCGCCGCGAGCGTGAACACGGCAGAGCCGCAGTCGCGCTGCGGCAGAGCCGTCCCGTCGGCGAAGGACCTCGCGAGGGCGGCGAGCGCGTCGGCCCTCGCCCCGGGCTCTGCCGGCGTGCCGGAGAACCTCGCTGCCCAGGGCGTGTCGGCGTCGGGCCGGGCGGCGCTGGCCCCGGCGTCACCTGCGTCCGGTGCCGGCGACGGGGCGCCGTCCTCCTCGGCCACCGCGATCAGCGCCGCTGCCCCCTCAGCGCTTCCGCTCGTCTCGTCCGCCCCTGAGGCGCCAGCATCCGCCCCGGCGGCGGCGGCGGGCTCAGGCCGCCTCGGCGCTACCAGCGCGGGCACTGCCGGGATGGAGAAGCCGTTACGGCAGGCCGCGCAGAGCGCCGGAAAGAAGGGCTCTGCCGGCGGCGTCTCGCCCCTGGCCAGCGCGGCCGCCCGCGCGAGCAGCCAGGCGGGGCCCCCGTCGCCCGCCGCGGCCGGCTGGTGCCCGGTCACGGCCATGCGTGCCGCTGCCGCGGTCTCCGCCGCCCAGGCGCCGATGCGGGGCGAGGGGAAGCGGGACGGCGCGTCGTCGTCGAGCCTCGACGCGCCGGTGACCCACACCCCGGAGCGGTCGAGGGATGCGGCACCGGCGAGGAGGACGGCGAGGCGTGCCTCTCGGGGCAGCGAGGCCCACGCGAGGGGGTCGGCGGGGGTGCCGCTGCCGAGCGGTGCGCAGGCCGCGGCAAGGCACTGCTGCAGCGTGACGTGGGAGAGGACGTCGACGCAGAGCACGCCGGGGGCCCCGTCCACGGGGGTGGCGAGCGCCGCGGGGTGCGGGGTCGGGGACGCGCGGTCGCGGTCGCGGGGGCGGGAGGACGAGCCGTCGCCGTCGCCTTGCTCGTCGACCCCGTCGCTCGCGGCGGCGGCGGCGGCGGCGGCGGCCGGGCCTGCCGCGGCGAGCAGGCCGGCGAAGAACGCGTCAGCGCCCTCGTCGCCGGCCGCGGGGCGCAGGCACGCGGGCCCGGCGCGGACGCAGCGGAGGACCGCCGCGGCCGCCGCCGGCTCCTTCGCCGGCTCTGCAGGGGTGGCTGCCTCCCTCCCCGTCCACGACGGGCTGAGCGTGTTCGGCCAGAATCGCGAGGCGGAGGCCTCCACCACGCTGTGCAGAGCCGGGATGGCCGCGTCGACGTCCCTCCGCCCGTCCAGGTCCCCCTCCTTGGCCATGCTGTCGACCAGGGAGAGGCCGAGGGGTGCGCCGGCCTCGAGGTCCGACACCCAGCCGTCCGGCCAGGCGTCCTTCCTGCCGCCCGCCCCCGGGCGGCGGAGCCGGTGCGGGGGGATGAGGCTCCGAAGGGCCGCTGGGAGGTGCCCGTGCTGCAGCCGCAGGTGCGACGCCCATGCCACCAGCTGGCTGGATGACGTGTCGTCCCCCGAGGCGGCGGCGCGGGCCTCGGCCTCGAGGAAGACGGCGACGAGGCGGCGCCTGGCGCCCGAGGCGGCGGCGTCGGCGCGCCGGGGGCCGTCCGCGGCCTCGGCGTCGTCGTGCGGAAGCCTGGGCACCGCCACCACCGGGTCCTCGCTCAGCAGCGTGCGCCCCAGCGCCACGTCGGCCGACGCCACCACCGCGCCCCTCCCTCGGTCCCGGACGAGGAGCGGGAACCTCGGCTCCTGGCCTCCCATGGACCACCGCGCGCCGTCCGCGTCGGCGGGCACGCGTCTCTTCCTCCTCTTCCGCCCCGCGAACGGCCCCACGTCGTCCACCGCGATCGGCTCCATCAGGCTCTCGGCCCGGTAGGTCGACGAGGCGGCGGCGAAGGACGCGTACGCCGCGGACGCCGCGAGCTCACGGAGCACCGCGCACTGCGCGGACTCCTCCCGGACGGGGCCCTTGGACGTCTCCACGGCCGCAAAGTCGGACCGCCGCGTGGCCAGGCGCTCCGCGAGGCCCGCGAACATGGCCGCAACACGCCGCGCGTCGCCGAGCTCGCCCGGTCTCCCCTCCTCGGCCCCGCCCAGGCGGGTCTTCAGGGAGCCCAGCGGCGCACCGCGCAGCAGCTGGTTCAGGGCGCTCGCAAAGTGCTCGAGGAAGCAGGCGTTCGAGCTGGACGCGATCCACAGCGCCTGGCCGAGACGGAACCAGGCCGCCGGGAAAAGCGGCGCCATCCGTGCCGCCGTAGCGGCATCAATCACCGCCCGAACCGTGCACCCCATTCCCAGGAGCGCCGGCGTCCGCTGGCAAAGCGCGAGCGCGAATTCGTCCACCACTCGTCCTCCGGCCACCTCCACGGTGCGAGCCTCGCCCTCGCCCTCGCTCGCCGTGAGCATCAGGCACGCCGTCAAACACCTTGCCGCTCTCTGGAACATCCCCTTGCGGATCATGAGCTTGGCTGAGGCCCGCCAGCCGGCCTTCAGTCCCGTCCAGCCGGTCCGGAGCCTCCCCCAGTCCAGAGCGGCCGCGGCCGCGAGCTCTGACATCCTAGACGACAGCCCCAACACAAAAAGACGATGCTGTGCCGACGGGTCCGGCAGGGAGGCCCCGGGTGACTGGCAATGAGAGCGCCCGGCCGCCGACGATTGCTTTGAACAGAGCACGTCGCACCGCACGAGCGGCTCGCGCCGGCTCAGCACAAGGCCCTGAGGCCGAATCGAGCGCGGCCGTGCCACCAGAAGCGGGACGCGATGGACGCGGGCGACCTCATGCGGACGATGCGGGCCGAGCCGGAAGCGGCCCTCGCCGCCGTGGGCGCCACTGGCTCGGTGCTTTGCCTGGGCGTGCCTCCGGGGACGGAGGTGGGCATCGACTTCGCGACCTACACGGTCGGGCCCAAGTTCCAGGGCATCAAGCTCGTGCCGCCGGGGGTGCATTTCCTGTACGCAAGTGCCCGTGATACCTCTTCGGGCGCGGTGGCGGCGAGGACCGGGTTCTTCTTCCACGCGGCGGCCAGGTCGGTGCTAGTCCTCAAGTGGGACGCCGCGGACGAGGCGTTCCGGCTGGGCAGCGACTGCGCCGACGTGGGCGAGGCTCAAGCGGAGCGCCTCGCCGCCGGAGTGCGCCGCCTGGAGTTCGACGCCGGGCTCGGGGCGTACCCGCTGCAGTCTGGCGCAGCGCAGTCGTGGGTCAGGCACACGCGCCACCTGAGCCGGCCGGGGGCGCTGGAGCGCGTGCTCCGCTCTCGCGACCCCGCGGCGACCAGCGCGAGGCACGGCGCGCGGGCCCTGACGCCCGCGGGCGGGCCCTCGGCGTCGGGCGCCGGCGCGGCGCCGTCCCCTGGCTTCGGCACTGTGTGGGACGGATCCCCGGAGAGCGTGGCGGCGCTGCGGCGCTGCGGCGACGCGGGCCGTGCCGCGGCGTCGCGCGTGCGCGTCAGCGGCCGGGAGGCGGTCGGGGTGTACTTTGCGGGCGTGGGGCCGGCCCCTGACGAGGTGTGGGCGGCCATGGAGGGCGAGGGGGGCGGCGCGGCCGGGCCCTCGTCCTCGTCCTCGTCCTCGTCCTCGTCGGGCGCCGGGGCCGCCGCTGCCGCCGCCGCCTCCTCGGACGCGGCTTCAGGCTCGCCCACAGGCGGTGCTGCGGCCCCGGCTGCCGCCGAGGAGGGGGACGACGACGCGTCGCTGGAGGCGTCCGCACGAGAGCGGGCGAGGGAGCTCGGCTGGCTCGACGAGGCTGGGGGCTCTGCCGGGGACGTCGGGGTAGAGCTGGGGCTGGGGCAGACGATCGCCACGCCGGGCATCGCCGGGCTGTCGTCCCGCCTTGGGGGCGGCGCCGCCGTGACTGCCTATGCGCTTGACACCTCATCCGCCCTCGCCGCCCTCGTCGAGGAGACTGCGACGGAGCAGGCGGGGAGGGCCGCCGCCGCGGGGAGCGTCCCCACCCCGTCCGGCTTCGTCGCCCTGGCAGAGCCGCCCCTCGACGACGAGTCCTGGGGCAGGGCCGTCCTCCTGGCAGAGCTGGAGGCCTGCTTCGTCGCGATGGTGCTCGGGCAGAGCGGGGACGGCCTGGAGCGGTGGAAGGGCCTGTTCGACGCCGTGTGCCGCGCCGAGGCTCTGCTCACGGCGGGGGGCGAGGCGGGATCGTCGTCCTCGGCGCCAGGGACGTCCGGCGCGGCGGCAGCGGCGTCATCTGCCGTCCTCGGCGGCGGGGGCGGTGACGGCGAGGCGGATGATGATGACGACGACGACGGGTCCGGGAGCGACTCCGAGCAGAGCTCCCTGGTGTGGAGCGACTTCCTGCCCCAGGCCCTCGCCTGCCTGCGGCGCCAGCTCGCCCTCGCCCCGCCCGAATTCCTCGACGTATCGGCGGCGACGGCCGGCGGCGTGCCGGGCTCCGGTGTCGGCCACGCTCCCAGCGCGGACTCGACCCACTTCGTCTCGAGAGCTCTGCGCTCGCTGGAGCGGACGGTGCGGGAGTGTGGGGACGGAATGCAAGGCTCGGTGCGGCGGCAGGCGGAGCGGCTGCTAGGAGCCGCGACGTCGCGGCTCGGGTGGGAGCCGGAGACCGCGGCGGCCGGGGCCCCGGGCCCGGTGGCGGGGCCTGAGTCGGACATGGAGGCAGCGATCCGGGCGCTGCGGGAGTCGGGGGCGCTCGGGGACGATGATGACCTGCCCACGTTCGTGTGAGGGCTGGCGGACAGTGGGCCCGTGGTGGGGGCGGCACGCTTGTGTTGTGGTCGGGTGTTTGAAGGCCTCGGAGCGAGGTGTGGGCGCTGTTGGGCTCACCCGAGCCAGACCTCTTGAGGCTGCCACGGCCGCGCCTGAGGCGTCGCTTGAGTAGGGCTGGGTCACTCGCGCCGGGCGGGTCACACCCGCCGGCCTGGGCCCTCGGCGCCCCCCGTCACACCCTGTCCGCGGCGTTCTTCTCCGAATGCAGCTGCCCGCACGCGGCCATGATGTCCCTGCCCTTGGGCCAGCGGACGGTGCAGCTCACCCCCCGGGAGAGCACCGTCTCGCCGAAGCGGCGCACCTCGTCGTCGGGCGTGCTCCGGAAGCCGGACCCGGGCCACTGGTTGAAGGGGATGAGGTTGACGTGGCACTTGAAGGGCGCCGCGAGGGCCGCGAGCCGCTCGGCGTCCTCCTGCGAGTCGTTCACTCCCTCCAGCATGACGTACTCGAACATCACCATGCGGCGGCCGACCTCCGTGCCCGACGGCGGCGGCGGCGACGCCGGGCCCGCGGCGTCCTCGTCCGCGGTCTCCTCCCGGTCGCGCTCCTGCCGCAGCTGCCGCCTCGACGGCGGGCGCGGCGACGGGGCCAGCGTGTATCTCCGCAGCCCCTCCATGACCGCGTCCAGCCCCCACGTGCGGTTGAGCGGGATGACGCGGCTCCTCGTCTCGTCCGTCGTCCCGTGCAGCGACAGCGCGAGGGAGCAGCCGGCTTCCGAGGCCACGAGCGGCATGGCCGGGGCCACGCCAGACGTGCTCACCGTCACACGCCGGGGGGGCACGGCCCCGCCCCTGGAGTGCGTCATCACGCCCACCGCCGCGCGCACCGACCGCCAGTTGAGCAGCGGCTCCCCCTGCCCCATGAAAACCACGTTGCTCACCCCGCCCTGCGTCCTGCCCGGGGTCGGGCCCGGGAACCGGTCCAGCAGCCGCCGCGCCGACTGCAGCTGCCCCACGATCTCGCCCACCGTCAGGTTCCGGAGCAGCTTCTGCGTCCCCGTGTGGCAAAACTTGCAGCTGAGCGCGCACCCGACGCTGGACGACACGCAAAGCACGCCGCGGCCGTCAGCCTCTGGGATGAACACCGTCTCCACCTCGGCGCCGTCCGACGGCAGCCGGAACAGCCACTTGCGGGTGCCGTCCTCCTCGGACACCTCGTCGTGCACGGCCTCGAGCTCCCGGAGGTCACATGCCCCCGAAACGATCGAGGCGGGCCGCGGGGGCAGTGACGCCACCGCTTCTCCAGGGCTCACGCCGTCCCGGTGGACCGCAGTGAAGAGCGCGGTCGCGTGGCCGGACGTGACACCCTTGGAGTCCAGAAACGCGACCAGCTCGTCCAGGGGCGCGCCGACAAAGGGGAAGAGCCCTTCTGCCGTCAGCTTGACCGCCGCCCTCGAGCGCTTCGCCCTGGGCGTCGAGCGCCCGGTTCCCGCGTCAAGCAGGCTCGAAACAAGGGCGGCGTCCTCGTGGCGGGCTTGCACGGGCGCGGCAGCAAGCGAGCTGAGCGCCCTGGCCGCTCCGCGACATCCGGCCACGGCGCGCCTTGCGAGCGCCATGCCCGAACGAGCACCCGGGCGCCAGGTGGCAGGGCGCCGGCTCCGGACGGTGCACGGGAACAAGGTCCGCCGATCGCCCCCATGTCACGCCCATGGTGATTATTGCTCTGCGGCAAGTTCTTGGATCATTGCGACGGGGCCGCACACGCGCCAACCATGCCAGGCACCGGCTCCCGCAAGTCGAGAACGGTGTGCGGATGCTGCCGCGGCCAGGACAAGGAGCCCACGCGGCCCCTGGGAAGCTCTGTGAGCGCCGGAACGCCGATCCTCTGTTCTGGCGGGACCGTCGCTCCAAGGCTGCCCCGGCCCCACGCCAGCGCGGGTCCGGGGTGCCAGGGCCCGCCGCATGCGGCCCACAAGGTCCCGCGCCTTTGTGACGCAGTGCCCCCCCCCCGCTACTGCGCCCCGCCGCGCAGGAGACCGACCGCCGATGCACCGACATCCTCTGCCTGGTGCTTTTCGTTGTTTTCATCGGTGAGCCGACCTCCCCTCCCGCGCGCGGCGATTGCAAACGCATGCGTGGCGATCAGGTGTCATAATTCCGGCCGACCGCTCCGCTGTGGATGCCGCAGGGGGAATGCTCGCGATCGCTGCGGTCGCCCTGTCCAACGGGAACTACAAGCGCGTCGTGAACGGCGTGGATTTTCGCGGGTGCATCTGCGGCACCTACTCGAAGATCGAGTCTGATGGCTCGTGCAAGGAGGTGGCCGAGGGCGCCGATGGCGCCTTCCTTCCAGGCTCGCGCTCGCTGTTCGGCATCCCCATCCCCGACACGGCCAACCCCAACCTCCAGGCTGCCTCCGTCGTGGTGTGCACCAAGACCTGCCCGTCCACGCCCACCACGGGCTCGTCGTTCCCGGGCATCCAGCTGGCCTGCTACGACGCCAACCAGCAGACCGTGCTCGCCACCGGCGCCACGTACTCGGAGCAGCGCAGCTCCCTCACCACGTGCGCGGGCACCATCTTCGCCACGTCGGCGCCGAGCCGCAGCCTCAGCGGCTACTGCATCCCTGGCGCTGCCGCCAACGCCAACATGACCAACATCAAGGCGGCAGTCGACAAGGTGCTCGGTGCCGGCTCCTGGGGCTCCGCCGTCAACTCCCTCGCCCGCTCCTGGCCCCTCATGCTCGGGCTTTGCTTCGCGGCCCTGGCGGTGGCCTTCCTGTACCTCTTCGTGGTGCAGTACTGCGCGGGCATCCTCACCGTGGTGGCCATCGTCGTCGTCGGCGCCTCGGTCATCGCCGGCGGCGCATTCTTCCTCCTCCGCGCCGACGCCACGGCCAAGTCCATCGGGGAGGGGTACTCCTCCGACTCGGGGTGGCAGATGAACTTCTACGGCGGCATCGCCCTCGAGGTCCTGGCCGCGCTGTACGTCTGCCTCGTCGCCTTCATGTGGTCCCGCATCTTCCTCGCCATCGAGCTCATGACCCACGCGGGCAAGGCCCTGCGCGACGTCTGGGGCGTCCTCTTCGTGCCCCTCGGCCTCGTCCCCCTCACCATCGCCGTGGCCGCCTTCTGGTGCGCCACCACCGTCCTCATGTTCTCGCTCGGCACCATCACCACCGTCGACGTCTCCGGCGTCCCCGACGGCACCCTCCGCTCCTTCACCTTCGACGACACCATCCGCTACGCCCTGCTCTACCACCTATTCGGCCTCTTCTGGGTCACCCAGTTCATCCAGGCCGTGACGGAGCTGGTCATCGCCTTCGCCGCCACCCACTGGTACTTCTCCCCCGTCGTGGGCGGCAAGAAGGAGCTCCACCCCCGCGCCACCCTGTTCGCCTTCAACACCGTGCTCCGCTACCACCTGGGCACCGCCGCCTTTGGCTCCGCCATCATCGCGGTGATCAAGACCATCCGAACCGTCATCGAGTACGTCCACGCCCGCGTCAAGCGCGCCGGCCGCGACAACACCTGCATCCGCGCCGTGGCCTGCATGTGCCGCTGCTGCTTCTGGTGCCTCGACTGCTGCATGCGATTCATCAACCGCAACGCCTACTGCGTCGTCGCCCTCACCAAGCAGGGCTTCTGCGCCTCGGCCTCCACCGCCTTCGGTTACATGGCCAGCAACCTCGCCCGCGTCGGCGCCCTCGCCGGCGTCTCCACCGCGTTCCTCTTCCTCGGCAAGCTCTTCGTCGCCGGCGTCACCACCTCGGCCTGCTACATCGTCCTGACCACCGTGCCTGCGTACGCTGACGACGCCAACATCGACACCGTCGTCTCCACGCCCTTCTGGCCGTGCCTCGTCGTCTTCGTCGTCTCCTACTCCATCGGAAGCCTCTTCATGGGCGTCTATGCCGTCACCATCGACTCCATGCTCATGTGCTACATCTACAACGAGGACAAGAACATCATCGACACCGACACGGGGGAGGTCATCAGCAAGCTCAACGCCAAGGCGATCAAGGCAGGGCACGGCTCCGAGTACGCCACCGACGACGACGGTGTCGGCGAGACCGTTACCGAGGGCGTCAAGGTCAGCGAGGCCGAGGGCGCCTCGAGGCCCACGTATACCTGATCGCCCGAGCCCCGCACACCGCCGCGAACAGTCGCGGCGCGTTCCGATAGCCCATGTGTGTGCGCGTGCTACGCTCCCGGCGGACAGCGGGCGGGAGCGCGCGTCGCCTGCGCGTCGCGGCCGGAGTGGCGTGACACTCGAACCTTAGTCAAGACTGCGCGAGGCGCCGCCCCTGCCTCGCCACCCCGCGCCATCACACGATCACAAGACCTCGCGCCCGTCAGCAACCCTCCTCGCGGCCTCACTCTGGCGGCGCGAGGCGCTCCGTCACCTCCTCGTACCGCGTCAGCACGTCCTCCACACCGTCCTCCCCGTCAGGCAGGTGCGACGCGATGGCAGAGCGGATCATGGCTCCGTAGTCGAGCGCGCCGGAGGAGAGCGCGGCCTCGTTGAGGGACTTGACGACGGCGAGGACCTCGGCGCTGAGGCCCTTGCGCGCGCTCTCGTGGCACACGGGGCATTCTGCCTTGAGCAGCAGCCACGGGTCAATGCACCGCACGTGCATGCGGTGAAGGCAGGGGAGCACGCGGGCGCGCTCGCCGAGCTCAAAGTCCTCGCAGCAGATGACGCAAGAGGCGGCGGGGCGGCCGCGGCGCTTCCAGCGCGCCGGCGGCTCGGCCATCCCGGCGTCGCCCTCCCCCGCCGCGGCGTCATCGACGTCGGCCTGCGTCACGGTGATGACGCGCAGCCGGTCGATCTCCTCCGCCGTGGCCCCGCCGAGGCTGACCTTGCCAAAGACCGTCCCTCGCACGGTGGCGGCGATGCGGGCGGAGTCGCGCGCCGACGAGCCGCGGGACTGCGCGCCCGTGAGCCCGGTCGCGGCGACGGCGACATCGGGGGCGGGGGCGGGGGCGGGGGCGGAGGATGCGGCGGGGGACGGCGCGGGGGCCGAGGATGGAGGGGGTGCCGCCGACGACGCCGGCACAGCAGCCGTCGTCCGCGCTGCGGCCGCGGAAGGCTGGCCGGTGCCCGGTGCTGGCCGTCCCGACACGCGCATGCCCCTGCCCCCTCCCCTACCGCGGCCTCGGCCGCCGGAGCGGGGCACTCCCCGGGCTATCATGACGCCGGGCGGCGGCCTCATGGTGCCCGGGGCGGCAGAGGACACACCGTGGGCCGCGAGGAAGGACTCGATCTCGAGCGACGCCACGCCCGCGTCTCTCATCTCGTCGGCCTGGAGGCGGACCGCGAAGGAGACGTCGTCGCGGCTCGGAGCGGGGGCGGGGGCGGGGGCTGCCGCAGGGGCAACGGGCGCCGGCCCGCCGGCCCCGCTCGCCGCGGAGACGTCACCCCACGACGGCCCGCCGGCCGAGGAGCCAGGGACAGCACCCCACGACGAGCCGTCAGCGGTGGAGCCGGATACGGCACCCTTCGATGAGCCGTCAGCTGCTGCCGCCGCGCTCTCGGCCGCCGCCGGACCGTCACCCGTCGCCTCGTCGGGGCTTGGTTTCGCATCTGCTTCCGGCTCTGCCGTAGCCGCGTCGGCTGCTGGTGTCTCTGCCGCCGCGTCGGCACCAGCTTGCCCCGCCTCCTTGGGCTCGGGCTCAGCGACGGCCGCTGCGCTCGGCCCGGGCACCGGTGGCGTTCCCGGCTCGGCCTGTTCCTCGGCCGCCCCTGCCTCTGCCTCTGCCTCCGCCTCCGCCTCCTCCTCCTCCTCCGCCTCCTCGCTCTCT
>Ga0136560_1000376_pt1 | contig 22176 bp, 25 predicted proteins | sample AntRauMeHopE1497_FD_104925 | JGI IMG/M metagenome (GOLD analysis project Ga0136560, IMG submission 104925) | Saline lake microbial communities from Rauer Islands, Antarctica - Metagenome Hop E1 #497 | ecosystem: Environmental > Aquatic > Non-marine Saline and Alkaline > Saline | place... | reverse complement strand
GTCTGCTAGGAGCGATGCTAGCAGCTAGCTTGACAAGGAGATGGGCGGTGTTTCCATGGATGCTCTGCAAGAGGGAATGAGGGCGAGAGCTTCAGCAGGGGATCAGGTGGCTCAAATGACTATGCATGTAGCGAAGAATACCTCGAGGAAATTGCAGCGAAGCGCAAGCAAAATGAGCATGCGATCAGCTCGATCGGGCCGATCTGCGCGGTCAGGCAGTTCAAAACGTCCCGGTGGTTCTTCTAGCAAACGAGTCAGACGGGGAAGCAACGCCGGGGGGGGCGGGGGGAAGCATGGGCAGAGCGGATCAGGGGACCAAGACACGCCGCTCGCGCGCATGCGGCGTCGCATCTGGGAGGCCTAGCAGAAGATGAAGAGAAATGAAAAGGCTCGGAAGGGGATGGAGGGGATGCCTCCGTCATCCAAGTCTAGACGAACAGTCACGATTGGCCCGATTGGTTCCCCAGGCATGCCAAATGCACCGCAAGGAGCGTCTCCTTCAGACATGCCCATGTCTGCCAGACCAGGCGGGTACCGCCGCTATGGCCTACGAAGGCAGGAAAGCAGCTCCACGAACGTTCCGGGGAAATCCAGAAATCGGCTGCGGAACCATGCAAGCGCGGCACCGGCACCGCTTGCCACGTCGCGGCCTCGAATGCAGCAGAGCAGGCAGCCGCAGTTTGACCTGATGCGTTCGAGCGGCATGCTTGATCATAAACCGGCTATTACGCCGCAATCGAATCTGTAGACCAACCGGACGGGGGCTGCATTCACCTTCTCCAATATTGAGGCATCTGATGCGAGTGGGTAGCACCCGCAGCTGGGTCTGGCGCACCCGAAGGAACAATCTGTTCTTGAGAGCCGAGTTAACACACAAGATGACCAGGCTACGATTCGTTCGATTCCTTTCGGTGATATGGGCGAGGATGCCGACATTGAGCCCGGGCGTTACACCCCTGGAGACGCCGCTCAGCACGCCTTGTTCACGCCATAGACTAGCGGCAGCGGCGCGGGTAGTGTCTTTCAGGCTAGTCCACGGAATGCCAAGACCACGCGTGGGCTACGAGGTGCAATGCCTGGCCACCTCAGCAGAGCTGCAAGCTTTGATGCGAAGAGGGGAATTGGGGTGCTAATTTAGCCGCATGGGTCATCGGTGACTCCGTCCGGACTTCGGCCGCAAGGACGCCAGATCCACAGCAGCGTGCACCACTCCACAAGCCACGGAAACCTAAAAGCCATGGCAGGCCGTCAGAGCATGCCCATGGCAGGAATATCACTGCGACCGGATGCTGGCCATTCCCAGGCCGACAAGGCTCTGACGGTGCCAAATCAGGAGAGTCCTGCGCATGGACATGGACCAGATGGACGCCCGTATCGATCTTCCTCCGCTCCAGGTCTGCCTCCTATTCCTCAGGGGGAAGCAGCCGAGTTCCAGGGCGAAGACGCTGAGCGACATGGGGTTACTCCACAGGGGAGTAATGGCATTCCGGATGTAGACAAGCTGGGAGCAGCAGGTCACAGTAGGCGCCGTTCGGCGAGCAGCCTCCCCTCCGGTTCTGTTCCTGGTCGTAGCTCGCCAGGTGTTGGACGCGGCCGCCTCTTATCCGGTGAAGGGGCTTCTACTGGTGGTGGCGTTGGGCCTAAGCCGCCAGTGCACCAGTCCCACCAGGGTGCCGGCAGGGACACTGGTCTAGTGGTGGGAATTGAGACCTACGATTCGAAGCGGTCACCCGGCCCTGGCAGCAAAGGCAGCTCATCAACAGGTTCTGAAAGCACTGAAAGCACGTCGCCTGGCACTCACGTCTCGAATTATCCGTCCGGCGGCACTATAGCCGTTCCTGCTACAAGCAGGACTGCAGGTGACCCCTCGAGAGGAAGTAACGGCAGTAACGGAATGCTTCGTGATATCACTGATCTCGAGGACGATGACAGGAGTAGCAATATCGAGGCGTCTATGCTGGATACTAGCGGCATATCCATCCCTGCCTCTTCTGCCCTTGATCACAGCCGCGGTGCCGGGCGAGTACAATCACAACCTGATCGAACGGGCCCGCTCGCCTCAGCGAGAACCCGCGATGGGCTGCCGCCCCTAGAGACTCTGCCTGAGACCCGGGAGCGGTCTGCCTCCACGCTGGTGCACCAGGAGACCATGCAACGGGAGTGGCAGAGAACAGTAGATGGGAACTCCGCAGCGGCTCGCATCTCTAAGGAGGCCAATGAGGCACATGAGAAAGCCAGAGAGGCATTGGCTGAGCAGCAGCGGAATTCAGGCCTGCCCAGCGTCGGGTTCACCTCAGGCACCACTATTGAGAGCGAGTCGGGATCAAGCTCCAGCGGGAGGACGGGGCTGAAGCGGTCCTCGTCTTCAGCTAGTACTTTGACAGATCTGCGGGAATCCCATCGCACGGCGGCAAAGGCAATATCGTCGCCCCTGGCCAAGAATTCACATTCGAAATCGTTTGCCGGCAGCAAAATGCCGCTGGAGTCGCCTAGCGGGCTCGGGGCTGGTGAGTTTGAAGACGAGACACCGAGTACTCGCTTGCCGGCTGGCGAGGAAGCTTTGCGGAATCGTGCCTACATGGGGAGGCGGTCCTCAGAAGGCAGTGTCCTCGGTCTGCTCGGGTCATCAGGAGGGCGAAGGCAGCAGTTCAGGGAGGCGAGGGAAGCCGTGGCCGAGAGCGGTGGGATGCCGTCGGCCCTGCTTAGAGGCACAGCCGCAGAGGACGATGCTGTGATCGAGGCCGCAGGCACCAGCAGCAATGCGTATGACGCTATGGCTGATTTGATAACCAAGGGTCAGGTGAGGAAGGGTCGAAGGGGTTCTCTGTTCGATAACGAGTCGGTATTGTCGAAACCCTCTGGGGCGGACAACGCCAGTACCAGTGATTGTGTGCAGCCTACTGCGAGGCGAAGCGTAAGGTCGCAAGGATCTGACGATCTGCCTCCCCGTCTAGGAGTGGCGTCAGCCAGTAGTAACAGTCAGCAAGGAAGCTTCATGTCGATGCCAAGGTCTGCCTCGGAGGGGGTCTCGACCTTGGGCTCCTTCTCTAGGATTCAGTCGCAGTCCACCATGAGCTCCAATACAACGGAGGCGAATGTCAACCCACAGACGAAGGAGCTCCTCCGAAGCATGCTCTCTGGCCTTCTGGACAAGGTGCGCGACACGCCAGCGCCCTTGAGGAAAAACGATAAGCTCAAGCTAGGGAACGTGAGGGTCCGCCTCGCAGCGATGAAGTACCTTCCGAAGGAGGTGCAGAAACGCTTCCAATCCAGCGTTCGCAAGAACCGAAAACAGAGGAGGAAGAGGAAAGCAGAGATCAGTCAGCAAGTATCCCAGCTGCGTGATGCGGTAGTGCGGCTCGCCAGGGAACAACGTGATACCCAAGCGGCGAGCCAGGTAGGCGGAGCAGAGCAATCTGCAGGTCATGATGATAAAGGAGGGGGGGGCGGACGCCCCCTCGCGCCAACAACGACCTTTCTTGGTGCTGGTAGTTCGCGTGGCTTTACCCCTAGTGGGGAGGTAGAGGGGTCCCGGGAGGGGGAATGGCAAGGAGCAGCCGGGGCCGGATCAGGAGTGCACCCTTCGCCGCGAGTGCCTGCAGCTGCTACATCTGGATCGCAGTCAGACTCCGAGCATTCACATTCGCAACCAGACGGGAGATCCAACTCAGGAGATGTCATCCGAGGTATGAATCCGGCCTCGGCTAAATTTCAGCGTCCGCGGGTGACTTTCTTGCCTGCGGTGGGTAGGCGAGGGTCTAGGCGAGGCAGCGTTGGTCAGGTGGAACAGGACGGCAGCGCTGGACTCCTCGGTGAGGATGATGATGCCGATGAGGCGTTCGCGATCCCTGCTCGACCGCCTCCACATACATCTCCCAGGCGCGCCAGTCCCGCCAACACAAACCGAGGAATCTTGAAATCGCCTCTTTCTGGTGGTGACCCGCACGGCAATACCCGATCTCGTCGTAATTCTGGCTCCGGATCAGAAAGTGGCACCCCTAGGGAGGGACGCACGTCGTCCCGTTCGACTTCACCAAGTACGAGCTCGCCAAGGCAGCCAAATGGTCAAAGCAGCCATCACACCAGCCAGGTAGTACACCCAAGTCCTCGGAATATGGAGACATTGAGGTCCGTTGTGGCGCACGAGGTTGGCCTCCTGCAGCAGGCACAAACAGTAGCACTGGCAGACGTTCGGAAGTCTATCAGGCATTAGGGCAAGTCAATGGAGGAGGTGGCGAAACAGGCCACAAGTGAGGCTCTTCATGCAGCCTTCGGTTAGACCGGAGCAGCGCACGCTGCGGTTCGGGACAGTGTTCGGGAAGCCGTCGGGGAGGTGAGGCACGGGATCGAGGAGCAGCTCCGCTCCCATCAGCAGAGCCTCGGTCACCAGGCGAAGCAACTTGATGATATGCAGTCGACATTTGAGCGGAGATTCGATCGGCTCGAAGCCATGCTTGTTGGGTTGCTCCCAGCGCTGCAAGGCAATGCAACCGCCATCGCCACCTAGACTCGTGGTCCTGATGAGGCCTCGGTCGATTTTAGCGTCAGTTAGGCGTCCCGATTCGGGTCAAGATCGGGAAGCCAAGCTTCCAGTCGGCGAGAGTCACCTCGCGACCGGCAACATGGTCAGCCGGGTGTCCCGCTGCCAGCCAGTTTCTTCGTTTCTGAGTAGTCAGTAGAGGGCTCTGTTATGGATACGAGTAGCCCCGAGCGTCCGCTAAATTAGGATCAATATACTCATTCACAACCGGTGCGACTCGAGAAACGTGGTGCGGGTGGTGATGGTGGTACGGGTGTGAGTCATCATGTAAATGTGGCGGATGGAAGAGAAACTGCTGCCAGCTCAGGGAACACAAATTTAACTGGAAACCATTAGTCGCCTGTACTGACTGCTTTACCGGCTGTTCCAGAGACATCTGATTCTGGATCTGATTACCAGTGGAAGGATGGAGTAGGTCCTGGAGTGAACATCTCAGCATCGTCTGGGTACAGTAGCAGTAGCAGTAGCAGTAGTAAGGGCGCAGCAGAGCCCCGCCGGTACTCTTCGCCGTCCTCCGTAAACTATGGATCATCGCTTCCCGGAGATAACGGCACTGTCCTGAGTGTGTCTGTCGGAGGCGACATCCCGTCACGCTTGGATTCACAGTCGATGGTTGGCTCGCCCATTAGCAGGCGCGATGCAGATGCAGATTCCGAGGCCGGCCAGGACTACAATCGCGGCCTAGATGGCATCTCTTTGCCGAATCAGTCTGGTACTTCTGACCTTTCAAGCAGGAAACATTCGCTTCAAGGTACCAATAAATACCATAGTTCAGAAGAAGATACATAGGGGACAGCTGCACAGAAACCTCCATAGCATTCCTCGGCCTCACCCGGATCGACCGCTCGGCGCGGTGGAATCGGAAAATCCTTGGTCGGCACAGGCACTGCAGCACAACCTGACCAAGACCATCAACAAGATCCTGATTCTGACGTTACTGGGATCGACCTCGACTCCTCTGTCGGGTCAACCCCATCAGAGTAGCACAGACTAGAACTTGCGACCATCGAGGAAGCATCCCAGGAAGACGCCTAGAGTGAAATGCACGGGCGTGGAGGCAGGAGACGGGGTGCGCCTTCATCTATCATGCTACCAGGTGACCCGCGGATGCAGCGAGTGGCGAGCTGGAATTCGAAGGGCATTTCAGGCTCGTCAGGGTCGGTCAACAGCGGGCCGAACACGCCGTTGTTGACCCCGAGTAGCGCCGTGACTCCGAAGCAGGTGCAGGTGCTTCGCATGGTGTCTTCAAGAGGGTCATCCAGCGTATCGCCTTAGTCTGATAGGGTCGGGCTCACCTCATCCTCTCCTTCCTCGGGAGACAGCAGGCGGGGCGCGCCAGACGGGGCTAGTGAATCCAATCACGAATCCTCGACTCGGAAGGGTCCAAGGCCATTTACTGACTCTACTGGAGGTGGCGCTGGTCCGGGGCTCTAGGAAAGCTCTGTTGAGAACTAGGGTGAGTCAAGTGAGCAGGGTTGGGCTCCGGCGCCTGCTCTCTAGTCAGGGGTTGACAATGCGACGTAGTAGCCGTCAGCGTCGGCGACAAGTCGCCGGCTGCGGCATCCTTCGCCGGTCGAGACAAGCCCGGAGGTGCCCGAGAGCGATCGTCCCTTGGCATCAACTTCAGCCTTCGGGGCCGCGAGCGGCACGCCACTCCTTACGACTAGCACTGCATCCGGAGGGCTTGCGAGCCCGATGGACCCGTCGATGCTATAGACGTCGGATTCTGCTAGAAGTGATCTCACGTTCTCAGAGCATGGCGCAGCAGACGCTGAAAGCTTAAAGCGTAGTTTGAAACGAAGATAATTGAAAGCCTACACGACGTTTAGTTGGCGCGTTTAGTTGGCATACCTGAAGCGCAGAAAAAAAGAAACCACCCGGCGTCCTTGTTCTTTTGCCCTCCCTAATTGTGTCGCTTGAGCCTTTGGTGGTCCAGTGTGGCATACCTCCAAATCCACTCGTTATCACCAGATCTACATCGCATTCTTGTCTCGCCCCCCTCACCCTCCACCCTTGCACTCATCTCACGCATCTCGTCACTGCATCAACTATAGTACCTCGAAGAGCTACACGTCAAATGTTTACCTGGCCGGAATGCAACCGGGCAGACCACCGTCGAATAGCACTTTACAGAGTCCGTCACTTATGACGAATAGAAGTTGGCGTTTAGTCGTTAGCACTATCACACACAGTCACGCTGATTCGATCTCATTTAGATATACTTCTTACATACTCGGTTCAAACTCGTAATCCGAATCTGGCATATCGATGGACCCCAAATCGCCAGGCAGGGCAACAGGGCTATTGTTGCTTGCGAATGCAAATTCTTCCGGAAACAGCTCCCCCCCCAGCATAGAGGGAAACGTGTCTAATCGAACATCATCGTGGCTGCCTTGACCAGCGAGGTAATCCAGCGACCCCCGGCGCATTGGCCCAGCGTCAGCTTCTGATGCTGTAGCTAGCACTGGCCCGCTGTCTCCTCCGTCTCTGCCCCTTGGCGTAAATCCTCGCCTCGCCGTCCATGCGCCTCCACCCTAGAGCATACTGCCGTAGATCTACCCGCCCGATGGCGTGTAGGATCCTGGTGTCGCTGCTCCGAGAGCGGATGGCGACTGTCTCGATAAGCCGCCGTACCCGCGGTGGTGAAAATATCCGTCGCTTGGTATCTGGCTTGTTGAACTGCGAGCGCCGCCTGCACGTATATGACGAGGGGCGGAAGTCTGGGTTGTGTGCATTCCAGCGGCCTGCGTCAAAGCAGTGAGCCCAGCCGTGCCTCCATCCCCAGAACTCGCACGATGAGCGGTGGCGGTATCGCTAGAAATCTGCTGCCGGCTCGTTTGTCGCAGGGCCGGAACTCGCGGCGGGCCAAGCGGGAGACCCCCCCCGGCTTCTGCTCCTCCCTGGATCGACCCGCCTGCCGTTCCATCCATATTGCTGCCGAGTTCAAACTCGTGCATGTAAGATTCACGAGCCACGTCGGGGTCTACTTGTAACCCGTCCGAATTCCCCACCATCATGATGCGGGCCGTCGCTGGTAGCTGCAACCCCGTGGCACTGCGCGGATCCACTGCCGTACTGACTCCTCCTCCAATACCGTTATCTTCGTACGGAAGGTCACCATCAACCCCGTACCGCGACTTGCGCACGGGTCCACCGTATTCATCAGTTTGACGTACGGTTTCGCCAGAGGTGATCTCGGAACTCACTAGGGGTTTAGATGCTCCCACTGGTTTCAAGAGTGATGACGCAGCCTGAGCGGCAGACGGTGCTAAGGCAGCTGCTGCCGCTCTCTGCACAGCGATTCGTTTCCCTGCACGTAGGAGATAAATTCCGGTCACTGGCCACACCGATGAGGTCGCCGACAGCAGCTCCATCACCTGATCTACTTTTTCTTGCTATCCATACGGAATGAGCACCTGCAGTACCCGAGAGAATACAGTCATGGTCATGTAGCTAACGTACGGAATTTGCTCTTGCAGCATCGTCGTAACGGCCCGGTCTGCGTACTCGATCGCCTGTGCCTTTTCATTGCACTGCAGGTACACCACAGAGCGCAGGGTGTACAGGCTGGCTAGGATCGTGTAGTTCATCACGCTCGCAACGCTGTATCGCGTCACCAGGTCTTCTCCTGCCGATAGGTACCTTAGCAAATCGTCGGCACTGTGCTTGGACTGCTTCGCCTCCCAGCGTCTTCGACGGATGCTCTGGGTCACGTAGTTGAGAATTCGAGAAACTTGGGCACGAGGGTTCGTGACCCCCGATGACGCAATCGAATGGCCGTGCTCGTCTGACCGGGACGACACAGCAGAGCCGGAGGACTCGGATTCGTTCGTTAAAGCAGTCTCGGCAGCTGCCTCTATAGGATGCTCGGATCCGGAGGTGTCGGCCTGCATGCTACGATGATGACCCAGGCGTCCGCTAGCCGCTGACTACTTCTGCTTCGTGAAATCGGCAGCGACTGTCTCATTTGGAGAAGGGTCATCGCCCTCGTGGGTGCCTTGTTCCTTTGCCCTTGCACCGTTCTCAGGCGCATCATCACCGCCCACGCCTTCAGCATTAGCATCGTTGTCATGTGCTTCCGCTGCTGCTGCGTCATCTACCATCGACGCCTGTGATTCTGCAGAATCGTTCCGTTTCAACGACCCGCCCAGCTGTCTCGCAGGTGATTCCGAGGAAGCCGCTGGCTTGCGACTGCCGGATCTGAGGTGCAAAGGGTTACCCCTGGGGACAGTGTTGAGCTGTCCGAGGAAATGGGCCGTGAGAACGATATCCAGCGGTACCTTCGAGTAGGCTCTGCTCAAAGGACTGGGCTTGTAGTCTGTCCCAGCTGAGCCTCCTTCTTTGGAATCACCAGAAGCGGCGGACGCTGCACCTTGGTGGTACTGCTGGGAGACACTGTGCCTCACCAAGGGACCTCCAAGCAAGACGTCCACCATCTCGTTCGCAAGCGCAATCAGTAGTCGGGCTTGGCTCGTATCACCATCACCTGCCACCCCCATAAGGTAATACGCAAGGCAGAGCAACGCACTCACGCATATCTCGCTCGGCCTGTCGAGACAGGCAGCCAGAGATACCCTAGCACGACCTGCGTAAAAATCAGCGAGCTGAGTTTTGCCGTCCATTCTAGCCCCGGTGGCTAGAATCGCGTTATTTAATGCCACGCATGCCATGACATCTCGAGGCAGCGGCCTCCAGTGCTTTTTTCCTTGCAGTAATGCAGCTTCCTGTGCCAGCATGCAAGCCATGCCTTCGCATGCCTTGATCGAGGTCAGTGCTGGAGTCAAAGGGGCCGTTGTGAGCGCCTTGGTCACGTTGGGAGACAGCGGAATCATATCGCCAGGCATCCTTCGCGTGATAGCTTCTTCCTTGCCCCTGAGCTGGGCAGCGATGTAGTCATGCCTCGTCCGCTCAAAGGCTACAGCTGCCAGCTGCTCTGCACCATTCGGGGGTCCGCCAGATGCATTCACAATGGGTAGAGATGCGAGTCGCTCAATTTCTTCTGGTCGCACACCTAGCGTAGCAGATACAACGCCGGACTCTGAACCTTCCTTCGCGCAAAAACTGCCCGCCATTGCCAGGGGCGGCGAAGGCGACGGTTTGGGTGCAGGCTTTGCCCTTGACTCGCTAGCGCTGCCGTCAGATACTTCATCTTCGGCTGCTGATTTACTGGAGACTCTGGAGGAAGACCGCGAACCAGGGGCGAAGCCTCCACCAGATGCCTAGGATCTTCTTCGCAGTTGCTTCTGATTCTTCCCCTGATTTCCCCACTGGCTCTGTTTCTTCGTTTCCTCGTCCAGCGTAACCCGCCCTGTCGCCCTGAAAATTTCAGCTGCTTTGGCGACTTGCACCGCAGTAGGCTACGGCCTCCTCCCAAGTGGCATGCGCCCTGCATCCGATCCCGATACTTCCCCTGCTCTGCTAGTAAACACAAGTTCGCTGCAGCCGATCGGTACGCAGGGAACTCCTTCCATGTCGGCAGTGACGCGGTCCACGAGCTAGAACTGATACAGACGGAGCCCCACTAGATATATCGTCTCTTTATGCACCATTGGAAGCATCGTATTGAGGAACATGTGAAAGAGGCGATAAAATCGTGTTTCCCACGTGATGTCGCATGCAGGTGCCATCAGCCGAGCGAGGGAATCACCAAGAGCAGGAGGCCGCCTGGTGACATCGTGGCCCTACCGGACCTCAGTCAGGCAGCGGCTGTACGGTGGCGGACGCGGAAGGTGAGCACCGCCGTGGCCCGGGTTCTGGCCCGATGGATTCGGAATTGAATCATGGGCCTGGGCAGTTCCAGCTCGGTCGTGTTCGTCACTGATGAATCCGTGAGATCCTGGCGCCGCGAACGAAGTTCCGCTGGCAGCCTCACCCTTGGCTTCAGGCGCATGCTGTTCAGCATACACATGTATCCCCTCATGTGTTCCCTCGCGCCCTGAGCTTGTTCCTGATCCCGTTCCGTCCCCCGCTCGATGACCCCCCTCCCCCTGCATCATGTAAGCAACCGCACTTACGAGGTTGGGGGACAGACCCTGGTGTTCTTGGTCGCCGTGGGTGTGGCGGGGATCAATAGCGGCTCCGAGTCGCGGGGGAACACCGATACGCATGCTGCGTGTACCGAGTGCTCTGGATGCAGATACTGCTGCTGATCGACCAGATCCAGATCCAGATCCAGATCCGGTCATGTGAAGCGGCAGGGCAGGAGTGCCGAGAGGATGGTGACCCGGCTCACGGCCGGGGACAGGCAGGGAGGGCTAGCCAGAGCCTGGAGGGGTCACTTCTGCATGTGCTCCTGTCGATGATCCGATCTCTCTCCGGAGAGCGCTCGGACGAGCACTGGATCCAGGCTGGTGGCGCGCTAGGTTTCCGGAGCCTTGGACTAGCATCGACTGGGCGAACGGGTGCGTATTAGGCACGCCGACATTGGTACCAGGCTAATTATAATAATGTTGTCCACTTCTGTCCATCCCTGGAAGACTTGAGCTGTGTTCAGCTGATGCATGCGGATTGGGACCGTTTTCGTACACGGCTAGCTGGTCACGCAGCTCCTGAATTTCTTCTCGCATTCTCGCCATTTCGCCTTGCTTTGGCCCTCGTTTTTTGGGGGCTTGATAAACGCAGCGAATCCCTTGCTTAACGCAATATGTACATGGGCTGATTCCGTCGCCGTCGCACTTCATCTGCGAGCGTACTAGATTGATGTGCTTATCGAGGGAGTGCGCAAATTCTTTTGCATTTCTTGTGTACAATGACGATTTACCGCCATACCTTTCGTTTATGGCATGCAATACATGCTATTTGTACCCTAGAAGTCTTGTTGCCCTTGTCATAATTGGCAGGATCTCCGGCAGGCCTTTTTCTTTTTCTCCCAGGATTGCCGACCTTGGGCATATTGACTTCCGGTACGCAAGCAAGACTCTTTCAAGGTTTCTGAAATACCCCCAGAACAATCTATCACTATCTACCTTAAAGCCAGGCGAGAAGCGAGACCGAGCAGGACCTAGAGCTTAAACGGTTAATATTTCTGCCGACGACGCTGGATCCTTGCGCTATTCCGGTTTTGTCCTCAGGCTTGGGGGCATCCGATCTCGGATTTGCTCAATTCAGTTGGGTCGTGCATCACGACGGCTGTTTGTACTTTCGTGATATTGTTCACGCTCACTTCACAACAAGAGTGTGGTCTTCAAACTGCAGCAGCTCACGAATTACACAAAGCAGACAGCACCTCAACACACTCTGCGTGGCCCCTTGCCCTGGCTGCATCGATGGCCAGCACTCCGTCCCTATCCCCATCCACGTCTTCCACCCCGGCCGGCACCAACGCCTCCCTCCGAGTCAGACCTCCAGCCAGCTTGCCCAGCACTAGCCTCCTCCGCAGCTCCAGCGGCCGTCCAGCCGACGCCGCCTTCCACACAAGCCTGGCATCTCTGTGCGCCGCATGTGCCCTTGCCCACTTCGTGAGGTGCATGCGACGGCCAGGGTCCAGGTGCTGGCAGTTGGGCAGCAACTAGTTGAAGTGTCTGAAGAGGAAGTCAACGGTTGACATCGGTTTCAGCACGCTCCACAGCAGCACCCACTGGACTAGCTAGACGGCTTCATCAAATTCGTCCTGTGCATAGACCATGAAACTCTCGGCTATAATCCACATCTTACTCGTTGTATCAGGGCCTGCAACTGTTGTCTTGCTTGCTTCTTCTCTCCACTTGGTCGCCTTGATGCTGTCCAGGATATGCCTGGATTCCAGGCTGTAGAAATGTGCACCATGTCGCAGCAGGAAGACGACGGCTTGCGGCTTGTTGCACCGACAGGCGTGGTATAGCGGGGACCGCAATGGGGACCCGAATTCCGATTCCGGATCCGGTGGCAGCACTGCCAGCGTGGTGTCGGCTCCAAGCTCGAGCAGAGTCTCTGTCGGATGCTTCCAGTGCTTCATTTTGTCCAACCAACGAGGGACTGCATCGATGGAAGCTCCCAGGAGCGTCATCCCGTCAGTCCATGTGTTCCTCTGCTCTGGTTCGCCCTGGGTGTAGTCGCACAGCACAGCGCCCCGCTGGTTGATCTGACTCAGGAGATACTCTTTCGTGCTCCAAGCTCCAATGCCATCCTAATCTTGCTGAATCCAGCCGCATCGCATTGCAGTGTGTAAAATGCTGACAGGCTACGGCTTCATGTCTTCGGCCTACTGGCACATCGGCATGCGATACATCCCGCGCATCCTCTTCATCATCGTAGTCCACACGCGGAACGTAGGGGTCCGATCAGCTGAGAACATCATTGTAGATAGCAGGTCAATGAGCTCCCTCTCCTGCTCGCTGCACGGATACTTAAAGCTCCCAGGGTCGCACCCGATGTCGATAATACTCCGATCAAATCCAGCGGTGGACTCCGGCAGCCGTTCACTATCAAAATCTAGTGTTGAAATTCCATTGAACATTGATGGAAGCATAAACGCACCGTCGGTCAACCTAATCTGCTCCACGAACGCATCCAGGTACTCCTGAAATAGCTCGCTGCAACCAAAATACCACGAGAACGACCTCTGGAACACCGGCTAGCAAAACGTGACCCCGTTCGCCCCGTAGCCGTCTCTTATGTCTGTAGCGAATCCGAATGTCCAAGGGTTAGCTCCGTGCTTGCACAGCATTCGGACGGTCTCCCAGTGGTTGAGTTCCCCTGCCATCTGTACAGCGGGTCGTCCATCCGCAGTTTTCTGCCGGGCACTTGCTCCGTGAGCCAAGAGAAGCTCGCACATCTCCATGTCGCCATGAACGGCAGCGTAGCAAATTGGCGGTATGGCGTCACCATCGCACCCCCGAGCAGCGGCTCCGCATTCTTCGATAAAGTACTGAACCATTTCTAGCCGACTACTGCGAGCAGCAGCAGCAACAGCAGAGCACGGGTAGGGTGCCTACTGCTGCTAATCGAGTCCTCCACACATGACGACACACCCTGTGTGCACATCTGCACCGTGCTTCACCAAGAACTTGCAGAGACCGAGCATACCAAGCACGGCCGCCGACAGCAGCAGGCTGCCATTCTCGTCGCTAAATCCACCATTGTAGCAATCTACGTCGAATCCATTCTATATCATTGTAACGATTACATCAGGTATGTAGACATGTACTCTATCCGATAACAACGTGTGCAGGTATCCCAACACATGAGCACCTGGCTCATTGGCTACCATGCTTATCATCTATCTAGTCTTGGTGGTCGGAGATAAGCGGTTCTCATACATGATGGACTCTCCGTCGGAGATCAGTCGGTGGTCACTTATGATGGCCGGTCGCTGGAACCTCAGCTGGGGGGGGACAATCCAGCAGGAGGACGGCACGAACGACTTCACGTCCAGACACAGCAACAATTCCACCATGCTGCTGTGACCCTCTGGGGCGAGCACCTCGAGCTGATGCTGTATGAAGCTGTGCATGCCGGGGGAGATCTCCAGCCGGTACGCAGCAGCAATGCTATTGGCAGTGTGAGTGTGACCGGCTAGGACTGCAAATCGAAAAGCCATCTCGATCGCATACCCGACTGAGTGCAAGTCCACCCTCTCTTCACTGCCAGTTGCACACATGGCCTACACCTTGTGTGCTACCCACTGGATGATAGCAGGGGCGCCACCGGCGAGAGTGGCACTTATGATCTCGATCGCGGCACGAATTTGCTCTTGGTTCGTCGGCGGTCCGACCGAGGACAATGTGCGAGCCAGTGAGACCAAAGAGGGAATAATCTTGCCACTGGGTGAGGGCGGGTCATGTACTAATGAAGGATCGTGACCCACTGATTCGCCGGACGGAACCGTGCCCTCTGATTCTACACCCATCGGGACAGAGCTAGATCCAGTCAGGGACGGGTCCCAGATCTAAGGAACAGAGACCGCGGTATTCGAATCGTCGCTGCTGCCCAGATGCCCGGGCTCTGAAACCGTCTCTTGGTCGGCGAAGACGAGGAACAGGAGGCAGAAATGCAGAGAAGTCGAGAAGTCGGTCCACCTGTGGAACCCTCCGGTTCCCTAGATCTAGGTAGTATCTTCGTCTTCATTCTAATCGCCTGCTTCTCCATGACTACACATGTGTTCCCTACCGTAGTCCTGTGCGAGGAACAATGCCCCCGGGAGTGGCTTCTGCTTTGACATGTGCTACATCAACAGCTTAATGATCCCTAACCGTCGGGCCTGCAGGTCACGATCACCCCCCGAGTCGCCATGCAGCCGAATGGCTGTTCTCAGCCAGCGATGCCAAGGGAATGTTGTGCGTTTGCTGAGCCTGCACTGCAAGTGCTAGTCGTGCGTTTCGAAGCGTAACTATTTTGCGTCCAGGTCCACGCTCTTGGTCCAGTCGAATCGCCGCAGCAAGAACTCGAGCATAGCCCTGTCGCCGTAGCAGATGGCATCACGCACCACTGCCTGCAAGTCCCATTCACAGAGCTCGGAGGTCTGCCCGTCTGGCCCAAGTAAGCCCGCGGTTGCAACTGCATGAAAGCATGCACGATTGGAGCTCTCGTTGAATGCAGCTGCACGCAAGATCACTGCTAAGCAGCTACTTAATGTCATGTGATCGTAGTGACATTTCAGTCGGCTCCAGACTTTCACGGTCGTCGGAGCGTCTCCAGCCAACGCAGAAGTGACAACTGATGCCTTGAGCAATGCTCGGAAGCACCATTTATCTTTGAATTGGCCTTTGTCACGGCCAGCGGCTTGAAGAAACGTTTGCACTTCCAAGTGAGCCATTGCAACCTAACGCATGGATGGATGTGCGGGCGGTGCATGATAGCGTTCTTGAATGCCATGTCCAGAACCTTCATTCGGCTGAAGGCCTCTGCCATCACTAACGACATCAAAGTCGTCGAAAGTAAGGGTATCGTAGTCGTACAGATTTGAAATTGATTTGCCATGTTGTATAAGAAAGCGCATCGAGTGTACTGCTGCTGTGCCCTCTCTACTGCGCAGTGTCGCAAACAAAAGCACTGATGCTGTAGTGGTTGTCAGTCCAATCGAAAGTAGTCGCTAAATTTCATATGGGTGTAAGTAAAAGAAACCCGGCTCATATCTGCACAATAATACCGAACTCAGAGTATCTGGGCTGTATAAGAGCTTATTCTACAAGCATTCATACAGGCTCATATTCTGCAAGACTGGAAATCATTCCAATACCTTTGCACGGTAGGGATAGGCAAATAAATCTAGATACGCGTAGGGTTAGGTTTCGAAGTAGATCTAGTCTCTCTACCCCAGACCCCAGACCCTAGATCGGGAATCGTCGATTCGGGATTTGTATAGTGTGACAAACCGGAACAACTGCCCGCCAGATGCAGGTCCGATCTAGGCCAATTTTCCTTCCTGCGCTGGCGGCAGGCAACCGTGGCAAATACTCACAGGTTAAGGGGTGAATTTCAACTGTATTCATGTAATCTCCAGTCAAGCGGAAATACGACAGAAGCCCAGCAGAGCCAGTGTATCACCTACTTAAATGACAGCCAAGCCCACTACCTCCATCGAGTCCCGTAGGCATGCACAATCTCTCGCAGCAGCAATGCAGAAACCACCTGCATTCATGTCCTAGTACCGCAGACCCTCGGCCCCATCCCCTCCGAGCACCTCGCTTCCACCCCTCCAAGCCCGGTGCACCCGACGAACCAGTTCAGTGCTTACCTCGCGACTCACACTATCGCAACCACCGCCACCGCCCTCGCCTGCGTCCTCATCTGCATCTGCGATCCCAACGCCGTAGGCATCGCCGGTTTCCACCTAGGGAGGCGAATTCATGCTTCCAGCCACGGCCAGCTTCAACTGGCGAAATGCAGCACCGTCTGCTGCTAAACGCACGTTACTTGGCAGCAGCGGCAAGTCAAACCGAGCTAGGAGCACATCATCTTCCACACTCATTGCGGAACTTCCATGCGCAGCGCCGCTGCCGCCCCCGCCACGGCCCGACACGAGGGCGACTTGCACCACCATCCTCCTGCCCGCCGACCATCCTGTCTTCTGCAGAAGGACGCTCGTAGGAAGCATCTGCACGGGGAGCGAAAGTGGTCGAGGCACTGCATTGCGGTGCCCAAGAACCGTTTTGTTCCCTAAAAATGCGGGCATGAGGGCCATCAGTTCCGCGGGAGCAGCTGCAAGCAAGGTAAGGGTCGCCTGGCGCTCTCCGACCCACTCCAACCCCCTCCCACCGACCCCCTGGGGGCCGCAGAGCAGCTAGTCATTGTGCTCTCTGTCGTCGTTGTCTTCCTCATCTTCCTCCGTAGAACAGCCCATGGCAAAGCGTGCATCTACATTGTCTACTATATGATCTGGGAGCAAACCTGCAGCCAGAAGCACGCACAGCCGAGCGGCACCCGATCCGATCACAGCAGCACCACCACTCCACCGCACTTCGGCGGCACTGCCGTCACATGCGACTTCCTGCGACTTCAGAATAGCACTAATTCGTGACTCCAATCCTGATACGGATCCTGATGCTGATCCCGCCCTAGCGTTCAATGCTAGCGGGGCAGAAGCCACCACCTTCGTGGTCCCATTTTCTGAATTCCCCTGACCCCCCTCACTCTGTCCCATCCTCTGTCCTATCCTGACGACGTCAGCTGATAGCCATCCTGCCGAAACCTCGGATTTCCCCCTTCCAGCCTACACGGATGACACTGTGGTCTCATCAGCCTGCTTTACATGTTCCGGATCATTTTCCAGATGATTCCACGACAGTCGTACGGCAAAACTGGAGGATGGGGACTTCGCCCTCCCGGCGTGTTCCTCAGAGAACGCAGACCACCCGGCCCTCGAATTCCCAAGCGAGCCAAATCCGCCAAATAATGCGCTTTGCATCGCTTCGGCTGGTTCCAAGGAGCCAGAAACAACCCCAGTGCTTGGGTCCAGACTCCTCGCAGTCTCCCCGCCTTGTTCCCTGGCATGCGCCTGCTCTTGAGGAACCCCGGCTGACCTGCCGCCATTCGCAATCTTGAGCAGCGCCTCCCGGAGCGATGAGGATGCCCCTACTGAGGCCTCCATTGACCTCCCTGCTACTTCCACTGGCATCCCTTCTGCTCGATCGCCGGGCTAGCTCGCTACAGACTCACCCGATGGCAAGCCGCTGCTGTGCTGGTCAGCCTCCTGGTCGCTGCTGGCCATGGGCACGCTAGTACCGGCCAGGCTCGACCCCAGCGACAACCCAAGCTAGGGTACGGATGCAATGCCTCTCCGTGGCCTTTGACAGCTGCGTATAGAAGGTTCGTGAAAGTCAACATCGAATTCGTCGTCGCTGATCTCGTCATTGTCGGTTGGCTCAGCGATGCCATTCTCGTCCATGTGCGAGAATCGACGGCTATCCATTGACTCTACGCCTTCTCGCACAGATGCAGAGGCAGAGGCAGATGCAGATGCAGATGCAGATGCAGATGCAGAGGCAGATGCAGATGCAGATGCAGATGCAGAGGCAGATGCAGAGGCAGAGGCAGAGGCAGAGGCAGAGGCAGCACCCTTCTTGGGGGCAACTGCTGCTGAGCCAGTTGAAGTCGATTGCTCGGCCATAATCCCGCCCACACCTCTTGCCATAGACTCGGACCCCCAGGACCAGCCAGCATCGCTGGATCTCGTAACACCGCTGCCTACTGCATCAGCGCTAACTACCCCCGCAGGTTCAATACCCGCTCCCGCACCGACAGTGACCAGACCATTTCCTGCCCACGATATTTCCTCCATATACTGAGCTGCTGCTGCTGCACTTCTGGCCTGCAGGTGCCTGAATGTGCCCTGTTTTCGGGCCAGTGAGGCTTGTTTCCGCTACCGCTGCATGAGTTTCTTCCGCGCGAGCAGCTCCTCCCGCAGTCTTGCTCTCTCCTCTGCGGCCGTTTTTTCCTTCTCCCTGGTCGCTGCTTCGTGAAGCCGGTCCTGCTCCAGCCGACGCTCGAACTGGATGCGTTTCTCTTCCTCGCTGATCTTGGGCGCTGCTGCTTCCGCCTCCAGCTGCTTCGCTACCCGCCGCTTGTGCAGCTCCTGGGTGATTGCGCGGCGCCGGATCCGCTCCCACGGCTGCAGCGTGAACTCGCCCCAGATTGCTTCGAACTCCAGCTCCATTGTGGCTGCGATAAAGTGATAATTCGAGACAATCACATCGGCAGGTGTAGCAGGCACAGCCTGTCCAGGCTTCGTCGGTTTGGGGATGGGAATGCCCGAGGAGTTGATGCGGAGTCGGGCATCGAGCACTCGCCTCGGCGACGGCTCGAACGGTCCCATCTCAGCCCCACGTATAAGATCGCCTCCACCCGCCTCCCTTGCCATCGCCTCGGCAGCTTCCGCCTCCGCTGCTGTGACCTGAAGCCTAGGAGGCAACGCCTTCGTCGCCTTGTTATAGATTTTTGATGCCTCCCAGATCCACCGAACATCTTGCGCGAAATGACCCAGATTTCTGTACCCCATCACTTCGTCGCCATCAAAGGGCTGCTGCAGTTTTTTGTCCACGGTCTGGAGATCCATTGGAGGCTTTCCGATCGCATTCGTGTACTCTGCCGCGCTGTTGGGGAACAGCACCCATATTGGCTTGTTGAACACACCTTTGACAAGGTGCTAGAGCTATGGCCCGTTCAGCCGTTTCAGTACCTCCTGCTTGAGCGGCTGCACCCACTGAGAAGACGTAAGGAACCAGATCCTCTCCCCACCGACTTCTTCGTCTCTCTTCGCTCGATGGCTCTTCCTCGACGTGTCGCCCAGGTCAACACCTCTCAGTCTGGGTACCGTCTCCGCCAAGAACTCGCTCGCAAGACCCTCATAATAGTCCAGTAGGTGCTTGGCGTATAGCCGCATCTTGTGGTCGTGGGCTCCGATTTCCTCTCCGTCATTCTCTTCAGTCCGAGTGTAGAACTTGAAGGCTGCTTCAAAGCACCACCGCACGTCCGTGTCGAATTCTCCGGGTGGCTGCTGAGCATACTCGTTCTGTACCTGCGTTTGAATGCGCTCCAGCCACTGCTCCGACTTGCCCTCCCTGTCCAGAAATGCCTACCAATCGACGGTCCTCCCTCTCTCGTTCTCCCCTCTCGAGTAGAAGGAACGCAAAAACGGTCCGGCAAACGGATGTGCCATCAGCTGGGTAAGTACGCTCCGTATCATCGTGTTCGCACCATGCTGCTCCAGCTGACGAGGCCTTTTTGCAGGGGTCTGGCCCCCCATGGGTGTGCCGACGAAGGATGCCGAGTCTCTGCCGCCATCCCCTGCTGCGGCACCACTACCAGCACCAGCATGCGGTGCACCGGCACTATTACTGATGCCTGCACCGACGTTCGATGCATGGGAGTCGCTGGTGGCACCCATGAGACTTCCATCGTCGTCTGGTCTGGGTCGCTTCTTACCTCCTTTCCTGTGTATGGTAGGGACTCTAGACGACGTACCCGACAACCCGACAAGTGAAATTGTAGGAACTTTGATTGAGCCAACCCTGGCTACTGGTGTGTTGCCGAAACCTTCGGCCGTGACAGACGCCTGACGTCGATGCGCTGGAACCGACGCACCTGCGGTGGACGACGATCCACCTGTGCTCATTGGAGGCCTGATCTTGAGCTTGATGCGTGGGAAAAAGGCCGGTGGCTGCTGCATCCGGCCATCGTCTGAACCCCTTGGCTAGCCCAGATTTGCCCCTGGGCCGTGCCCCCCCAGTTGCAATCCCGGTTTCGTGTCAACGCGTCCAGTGGGCAATCCCCTGCTGGAGGCAGGAGGCTCAGGCGGTGGCACTAGGAGGGCAGTGATCTGACGCTTCCCAGGCACCGCTGAGCCGGCACCATTGATGCTGCCCTGGCCTTGCGCGGGCATCTGCAGCTGGGGAGGCCGCCCCAAGCTCGTGTCTGGCCTACTGGTGGAGCCAGTTCCAGCACCTGCACTACTATTGTCGTCTCTCTCAATGCTATAAGATTTGCCGCCAGCTGCAGCCGGAGTCCCTGATACACTGGTTTTCTTCTTGGCTGCAGCTGACGCCTTTCGGACTTTCTTGGCTAGTTCTACGATACTAGAGTTCAGCTCAAGCATCTACACATTGCTGGTGCGTTTATAGTCGTAGTCTGAGATGCTGGCTCGAATCTTGTCCTGCAGCGCTCTGGATGTCATGCGCGCACACCACCGTATGTCCGCTGCATCTCCAGCGGTGAGTTCTTTCTTGCCAATCAGATACTTGGAGAACTCGATGCAGTTCTGTTCAAGCTGGGACGCGTCGTCAAGAACCGAAAACACATCAGAGTACATTGCTGCCTGCAGCTTCGCCCCAATGCAGTCGAGGTCCAGAATTGTCGCAATGACGCTTGGGTACCCTGGGAAGTCCACAAAACTGACCTCGTGGCAGAACGCGAGTGCCACTGGATGCAGTTTCTTGGTTGCGACCACCAGCGACTTGTGACCCCTCGTATCATTGACCGCCTTCAGCAGCACCTCGGTCAGGTCTCGGGCACGCTGGGGTAGCTTCCTGTACGCGCTTAGATCCATGGATGAAGTGTCAAGCCGATGGTCGGGCAGTCGCGGAGGCCGGAAAGACCCGAACTTGCTGGTTGCTCCTTTGTATAGCAGTTTGGATTTCGCTGCTTCTGATGCAGTGAGTTCGGCCGGCACCGCGCTTCCAGGGGAGTTGTGCGAGCTCCTGCCGCTAGCAGAGCCACCTCCTCTATCCCCACCAGTGCTGCCTCGTCGCCCCTTGCCGGATTTGCCTCCTCCTCCACTTCCAGCCCCCCCGGCATTTCTTCCACCCCCTGGTCCAGACGCATTCGAGGGAGGGCTATTCGCGCCGAAACCTGACGACGACTCGGCCAGGCCAGCGTCAGCCAGCTGGTGAAGCCCGCCAGCAGCAGCTGCAACGAGACCCTTGGCTAGTAGCTGGGCAGAATCTAGGGGAGACATTCCCGATGATTTAAGACCTTGCCCTGAGGCATTGGGCGGGGCGGGCGGAGCTGCTGGCAGAGCCCCAATCCCGTTCATAGGCGATGACAGCACCGCGTTCGAGCTATTTCTTGGAGTGCCGCTCGCAGACTTCACCGGGGAACCCCCTGCATGCAGGGCGAGGACCTTGGCTTGGAATGCATTGCCCGCTGCCGCATTCATCTTGTCAAGAACATCGTCCAAATCGTCATCGTCATCGTCATCGTCATCGTCATCGTCATCGTCATCGTCCTCAACATTACCAGCTGTGCTATCGTTGCCTGCATGCCACGCTCCGGACCGTCCGTCTTCCCTGCCTTGTTGTTCCTGCTGCTGCATCTCTGCGGCCATGGCAGAAAGCGACTTGGATTTGGTCTCAAGCTAAGGCGGGAGTCCTGCGGCAGCTGAGGCGGATGCGCCGATTGCTTCTCTGCCGAAACCATGACCAGACCGAGAGCCCGATCCGGTGGAGGAAGGAGTCGGCTGGCCCGCGGTCGAAATCGAGCTGGCGTGACTGGGGAATCGAAACTGCAGCTTCGGCACAGAGGGTGGGATGGGGCCTGAACTACTCGAGAGTGCCGCACTCTTTGCGGAACCACCAGCGAGTGCCGACGCCGCCCCATCAACTTTCCTTCCGACTTCGTCATCACTGTCTCCGTCGTCACTGTCTTCATCTTCTCCCTCCCTTGTCCCTGTACCGGCGCCGGCACCGGCACCTGATTCAGGAGCAGCCAAAGGGGCGTGTTTCTTC
>Ga0136560_1000375_pt1 | contig 22202 bp, 21 predicted proteins | sample AntRauMeHopE1497_FD_104925 | JGI IMG/M metagenome (GOLD analysis project Ga0136560, IMG submission 104925) | Saline lake microbial communities from Rauer Islands, Antarctica - Metagenome Hop E1 #497 | ecosystem: Environmental > Aquatic > Non-marine Saline and Alkaline > Saline | place... | reverse complement strand
TAGGACACAACCAAGTATCCAAGTTCCATCATTGGCTATGGGCTCCTCATCTGCAGCTTCCAATGCACCTGTAGCTGTGCCCGTGTCAGCGAGTAGCTTTGCTCCACTGGCAGTGCAAGGTGAGGCGCGTGGAACAGCTCCATTCGCATCGGGGACAGCTGTGCCAATGGTAGGCTTTGCGCCCGTCGTCGATGTCGGGACATCAGCAGCTCCAGCCCCACTACAACAGCGACCTGGGGGGAAGGGGCCGATGTAAAAATCCGATACGCGTCGTGTCGCGGTTGATTGTACAATAGACATTCAACACCACGACATAATAAATGATAGAGTCGCTAGCTAATGGTATAGACATGGGATGTAGTATCATTGTGGTTCAAGTCAATGTCAGGCGCGCTTACCGGGAACCGAACCCACCATCGATGCCATCTCCCAAATGTCCCACGTTCCGTCCAAGCCGTTCACTATTGCCCACATATTCTCTCACCATTCTTCCTACGATGTGCGAGCTGTGTGCAGGGATGCCGGTATCCCAGTAACTTCGTTTCCAAGTCCAAGCATGGTTGCATCCTACATGCCCCTGCCGGCAAACGACCACTCTGGCAGACCTTGCGTGCTGTCGTAGCTGCCTACCCTGTCACACCGCAAGACTCCATGTGCTCTCGCGGTCATACTAACCGGCTGCTGACTCGCCTACTTACGGCTATTTAGTGCGTGAGATGCTCCCAACCCCACGACAGGGACGGAGAACGGTCCAGAAACCGATTGCCTCACCCCCCCGTGAAACCAAGTTTGATACCCCCCATGCACGTCTCCCAGCCCCTCTTCCACAAATTCCTCATCCTCCTCCTCCTCTTCTTCTCCTTCCTGCAATCGTACGTTGGAGGGCGAGCTTGACCCTTCCATTGACCGAGCCGTGCCCTCCTCAAAGTCCACCAGATCGCTGTCAACACATGCCGCGCCCATGCTATCAGTATCGGTTTCTAGATCAGTATCAGACATCCAGTCGCTGAAGTGTGATCGAGCATCGCCACCTGGTGACACAGCACCCCGCCTGGCATCAACCGGGGCAGACACCCCAGCCAGCAGTTGCACCGTAGACGGCGATGATTCAGCTCCCTCGCTATCATGTCGCTTCCCTGCATCCATGGCCAATCGTGCGCCATTCTCATGAATCGGAATCGAGTCATGAACCACTAGCCCGGCCGTCAGATCCACAGGATTCTACAGCACAACTCGACTGGTCGCATTCCTCACCGCAGCATGCAGTGCCAACATGCTCTGCCGAGAGCCCGACCTACTAGCTGCAGCCATGGAATCACTGTGGTCGATAGCCGCTGGCAGTGAATGCAACAGCCGCTGTCCCAACTGAATTCCCAGCGGCATACCCACCGCAGCCGCTGACGTGTCCATCATCCGCATACCACCCATCCCCATACCAATACCCATGATACCCATTGAGGGATGCGGACACACGGGGATGGACACTCGACCCGTGCTGGGGCCTGAAGCACCGAGCGCCCCTCGCCACTTCTTGTAGACACTCTCATCCTCCAATCCAATCTCAGTCCCAAGTACAGGCGGGCCGGACAATGCCACATGGCTGCAATCGCATGGCTGTCTAATGCTGCCGTGGCTCATCTTCGCTTCGCGAACGGTCGCTTCGGTTAGATCCCTGCTGCGCTTGCGTCCAATGCCACTAGCAGTTATAGACATGGAATGGGTTGCCATCGGCTCAGTGCGTGGACCATACTGCCCACCGACAGGCGGTACACTTGCCCCTGCCTCCCCTACAACCGTCGCTACTACAGATGCATCTGCAGTGCAAGCAGCTGCCTTTACTACTGAGTTACCTGCAATCGCCCCATCCATAGAAGCACGAGAGGAGCAGGAGGGATGCATACCCAAGACACCATCCTCGCGCTAGGCGAACACAGGGGCAAACAGCGGATCAACGGGTGCAGGGATCGCTGCCAGATGAGAAGCATCGGCGGGCACCTTGTTGAGGGAACACATGAAAGACACGTACATCCACCTGCAAAGCTGCTGATCTGAAACCCCCACAGACATCGTCACATCTCCTAGCTAGGCAGCGAGTTCTCCAGCTAACGCACCAGTACCAGTGGTGGTCACTGAGAGGGAAGTGTCGAAGGCAGCTGCTGCCCCAGATGTGCTTGCCCTCGACGCTTTGCGGCTATTCCCGCGAGCGCTTCGGCGATTGCGTGTTGAAGCTGTACCACATGCACCACCACGAGCACTGGCATCCACTGCCGCGCCGTTGCTTTCCGCGTGCAAACCCCGCATGATTCTGAATCCCTGCAGCACAGAGTTCGCCTACGTGCGACTTCCCAGGCGGACAAACACGCGACAACCCCCCCTACGACTCGAGCCTGCAGCCGGCCCCTCCGACCCTGGTCCTCGGACAGATGCCGGCATGTCCCCAATCGCGGATTTAGTTGGAGCACCACCAGTCGCGCTGTAGTCTGTCGTGCGACTGCCACCACTTGGTGATGCCTCTATGATGTCCTTTATTTCAACCTGTAGAGCTGCCTTCCGAGATGCCACGGTGGATCCGTCAGTGTGCTGAGCGTGAGCTGCTCGTAGCACCAACCGACGAGCTGCCTCGCTCAAAACTCCAGCTCCGACACCCAGCCCCGCAGGTCGACACCATGGCCCGCCATGTACAAGCACCCACTCCGCAGGCTTCGTGCGCACGTCGAAACTACCAGTCAGCATCACGTCGTCATCAAGGCGGATGCGGCACTGAACGAGGGAGCCACCTGTGGGTTCGGGTGCTGTGAAGCGAAGCACCCAGCGCCCACCAGCAAGCTTAACCTGTGGTTGCATTGCACTACCATTTCCATCAGCTGGCACCCACCTAGGTCTAGCAGAGGCAGGCATAGCAGAGGCAGGCAACACAACGACCCTTGATTCTACAGCTCCCAATCCGTTGTAGAATAGATCCACTTCAGGCTGCGACATCTTAAACCTACGAATGGCCTGCTTCGATGACTCGTCATCAACGGTATTGCTGGCGCCCCGCATGCTGCAGGTACGCGCAGATGCCAACGTCGATGTTGATGTTGATGCTGGTACGACCGACGACGGCGAAGCACCAATCTACTCGAGTCCAATTTCGAGCTCAATCGACTGCCCTGCAGCTCCCATATGAAGATACACGTTACCCAAGCACTGGCACGCCGGGTCTCCACATGGATATAGACCCCTACGGCCCATACAGGGTTCAATCAGGTGCAGCTGCGCCGTCATGCGAAGTCCTGCCGAGGGGAAGCTGCGGCTGCGGGTGGTCGGCTCCTGACGCTCAGTGACGAGGGGGGAGGGGCAGGGGGACTAGGACGCAGATCCCCTGAGGGAACTGCTGTCCAGCTGATGCAAAGTGGTGCGAACTCGTGTTCTAGAGCTAGAGCTCTGACTCGTACTCACCGGAGCAGCAGCCGGTCTGACGCCCACGGTCTGTCCCGCGACTGGGGCGTCAATGTTCTTAAAAGCGTGCCGCGCCTGCGTAGGGTGCCAGTGACGGGGACGAGGGGAAGATGCGGGTGCGACTTCATCTTTATCACCGTCGGTGCCGGAATCCGAGGTGGATTCCTTCGTGGATCGACCTGGTTGGAGATGTGATTCGGATGCATGCTCTGACATGCGGGGTGGACAGTGCCCGTCCAACGATATACGCTTGAACGCAGATACGCTACCTGTGTACGAAGCGCGTTTGCGGCCAATCCAAAGCGCTTTCTCGTCTATTGTGGGATCATGACGGGTGCCACTTTCAGTGCGAACATGGTCTGATCCCACGTGGAGGTCAGGCTCTGCCCCAAGATCGGGGCCCCGGCCAGGCACAAATGCGCGAGATTGAGTCGGCCTTGCTGCTAGCCAGCCGTAGTGCGGCGTTTCCGAAGCACATGTTGCATCTGCAAGCGAAAAGCGCCCACCAGGACCTTTAGCGAGCAATTGCCTCCGTTCCTTACTGTTGATTCGCCTGGAACGCTTTGCATGAGCAGCCCCAGGCCAACGGTTACAATTGTGCGCAACAACAAGCGATGCAGCAAGTGCCGCTGCACTCGAAGCAAACATGTTCGTGCACGCGAGCTGTTCGCTCGCGCTTCGTAAGGTAACATCATCAAGGACACCATCTGCCTCACCGGTGAAATTGCTCGGGCTGATTTCGGGACCAACGTCGTTGATCCCATAGGAATTAAAAACACTGTATTTTCTTCCCCCAATCTCAACTATTCTCCGTTCGGGAGAGGTTCCAACAACTGGAGAGTGTCCGTCGGGGAAGGTCCACGTCTCGCCTGATGAAACCGGCGAGAATCTTGGTATATCAGACTAGACCATGATCCTGTCCGAGCTGCTGCAACTAATGGACTCCATCTGTTCAAGCCCGCTCCTGCTGTATCTAAGCAGGGAGCGGGGACGTTGTAAAGAAGGCTTGTCGGCCCTGTCTACACCGGGAGGCTTTAGGAGCTCACTAGCTCCTCCAGAAAGGCAAATCTCAGACGTATGCAGGCTCAGATGCAGAAATTCCTGCAAATAAACCCTTTTATTCGGTTAAAGCGAAAACGCCTTTGGAGTAAACGCACTCAAGGTATGACGGAACGAGGTCAATTGCTGGATCGGACTGAGGAAGCTTCCGCGTGCGGAACTGAAGAATTCGGCGGCGAGCGAAAAGAATGTAACGATAAACTGGAAAAGGAAGCCATCCGATCACCACGAAACCCGATCAGCGTCTTCAGATAGTTTTTGGGAGCCTTACACAATGGTGAGGCAGCATATTTGGCATAAGTTGCTACAACGGTATCTGCAAATTGCTCCTGTATTGAAACCATTCTGCACCTGAAATGCTGAGGGTCACGGGGGAGCTTGGCCCCTCATTGGAGTGTTTCTCGCCACCAGCTTGCTTTTGCTCCATGGTGAAATGCCAATCACACCACCCTTATCAATTGTCTTGCGCTTATACAATCGTAGGCTGCTGCCGCTGGATCTGATAAGCCATGGACGGCAGACCAGAGCAAGAACCCCATGCGGTCAATCCGGTAAGTTGCTCGTGCGTGTCTAACACTGAGACCACTGGGAAGGGCAATCGAGGTCACACGCCATATTTATGTACGTGCGTCAAGCTGCTATGTTGCCCTTGCCCACTTCGATGATGCTCGCAGAATTGAGAAGCTGGTGCTGAACATCTCCACCGGAGAAGCTGGTGATCGCCTCACTTATGCCTCTCGTGTGTTGAAGGCACTTGCTAAGGGCCAGGACCCCGTTGAGTCCAAGGCTAGGTACACTGTGCGTCAGTTCGGTATCCGTCGTAACGAGAAGATCGCTACGCATGTGACTGTCCGAGGCGACCTCGCCCGGGACTTGCTGGAGCGGGGCCTCCGCGTCAAAGAGTACGAGCTTAAGTACGACAACTTCAGCAAGACTGGATGCTTTGGATTTGGCATCAAGGAGCACATCGATCTCGGTGTAAAGTATGACCCGTCCACTGGTATTTTCGGCATGGATTTCTACATTGTGCTGAAGCGCCCTGGCGACCGTGTTTCCAAGCGCCGTGCTTGCCGTGGGAAGGTCGGAAACAGGCAGCGCGTGACTCAGGAGGATGCCCAGCAGTGGTTCAAAGACACCTTCAAGGGCATGCTGTCTGTTTAAGTGTGCTGTGTGAGCAGTGCTTGCTTTGAACACTGGCGGCAGGGCGACATCATGAGTTGGGGTTGTCACCGGTCATCAGACAGAATTTGTTCAGAGAGGTACCCAACACTATCTGCTATCATATACTAGTCTTAATATCACAACCTGAACTGCCGTGCGGCAAAACCTGTCAGATGTCTCTCGTTGCGTCTGGAACTGAAGGCGCAAAAGCTCGGGGCAAACCGGCACTGCCTACGGACGGCTTTCTTCTGCCACGCAGCCGTGCGCGTTTATTTGCACTGCCACGACGCGCAGTGCCGTCCGGGCGTTCCCCGCTGCGCTGCAATAGGTCTGTTGCCCGTCCTAGTGCTGCCCCACGAAGGTCCAGGTCCGACTGCGCCGATCCTCCAGCTTGGACTGTAGCCCCACTGATCTAGACCCGAGGCAGGCCCTGGTCGTGGCTAGTAACCTCGCTCGGAGCCATACTAAGAAACTACCTTGCCTGAGGATAGGCGGCAAAGGCTGCTCCTGCACCTGCCTATGCTTGGGCTTGGATATGCTGCTCATCTTCTGCGTGAGGTGCTGGTGACGCTCCCTGCCTCGGAGTCGGTGCTCCGCTTCCACTCCCACTACCCCTGCCACTTCCCAATGCTGAGCCTCCCCTTGAGACCCCTTCTTCCAACGGCAGAAAATCAGGCGCATCTCCTTCGTCTGTGCCCTCGTCATGCCCATATCGCTCAGCATCTCTGTCCCTGAGGCTCCTGCCGTCCGGAGGCAGACTGCCAGAACCAGTGCCTGTGCCTGTGCCAGGGGCAGGGACAAACTGCCCCTCTCGTCCAAGACTCCCACGACGGGTCCGTTGTCCACCCCGGTCCCCTCTCACAGCAATACCATGGGATCGCGCAGAATCGGGAGCATCTCGTGCAGCCCCACCCCCAACCCCTCTGCCCTTTGCATCTTGCGACTCCGACTCCCCATCGCTGCTACCTGCCTCCGACCGAGGGGATGCCAGAAAGCCTCCTTGGCCCTCTCCAGCCCCTTCTGGGCGGCGGTCAGAGGCTACAGAACCAGACCGACTTTGACCTCCAGACTTCCGGGACCCCCTCGACCCCCTCCTCCGCTTTCCTCTGGTCTTCCTGGCAGCTCGGCGTTCGGCACCCTTACCGCCAGAGATATCAAGCTCGACATGCTGCTGCTGCTGGTACTGCTGCTGGTGCGGATGCTGGTGCGGATGCTGGTGCTGGTGCGGGTGTTGATGCATATCCCCACTTTGGGCATTTCTCGGAAGTATCGTAGCAACCTCAGGACGGGCTGTACTTGCGCTACCAGGTGGTGCGGGCATAAATGCACCTGACCCACCTCCGTGACCATGGAATAGTCCAGCGGCTGCACCGGCTGCTGCAAATCTTCCGGGTATAGACATATGCTGCGTCTGCTGGGACTGCTACATCATATGCAATTGTTGTTGATGCTGAGGCATTGGATAAGCTGCACCTACCGATGGCCTACCGCCGCCAAACTCTGTGTTGGATGGAGCTGGGAGTGGCAGCGATTGCGTGGATGCCCCAAGTTGGAACCCATGGCTATCGCCTCCTGCTGTCATTGACATCGACGATGATCCCATCCCAGCAGAGCTTTCTGGGTGCTGCCACGCAGAGGCTGGGGCATGCATCGGCGAAAATCCGGGCATCTGACCAGGTATTGGCAGTGGCATAGCTGCATGTGGCATACCAACCACCAAGCCAGCAGGAGGTGCTGTGGACGTTGATTCGCTGTAAGATGGCACATGAGCTGTATTTCGTCTCTCTAGACCAAATGTACTGGACTGTGCGTTTGGCATACTCCCCACCGCGATGTAGGATGGAGGCAGTCCGACTATGCCTTGCCCACTACCTCGGACATCTGTGTTCACAGCGTTGCCACCCCCCGTTTGAGGATGAGGGTGCACCCATGCACCTCCGGCATATGGCATTCCACGACTAAAATCATAATCATACTAGTGAGAGGGCATACCTGCACCCATGCTATTACTTGATTGGCCAACTGGTGGTCGTTCGCTTCCTCCATGGGGCAAAGGCACCGGCATGTACTGCATCCCCCCTGGGACGTGCATGTAGCCTGAGCTGAGGGAGAAACCACCCTCTGAAGGCGTTGTCATCGCGCCGCTGCCCTGCATCCCACCTGCATGCGCCATGGGCATACTCATGCCTACGCTCATACTGCCATCTGCCGCCCACCCAACCAGCGGGAGCTGCATTGCGGTGCCTTCACCCAGCTACTGCTAGGGAAGGGGGTACGGCTATAATCCTGCGAAGCGGTGAGAACTACTTGGCCTGGGGGGTGAAGCAGGCAATGACAACGTTTCGCCACCAGTACCTATTCCTACGGCTTGAGGCTCACTGCGGGAGGCACGGCCCACAATTGAACTGGAGAAAGGCTAGGTGGATGTATCAGGACCTTGATAATTTGTGTGGCTGATGCCCATCGGTTTATCGGGGGCAGTCTGCGGGTGCCTGACACCAACTTTAACGGAAGGTACGCCCCCCAAAATGCTCGCACTTTTACCGGGTGTACGACTATCTGTACGATGACTCGGAGATACTGCATCCATTGCTTTTCGTGCAGATTCGCGAGCGGATTGAGCCCCCTGTCTATGCTAGGTGGTGGCATTATCAGCACCATCATCTTGCGGAACTGTTGCCTAGTCAGAGTCGTGGCTATCGCTTTGATTCCCTGTGCCGGCTGGGCTGTGAACGGAATCTCGCAGTCCACCAGCTGCAGAGATGCCAGTACTTTGTGCAACCTCTGCGCCCTGCGAGCGGTCACTAGATTGCAACTCAGCATGTGCCTGTGGCAACACGTCGAACTTGCGCCTTGCCATGCTGCGTATTACTGCATCACTATCACCAACTATGCGATCAACGCCTTGGATATCCTACGACGTGGCTCCTACTCGTGGTTTCTTCACGGATGGCGAGCGCCGAGGCACCAGGAGCTGAAACTCGCCTGCTGGGCCTCTTGTAACGCTGGAACTGTGCCTCCCCTCACCCCTGCTGGCACTGCTTGATCGAGGTCGCGGGAATTCGGTACCTGCGGCACCCACTCCAGGTCTAACACTCGCGATACTCGGCTGACCACCGGACTGACGTGCTTCGGTACCGCGGTGGCGTCCATTCGACTGCATCAGATTTGTCTCGCCCCTTCCGGGCGCAGAACTATGCACAGAGTGAATAGTTTCACCTTTGTCTACTGATGAACTAGCTGGCTGAGCTGTCCCAGCCCCCTTCACTGGCGCGGGGCCTCGTGATCGATGGTTGCCCTCCTTGCCCACAGAGGGTGCTAAAGCAGGACCTGGTTTTGCACCATCTTTCGCCTTTTGCCTGCCATCATCCGCCTCGGAAAGTAAACCAGTTGCAGATCCACGATTTTTCTTCTTCTTCGGTTTAGATTTAGACTGCTTCCTTGTGGGCGCAGCTGCATCCCCTGCACTGCCGGCGTGAGAACGACCGCCGAAGTGCTAGCCGTGGCTGTGTCCTGCTATCGCTGCTGCTGCCATGTTAGGCGACTGCGTCATGAAAGCCCCGCCTACATGGGCACTCTGACTGTGTCGGATACTGTGCATTTGATCACCCTCAAATCCTGGTTGCATCATTGCGTTGTGATGATACGAAGCAGGAGCGAATCCAGGCATCTACATCGACTAGGCAGATGGAGGCGGCATCGGCATCCCGCTGAACTACGGGGTGCCGGGATTGACCTAGCTTCCACCGCTAGATTCTGCCTCGCCGTACAATTTGACTGCCGTGGTGCCACGGATGACAGCTTCCGTGCTATCTAGAGCTGCTAGAGCCTCCTGCTGCTAATTTCCAGCCACTTCCAGCACACGCATCCATTCTTCTCCGAGTGACACCTACAGCCCAAGAATTCCATCCAGAGGGCCACTATACGGAAGGCCTGGATCTGAGTGCAAAGTAGCAGCAGCAGTGGCACCTTGGGCCTAGACTTCGTGTGCATCCTCCCCATCTGCGCTGCCACGTAGACTGCTCGATTCTCCTGCGCCATCTTTCGACGGCACTGATTGAAGCCGTGCCCACGCCTCGATTGAAGCAAGGGCATGTGCGCACACTTGCTACACCTAGCCGAATCGAAAGCATGAACGCGCGATGTTTTGTTCTGGTGTCGCATGCTGAGGGTCCAAAATGACCAGGGGGTCCAACTCGATGCTTGCCGGTAGTCGCAGTCGCCCGTTGCCAGCCAGAAGTGGCAGTATCTACACCCGATGTGCCTCTGGCAGATAGGTCGCCCCAGAATCCCACGCCTGGGCCGAAGCATCGCGCCTCTACTATCCGGTGCCTTCACCCGGAGTTTCATCGGAAGATGCAGTTTCTTCTGCGCCTTCCGCCACTCCTTTCGCCGATCGCTTACTCAAGATAGACCGAGAGGCCTGCGATGTGGGTGGATCTCCGCTCCGGGGCAAGATAATGCCTCTACCAGGCCATAGCACTGTGATATAAGGCCGAATCTGCTTGGATACGAATCGCAGTAGCCGAACGAAGAGCACCGCCAACGATGATCGAACTAACTGATGAACACCAAGGTGGCGAGCCGCCGGTGTGGTCACATCACCCCGCCTGCGTGCTGCATGCGAGTCCACATCCTCGGGTGTTTCCACTGCTGCAAGCAGGGGAACTCTTTCGAGAGAAGGTAGCCTGAGCTCCAAGGGCTGTGACTGCAGAAATGTCGCCACGAGAAGGAGCAAACCATACGATGACATTCCCCCGGAATATGCATCATTGAGCTCAGCAGTTGCAAGTAGCATCTTCATCGCCATTACTAAGGGAGCCAATGCGCGCTCTTGCTACACCAGCATCATTGCTTGCTACGTAGTTACCATTCCCCGATGCACGCCAGATCCGAGAGTGACATCTAATGATATCACTCTGTGCCTCAGTGGAGGGGTGCTTACACCATAAGCCCCAGATGATTCGAGAGGCGTCAGCGTATCGGTATCAGTTCCTGTCCCTTTCTCTGTCCCTGTCCCTGTCTCTGTTCCTGTTCCTGTTCCTGACGAGTTCTATTGGTCATCCCTCTGGGTGCTAGACGTCTTGTGCGGCACGAGAGCACTCAGATCCACTTCTAGCTTTATCACGGGCACCTAGGCAGACGCTATCTCCTTCAACCCGCTGACCCATCTCTTCTGCCTCAGCGAACTGGCAATCAGAGAGAAATGCCGCCTTCGTTGCAACTGCAGAACCAAATCAACATCACTGGCAGGGGTATTCAACCGAGTCACATGAGAGCCAAATATGTGCGTTTCGGCCTCTGGGCTCACGCTTCGAACAACTCCAAACACTGACCATGCAGCGTTGCGCTCAGCAGCTATGCGATCCAATTGGCGCTGCCGCAGAGCCATCGTCAAGAGTCGCAGCGAGACATCGAGCTACATGTCAATTCGACGGCCCAGCCCGCTGCCCATGGAACTCAGCTGGTCCTCTGCCTATTGGATGTAGGGAATGGCATGTGGGGGCACACCTTGCATGGAGGTGACCGCAGGAGGAATGTTGCCATTCGGGTCCGTGCCATGCGTCTGTTGGCTTTCTGCTCGAGTTGGCAGAGGCAGCATTGTTGGAGGGGCCCCAAGCGGAGGCGCGTCTACACCGATTGGAATGCGGGTATCTCCAGCGGAGGTGTCATCGGTGCCCACTCCTACACTCACCAAACTGGACACGCGTATTGCTGAGCCCGACGCATTGGGATCAACTGAAGTGACGCTACTTAAACCGACTTCTGTTTCCCCAGGCTGTGAACCCGGGCCTTGTTTCCAAACAGAGGCTCCTCTCTCGCTTGCCCATGCAGAAGGAGGGCCAGATAGTTTGCGGACTAGGCCTTGGTTAGCCCCGAGACTAGGGTTTCCCACCGGGCTGAGCTGCATGTCTTTCTTGCCTTGGGGTTCGTCCATCCCGGCTCTAGATCGCGAACGGTGCTTGCTGCTTCGGGCCCCAGCGCCGCCACCCCCGAAAGCACTGAAAGGATCTTGCAAATATGGATAATTTGCCGTGCCAGCCGCAGCAGTGCTGGATGTGTTAGGAGCGGAGGCCAGTGGAGCCTCCGACACAAGAACAACAGACTCAAGAGGTGGCGCTCCAGGTGCGTTCACCCCCGATGTAAGCTCATGAAGCGATGGCTCTTGCGAACTCTTGGCAAGATTCAAATTTGGCCGATTGCACGTCTGAGCCTGTTTCAAAGCGTTGTCGCTCTACCCCGCGATATTCGATGCAGTTGCAGCTTCTACTTTCATCCTTCCTGCATGGTCCAGGTCTGCAACAGGACTGGCCGGAATTTGTCTCCCCGGCTAATCCTCTCGATTTGAGCTAGCAGTGCTTCTGCTACTTCCAATCGATTTCGACTTTTTAGATTTGGATGGGCGTCGCTTGCTGGTGGCGTTGCCCCCACTTCTACCCGCTTCACTCATCCCGGCCCCACTCATGTCGTTAGATGATCTGTTGGACTTGGATATCATCAAGTCCATGCTCAACGTATTCGATTGGATCACAGCATGTGACAATCTCTGCGCTACTGCCGCTCTGCTGTGGGGACCTGTGTCTGAATCTTGTGCAGTCGCATGATTCCTTACGATCGGGGTCAGCCACACGTGCGTCGCGACATCGATACCCCTCCAGTTTAGAGCGCAGTACGGCCAGGTCTGCACTTCCTCCTCATCGACTGCTCCGGCAATCGCAGATCCAAGAGTTTGGTCTTCGTCGGCACTTCCTACCGGGAGACCTGCAGAAAGCTTCATGTGCCCGCTTTGATCCTAGGACAGCAGGCCAGTCACCGGTTCTCCTTCCTTCAAGGCTGTCCCAGCTGCCTGCAGCCCTGATGAAAGCCCAAGTCTTGCCCGGAGTGGAACGATGTGCTCTGCCCCAGTACTGCTGGCCCCAATATCTGAGCTGACGCTGGTAATAGCCCGTCCTGATCTGCCGCGAAAGCTGGGTCCGCGCAATGACAGTGGGATACCAGGGCTTATCAGGTCAGTGCTACTTACAGCAGTCGCTGCCCCACTTTTCCGATCCAAATCAGTGTTTCCCACGCTAGATGCGGATGATACTGCTGGAGCAATTTCCCTGGGTCCGCGTCGCTTCCTTCGCTTCCTGCTTCTAGACTTTCCCTTGCTAGCACCTGCTGCGCCTCCTTGCTGGGCGATGCCCAAGATCTCCATCTTCTCGCTAAGACCCATGTCATCCCACTGGTCTATGTGAGGCTGTTTAGAGCGGAGACCTTTATCCGCCTTAGCTCCGCTCCCTCCTGGCAGAACTTCAAGCACGAGACCGTACCGCTATTTCAAGTCTGCAATCCTGTCCATGCTGGGCTCTTCAGTCAAAGTCTCCTGTTCAAACTCTGCATCTGAAATCCGTGATGCCCCACCGTCTGGCCCATCGTTCGTGTCAGTGTCAGATGCTGCCCGACGTCCTCGTCTCGCCTTGCTACTTTTCCTACCTGTCGTCGCCTTGGTTCCGTACTTGAGCCTTCGAATATCATCTAGCCTGCCAAGCTCATCATCCACCAGCTGCCGTAGGATGTGCACTGAGTTAATCGCATCCTTCACAACCTGTTCGTCAGAAGTCCAGTCTCGCTTTGAGGACGATTCGGACGATGCAGCATGCGTAGGATACTGCTCCTGCAACTCTGCCAGCGTCTTTCGCAATCTTGCACTAGATACTTGCAGCGATTCCGTCCGCTGAACAGGCAACGATCTGTGGCTGATGTCGCCATAGTCCTTCGATTGCTACCCGCCATCCACTGAAGCGTTTGCTTGAGAACTACTTTCTACGGCGGGGGGCGTTTCCGCATCCGGAACAACTTCGTTCTTCGGTTGGGGTGCCTACTTCGATTGTCGCTTTGTCCGGCCTGACTTACCCGGCGGGCCCTTCAATCCATCGTCCGATCTGGCTCGATTCCGTGCTGCTGACTGCGGCGCATCGCCAACTTTTCCAGCGCTACTGCCCAATCCTGGGTACATGGATAGTCCTGGTTCTGCGTCCTTGGATGGTGTGTCATCCTCAGCGACAGCGGGTAGCTCTGCGGCTCCGAGCGAGAAGAGGTTTCTAGTGATCCCACGACCCAATTTCCCGTGCACGAGGGCTTGCCAAGAGAAGAAATGGTGCCAAATCGACATTTCAAGACGATGCGCAATAATAGCACCCAGCGTTAGTTGTGCCGAATTTTTATACCAACCGCAACATCCGAATTCGCCTGGCAAAGCCGGGGCTGTGTACGCCTACTTCCTCGCAATCGAGGTATCTTTGGCTGACTTGGCCTTGCCCTTCTTCGCCCCACTGCCTGAGCCTCTGCCGTAGCCTCCTCCGATTCGTTGGCCTGTCTTCGGATCCCGAGGGGGTTTTTCTGTGAGAAACTTTCCATCCGTCACGGTCACGAGGAGGTGCAGCAATCGGGGCGGGTGCAGCAGGAGTTCCTATGTCAAGCACAGCGTGTCCGCCTGCAAGTTGCTATCACAGAGACGAGCGCCCTCTACTAGTGATCTGCTCGCCTAAATGATGGGGCGGAGCTATTCCCCTACGAGTTGCTGCATGTCAGCGTGACTGCCGTGCTTCTAAACTTCTCCTTGGCTCCCGATCGGCCTTCGCCCCGTCCCAGGCAACCCCCCGGTTGTGCTACCTCCGCCTGACTCTGAGGCTCGGAGCGGATCAATTGGCCTAATCATTGGAGGACCAAGCACGACATCAGCCGTGGACCGAGATGTGTCACTAACGGGATCATCGACGCCAAAAGCAGACTAGATCTAGGATTCTTCGACTTCACCGGAAGAACTTGGGTGTGACTTCTAGTGGGATCCTGAAGACTCCGCGCGGCCTCGGAGAGAGTCGTTCAGCTGTTTGATCGCTTCACTGGCCGATTCTATCTCTATACGACCTGTTTTAGATTGGAGCAGCTGCCTTGCACCCGACTGCATTGACTCAGTTGATAGCGTAGACCCGATTCCCGGCATTTCCACTCGATCTAAGACACACCCCATGGATTCTATCGATACGAAATGAAGACTCGAAGCAGCCTGAGCCCCAGAACCAGGATCTGAACCTCTCCTCTGTTTTTTAAGCCCTACCCCAGTTGCTCCTGTCCGTGCACGCACCGCCCCTGATTGCCCCCCACCTCCTATCCAGGCCCTACTACCAATCCCCATGTGGGCGAGACCCACTAGCGATGCGTCATCGCTACTACCGTCTACCAGATCAAACAGTCCTTCCCTTCCGTTGCTTTCCTTGGCTAGCGCCTGCAGGAAATCACACCACACCTTGTCCACCACGGTCAGTACCGTCTCACGGTCCTTCCGACCCAGCACGCTCGCAAACCATTGCCCCACGGCCTCTCGCAGCTGTCCACCTGAGGATGACGACGCTATGCTCTTCGGTTTCGGCTGTCTACTAAATTGCGCGTTTGCTGTCGAATTAGCGTTGCGTTGTTTGCTAACGACTGCACCAGGAGCCGATTTGACTCTAAGGATATCCATGGGGCCATCGATCGAGCCCTGGGCGGACTCCGACGGCTACTCCTACTCCTTGGTCTGGGAAATACTACTTGATTGCAGTAATGCATTGCGATTGCGTGCAGCGCCTGATTTGGTGGTAGCCTCGAGCATAGCAATACCAGGGCCGTCTGCACCTGCACTTCCACTCAATGCACGTGAACTTTGACGCTTAGCTTGTCGCCCACTGGCACTGACAGGAGGCGTCCGAACAGCATGCAGCTATGCGCCTAAAGGTGGCGCCACCTGAGAGCCAACTCGATTTGTACCTTTTGTGCTCGCTGAGGAAAGAAATGATGGGGTATTCCTATCCTTGGCTGACTAGATTGGCCCCAGAAATGCAGCCGCTTGCTGTGTCATGTCAGCTGGTAGCTTTGGCGGTACCACAACAGTAGGAGTCCTGGACAGAACTTCCGAGCCGACGCTCTAAGCAACATCAACCGAGGCACCCTACAAGCGGGCCGAGCTGGTAGTATCTGATCGTGATTTAGGATCGCCTTTGGTCTGGTTGGTAATCCCTATCCCACGCCGTCTTCGGCGCGGAGCTTGGGCTGAAGGAGCTGTCGCAGGTGCGCCATGTTCGGAAGCAATCGAAGCTTCCCCCCCCGCACCAGACATGCTTACACGCCGTGTGTAACCTTTAAAATATACTTTTTTTTAAAAAGAAAGGCTTAAATCCTCCCAGCTGGCAGATTGCTAACCAATATCGCCTGCCTCAGATTCGCTGCTAGCACCTGCGGCAAGAGTATTAGCAAGGATTAGACTGCGCGCCCGATCTGTTGGCAGCACTTGAGGAGGTAGACATACGGACTTTAAAAGGCAATGTGTAGTATGGTGCCTCTTTCACATACGACAGAAACAGTATTTTTGTCGACGACAAGTAGATTTACTTTGCATCATATAGTCAAGAAAATCAGAACTGCTGTAAAGAGGTTACGATGCAGCCGACTAATAGATTCTCACAAATAAGAGCGGCCCAGCGGATTGCTTAGCGGATGTATGCGCCAAAGCCGATGTCCCAAAATTCGTGCATACGCTCTTGGTGAAGACTTGTGCCGCGCAGTTTTAGTTCCGCTATCGTAGAAAAATCGAACCCGACGCATCCTCTAGGATGCGACAAAGCCATGGCCAACTGTGGTGAAGACGTGCATTTTAGATTTACTGCATCAATACTAGTTATTTTCAATGGACAGGCCACTGAAGCCGGCCGAAGCTAGTCCAATGAGGCTTGTCTACCCACACATGCTCGCACCCGCTATCTGCCGATGGATCTGTTGCCACTGCCACGAGGAATGTCATAAATGTAAAACAGCGGAACGGCAAAAGTCTCCACAGCCTGCGGCAGCAGCAGATTCACGCCCGCACTTCTCCTACACCCTACACCCTGCACCCCACACCCCATGCTCCATGGATCACTTCTCCTGGAGAGTACGCCATACCCAAGTAAACACTCGGATTGATTCGATGACTGATCAAATGGTGTCTGTACAATCTCTACATCTCAACATGCTCTTGAGACGTACAAACAAAGGATTCCGTCAACCCTAGATCAGCGGCAGGCGAATTCATCATCAGCTGTCGCCACCTGGAGTGGCCGGTTCTGATACAAACTGCAATCAAGAAGGCATAGGTCTTCAACTGCATCCCATTGGGACATCACTTCCTGAACCGACCTCACGATATAACGCTATCAAATCCCAGATTCGCCAGTTGAGAACAATTCGTCAACGTTGTGCTCGGTCTTCAGGGTTCGGTTGATCAGCATCTACAGCAACCCCCGTATCATTGGTTCAACTCCTTCTCCAGATACAGAGCTCGTAGCAATGTAACGGACCCGCCATGGGGACCAAGAAGCGTCCTTGCCATCTGTGAGCCTATCGGAACCTCCAGACCTTGATCCAGGCATAGAGGTTGCTGACGGGGCGTTCGGCACACCGTCTTCGATCCGCCGAGCCTGGAGCGTAAGCTCCAGCTCGCGCGCTGTCTCTTCCGCCCTCTCACGAGAAACTGCTGAGCCAAATGCAGGACCACGCGCAGTTGTACTAGTGCCACCATCAGACCGCGCATCTCCATCCCCGTGAACCGTGAGGTCATGCTTGCAACCAACAAGAAGAACGAGGGCATCGGACGCCTGATCCGCAAGGTCTTCAACCCATTGAGCAAGAAGTGCGTCTCTCGAGCTATCATCCGTTAGATCGAAGCAAAATATTGCAGCATCAGCACCTCTAAAATAACTTGTGGTTATTGATCTGTACAACTCCTGTCCTGATGTGTCCCACAAATGCGCCTTGACTGGCATGCTTCCGCGGGATCCCATAACCTCGGTACTCACGACAGAGAAACCGGCTCCAATGGTAGGTTGTGTTTCGTGATTAAAAATAGACGTAGTGATTCGGTCCACCAAAGTTGTTTTTCCAACAGCGCTGTTTCCAAGAATTAAAACCTTGAACGGTCGAACTCCGGCCTCCACAGCAGCACCAGCCATGGACAGGCTACTTGCTGGTCCGGATGCAGAAGGGCCTGGCTTAGACTAATCGCATCCCATTTATATATCGATGTTCAAACCTCGTCGTCGAGTTTCTTAGCACTGTATCAGTGATTTTAACATTGGAAAGTCGAACATTAATCCTGGATCGGATCTCTCCGCGCCTTGTTCGTTAAGGTTCCGGATCGATCTGAAAGATCCAGGATAAAACCATAGTTCCGCGCGCACAGGTTCACGCAGCACAGCAGGAATTAATCTGACTCCTGGCGCATGGGTCCAGAGCAGTGCAATGCGCGGTTCTGCCGGACTGCCGACGTAACGCCAGTCGTCACCTCATCACGGATCTAACCTTAACCCTAAGCCTATAAAAGCCCGGTGCACTTAATATCCGCACCATGGACTACCACTGGCACGTTTGACCACGAATTGTGTGTAACCCATACACTTTTCGACAGCTCAAGGCCCAAATGAACCCTCATGGACTGTCTGTGTGATACAGTGGATGCTCTCGGATCTGACCCAATAGCACCACGAGATTACAGGTAGCAGATGCGGGATATCAGATGCAGAATGGTCGGACTGGCACGAGGTGTACACATCCGTCGGACTGGCACGAGGTACACACGCCCGCACACGTCCGTCGGACTGGCACCTGATGCACCATGCGCGTCAACAATCCGCAGCACAACTAGCGGTAGTGGTACGGGGTGCATGCCTTGACAATTGATGCTTGCGTGGACCAGTACCGCCATGCGAGCTGCTCGCACGAACCCTCGGAACGAACCCAGCTCGATCCAATATTTAGCGACAGACGAACCACAAAGGGTCGCAGACCAGTGGCCATGATCATTTTACTGCCGCGATACTGTAGATTCTGTACTTTCTTTTTCCTCTAACAAGGCCAACGGCACACCTCGCTCCGTCAGTAACTTGGCTACATCAGCCTCTTTCTTGGCTCGAGCAGATGCCAGGTTCCAGTTTACCAGTGACCCTGCAGTGACATAAAATTTGAGCCGAACCGCAGGGTCGCGTTCCTTAAGTTCTTATGGCTTCTAGACCCAGTATTCAATCGATTCTAGTGCATGCACTCACCAGCTTGCATTTGAGCGAAGCTCTCGTCCAGTTTCTCCATCCGTCGCTGTTCCAGTTCCGCCAATTCACTTCTTGCCTGCGATAAATGCTAATCAATCTGGAGATGTACATACATTATAAATTATGTATATGTAGGTCACAAGCTTGCCGATTATAGTCTCACGATGTCCCATACAAGCCATTTAAAGCCCCATCCAAAAATAAGAATTGCAGTCAAAATTCGACCAGCACGCTTAGGCTGTTCGACCACCTACCAAACATGCCGCATGAGCCTATCGTTTGCGTCTTACAAACTTTACTCGACCTGAGGTCTGTAAAGTCTGCTGTTGAGCTAAACTGGATCCACTATCGCTGACGTCATTGGCCAAATGTAGCGAACGTTCGTGCTTTTTGTGATTTGTAACGTCTATTTGAGATGTCGGTTTGCAATTTCAGGTTTTCTCCAAGACTTTAAACCTAGGGTTTCTCAACCCAACTGTCCTTGGTAGTACTACCTGACTTAGAAAGCATATACCAACGTACCATCATATCTTAAAGGGTTTGAGTTTGCTAGTGCATTAGCATAGATTGCACCAAAAACTGATAAGCCAAGAATGGCCAGTTCGGACGGTACATCAGCGTCTAAATCGACAATTGCTGAGAAACCGATTAGTAACGCTGATTCCATGCTACACCCCGTTGCCTCGCCACCTGCTCGCGTTTCCGCTGCAGCATCGGGAACTATGGCTGGAAGTTCGAGTGCGACAGACGCTGAAGCGGGCAGGGGCGAGGCCTCAGGCAGCGAGAAAGGAATCGATAAGAAGGAGATTCACACATATGACGCCCCCTGGACAGTGTATGGGCTATCTGCAAGTAACGCGCCTACACCAGGTGTTGCTTTCCGCCTAGCTATGGGCAGCTTCATAGAGGAGTACTGCAACCGGATCAAAATCGTAGAGATCGACGAAGATACTGCCGAGTTTATTGAAAAGGCCCAGTTCGATCATCCATATCCGGCAACCAAAATAATGTGGGCTCCGAAGGCCATGGCAGCAAAACGCGACATCTTGGCGACAACAGGTGACTATTTGCGACTGTGGTCGTATAGGGACGGCGACCCAGGCGCTGGGAGTACTTCAAGTTCGGTTGCGCAGGAGTGCCTCCTGAACTCGAATAAGAACAGTGAATACTGCGCCCCCCTAACTAGCTTCGACTGGAATGAAGAAGATCCTAATCTCATCGGCACATCGTCCATCGACACAACGTGCACGATCTGGGATGTAGACCAGCAACGTATCCGCACGCAGATCATCGCGCATGACCGAGAAGTTTACGACATCGCATTCTCAAGGAGCAAGAACATATTTGGCACAGTGGGCGCAGACGGGTCGCTCCGACTCTTTGACCTGCGAAAACTAGACCACAGCACCATCATGTATGAGACTCCGAATCAGGCTCCGATGCTGCGTCTGGCTTGGAATAAAATAGACACCAACTATATCGCATGCGCTGCCCAGGACCAGTCCAAGGTTACCATCGTTGATATTCGTGTGCCGTCCATGCCCGTTGCTGAGTTGGCTGCGCACTCGAGTCCCGTGAATTCTGTGGCATGGGCGCCGCACAGCGCCTGCCACTTGTGTTCTGGAGCAGATGACACCCAGGCACTCATATGGGACTTGTCACAACTGCCGACACCTGTGGAAGACCCTATTCTAGCATACGGCGCCGAGGCAGAGATCAACAACTTGCTATGGCCATCGAATCTCCCAGACTGGGTGGTGATCGCGTTCGGCAAGAAGTTGCAATTGCTGAGAGTATAAAAGTCGTTTCGTTTTGTGAGCAATCTACTCAATTGTCGGTCCCGATGTGGGTGTCACCACGTCATGGTTGTGCTTGCCTATGTCTTTCTCAAGCAGCGTGAATCTCCAGCCAACATCAACTGCGGAACGAACAGGCGGCGCTGCGCGATCGATAGTCTAGAACCGTAGATCCTTCTAGAGTATAACTACGTATACCTGCTGCACAAATCATCGCCGGGTCTCGCTCTGGAAGCCCGTTACAATATATCGCATTTGTTTCTAGGCTCGCAGGGCTCCAGTCTGCTATCTCTAAAACCGCTAAAGGCTAGGCCCAGACTTTGGAGCCATTCACTTACCATTATTGGCCCCAGCCATTGCTGGTATAACTTTACTGGTAAGTCAAGCATTTTTGTCACTTTATCGGTCGATGCTAATTGGAGCACGATTGCTGGGCAGCTAAACGGGACCAAGTCTCACATCAAGTTTGCAAGCCTATTCGCGTTCGTCCTGCAGCCATGGAATGTGATTTAAAGCGAGCAACCATGCAGCGCAGTATGCGTGCACTACAAGCGCTATAAGTAGTACCGTGCCTTTGGTAAATGCATCAATAATGGCGGCGGCACCGGGGACAGGATCGGCCGCCACTGCAGTAAGGTTGAAGCCGGAAACAACCAACGCTGCCAGCGTAGGCGAGGTGCAACTGGCTCTTATTACGGCAACGCCAGTGGAAGCTACGAGCCTCGCTCGTGGTATTGTAGACGCACACCTAGCCGCATGTGTAAACATCCTTCCTGGGGTGACATCAGTCTACCAGTGGCAGGGGAAAACTATGGAGGACTCTGAAGTGTTGCTCGTAGCGAAGACGAGACGCAGCCTAGTTCCGGAATTTATCGAACACGTAGAGCGCGCGCACTCCTACGACGTGCCAGAGATTGTATTTATAGACGTACAAGGTGGGCTGCCTGCGTATCTCCAGTGGGTACTGGACCACACAAACACAAGGAGGCCAGCTGCAAGCGGTGAACTTGGTTCCACCGTCGTCACTGAGCCATCACCCACGGATGGTGGGAATGTATAGACCCATGAGAAACTCGAATCGAGTGACTAATGCATATGCAGGCGCTCGCGGTGCATTCAGTGTGATTGCATATAGGCTGTCGAACTATCGAACCCCTCATGTTGAGCTATGGATATGCGAGTGGGTATGATGCCCAGGTGTAGTCTCAAGTCCATCCTTGATGAGGGCACCAGACTTACACCGAGGCACATTGAGCTGGCTAAATGATGGGAGGACAGTGGCAGGCTCGAACGAGCGCCTGAATGCTGAAAGTGGCCCATGAGAGCTGTCATTCGGGGGGAACGACGAGCGTCAGGCTCAGCACAGTGAGGCCATGCAGCTGATTGGCACCCGCACCAGGCAGGAGAGAAGAATCTGAGTTTATATACAACTGACACACAACTCGAGCCGATCTTATGGCCGAAACAGATCATACGACCGAAACACTGGTGCTATATGCCGTGCAGAGGGAAAATGTAAAAACCACTTGCACAGCCCCGAAGGGCTAAGGCTCCGCTAGCATATCCAAAAGTCCCGATTCACACCCCTGAAAAGTGCTCGGTGACCAATCCGTCTTCTGCGGACCCCGAGAGAAATACTCTACGGGCG
>Ga0136560_1000374_pt1 | contig 22247 bp, 9 predicted proteins | sample AntRauMeHopE1497_FD_104925 | JGI IMG/M metagenome (GOLD analysis project Ga0136560, IMG submission 104925) | Saline lake microbial communities from Rauer Islands, Antarctica - Metagenome Hop E1 #497 | ecosystem: Environmental > Aquatic > Non-marine Saline and Alkaline > Saline | place... | reverse complement strand
GGCGGGCCGCGGGCGGAGCGATGACGCGGCGGTGTCTCGCTGGCTCGGTGCTGACGCATTCGCTCGCCGGGCGGCGCCCAAGTCGCTCGACCGTGACGACTACGCCGACGTCGGGGCAGAGGCCAGGGCGGCCGTGGCGTCGGGGGCGTGGTCGCTGAGCGACGCCGCCGCGTCGCTCGCAGAGCTCACGGCCGGGAGGATCGTGGCAGAGCTGGCGGCGGCGGGTGCGGCGGAGGGGGCAGCGGTCCTGGTCTGCGGCGGCGGGGCCAAGAACGAAGCCATCCTGTCGTCGCTGCGGCGCGGCCTGCCGGCGAATGCCACGGTGCGGCCCGCCTCGGCGGTCGGCCTGGACCCCGACGCCGTGGAGGCGCAGGCCTTTGCGTTCCTGGCCGCGAGGGCCAGGGCCGGGCTGCCGTCGTCCTTCCCGGCGACGACGGGCGTGGAATCGCCCGTTGTCGGGGGCTCGCGCGCCGAAAAGTGATGTGCGTACGCGACTGGCGAGGACTACCTGCCCCCGCCCCGCTCCTCGTCGCGTTGGGCTGCGATTGCTATCACGCGTGATTCGGAACGCTCTCTGAACCAGGCAAAAACAAAATCCAAAAATGTAGATGAAAGGCACGACCGGGATTCGAACTCGGGACTAAAGGTTCAAAAGACCCTCGCTCTGGCCAACTGAGCTACCGTGCCATCTATCACTGAGCTCGGCCGAAAAATGCAGTCATGATCCTCGCAACTTTCAGCACAGTCGCTTGTGCTACAACGAACGTAGCCATGACGGCTGATTGTGACGCATCACCAAAAGGACAGGCGCATCCGTGTCACGAGGGGCTGAAGCGAATGCCGCCTGTCGGCCGAACTTCGGATTCGAGCCCCTCCGCCACGACGATTGCGATAGGTAACGCCCCGGCCATCCTGTGAGTCTGCAGGACGTGTCCCGCGGGCCAAGGAACCCCGGGGCGAGGTGGCCGGGCACCGGTGCTTGGCCGCCTGACCATCGCCTCTGTCTTGGCTCCTCGGGGCTGGTTTGCACTCGGCCCGGCCTTGACGCAGGCATGGCCACAGTCCGCCCCCGCCATCGGCAATCCAGCGGTGAGCATGGCGTCGTGCATCGCTCCTGGCTCCGTGCCGCATCGGAGCCATGTGGCAACACGTGGGGGGCTCTGACCGATCCGTGCCCGCGGGCTGCCCGGCCCCGCGCGCGCCCTGCGGCCGCGGCAAACGTACCGATGGCCCAAGCCGGCATCACCGTGTGTGGCAGCCAGTGATGCGGACGCGCCAATCGGCCCTTGCGCGGCACCGAGCATCGCCTCAACCCATTCCGGCCCCGGCGTGCCCGGATTCCCGTCGTGCGCAGGCGCGCTGCCGTACCCTGAGGTCGGCGGCCCGGCGCCGACGCTCCCCAAGCTGGTCCGGGAGGCCAGCAGGGGTCCGCCCGAGTCCGAGCTTCAGGATGAGGGCGCATCGGTCAGCCTGCAGCGGCTTGCCGAGCTCACAGGGATCGCGGACGTCCCGCCCCGCGAGGTGATCGCGGCCCTCGTGCGCGGTGACGGGGAGCATATGTCCCGCGAGAGCTTCACTGCGCGCATGACCGCGCTGGTGTCCGGCCGCGGGGCGCACCCGCTCGTGACCGCCTCGGCGGTGCGACCCGCGCTTTTGCGCATTTTTGACAGCCTCGACCTGGACCGCAGCGGCGGCCTCGACGCCGCCGAGGTCTGCGCCGGGATCCTCGTCCTCAGCCACGCGGCGCCAAGGGACCGTGCCGACGCCGTGTTTGCGCTCGCGGGCGGCTCGGCCGCGGCGCCAGTGTCAGCCCCGGCCCTCGCCGCCGTGCTCGTCCCCGCCGTCACGCTCACCCTCGCGGACCGCCCCATGTCGTGCCCCCGCCGCCTCGCGGCCCTGGCAGGCGTGGGATCGCGACCGCCCGCCGCCGTCGCCCGCCTTCTCGCGAGGGCTGTCGCCGCCGCCGCCGGGCACGGGAGCGACTCGGTGTCGCTCGACGACTGGCACGAGCTCATGGCCGAGTGCGCCGCGTCGGGCGCGGCCGCCGCGAAGGGCGAGGTCGCCGCCGTTCGTCGATCGCTCGAAAGAGCGACGCGCGGCACCCCCGCCCACAGGGAGTGGGCCGCCCGCCTGGGCAGAGCCGCGTCCCTCGCCGCCTCGGGCGTCTACGCCGCCGCAGCCATGCTCTCCGCTGCCGACGCTCACGTCGCCACCGCCGCCGCCTCCCCGCCGCCCGCCGCGGCGCCCGCCTCGGCGCCCGAGGCCTCCGCCCGGCGGGGTGACGGCCCCCCGCCCGGCATGACCCTTGCGCCGCCCGGCGGTTTCGCGACGTCCCCTCCCCCCTTCCACCAGCCCTCCGCCCCCGCGGCCAGCCCCTATCCGGGGAGCGCGTCGCCCGCCGCCGCCGCCGGCACCCCGCCCCCCGCCGCACCGCCGCCCCGGCACCGCGGCGTCGCCGCCCAGGAGGCCTCCGCCCGCCGCGCCAGCCTCCGCGTCCTCCGGGCCCGCGTCACGTCCCTCGCCGCCCGACTCGGCATCGACGGCGCCGACTCCGCCGACGTCCTCGCGCGCGTCAGGGCGGCTCTGCCGGCGGGATCCAGCGTCGTCACGCTCGAGCAGCTCGGCAGAGCCCTGGAGGACACCGCCGCCAGCGCGGGCCGGCCGTCCCCGGACCCCGAGGCCGTCGCCACGGCCTTCCGCGCCATGGACTCGGGCGAGAACGGGGCCGTCTCGGCCGACGAAGTGGCCGTCGCCGTCGCGGTCCTCGGCTCTGCCAGCCCGTCGGCGAGGGCGTCGGCCGTCTTCGCCTCCTTCGACCTGGACGGCGACGGCCGCATCAGCCGACGGGAGCTCACCGCGTGCCTTGCCAGCCTCTTCCGCCTCGCCGCCGCCGTCGACCCGTCCTCGGTGGAGGGCTCTGCCGCGGGGCCGGCAGAGCTCGCGGTGTCCACGGCGGAGGCGGTGATGCTCGAGGCGGACACGGACCGCGACGGTCTCCTCAGCGGGGAAGAGTGGCTGGCGTGGCTGGCGGGAAGGTTCGCGGAAACGTCCGAGGGGGCGGCGGAGGAGGAGCGGGACGCCGCGGCCGAGGCCGTGGCGATGGTGGGGCGGGGGCTGGGCGGGAGGCCGGCCACGTTCGAGGACGAGGACGGTGCGGAGATGACCGACGTCGACGGGGCTCTGCCGGCCGTGAGGGACGTCGGCCCGCTGCGGGCTCTGCTGGGCATTGCGGGCGCGGACCCGCGCGCGGTGGTGACGGAGCTGCAGACGAGGGCCGGCGAGCAGGGGCTGGTGGTCTTCGCTGACGTCATCGAGGCGGTGGGGGGGGCCGGGGGCGCCGCGGGGGAGGCGGACGAGGCGGCGGAGCGGGCCAGGGCCTCGGCTCTGCGCCGCGTCTTCGCCGCCTCCGCCGTCGGCGGCGGGGAGCTCTGCCGCGCCGACGTCCTCGGCGCGGTCCTGGCTCTGCTGACCGACGCGCCGACGCCCCTCCGGGCGGAGGCCGTCGCCGCCTCGATGACCAACACTCCGACGGAGGCGTTCCAGCCGCCGGGGTCGGCTGGGGCCTCCCCGTCCGTCACGCTCGCCTCCCTCGCCCGCGCCGCCGCCGCCCTCCTCTCCGTCCGGGCGGCCCTCGCCGCCTCGGCGTCCCACCTCGAGCCTCCCCCCCTCGTCAGCCCCGCCGCGTCCGACGTCCAGCGCTCCGACGCCTCCGACGCCTTCCGCCGCGCCGGCTCTGCCCTCGCGGCGGCGGCGGCCCCGCGCGGCTCTGCCGGCCCCGTCGGCGTGGCGTCCCTCGCTGCGTGGATCGACGGCCCGGCGGCCGCCGCCGCGTCGCTCGACCACCCGAGGTACCTCGACGCGACAGGGCCGGGCGCCGGGGAGGCCGGGGCCGGGGCGGAGGACGGGGGTGACGACGACCCCGCCGCCGCCGCCGACGCGGCAGAGCTGCGGAGCGCCATGCAGCCGGTGGTCGCGCCCTACCCGGCCGAGGAGGAGGACGAGGAGGACGAGGGGGAGGAGGACGAGGGGGAGGACGAGGAGGACGAGGACGAGGCGGCGCCGCCGCGCTCCCTGCGGCAGGGGCCCTCGGCGGAGGAGGAGGCCGAGGACGACGCCGCCGCCGACCGCGCCCGCCTCCGCTCCGGTCTCCTCCTCGACGCCCTAGGCCCCGCCGCCGCCGCCGCCCGCCTCGCCCCGCTCCTCGCCTCGGCCCTTGGCGGGCCCATCGACGTGTCGGGCCTCGCCGTCCTCGTCTCGGGATTCCGGGGAGGGGGGTCTGACCCCGCCACCCTCCCGCCGGGAGTGGCGGTCGCCGTGGGCCGGCTCTTCGAGGCCCTCGACACGGACGGCTCCCAAGGGCTCGACCCGGCGGAGCTCGCGGTGGGCTTCACGGCCCTTGCCGCGGGGGGCAGCCCGGCAGAGCAGGCGGAGGCGGCTCTGCTGCTCTGCTGCGCGGCCCACGAGGCCAGGAGCGAGGGCGGCCGCGGCGGGCCGCCACCCTCCCGCGCCGCCTCGGCCGCCTCCCTCCTCCGCCGCTTCGCCCGCCCCGCCGCCGCCGTCGCCCTCGCGCCCGAGGCGCTATCCGCCTTTGTCGAGGCCTCCGTCCGGTTCCGGGCCGCGGTTTCGCCGGCGGCGGCCCTCGAGGCGCTGCGCGACGTGGCAGAGCACGGAGCCGCGACGGCGTCCGGCTCTGCCGACGACCACGAGCTCTGCATCGCGGCGCGGCGCGTGGTGGCTGCGGTTTCGGACGGCCGGGGAGCCGTGCCCCGGCCGGGCACCCATGCCTGGGCCGTGGTGACCGGCTCGGCGGCGGCGGCGGCGGCGGGTCTCGTTGCCGACTTCGGGGCGTGGGCGGAGGACGGGGGGCTGCGATCCCCCACGGTGGCTGACTTCAGCCGCTGGCAGCGGGCGGACGAGGAGGAGGGAAGGGCCGAGGCGGGGTCCGCCGGCGACGTCACCGGGGCAGAGCCAGCCGGCGCGGCCGCCCTCATGGCCCCTGTGAGACGCGGCCCATCCCCCGGCGCCGCCAGCGTGGGGGCGTCGTCGCCCGCGGACGCGTCGTTCCCTCTCCCCGCGGTTTCGCCGTTCACGTCGTCGGCCGCCGACCGTGGCGCGGCGGGCCGGGCCCTGCTGGCCTCAGGACGTCGCCTCTCGGCCATGGCCGGCCCCTCGTCGGCTCTGCCGGCGCCGCAGCTCCGCGCAGCCCGTGCCGCCACCTGGCTGCCGCTGCTGACCGCCGGGGAAGCCTCTGCCGTCTTCCGCGCCAGCGCCGCGAGGAGCTCTGCCGGCTCTGCCGGAGCGGAGCAGCCGGCGTCGTCGTCTTCGTCGTTCCTGCTCGGGCGTGAGGCCTTCGCGTCCGCGCTGTCCCCTTTCATGGGCCCCGGCGCGTCGCCGGGCGGTCCTGCGGCCCGGGCGGCACGGTCGGCGCTCTGGGCTCTGTTCGACCTGAGGGGTGACGGTGTGGTCGACGCGGCGGAGGCCGACGCCGCCGTCACGGCGCTCGTCGACGTTCCCCGGAGCGACGCCGTGAAGGCGGCCTTTGCCCTCTTCGACGCCGACCGCGACGGCCGGCTCTGCCGGGAGGAGCTGGAGCTCTGCTTCCTGTCGCTCCTGGAGGCCGTGGCCGCCACGGGCGAGCCCCTCCTCTCCGCCGGGGGGACCACCACTCCCGCCGCCCTCGCCTCGGCGCACGCCGAGGACGTCTTCGAGCAGCTCCGCCCCGACGGCGGCGGCCTGGGTCTGACCCCTGCGGAGTTCGCTGGCTGCTACCGCGTGCCCGTCGACGTCGCGGTCGACTCGGCCGACGAGGAGCGCGAGCGACGCGCCTCGGTGGTCCGCGGCCACCGACAGGGCGCCTCCTCGTCCTCCGCCTGGAGCACCCGCCCGGTCACCGAGGCCTCCCCCGACCCCGCCTCCCTGGCAGGCGCCGCCTCCCTGCGCGCCGCCACCGCCGCCGGCAGAGCCTCGGCCACGGTCGTCGAGGCCGACGAGGCCGACGTCTCCACCGGCTCTGCCGGCGACACCGACGGCACGGACACGATCCCCAACCCCCCGACCGGGTATACCCCGCGGGGAAGCCAGCGCTCGGGGGCCTTCGGCGGGGCGGCGGGCGGCTCTGCCGGGGACGGCCCGCCGAGCGGCGTCGGGCCGGGCGTGCGCCCCGCCTCCCGCGCGGTTTCGGCGCCCTACCCGGAGCACCCCCACCCGCAGAGGCAGGGGGGCCAGCGCGCGGCAGCGGCGCCGGCGGCTGCCGCGGGGCGCGCCGACCCTCCCGGCCTGGGGAGGCAGCGCACGTGGACCGGCTCCTTCGACCCGTCGGCGGCCGACCCGGGGTCGCTCAGCGACGAGTCAAGGTACGGGGCGGCGGACGGCGCGCCGCCCGGGGGCCCCGGCGCGTTCGCGCCGGCGTCCGACGGCGCCCCGTCGCTCCGCCGCCAGCTGACCGGCGGCCGTGGCGAGGACACCGCCGGGCCGCCCGGCGGCGCCCTGCCGCCCCCGCAGTACCCCGCCGCCCCGGAGGCAGGCACCGAGTCGCGTCCCGTCCTCCGCCGCTCCGCCACCCTGACCGGCAATCCCCCCGACGACGCCCACGCCCCGCCCTCCGCGCCCGCCGCGCCCCCCTACCCCGGAGCCGGCGCCGCCGCCGCCGCCCTGGGCCCCAGCTCGCCCAACCCCACGCCGATGGCACGCTCCCTCGGCCCCTCCGGCTCCCCCGCCGACGACGACGCCGACCTCGCTCACGACGCCGACGGTCGCGTCCTCACCGGCGGTTTCGCCGTCGCGGCGTACCCCGGCAACGCCACCCCCGCCTCGAGCCCCGTCCTCGCCCGGTCCGTAACCCTAACCGGCGAGCCACCCGGGGAGTGGGGCGCCGCCGCCGCCCGAGCGGCACGGCCGGCAGAGCCCTTCCCGTCTCGCGAGCGGCTCACCGCACCGACCGGCTCAAGCCCCCACGCCCAGGCGCCCGCCCCCGCCCCCGCCGCGGCGCCCGGCCCCCCCCTCCGCCGCTCCGTAACCCTAACCGGCGAGCCCCAGGCGCCCCCCGCGCCGTCGGCGCCCCCCTACCCCTCGCCCTCGGTGCCGCCCTACCTGGGCTCCAGCGCCCCGCCCCCCTCCTCGCGGCACGGCTCTGTCGCGTCGGACTCTGGCTCTGCCTTTGGCGCACCTGTCACCGACCCGGCACTCGTCGGCATGGCCTCTTCCGGCTCTTCCGGCTCTGCCGCCGCCTCCGCCGATGACAACGGCGGCGTTGACCCCGCGGCCGGCCCCGGGGCCCGCGCCATGGCCGTGGCGACGGCCTCAGAGGAGCTAGCCTTCCACGCCCAGCGCGGCGTCACCTCCGTGCCCCGCCGCGCCAGGCACGACCGCGTCCTCTGGGTCGTCAGGACCTCGGCAGAGCTGGCAGAGCGGCTGGTCGAGGACGGCCTGAGCGGCGCCCCCGAGCTCCGGGCCGACGTCGAGCGATTCGCGTCTGTGGCCGCCCGCCTCGCCTCACGCGGCATCTGCAACTGCCCAGAGAGCGTCGCCCAGGCCGAGGCCCTGGAGGCCGTCGCCCTGTGCGTCTCCCGCTGCGCCAGGGCCATGCAGCAGCCCGTGGCCGAGGGCGGAGCCGACGCGGTGAGGTCGGCCCTTCGCGAGGTGTCCCTCTCCGCGCAGGCCCTGGCCCGGCCGTTCCGGCCCCAGGGCGGCGGCAGCCCGGCCGCTTCCGCCCCGTTCCGGGTGTGACGGGGCGTCGGCAGCCCGTCGGCGTGAGCGAGCCATGCCCTCCCGGCCCGGGGTGCGGAGACATGCGCAGTGTGCGCGTGCGTGTGTACTGAGGCGGTTCGGGTTGCAGTGCCAAGGCCCGTGCCTGGTACCAGCGCATCCCAGGTGCAAACGCGGCGTCACGCGTCACTATGCAGAGCAACAAAGATCTCTTAGGTGGCTCGGCATCAGATGACCGGACTCGTAAAAAGTGATCTCTGCTCCTTTCACGACACTCGGATGCTTGACGCGCCACGGCCGCATGGCTTGCCAGCGCACGCCACGACCTTCCCGCGGTAGCCGTCAAACTTCACGAGCCGCCCAAAGAACCAGTACACGACCTCCCCTCCGATCACGTGGGCCGCCAGCGGAGCTACAGCCTCGCCGTTGTCGTGCCCAGGACTGCACGCCAGCAATTGAGAGCTATGCTGGCACCTCAACAACGGAAAGGGGCTCGTGTAGCCAGTCCATTCGTCAATGAGCTTTGCCGTCTCGTGCCAATAGCGGGACTGCAGTCCAGAAAAATCGCAGGCACTCGGGAGGACGCAGATCGGCGTCCCCTGCATCGTCGCGAGCCACCACAGCCCCAGAATCCCAGCTGCTAGAGAGGAGCCGAACTGCACATCTTGATAAGTTCCGACTTTACCGTCGAACAGTACCGATGGCCGAGGGTCACCGCGCCTGCATTCATACTCCAGACGAAGCCACACGCGGTGTAATCCTGGCAAGGCCTTCTGAATCCCCCAGGTGACGTAGTTCCTCAGGTGATTGAGCCAGACAGCGACCAAGAATGATATCATTACGACTTGCGTCACCGTGGGCTTCCGGAAGTAGGCCGTCACCGCAAACCAACCCAATTGGACCAGCACGAGAAGGAAGAACTTTGTCCGCATGCGGAGGATGAAGTGGTCGAAGACCTCCTTGTCCGCGTAGATGTAGTGTTTCCCGGCGGCTGTATACACGCTTCGGTTCACGTCCAAGGTCGCCATGCTACCGTCTGGCCACGTGCAGTGCTTGTCAACGAAGCCGTGAGTCATGTCATCATGCGCAGCAATGCCCAGCAGCGAGTCGAGCTGTGGATCTGCGAAACCGTCGGAATTCTCCTTGGCCCAGCGATACGATAGGGCAAAGACTGATGACGACTTACCGGCCGACGGTTGGTCTCGCACGACCGCGACGACCCGGCATGCGGACGCTGAATGAATGCGCTTGCCGCGCATCGCTTTGGGAACCGTGGTGGATCCGCCGACAGCCGCCAACGATGCCGCCGACCCGAGCTGCTGCGGCTCGGCAGGAGTGAGAGAGCCAAGCGCCTCAGCTGAAGGCCCGACGCCCTGCCTCCTTAAGGACGAGCAACTTGGGGCAGTGCTTCTCGGGGAAACCCCGGTGCCCGAAACCACTACTCCGACGCAGGCGTCGTCAGTGGGCTCCACCACAGCATCGGCCATTCTTGCATCGTTATGCGCGCTTGCAGGTGCGGCCATGGCAAAATCACCAGAGGCTGGGCTCCTGCCGGCACGAAGCTCTTCCAAGCTTGGCGCCTCTGTGAGCAACGGACAAGGCTTCCAAGGCTCCTGAAGGGAACAGGATCCCTGAACAAGACGGATGCGAAGCACCACATAGTCAGCCAACGCGAGGCCAATGCCCATGACGCTCGCCCAGAACGGCAGCCAGTAGCCCTCGAACACAACCGTGCAGCAAACTCCGGCAAAGACCTGGGTAACGACGGCGAGATCGATCCCCGGGTCGACCTGCCCGACCAGCCCGATGCCCATGCCAGCTGATCTTGTTAACGTGTAAAGAAACCACGGGTTGTGGAGCAATGCAACGAAAGAGAACTGGCAGAACATGGCCCTCGCCACGGACTGAGCCACTGCGAAGCCGACAATCACAAGGCCGGCCACCAGGCTGGACCAGTCGTCTTGGATGACAGAACCGATGTCCACTTGGGCGCCAATCACGACAAGGTAAGCGGCTACGACCCCGAAATTGATGACCTGGAGCGCGTAGTAGCAAAAGTCTCCGCCCGAGCATGTCGTCGTGAGCACGGCATCCTCACCAAAGCCAAGGATGGGCTGGAAAAACACTGCGTTGTCCCCGCCCGACGGTGATCTACGCCCGGGATCGGGTTGGTGGCCTGGTTTGCCGAGGTCCCCGAGCTCGACGGCGGCAGCAGCGAGCAACGGGGAGCCTAAGCGCTCGCTTGAAGTGTCTGCAAATCGAACACGAACGATGGCGTACGTGGACGTTAAAAGGCTCCGGCACGGTGGACCCGGCGTCCCTCAGTGAGGCTGAGCGGTTCTGAGCATTGAGGCTGCGTGCGCCATGGTCACGCAGCATCAGGGCTCACCCATGAGGGCTCGCGCGCTGGTAGACGCAGGAAGGCGCCACAGTGATGGCGCACGCCCTCGCCGCCACTTTTGCCCACCTTAAAGCTCGTGCCGAGTGGCCGGTGATCCCGCCACGCCACCCTACGTAACCCATTGAAATATGAGGGGACGACTGTCCATTGTCTACCACGACTATGAGCGGTCAGCCCGGACAATTGCTATGCACGGGTGATGATGAAGGCTCACGTGCCGCCCAGGCCAGGGACGAGGAAGGAGAATGAATGAGTTGTCGCTTGCCCCGGGGTGACGGTGGGTGCCGCGGCGGGCAATGATACCGGGGCGCTTCCAGAACAACTTGCAGAGAGACGCCTGGCCGCCCCTCGTGCCCCCACACCTTCCACCGCCAATAGATGGCTGCAGAGTCCCTAGCTGCTGATATCAGCCTCCTTGGAGATGCGGAGGGTGCAGACACCGCTGCCCTCCACCTCCCAGAGACTGGCGAATGGGTGCGGAATCCCCGAGGGCAAAAGCTGCATCTGCGCTCAACCTGGCCTGAGGGCGAGCCCGCCGCGTTCGTCCTCTCCCTGCACGGCTATGGTGCGCACTGCAGCCGGCCGACGCACCGCCTCGTCGCAGAAGAGCTCGCAAAGTTGGGAGTCGCTTACGCTACCGTGGACTTTCACGGCCACGGCCGATCCGAAGGGCCTCGTGGCCTTGTCACCGACCCGTCCCTCCTGCTGCAAGATGCCCTTTGCGCCGCTCTGGCCTACTTTGGCGATGGTGACGTCGAGTGTGCTGTGACGCGGCCGGTGGTCAAATCGGCAGCCAGCGCCGCTTCTGTGCCGCTCTTCCTGCTTGGGCACTCCATGGGGGGGGGTACGGCACTGGTTCTGGCAACGCTCCTGGCCCATGGCCCCGATGAAGCGCTTCTGGGAACGCTTGGCAGCCTGAGCGGCTTTGCAACGCTGCGGTCGAGCTTTGCTGGCGCCATGCTGCTGTGCCCGGTCGTGGACATGGGCGTGTCGTCGTCGGTGGCGGCGTTTGCCGTCGCGACGCTCGCGTACTGGGCCCCGGGCGGCTCGGTTCCGGTGTGCTTGATGGACGAGAATGCCTCGAACGAAAGCGTCTGGGCCGGCCCTCGTTACCGCGCCTACATTGAGGCGGACGGATATCCCGGGAACCCTGGTGGGCTGAGCTTTGGCGGAAACATCCAGTTCAGGACGCTGAGGACTGTCCTCGACCTGTCGGCGCTTGCAATTCGAAGGCTTCCTCTTGTGACGTTTCCTTTTCTTGTCATGCACGACACGGAGGGCGACATTGTGGTGCCAGGTGCCAGCTCGAAACGACTGGTTGAGGAGGCGCCCGCGGAGAGCAAAACCCACGCTGAGGTGCCAGGCGGACTGCATGACTTGCTTGCAAACCGGCCCGTCGAGGTGACGGAAGGACTCTGCGCATGGCTCACATCCCGGCTCGGATGATCCAACCATGCGGATATTGGGTTGGTGTGGGCTCGGCGCATCTGGGCGCCGCATCATTGTGCCGACAGCAGCCTGGCACCGAAGTGGCGACCTGCCTTGTGTGCTCGTGCACCAATGCATGTGGACGGCCTGTAGCGGCAGAGTGGCGCCCTGATAAATGGGGCAGGGGGGGTCGGGCGTTGAACGCTGGATCCAACTGACCCGCAGTGTGCAAGCCCCCAGACTCGGAGAACCGTGCAGCAGGCATCGCGCGGATGTTCACATGGCAAACACCACTTGCCCACGAGGGCAGTACCCCCTTCCCCGCGGTTGCGATCGGTGAGCCTCAGCGTGTGAGCTGACATCGGACTGTCCGGCAACGCAAGCGCTGGCCCCGTTGCTATTGCTGACACTCGCCGACGTGCGCTTAGGATCGGCGATTGCCGAGCAGCCTGATCCGACACCCACGCCCACCCGAGGCGCGCCGCGCAAGCGAAACGCTGGCGCCGATGCGCCGCGGCGCGCGAGCATGGGCGCCGCGCCTCTCGCCGGAGCGAGCCCGGCGGGGGCGGGCCCGCATGCGCGCCGCGCCGCGCCATCACTGGGCGCGAGCCATCGGAGGGGCGGCCCCCCCCGCCGCGTCACCGCCCGGCGCCCCCAGTCTCCGGGCTGCCCTCTGGCGGCTCGTCGAAGAAGGCCGAGAAGCCGAAATCGTCGCCGAAAACGTTCCGAAGCCACGGCGTACGATCGTACAAGCCTTCCGCCCAGCGGTCCAGCTCTGCCTGGCCGGCGCGGCGCGGCGGGGCCGTGAGGAGCTGGGTCTCCACTGGCGGGATTGCCGGTGCGGCGGTGCCGGCCGGGAGGAGCGGCTTGGGCGAGGCGGTGGGCGTCGCCTGCGGCACGAGCGACGCCGCGTCGCTCGCGTTGCCCGCCCCGGCCCCGGCCCCGGCCCCGGCCCCGTCCGGCGCCACCGGCATCCCCAGCTGCGTCGACACGAAGCCGACGTGCTGCGCGATGTGCGGCACCGCGACCAGGCGGAGCTTCCCGGAGTGGTGGGCCTCCGCCGCGAAGGGCAGCGAGAAGTCGCTGAAGTCCGCCTCCGAGGCCCACCAAGTCCGCATCTCGTGGCTCAGCTCTGCCGCCGACGTCCTCGGGTAGAGCGTCGCGACGATGCAGCAGCCGCTGCCGAAGCCGTGGATGCCGGGCTGCTGCCACGGGTAGAGCGTGGCCGCGGCTCTGCCTGCCCCGAGGAGCGTCGCGGTGAGAAGAGAGCCGACGACGACGCACGCCGAGATGGCGGCGATGGGGGCGTCGGGGTTGCGAGAGCAAGCGACGATGACACCGGGGGGCCGGCGCTGGCGCGGGGACGACGCGGGCGGCGAAACCGCGGGGGCGCGAAGGCGCGGGAGGGTGGGGCGCGGCGTCGGCTCGACGCTGCCGATACTTCCCGAGGCCGTGAGGCGGCGGGCGCGCCTTCCGGTCGTGGCCGAGCCCGTGGCCGGGGCGGTGAGGTCCGCCGGCAGGGCTGTGGCCTCGCGGCCCCCGGGGGCGTCGTCGTAGCCGTCGTCGTCGTCGCCGAGGGCGCTGCCGCCCGTGCCGGGCGCTGGCGACGCCACCGTGGCTGCCTGCCACCTGTCGGCGCCGCCGCCGCCGCTGTCTCCCGGCCGCCTCTCATCCGACGTCGACCTTCTCCTCGGCCCCGTCCGGCACTGCCAGCCGCACCTCGGCTGCCGCACCGCCCCCCGCCGGCCCCCCGTGGCCGGGATCAGCCCGAAACGGACCTCACAGGCCGACGGCCCGGGCCCGTGATCGTCGCCGCCCGCCCGGAATCCCGCGGCCTCCTCGTCGTCCCGGCGGCAGAACACCGTCTCGGCGACCCATCCCTCCCCCCTCACGAGCCCCAGCCGCACCGCCACGGCCGCCAGCACCACCAGCCCCAGCACGAGCGACACTGCCACCATGGGCGCGGCGTCGTCTGACCCCCACTGCTCCAGAAAGTCTGGGTAGAAGAGCTTGACCCACGTCACACGCCGGTCCAGCGGCCCCACGGACGCCCACCGTGCCGACGTCGCGTCCACGCCGTCCTCGGAGCCGGGGAGGGACGTGAAGAGGCCGCCGTCCGACGAGGGCACGCCGACGGACGGTCCCACGCTTGCCGCGAGCGGCCGGCCGTCGAGCCCGAACTGCGCCGGCTCGCTCCCCGGCAGGGTGGAGGGGGCCGACGCCCCGGGCCTGCCCGCCTCGTCGCGGGCCGCGATGGCCTCGGCCTCGGGCACGATGGCGTCCAGGAGGCTCGCGAGCCAGCCTCGGCTGAGCAGTGCATCGTCCTCAAGCACAAGTGTCAGATCGGACCCGACCGTGCTGCTGCAGAAGTCCAGGGCCAGGGCGTAGTCCAGGGTCGCCTTGGTGTGCCTCCGGTGGAGCTTGGGCCACTCCCGCCACGGAACACGGCGGCTCGCGCGCGACCCGCCAGCGGCAATGTCGCGACGCCGCGCGAAGGCCGCGAACGCGGTGCAGGGCTCCGGGGTCGAGGGGACGCGTCCCATGGGCACGCCGTCGTCGCTGATGGCCGGGAGGCCGGCGGCGAGGCCAGCGACGACATCGGCCGACGACGCGACGGCGCTGATTGCGGCCGCGCGCAGGGCGGCGCCCGCCGTCATGTTGACGCGCCGCGAGTCCATGAACAGCTCCCAGCGGTAGTGCGCGCTGGCGCACGTCTCGAACTCCGCCTGCCGCCTGTCGAGCGCGGCCGTGGCGAGCGGGTCGTCGAGCACGCCGGGGGCTCGCACGACCGTCACCGCGTCAGCCAGCCCCGCGGCCTCCGGGTGCCCGTTGGCATCCACGTCCAGCACAAACACGTGCGCCAGAGGGCGGTCGGTGCCGTCCTCCCAGGCCCGCGAGCTGCAGACCCTCGGCGGCGGGCGCGAGGACGCCCACCGGCTTCCCTCCCGCGTCGGGAGCCCGGCGAACCCGAGGCTCGTGCCGACGGACTGAGTCAGGATGTTGCTGGGATCGCTGCGGGACACGGAGACGGTGACGACGCACACGCGCGGAGCCACGTTCTCCTTGTAGTGGCGGCGAACGTCGCCGACCGTCACCGGCCCGCGATCCGCGCCGCCGCTGACCGGCTGAAGGGCGCACGGCACCCCGTCGGGGGCCGCCGACCTGGTGTCCTGCCTCAGCTCGCTCAGGTAGAACGCCGCCATGCCGCGGCGAGAGTACCTCGCCCTCCAAAGCCGCTCCAGCGGCGCAGCGTCGTGGAACGCCGAAAAGCGCCACTCGTGACGGTTCACCCACAGCATCAAGCATGCAGCCGCGGCGAGAACGGCGAGGCATGCGCCCGTCCTGGCGCACGCGGGGAACCGGAGCTTCGGCGCCACTTTTGAGACGCCGGCGAGCATCGCGCCCGGACGCGCTCCACCCGTCAGCGGCAGCAGGCCGCCCGGCTCGGCGCTTGCTGCCAGCTGCTCGGGGTGCCTGGTGGTGTGGAGAGTGCGGGGGCGGATCGGGCCGCGCTTGCACGTGCCGCGGAATAGAGCCGCTCGCCGGCCAGGCCGCTCGCCGGTGCATGCTCGTCAGCGGCGCGGCCATGCGCGTGACCACGCGGGGCAGACCCGACAGGGCGCGTGGGCGTGGGCGCGGCGGCGCGCGGCTTGCTTTCGGCTCGGTCTGCGCATGACCAGTCCCTCGCAAACGCCCGGTGGCTCGGCAGTCCTGTCGGGGAGGCGGGGCGCGCCCGCCGTTACGGCGGCCGTTGGTGCCCCGCCTCCCGTCACACAGGCGCCGAGCGGCGGGCGGGACCGCTGCCGGACGCGCTTCGGCTGATCCCTGTCGGCACGGGGGACGGCCCCGCCCGACGCGCCTAGCGCCGCCTCGCCAGGGCGAGGAGCGCCACGACGACGACGGCTGCCACGGCACAGGCCGCCAGGACCGCCCGGCCGCCGGTGTCGGGCCGCAGCGCGGACGGGGCCTCGGGCGTGGGCGCGGTATCGGCATCGGCTGCCGGTGCCTCCTCCCGCGCGCCCGGCGCCCGCGCCGCCGTAGGCTCCTCACTGGTGCCATCTCGGGCATCCCCGGCCTGGGCAGCGCCCTCGCGGGAGCTCTCGACGGCCTCGATGATCTCGTCGACGCTCGGCCGGTCTGTGTTGTCGCGGCTATAGTACGGAAGCACGACACGCCCGTCGGGCCCGATGACGAAGTCACCGGCGAGCTGGTTGACGTCCTGCCCGTGGGACGACTCCAGCTCACGCCCCGCCGCGCGCTGCTCCGCGTAGAAGCCCAGCGACTCCGCCGACCACACACCGGCGACCGAACGACGGAAGCGGAACGCGTCGCCGTACAGCGGCCCTGCCGCGCCGTCGGCGCCCGGCGCGATGGCGTGCTCGAACCCCGCGCCGACCTGCCGGGACCAACAATCCGCCAGACCCTCGTCCTGCATGAAGGAGACGACCACCACCCTGGCCCCCGCGGCCTCGAGGCGGGCCCTGTGCCGCCACAGGTCCGCCACGTGGTCGCGTCACGGGAGTCAGCCGAAGTGACGCAGGAACACCAGCACGGCGGCAGAGCCGGCGAGGTCCCCGGGGGCGTCGAGCCAGCCAGCGTCGGGCGGCCCCGGGCCCGGCCCCGAGGCCATGCGCGGCCTCACCACGCGCACACGGAAGCTAGGGCACTCGTCCCCGCGCGCGAGGCGGCGCTTCTGCGGCCGGCGGCCCGAGGCGCCGCCCTGCATCTCGTCCTCGATGCGCGCTAGCTCCGCCCGCCATGCGTCCTGCGCCGCCTGAAGCACGAGCGCGCCCATCCTGCCCCGGGCTTCGGCGCGGACGTCGTCGAGCGACGAAAAACGGAACCGCCGGAGCGTGGCGTCGCCCTTGGCGATCAGCGCGCCCAGGCGCTTCGCCTGGACCTCGGCCGCGTCGCCGGACTTGCGGGCGACGCGCACATCGCGAACTGCCGCGTCAATCGCGGCCGCGTACTCCTCGCAAGCGGCCTCGACGCGCCGCTCGGCTAGGGCCGGCGACCGCAGCGACAGCGCCACCTCGATGGTAGGGCGCCTGCCCCAGGCTGCGGATCGGGAACACCCAGGCCGCGGTTTGTGGGGTCGAGCCGGCGCGGCGGACGGACGGGGGCGCGGCGGGCGGGGGTGTCAGCTGCTCTCACCGACCGAGCCGACCCTCGCGCATCTTCCCACGGGCTCGCCCGTCTCCGGGTTGGAGAGCACGACGCGCATGCGGTTTCTCGCCGACTGCCCCAGGCCGCAGAGAGAGAGGACCTCGTCCACGAGCTCCTCGCCGGCCGCATCGGCTCTGAGCACCAGGCGCTCCTCGCCCCCCGAGGGGAGCACCGCCCAGATCTCGACGTCCTGGTCCATGCCGACGCCCGTCCCGCGCACGCTCGGGCGGGCGCGGCGCGCTCGTGTGCCGGGTGTGGGTGCGCGCGCTGCAAGGCAGCCTCTGTCGCAGCTGATTTGCGCGATTGGGTGCGCATCACGCGCCGGCGTCGCCCATGATGGAGTTGAGCATGTCTTCCGCCTCCTTGAGCTCGTCCTTGGACGTTTCGTCGGCGGGCGGCGCCCCGGGCGCCTCGGCGACGCTGAAGGGCGTGCCGCCCTCGCCGTCGGCCGCGCCGCCCTTGCCCGCGTCCGCCACGTCCGCGAGCGCCTGCTCGACCTCGGCGTCTGCCTCGGCCATCGCGCTGCTGGCCTTGTCCGCCCCCGTGGCGGCGGCGGCCTCGTCGAGGGCGTCGGTGGCGGCCTTGTCCGTCGCCGTTTCCGAAACGTCCTCGGCGTCCGCGATGGCCCGAGTCGCGTCCCGGATGGCCGCGTCCGCGGCGGCGTCCGCGGCGGCGTCCGCCTTCTCCTTGTCGCTCCCGGTGTCCGGCGCCCCGGCCCCGTCGGCGCTGGCAGCGTCGGCGCCGTCGCCACCGCTGCCGGCTCCGTCCGCCGACGCCCCCGCGTCCGCAGCCCCCCCCGCGACCCCCGCGGCGCCCGTATCCGCCCCCTTGGCGGCTTCCCCCTTGGCCTGTGGCGTGGCCACGATGTCACGCGCCGCGCTGATCTGCTTCGCCAGGTCGGCTTGCACCGACTCCACCTCCCCCGACCGCTGCTCCATCTCGCTGTGGATCTGCTGCGTCAGCCCCGCGAGCTGATTCGCCATTGCGTCACGCTCCTGCTTGGACGGCAGGGGCGAAGACCCGTGCCCGGGGGGCTCGGGGGGCGGGGGGGGCGTCCCGGGAGGCCGGGGCGGCTCCCCGGCCCCGTCGCCCCCGAGCAGCGACTCCAGCGTCACGCCCGACGCCCCGCCGGCAGAGCCGGTGCGGCCGAGCTTCTCCGCGAGCTCTGCCGCCTCGGGGTCCGTCTCGGCGACGGCGGCCTCCGCCGCGCGGCGCGCCTTGTCCTCCGCCGCTGCCGCCCCGCCTCCTCTCGCCGCCTCCCTCGCCTCGGCCGCCGCGTCATCGGCGTGCTCCTTGTCCATCGCCCTGATCCTGGCGTCGTCCACCCGTGCCACGTCCTGCGCCCGGCGCACCTCCGCCTCGGCCAGCTGCGCCTTGAAGTCCGCAATCTCTTCCTGCGTCTGCACCCGAACCTTCTCCGCCTCGCGCAGCCGGCTCTCGTCCGTCGCGGCGGCGGCCTCCGCGGCGGCCATGGCCTTGCGAGCGCGCGCCGCGGCGGCCGTCGCCTCGGCCTCGGCAGCGTCAGCGTCCGCCGCGTCCGTCGCGGGCGATGCCATGCCTGACGCCCCCGCCCCGTCCGCCGCCGCCGCCGCCACCGCCTCCACCGCCGCTGCCTCCTCTGCCGCCTCGTGCCGCTGCCGCGCCCCGCTCGCCTCCTCCGCCGCCGCGTGGGCCTCCTTGGCGATGGCCCGGGCCTGCTCCCTCTCCCCCTCGTCCGTCGAGCTCGCCGCGATCGCCTCGGCAGACCGGGCCACCTCCTCCGCCTGGCTCGCGGCAGAGCTCATCGCGGCAGAGCCGCCGCCGTCGGGGGAGGCGGAGCCGGCGAGGGCCGAGGCGCCGGCCGCCAGCGCGTCGAGGGACGGGTCGGCCGTGGCGGCGGCGCGCAGGAGGGAGTCGGGGTCGGACGGCGCCTGCCCGCCCGGCCCGGCGAGGGCCCCCGCCGACGACGACGGCACGCTCCCCGCCGGGAGCTGCCCGGGCAGCTCCGACCCGGCAGAGCCGAGCGCGGCGGACAGGGCCGCGGCGACGCCGCCACCGGCCCCCGCCGCCCCCGCCCCTGCGTCAGCCCCCGGGGGCGACCCGTCGCGCTCCCCGGCCGCACCCGCGGCGGCGAGCGTGGCGGCGTCCTCCTCCGCCTGCTCCACGGCCTCGGCCGCCCGCGCCCGCGCCGCAAGGCTCGCCTCGTCCTCCTCCCCGTCCTCGGACCCGCCCAGCGCGCCCTGCGACACGATCACGGGCGACTCCTCGTCCCCGTCCTCGCCGCCCGCTCTCTCCTCCTTCTCCTCGTCAGCCCGGCTCCCCCGGTCGAACGCCACCTTGCGCTGCCCCGCGCTCGCCTCCGCCGCCGCCTCCTCCTCCTCCTCCTCCTCCGCCGCAGCCTTGACCCCGTGGGAGTGGTAGCGCCCGACGTCATCCCTCACGGCGTTCCACCGCTTCCAGTCCTCCCCCGTGCGAAGCTCCCCCGGCTCGCCCCCCTCCCGCATCGTCGATCCCTTGTCGTGGTACACGAAGACACGGCGGGCCACGGCGGGCTTGGGTCGGTTCGCCCCCGGCGGGCCTCGGAACCAGAAGTCCTCCTGCCTCAGGTTCAGCAGAGTTGGGGGGAGAATGTGGCCCGGCTGAGTCTCGAACTTCACAAAGTCCCTGCAGAACCCGACGAAGTACCCGAGCACGTAGTCCGGGTCGACGTCGTCCACCGAGACGATGGAGTTGTTGATCATCCAGCCGTTGACGTCCCCGAGCGACGCCGGAAGGGCGGCGAGGAGGCCCTCGGGCAGCTCCAGCTCCGCCGTGCCGTTGACCCCCTCGAAGTAGACCTCCTCGACGTTCTGGTACGCGCAGCGCGGGTTGTGCCCCAGCCCGAGGCTGTCGGTCATGGGGCTGACCACGCGGGGCTCCGACGTCTGCTTGGCGGCCTGGTCCATGCGGCTGAAGGTGTGTGGCGCCACCAGGACGTCGTTGTTCACCACCCACAGCGTCGAGTACCGCGGCTCTGCCTGGAAGAGCCGCCACGCGACGTTCCAGGAGTGGGTCAGACCCAGGGCGATGCCCTCGGGCACGTTCTCGATGACCTCCACTCCGAGGGCGCCGAGGGCGTCGGGGGCGCCGTCGACCGAGGCGTCGTCGACGACGACGACGTGGATGGGGTCCGGGAGGACCGCGAGGTTCCGGAGGAGGCGGGTGGTTAGGTTGAGGTTGTCGCAGCAGGCCGTGACGGCGACGAGGATGTGGGCCTCGCGGGGGTTGGCGGTGCCCCCCGCGATGCGCTGGAGCCCCTGCATGGTGGCGGGCGCGAGGCTGGCGATGGGGTCGAAGCCCGCCGTGCTGGTGGCCTCCGCTGGAGCGGCGCCGAGGTTCGACGGCAGCGCAACGCCACGGACCGAGTTCATGAGGAAGCGGATGCCCCCCGTGGACGAGAAGCGCGACGACGAGGCGTCGTGGGGGCCGCCGGCGCCGCCGAGCGCCGCCCCGATGATGAGGCTGATGACGAGGGCGATGAGCAGCAGCCCGCCGCACGCCATCAGGCCCTGCATCACCAGGTACCGCCGCTGCTCGTCCATGTTCCACTTCCGGGACGGCTGCCCGCGCTGCCCGCCCGAGCGGGCCGCGGTGCGAGTGGGCATGGGCACCGGCGGCCCGTCGGGGTCCGCCGACGGGTCCGTGCCCAGGGGCGACCCCTCGGACGTCGAGTCATCGAAGCGCACGCGCCTCCGGGGCGCCAGGTCGTCCTCCGTGGCGGTGGCATCCTCAAGCGATGCCGCCCCGCTCTCGATGTCGTCGAACTGGTCCCAGTCGCCTCCCGACTGCATGGCTGCCGAGGCCCTCCCTGAGTGGTGCAGGGCGCCAGCCGAGTGCACCAGCGACGGACTTGACGCCGGTCAGCGCGCTGCCGGACGCAGGGCGCGAGCCGAAGCAGAGCGAACGGCGGATCGTGGCCAAGCGAACCCCGGCGGCACAGCACGCGCAGTGACCGCCCGCCGCCGCGGAACCCGACGGCCGAAGCTCCCTCGACGCCACTACCCATACGGCGGCGGCGCTTCCGCCGGCTGGCGCGCTGCGGCTCTTGCTTTGGCTCCGGCCGGCTCTACCGCACATGGCTGCGCCCCTCCTGGCCGCCAGGAGGCTTCCCTGGCCGACCTTGGGATCTTTGGGGGTAAATCTAGGCAGGAGAAACATCTGGCTGTGAGGAACTGTCAGCGGAGCCCAGGCCTGCTGCGCTTGCCGCGCCTCGCCGATTCGACGACGCCCTCGCTTGAGCGCCGATGCCCCGTCACGCAGGGCAAGGCGGACTCTCGACGATGTGGTCACGCACTCGTACATGGGCGCCGCGCTCCTGGACCATCCCGACCCGGATGCGCTCCGAGCCCTGCTCGTGGACGCGCTGGGGCTCCGGGAGGTCTCCGTGCCGCCGCTGGCGGCCGGCGCGGGCGCAGAGCTTTGCATGACGCACGCGCCGTGGCCGTTCGCGGCCGGGTCGAGCGCCGCGGCGTCGCCGCGCGTGCCGGGCTCCGACCGCTTCCGGCTGTCGGTGCGATCGCTGCACGAGTCGGCACGCCGCCGCGGCCTGCCCGCGCCTCCGCAGGCGGGCCCTCTGGACGCGTCGGGCCTGCCGACCGACGACCCGGACGGGGGACGGGGGGCACCCGTGCCGGATCACCCCATCCTCACCGTCGGTGTGCCCAGCGTGGAGAGGGCGTGTGATGTCATCGACTCGATGGGCATCGGCGCCGTCGCCTCGCCCCCGACCGGCCTCGCCTCGCCCCCGCGGGCGCTCGGGGTCAAGGCCGTGCCCGACAGCGGCCTCGTGGGCGCAGTGGTGGAGGACGCGAGCGGGGCGCTGGTGGAGCTGGTCAGCGGCTTCGAGGCCAGCCGCATCGCGAGCGTGTGGGCGCAGCCCACGGCCACGGAGGCCACCAAGGGTGAGAGCCGATCGCGATCGCGGAACGGGTCAGCCCGCAGTCCGCCCCGACCACCCGTCACCACCCTTCACCACCGTGCGCCGCCGAGCCCGTCCTCAACCCCTGGTTCACCTCCCCGCCCACCGCCCTCCAACCCCGCTCAACCCCCCAACCCCGCAGCACGGCTGCTGCAGGCGACTGGCCTCATCGCCCTCCACCCCACCTCCGCCCCCGGCCACCCCGCGGCTCTGCACCTCGCCTTCACCGGGCACCCGTACGACACCTCGCTGGCTCTCGTCGGTAGAGCCGCGGAGGACGTCCTCGGGGAGGCCGTGAGCGACGCGGACGACGCCAAGAGGGCGCAGGGCTGGGCTTGGCTCGCGCGGTTTCGCGACCAGCTCCTGGGGTCGTCGCCGGAAGAGTCAGGGGACGGCGGCGGCGCCCCTGCCGAGGGGGAGGCAGAGCTGCGGGCGGGCCTGGCGTTCCTCGAGCTGGCACTGCACGGGGACGGAGAGCGTTGGATGGAGTCGGAGCCCTCGGCGGTCGAGGGGCGGTGCCTGGACGACGGCGGCGGGCTGGAGACGGCGCTCCGAGCGGCCCTCAGGATGGGCGTGGGCCCTGCCGAGACGGAGGAGGGGGCGGTGGAGGCG
>Ga0136560_1000373_pt1 | contig 22271 bp, 27 predicted proteins | sample AntRauMeHopE1497_FD_104925 | JGI IMG/M metagenome (GOLD analysis project Ga0136560, IMG submission 104925) | Saline lake microbial communities from Rauer Islands, Antarctica - Metagenome Hop E1 #497 | ecosystem: Environmental > Aquatic > Non-marine Saline and Alkaline > Saline | place... | reverse complement strand
CGCAGTAGACCAGAGAATACTTTATCATGATTTTACATGTAAGTGTACTTAGTACGCACATGAAATGCCTGTGTATGCCCTCATCGGGATGAACTATATGGCTGCCAACATGCGCCAACACAGTATCGAAGATTATGCCTAGATAGGAAGATAATGATGGAAATCAGTTGAGCTGTGCGTCAAAATTTGATAAGCGCATGCAAAAAGCATGTAGAGTTATCATGTACGGGGTCCATATGCACCCCTCGCCTAACTGGCAAACAGCACGTCAGCGTTCGGGGTGACGTGGAGATGATTCTCGTCCTCGCTTCGGGAGTTATTGCACATTCAACATCAACCGCTCTGTCTTTCCATCCTGTTTATTTTGCAGTGTGTTATGCTGAGTGGTCTGTTGGCCGGAGTAATGGCCGAATCGTCAGACGCTTTCAGCAGTTATGACTGGCTGCGTTCTGGTGTTTCACTGGCAGCAACTACCGCAAAATGGAGCGTGCTGGGATTCGCCCTGGTGACCGTTACATTGATCGCTGGTGCAAGCATATACCTAAGCACCATGTCCAAGGTTTCAAGGGGGCTCTGGCTCTCTGCCCTGCGCGATTTAATCCGCTACTGGCAGGGACTGTGGTTCTTCATGGTCTCCAAGGGGAAATACAGCGACTGTCCTGTGTTCAAGGATGATATTAGAGCAAGAGTGCAGGTATATTCTCTCACTCTTATCCATAGCATGTGGTCGGAGCCGCATTACCGCAACGGAACATTTCAGGTGGACATGGTCAAGAATCTTCGTAACGTCGCCATCCCCGGCACCGGACTCCCTCTCTCGTACCTGTCCTACTACCAACTGCTCACGTGGCCCTTTCTCTTCGCGGCATACCCACTCATCGCTCTCGTGGCAGGTGTGTGGAAAGGAATTGTTCTCTCAGACGGAGGCGAGGACGATTCGGGGAAGACCGCGCCGGCGTTCGCCGATGCTGCTGCCAAAGCCTTCAGGGAACAGTTGCTGTCACCCAACGACTGGTTCAGTTTCTGGAGACTCAACTGCCGACTGGCTACTCTTCATGCCCGCATCTCCGGTGACGAGGGTTACAGCCTTGAGGACAAGTTGACGTTCCTTGAGAAAGCCGAGTCCATGGATGTGCCAGTGTCCCCCTACCTGAAACACCCTGCCATCATCTGCAAGCACAGGAACGAAGAGGGGGGCCTTGGCTTCCAGGCCTTTTCATCTGCTACCAGTGGAGGTGACTGGATCATCTAGGAGAAGATGGAGAACAACGCATTCGTGAGGTCGCTTCTACCCGAGGATGCACCGTTGTCCACGATGCGAATCGTCACTGCATCCAAGCTTGGTGTGCCCCAGCTCCGGTCCATGGCGGCTGGGGCAGGTAACGGAAACGGTGCTAGCAAGGCAGCAGTTGCTTAGGTTGCTGATTCGGGAGATGATGTGAGGGCGCTATCATGCGTGTTCAGGGCCGGGAGGGAGGGCGCAGTGACGGACCATGACAGCATCCTTTTCAACATGGAGATCGAGACAGGGCTGGTACTCAAGGGAACCACCAACGCGCACTGGTACAGACTCGGAGCCGATAAGGTGATCAACGCCCAGTGGCTGAGCCAGCACAATATCACGAACCATCCTGACACCGGACGTCCCATCAGCGGGACATGCATCCCACGGATGGCTTAGATCAGGGACCTTGTGGAGAACGCCCACCGCAAGATGTGTCCCGGGGTGCCTCTTGTTGGATGGGACGTGGCACTGACGGAAACACACGGGATGGTCCTGCTGGAAGGGAATTTCTCGTGCAATTTCTTCCGTGGCACGTTTGACAAGCAGTGGTACTTCGAGATGGTGGACGAGTATTTTATGGCCCTCGAGAAGGCGAACCAGAAGGTTGGTCCGTAGGGTCCCTTCAGACCCCCTTCGGACCCCCGCATCGCTGCTTACAAGGCAAAGAAAGCTGGTGGGAAGAAAGGGAGGAAGTCAGGGGGCCCTCGAGGTGCGCAAGGCCCCAGTGCTAAGGCAAACATGCACATTAACATGGACTCGGTCGATGCCAAGGGGCCCAGGAGACGTCGTCGCGATGGTAGCGGTCGGTCTGATTCCGACAACTCTAGCGATGAGAGGAGGAGCGGGGATCGAACGACCGAGTTGCGCGGGGAAAGCATGAAGCATGCCTCCTCCAGTGCCACGCTGAACATCCATGGACAGACGGACGTCGCATCCACGATGTCGTGATGTCTGGATGTCTGGATTTCTGGATTTCCCTGCCACTGGATGCCCATCTCTTGCCAGCGTGTGCTGGACCTTTTGAGTCAATGTATGATGTATCCTGCTTCGATCAGATCAATCAATAAATAGTTTATAGAACAGGTTTTTGATCAAGGTTGCCAAGTTATTGCCATCGCGATCGCCTGATGGAGCCATCTGTTAGGAAGAGTCATTCGTCCTTGGTGACTCTAATAACCATCTTGCCCATTGCACCCCCTTTCTATTCGATGACTGCTTCGTGGGCCTCGATTGCTGATTCAGCCGAGAGTCCCTCGAACACTTTGCCCACACAAGGCCGCACCGTCCCATTTGCCATCCCCTCCTCGAGGGCTGCCTTGATCTCGGCCCAATCCTTGGAGGTGGCATGACCCAGTGCCATACCAAGGACAGACGAATCCTTCGCCATGAGATCGCGAGGGGATATCTCGATCGATCCCCGTGAACCGACGACCACGACCACCCCACCGTGAGCAAGCATCTTCAAATCGGAATCTAGATTCGCATTCGCAAGCATCTCAACGATGCAATCCACGCCGGATCCACCTGTCGCCTAAGTGACTGCAGCCAGCACGGTCGCCCCTCCATCCCCCCGCAGGTGCCGAATCGCCTCTGCTCCTTGTTCCCTCAGCATGCTCAGGCCTCGATCACTGCTCGCAGTGGCAAACACGTGATGACCAGCCGCCTTGGCCAGCTGCACGGCTGCTACGCCAACTGCGCCGCTGCCCCCGTGCACGAGTACAGTCGCCGAATCGCGGTCCCCGAGGCGAGCACGCTGGAAGAGGGCGCGGTATGCGGTCGCATATGGGACCCCGATCGATGCGGCTTGAAGCGGGGATAACACCCAACCTGCTGAAGTACCGGAAAGCGCTCCATCAGCTGCGCTGGCTGCGCTGGCAGTCGTGACCTTGGAAGCGTTTGCTCTCGGCACCACGATCAGACGATCGAGGGGGGCCACCGTGAACTCAGAATAAACCCCTGTCCTGGAAGCGGTTGTGACCACACGGTCGCCAATAGAAATCACTGGTACGGAGGTGCTGCCAGCTGCAGAATCTGTCAATGATGGCAAGCCAGGGCCGCCCACTGCAATGACTTCGCCTGTACAATCGAATCCGGGGCAGTACGGGAGCTCTGGGCTGGATGCATAAGTACCTGATCGAATATACGTCTCAACTGGATTAACACCGATAGCATGGACCCTAATCAGTGCCTCTCCTGCTTTTAATTCAGGCATCGGCAAATTAGCTTCGATCTACATTACATCTGGCGGCCCAAATGCGTTAACCGCAATCCGGCTGTACTTCGTATGTGCTGCGGCTGCCATCGTAGCTAAAGCGTGCAGACTTGTGACGGAAATATTCGTTCTCCTAGCAGTTCTCCAAAATCCTTGAGAAAGTCGCGCGCGCATTCAGAGTGAGACAATTTGTAATTCTCAAGATCGCGATGCACAAAGAGAACTTTCTTAGCAACGAACGAACGTTCGTTCTCACCCTAACCCGAGGAAGGGGCCGAAGAGCAAGCGGGCCGCTGGCAAGCGCCGCCAAGCGGAGGCCAGGCTGCCCAGGCAATGAAGGAACCACCCTTTGCAAACTGGTTTATCGCAAATACGCAGTACTACTAGAAGGCCGGAAGTAGCTTCTTTTCAAGGGGTAGCTGGATCATCGCCCACAGCAGCCTCCGTGCCATTCCCCACGACTCCGATCCAAGGGCCCCAAAAGCCCTTCCAGTGCGTCGTGGCAGCCTCACAGGCCTGGGGAGAATCGTGCGAGCCCCGGTTTGGCTAGAAGGCATTAGCCTATGCCTTGTGCATCTGGTCCCTGAGCATGACCCGCACCTCTGGGTGTTGCTTGGCCAGATTGACGTGCTCCGTTGGATCGCTCAATAGCTCAAATAGACAGCCATCGTTGCCGCAATCCTGACACATCTTACCCGGGTCTATATGCGAGGTCGCATTCGGGAAATTGGGGCCCTGCCACGTGTCCATACATAGCTCACCGATCACTAGCTTGTACATGGTGCCTTCCTGCTGCCTATGATCTATGATGCCCTGCACGAGGGTGTGATTATGTTCGCCTGCCTTGACCTGGACAAACTAACCAACTTCGAAGGAGGTACGAGGCGACCGGGATTGTTTCCCAGATAACCACGGCCATAGATTTATAGAGTCAATCGGTGGTAGACCTGACGCCTCGGCCCTTGCATCCGTGGGATCCACTCCAGCCAGGGCACACGAGGTCGCATACCAATCAAAGGATGAACTCAGATCCATCGCCACCGTGCCACGGCGGGATGGAGGAAGGAAACCGCCTGAAATCCAGCTGTTCACGCGGATACCACCCTCCCAGTTGGAAACCTGCCAGGACTTGAGCGGGGGGGTCAGGCGCACAGGTTTGCAGGGTACAAGGAGCAATGCACACAGGCATCGAATCATGAGTTGCGACGACGGCAAGGGACGTGGAATGAGGGGCAACAAGTGGGCCAGAGGTTTGTGTGACAAGTGCGGTCGGATCCACTCACCTTGCCCCCTCGGAGGGGGAAGTTGTTCGCCCCGGCATACCATGTCTAGTTCGACGGCCATAGTCCATGTTCATAGATGGGTCCACCATTGTCGGCAGAACCCATCCACAATGTGTTCTCCCACATCCCTTTCTCCTTGAGCATCGAGGTGAGGTTGCCGATGATGGTATCCACGAAGGATACCATGGCGAGGTATCGGCGCCGACTCTCGTGTTCCACCGAGGCGAATTTATCGTAGTATGCCTTGGGCACCATGAGCGGTTCATGGACGATGTGAGGGGTGTAGTACAGGAAGAGAGGCTTGGACGGGTCATGATCTCTTAGGATTGAGAACACCTCCTCAGCGAGAATCTCGTCCTCGTATATGCAGCTGGGCTGACCCACAGGATACGGGTGATTCGGAAGATCTGGGTTGCACGTCGTGGGATTGACCACGTCGTAGGCAGGCCCCTCTGGGATCCCCTTGAGATCCGAGTGGTGCCACAGGTCCACCATGCCCGTCTTATTGCACGGGTCGTCGACCGAATCATAATAGTCGTTGGCATGCTGAAAGTAGATGAGAGAGGAATCAAAGCCGCGTCCTTTCGGGGTGGATTCAAAGCTGCACATGCCGGCGTCAAACTTGCCGACTGCATGCGTCTGGTACCCCGCCTCTCGCATCTTGGCTGCAATCATCGTCATGTTGCGGGGAGCACCGGCGCAAATGTCTCCAACCGGGGGGCCTCGCATCATGTTGCCGTTGTCTACGTTGCAGTGCACGGGTAATCGCCCAGTGAGGACCGACGAACGCTGCGAAGAAAACCGACAGAAGGGTTCATGTATCTTCAGTCCAGATTCTGGCCAAGAAATTGCCTCATTTGCGCCACATTTACTCACTGTGGGAGAGCAGACCTAGTGAACATAGTGATGGCCCATTTCCATTCCATCAGTCTGAAACAAATTGTCAAAGTTCGGGGTTTCAACGTTCTGATGAGGGTCGTGAATCCCTAGGTCTGCGAACGATACTTGAACAAAATTGAATGCTTACTGTGCGGTGACCTAAGTACGAATTTGCCATCCGAATACGTATGGACTTACCCGCGTGGCCCCAATCATCAATTAGTGTCCAGATCTGCAAGCAAAACCAAGTTTCTGTTCGGTTCATACGCAGATCGATTGGTACGGATGCCATCGGTCAAAATGCGTGAAATATGAAGTTCCCGCAGCTCACAATGTGGGGCTTAGGTGCAGCTGAGTAGATTCGTGCGGCAAGGCAGCCAAGTAGCAAGAAAATACCAGCTTTCATGCTGTCGAAAACCTTTTTCTGTGTGCCGGAACCCGACTCGTCGACCTCCATCAAATCTTTGGTGCAACTGCAACTGCACTGCATTGAGCTGCATTGGCGGGCTTGACTCGGATCCGATCCGGTACTGCTACTCGTGATCGAAATGGACAAGTCTACTGAAATGACGGACGAAATTACAGAAGGCATCATCTATCGTAAATCTGGCAATGTTAAATCATTGGGGTTCGTCACATGATGCCTCCGCCAGCATGCTGAGCGGCGCGGGCAACAGCGGCGGAAGCAGCTGCCGCAGCCGCCACAGCCGCTGCGCCCGCCGTCGTCGTCCCCATTCCGGCCAATCCATTCCCTGGCATGTTCACTATCCGGCCCATATTGCTCGTTCCCATGGACATCGGTGCACTCTGCATAGACATGGACGTACTGCCCATGGGGATAGGCACAGAGGCGAGCATGTTTTTGTTGTTCCCTCGAGGCAGCGATGCCAACCCGCCTGATGCGGCAGCCATGCCGTGTGCAGCAGCGTGGGCAGCTTGTGCCTGTGCCTGTGCATGTGCTGCAGCGTGTGCATGTGCATGTGCCTGTGCCTGCTGCTGTGCGTGCACGGCTGCCTGTGCCGCCTGTGCTGCTTGGGCTGCATGTCCTGCCCCTGTGGCTGCCCCTGGCCCTCCCACATGCTGGGCACCCTGAGGGGCAGGTACGAGGGATGCATCGGGCGAGAATCCTGCGGGGAGTCCCTTGTCTCCGTGTGCCCTGGCGACGTGTCGGCGGAGACTCGACGCATAGCTGAATGTCTTGTCGCAGTTGGGACATGGAAACCGACGGACAACAGGTGGTGACCCGGGGGGTCCTGCTGTAGGGACTTGGAGCCCCTCAGGAGGACCACCCGATCCCAGTTGGTCTGCCAATAGCGCCGAATGGTTTGCTTCGACATGCCTCCTGAGGTCATGCTTCCTCGTGTAGGACGCCCCACATCCAGGTGCACTGCATAGGAAGGCAGGCCGGGTGAGTTCCTGCTTGCGGGGACGGCCTCCGCCACGTCCTCGGCCAATTGCTCGGGACGTAGCAGCGGAACCAGGAGTTTCTGGTCGCCCTGATGGCATCAAAGGCTGTAGCACGCTGGCCACGGTGGACGTCCGACCCCGACCTCGACCTCTGCCTCTGCCCTTGCCACGCCCAGGGGTGGTGGCAGCGCCCGATCGACCCGCTCCCACTGGTGCCCCGGGTGCCTGGGGAATGGAAATGCCCTGGCCTATGCCCGAGACTGGGGCAAAGCTAGATGCCCCTTGTTCCCCGGAAACGGCGGAGGTGTTGGAGCGGGCAGCCGCAGCTGCCGCCACAGCAGCAGCAGCAGCAGCGGAAGGCCTCGACGATGCGGTCTATGCCCCAGTGGTCCCTGCTGGTCCTGGGCCCATCTACAGCTAGCTGACGCCACCTGCATGCTGCATATGCTGCTGATGCTACTGCGCAGCTACAGCAGCGGCGGCGGCGGCTGCAGCTGCAACCTGATTCTGAGGGGTTTTGGCGCCACCGCTGGCTGCACCGACTGGGACCTGTTGTACTGCCGTTGCGGCTGCTACGGCTGCCCTTGCTGCGGCGAGCGATGCCTCGCCACCAGCAGGGGCACCTGTCGCAGTCGGCCTCGGGGCGAGGCTCATCTCGGAGACGGGTACCCCCTGATGCACTGTCTGCAGGTGGCGCTGCAAATCTCTTCGACGCTTAAACTTCTTGGAAGCACAGTGCTCGCAGACAAACTTCCGCGGCTCCGTAAGGTGCACCTCCCTTACGTGCGCCTTCAGGTGCGAGCCTCGTTTGAAAGTCTTGACGCAATGGGCGCAACGATGAGGGCGGTTCTCACTATGAACTTCCTTCACATGATTATCACGGTGCGACTTGTGATTAAACTGCCTGTTGCAAGTTGCGCAGTGGTACACTTTGATGCCATTCCCGAGCTGCACTCCGCCGCGAGCAACCGCCTGAAGCTGAGCTTGAGCTTGCATTGCAGCTGCTGCCGCTGCTGTGGCGGCGTGAGCTGCTCGCGCAGGGTGCTGCTGCTACTGTTGCTGCTGCTGCTAGTGCTACTGCGACGCAGCTGCCGCTTCGACAGCCCCAGCAGCAGCTGCAGCAGCAGCCGATGCAGGGTCTTGCGGCAATTGTCGAGCACGCTTTGCTTCTTGCCCCATTTCAATTGCATCAGCAGGCCTAGGTCGAATCTAGCCTGGCTACATGCTTTCACAGCCTGTATCCTCCACGGATCGGTTTGAGTTAACTTATAAAATATCGTCAGGTACGAGCGGCGTGAGCTTTTGCCCGCAGCGACTACCCAAACGGCCCGAAAATGGGTGCAACAGGCGCCGCGTGCGCAGCGCCCGTTTATTTTTAATGTACCGTCCTATTTGAGTATTACAGTATTTTTGGTTGCAACCACTAGTCTTAGGTACAAAGTTGCTGCATACCAACGCGTTAGCCCCCCAGGGGAATGCGCGGTATTCTCAGAGTGCATATAGTCCTATTATGTCTAGTAGGATTTTGCGCCCCTAGATTCACAAAAAATGGTCCAAACAATGACAAATTTATTCGATTTCTGTCCGCATCGGCTGTGGTGGATGCCGTGCCGTTATCTGCAACTTCTAGGCAATGCAGCAGCACTGCGGTCCGACTCCATGCCGCTAGGCTGGTAGATCGTAGTCAGATTATCCTCAAGGTCCCAGTATCTTCCTGCCTTGAACCATCAATGCTCGAGCAACTGCTCCCTGCTGCTATTGGTCGAGTTTCGAAACAAGTGCCTCAACTTGACGAAGAAGACCGGCTATCGCTACTGCTCGTATACTGCAAGCAGTTAGGCCCTGCCTGCCCGTTCGAATCTATGCTAAGCGTTCTGCCGCAGCTAGAGAAACCCCAGAGTGCCCGGGCACACGAGCAATTCGGCTGGCAAGATCCGTCCATGCAGCGGCAAGTTCAATCTGGCACACGGGGGGGATTGAAACGGATGCAGGCTGCAAGAAAGCTCATCCCTGCCATTTATGAGCAGGCCTTAGATATTAGAGCGAGACTGGGCGTGGCCAGCCTGGCGTTGGCTGCGCGGCTCAATGCGAGTCGCCATGTTGCAGATCCTGACTCAGCTCCAGACCTGCTTCAAACAATGCTCCTTGGAGCCGCACTGAAGCTATTAGACTGGAGTGATTTGACCAGCCATGACAGTGCACCCAATGGCAGTGCCGCATTGACTGACCGGCTGCCAGCCTTCAGTGCTAGTACTGGAGACAGCAGCTTCCTCTGGGGCCTCTAGTCCGCGTCCAGAAGAGCCTTGCATATCCGGGGGAGGCGACTCATGGCACCTGGACCTGACCTGCTAGGGCACTGTCCGACGCCCGCAGGAAAACCGCGATCATCCGGAGAGGCATACTTGAAATATCACTAGATTGTAGAGGAGGAGGGTGCGGGAGGGGCTGGGGCACCTCCCTCGGTGAAGAAGCTGTGCTCTGCCAGTACCAGTACCAGTACCGGTGATGGTACTGGTGCTGGTGCTGGTGCGGCAGGAAGTGTGTCTTCTTCCTAGGGCAGGAGGGGGGCTCTGACATCGATTGCACCCGGGGTGATGCTGAAGCAGCTCGTGAAGGGGGTTTCACCACATCGATCGAAAGCATTGGGAGGTGGTACGAGTGGTGGTACTGCAGGTGTCAGAAGAAGAGGAAGATAGAGACCGTCTAGAGCAGGTGCGTCTTCAAGCAATCGATAGCGCGATTCGGATTCGAGCGCTGATGTGAGCGAGGGTGGGAGCGAGGGTATAGGTAGTGGTCGGACCAAGCGACCAGATTGTAGAACGATGTCTGTTGCTGCATTGCTCAGTGACCGAGCAAGCATATGGCTGAGGAACAACATTTCTACACTTTCTCATGTAATGGTTAGTAGAGTGGGCGTGCGGCATGCCGGTGCCGGTGCCCGTGACTCCCTTGATGCAGTCCTAAACGTGTTCGGTTGCGAGCCACCTCCGCTGACTGACGAGCTTGCATTGGCATTGACTGACCTGGCATGGCTGATCTCACCCAATACCGGAAGTAGTGCAGCCGTCGAGAGGACAGACATAGATGCACAAGGGACATCTGCAGTGAGAAAGGAATCTGTGCAAGGGCAACACCATGGGTCGGACTCGGTCGAGGGAGAACGCTTCGGGGTTGATCTTCTGCCTGGCCTTCGATGCGCCGCGCTAGAGGCTGTGAAAGCAGTGTATCCGCGAGTTGAGAAAGCATCGCGTATTGAGGGAGAACATACAATCTTCCGCGAGGTTCTTGTGGTGCGCGCTGACCGTTCATTTGAAGCGGGTGACGAGCTGTGCGAGGACTACGGCGATCAGAGCGACTATGAGTTCGGGGCTAATCACGATTTCCTCCCTGGACTTCTAGAGAACCCGTCAGATTGCGTGAGGGTGGGTGTACCCCCTGTGACGAGTGCTCCTACCTCAGCCGAGGAACGCATGCTAGCTGAGGCATCGCAGCGGTCTGACTCGGTGGCGGGGGCACAGGCATGGCTACGGGGCTGGACGATCCAGCTGGCCCAGAGGCAAGAGGGGGTGGTTGTTGGCAGACGTGGCTCGGTAACACCTCTGTGCAAAGTCTGTCCCCAGGGATTGGCGGATGTGACCAGGTAGGTATCGGCGGGGTGTAAGGCGGGGTCTGGCACTGACTCTGGTGCTTGGTGCTCGGTCCTGCCTGACTTGGCCATGGGCACCCAGGGTGTGGGGTCATCGTCATCGTCCTATTCGCCTGCATTGGCTGTCCTTGAGTCCATGCCAGAACGATTCAGGCATTCTCTCGTGGCCACCCTCCCTAGCAGTCCGCCCTGGTAGCGCTACTCGGAGGTGGTGCAAGCACTCCGCATGCAGCACGGCTCAGAGCCATGTGTGCGGCCGGGACAAGGGGGTGAGGATGATGCCCAGGATGCCCTCTCGGCTGCTTTGGCTGTGCGGCTGATGGGGGACTCAGAGACTGCACTGTGTCACCAGGCACTTGGAGCCACGAGAGAACTAGTACAGCTGGCCAGCGCAGCAGCAGAGGGGGCAGGCAAGGCCGTATCAGGAGAAGTGATTCGAGCAGCATCTCTAGCCGGACAAGCTGTCGTGGCGTAGGTATGCATAGACGATGTGTACGGTCGGGATTCAACGGGCGAGGCGCTACCGCTAGAGAGACTGCAGCAGGCTTGGAACAGGGAGGGTTAGAGTGCCTCAAGTCAGTGGGAGGTCGTGAAGGCAAAGGTAGCCGAGCTTGAATCCCTTCGCGGCATGTCCTCAAGCAGGCAGCTCCTACCTATGCGGAGAGCGCGCCGGAGCGTAGAATTGGCGATACTAGCCATGGCACGTCTGCGTGAGTTCCCCACAGACCTTGAAGAAGACATGCTGGTACAGGAGCAGTTGGAGCAGTGTGAGCGGCTGCTGGCTGAGGCGACAGGGACGGTGCTGGGCGGGATCCTTGCATCAGCAGCCGGAGGTTCGAGCGAGGCGCTTCTTCTAGCCGGTACCCACTGCCCTGCATCCATCGATGTGGCGCGCCGGGCATTGCGATTCCGAGTTGGTCGCAAGCTGCACCTAGTGCGGCTCCTGCGCGATGGCATGGAAACGGCGGTATCTGCTCTTGCTGGAGGATTTCTCGGTGACACTTTGTCGGAGGTCATCAGGCCGGGCTCGCCTATCTGGGAGGAACTCCGGGTGGCATCTTCGGCACTGACCCGGATGGAGCTAATGGCTGGACTGTCTACCAATGCGAGGCAGCTGCGAGAGACATTTATTCTCGATGACTCAACCAGCTCGTCCAGAGGCCGATCTGAGAATCAACCTAGTGATTCAGCGATCGGAAAGGCTGAGACTCTGCCTGCGAAACTGATGCGACTCGAGCACTTGTCCAGCGCTGGCTTGCTAGATCGTACGGTACGGCGCACTAACGGGCTGCTCGCTGCGAAAGGGTCTTCCATTCGGACAGGGTTTCGTGTTACCACTGCTCCAGGGGGTGGGTCTGTGCTGCTTGTGGCAGGGCAAGGGTTGCGGTGGATATGTAATGACCATCAAAAAAAGTACGGCTTAAACCCCAGGGACCCAAGTCGGTCTTGTTCCCTGACTATCGCCAGATTTTCAGACGAGGCCCTACTGTCACTAGACAGCATGCGAGAGGTCCTAGCTGCCACTGGTGTAGACGACGGAGGGCATATCAATGACCACCAAAACGGTGGGTCTAGCCTGTATGGCGGGCTCGTACATCGAGGAGAGGCTGTTGATCACCTAGCTATGGCAGGGGGGCTTGGGCCTGGTTCGAGCTAGATTATGTCACATGGCGCTGCTTTTAATCTGGCGTCTGCTCCTGATGTCGACAGGGCAGCGCAGCATTGCCAGTAGCTGCCTCTAGGCGTGGCCAAGGCGGCATCGCGAGATGCTCGCAGCTTTACTGGTCAGCAGATCGATTAGGATTCAGCGGAATGGACTGTATCTCCGTAGGCGTGGAAGCATCGGTTGTCTAGGCTGGGTCAGGTCTGTCCCGATGGGAGACTCATATGCGAGTCAAATGTGGATCTGGCTAGCAGCCTAGAATTCCCTGGATTTATTCCAGTGGTTGTATCTGGCAACAAGGACGATTCAAGCGGACGCATGCATTCTTCCTGCAACGGCACGATGTCTGCTCTCTTACCGCGGCCACAATGGGGCATTGCCGGTGTCGTGACGCTGACTAACTTCATTTTGTCAGCCATGCTCGCTGCAGGGGATGGTGCCACATCGTAGCCAGACCTTACCGATGGGTACCAGCTCGTGAGCTCGCTCGCGGCATTGGATGCCCTGTCGAGGATGAAGATGAACCCAAGCTGGAAGAGATGTCACACAACCCTGGCGGATGTGTGCGGGGGCGGTGAAATAGACCGCTCCGGTGAGTAGGAACATCCAGAGGTGCGACTCAAGCAGCAGGTGGCGAGTCTGCTGCATGAAGCGGGGTTCGGCACCCCAAGGAGGGTGCTTGATGCAATGGCGGCAGAGTGCGCCTGGCTCAATCGGGGAGAGTGGCGCAGTGGGCAATCGCTTATTCATGACAACGGAGTTGACCATGATACGGATCGTGATAGCTGGAGCGACAATCCTAGCACGAACGGCAGCAGTAACGCAACTAGAGATGTAAATCAGTGGGATAAAGTCCCTGTGCTGGCTGCTGCAGCCGCTGCACTTGTGGCACTGGATGCTGCGACGACCCCACTTGCCGCCGAGCTCGCGTACGTGCCTCTAGTGTCATTTCTTTGGCAGGATGCAACAGGCGGTGTGCGGGACAGGTGCAGCCCCATGCCAGCTGGGTTCTTTTTGAAGGAAGAGGGTGTGATTGAGTCGAATGGGACCTCTGTGAGTGTCGGTCGCAGGAGTGACCTGGTGCTGTCGTTCGATTCCGTTGTCCCTCGATTATCAGAGGCAGGATCCCGTGCCATCGTGCTGCAAGGAGAAGATTTGCGGTCGGCTATAGAATCGAGTGGGAGCCTTGAAGGAAGGCGGGATGCAGGAGAGGGCTGGCAAAGGCAACTCGGGAAGATGATCGGTGGAGTATTCGGCGTGCTTGGGCTGGGGGCGGCAACTGACAGCTAGAGGACGGCGGCACTGGGTAACATATGGAGCCAGGGTGGACGGCTGTCAAGCCTGCAAGTCAGTATTCCCGCCGATGCTCTGTCCTCCATTAGCCTTGTGGCTGAGAGGGCGATGGGTTCTTTGGCCGGAGAGCTACGGTACGAATCTGCTAAAGAGGTGGAAGCACTGGCGGAGGCAGCTGAAACACGACATGCACCAGTGTGGGATGCACTGTCTCTGGTACGCGGGCTAGCCCGCGTACAAAGCAGTTCATTGGCTTAGCTGTGCCTCGCGCATGCTCTTGGAGAGATCGACGTGCCATAGTCTATGCTGCCAGCGCGAGGCAATCTAGGTGGGCCTGAAATATGCTGGGCCATGTTCGCTTCAGGAGGCGGGAGCGGGGCTGCTTCTCAACACGTAAGGTGCGTGTCTTGCTGGTTCCAGCCCAGGCATACGGTATTATAGTTCGAAGCATCGCTGGAGGTAGAACTATAACTGACTTTGATCTGCGTCTTTATTAAACTACTTTGCAATGTATCGCGCATAAGTTTGCAAAACAGCATGTTAAAGGTGTAGTCTAGTACGCCCCTAGGTTTCACAGCATAATCTTGCGAAGCAACGGCATAATTGCTCGCGCTAAACCCTCGAGTTCGCAGTCCATTATTGGAAATGCAACAAGCCGCTATTCGATAGCACGCACAATCGCCACACTTACAACAAAAACAACATAACCGAGAGGACCCACACCGACGGAAATCGCGGATCTCCTACCCTGCGAGGCTACGAGGGCCTAGCAGGCAGATTCAACATCTCGCACAGACTAGGGCGGGGGGGACAGGCCGGGGCAGGCCAGTATCACATCTGCCGACTCTCCGAGGAAGCCATCGCGATAAATGGCACTGGCTGTCGCTCCCCCAGCATTTCGATACGCATCAACGATAGCATCAAACAGTGGGCCCGGACCTGCTACTGGCAGACCATATTGGTCCTCGATCATGACAGGGGTATTCCTGACTTGGACATCGGTAGCTTTCGACCTGCCGACACTAAGATGGGGCCTAGTCTCGCAATGTTTCGATTGACTAGGTGTTCCACTGTGCAGGTCACTTCGGCCCTTGCTGGATTGACATCTCCTGACACCCCTGCCTCTCCCGGACCTCGGGCTTGACGCAGCTATTGATCCCGACCCCGACCTTGGTATGGCCATCTATCTCCTCGGGGGCTGGACACACACACTTGCGATACATAATGTTCGTGATACCCAGATGCATTCTACGTCTGTACACCCCTTCCGTTTCACCACAGAGGCTGCATCGCTCCATCGAAGGAATTGCCGAGTCATTGCACGGCGATGAACACGAACAGCACGCCGACCGCCTGATACCGATCCCGATCGACCAAGCAGCGCAAGGGCTAGATGGATAATATCGCTTGCGGAGACGGAGGCAGGCGATGCCATGCTGATGGATAGAGTTTGCATTGAATCGATTGATGCCACAGCAACCGGCCCTTCTGCTGCAGTGGGAGGCTGCTCGTGCGCGCCTGCACGAGCTAAGGTGATCCCTTTGATGCCGCCATCACTATTACTGCCAGTGGGAGCGAGGGGGGGCGTGTGTGCCAGAAGGGTGGGATGCACGGGCCTGGGTCCTTCGGAATAGTCCTGGGTATGCTCGCCACGGACAGGAATTGTATCACACTCAGCGGATTTACCACCTCGTGCACCCATGCGGTGAGGCTGAGGTGCTGCTTTTTGCACCGCCACCGCTACCGACACCGCCAACGTGGGCTGCGGCGACTGCCCCATTGCCATCGCCCAAGGTACTGAGTGATTACGATATGTCACTCCGCAATCTTGCACGAATGAATCCTACTCCACCGTAAAACTTTCCTCATAAGAAAACGGTCGTGGCTCAACTGATCCCATTTCATGAGTAGATCCAGGTCGATGCGAGTACGTTCCAGATTCATCCGTCCTCGAGTCGGGTCGGCATTCTAGTTCTTTGCTCGCTGTCACCGCAGCACCCTCATCACTTCGCTAGCTGGCCGTTAAAATTGACTCTAGACTCGGGCTAGCAGAGTCCGTAAGGTGCTCCGCCACCAACTCAGTAGCTTGCTACGTATCTCTATTCCTTCCACGAGTTTGTAGTATCACCGCAGCAACAGCTGAAATTGATATCCCGAGCGCTAACGCGAGCGGTTCGCTGTTCATAATTCGCTAGGGATTTGAGTTAACAGGGTTAGTCTGCCATTTGGTTGATACTACGGCTCAAAATATGAGTTCAGCATCCGTTTCCGGCTAACTTATTGAACGGAAAGAGTAAAATTGATTCCGAAACTTGAATATCGGCCGAACCCAATGATCTTTGCTTTCTACCCGATGAATCACGAATCCAAGCCTTTCATTAGTATGAGTTCACGACATATGCCATTCATTGACCTCAAACCAGAAGAAGCCCCATGGGATGCTTGTGAGCAAGCGTTGCAGTACATTGAGTAGCTCATTCGTACGTCAACATCAACCCAGTAGGATTTGCTGCAAATAGCTCGTAGTTTAGAGTGGCTGCACCAGTGCATGAAATCGTAGGGTTTCCACCTTAAATTTGGTTCATCCCCGACGCAAGCCGTATTTTTAGCCGCGATTCAATGCGGGAACCCTGAGGTTGTCTTGCATGCTGCAAAAGCTATCAATAACAGCTGCGTTCTCAATCCTGACGGACTTTCTGCATTGCTTGCCGCCGAAGGACCTTAGATTATGATTACTAGCTCTACTGGACTCTGTAGAACAGAACGAGGGCATGAAAGTGCAGCTGTAAGCTTGAAAGTCGTCAACACATTGCTCAGCAGAGCAGCTGACCAGCTGCCCCAACTTGCAGCCGATGCATCGCTAGTAGCCAAGCTAGTGAGCTTGCTAAGTGAAGCACTGGTAGTACGTTTGCGCGGAGCAGACAAGGTGTCGCTCTGGCAATCGCGTGCAAAGTTAGAGCTTGCATCTGCCGCTCTCGCCCTCCTCGCTCGCTTGGGGTCTGGACAGGAGAAACTCCCCGCTGCCGCTCGAAGTGAGCCCAGCATGATCATTGCACACACTCGCCTGGGCCTAATTGCAGCTTAGATCTTGTGTTGCGAACCAGCTGCTTGCGACTTTGCCTAGCTGGAGGTATGGCAACGGTGCGCTGAGTTGCTCATGTTTGCACCCAGGCGGGTGATGCTGCCAGGGGGACGGAGCGGCATAGCATCTGCCGATACCAGTTCCAGCTCCAGGGTGAGTGCTGGTGCGGGGGCTCACTCGGGGGCGGAGTTGGGGGTGGGGAACAAGACGGTAGGCAAGCATGGGACTGGAGGTGGGCTTGGAGTAGACTGCAAAGACAAAGATGGAAATGAAGCCAATGGTACAGATAAAGATACGTATGGGAGCGGCTCGTTCCCTCTGTTTCTGCTGCGCGCAGGTGCCGTGTTCTCTATCCTTGAGGGTCTGAGGCGAGAGGCGAGCGTGTTCGCGGTAAGGTCCGAATCGATCAGGGCTCTGAAACGGGAAACACGGGGTAAGGTCGGGGGGACAGGTGCATTGCACGACGGCACTACTGCTATCGCTGCGTCGGGTTCGGGTTCTGAGGTGGTGCCTGAGAGCGGGCATGGCCATGACTCGGAATCGGCAGAGGCATCTGAGGCTGAAGATGCGCTGAAGGAATCAGGCCGTCGATTGGCAGGGCTCGTGAATGCGTGCTACTGGCTAGCAGGGGATGGAGGGGAGGTGGCAGCCTCAATAGGGCGGGTGCTCCGACTAGGCAAGGCGGTGAAGGAGGCGGAGACTGCGGTGGAGATAGCATGGACAAGGGGGGACCGCACGAAGGCTGCAAGAGGAGGTATGTTAGGATTCCTGCTAGGGCGTGTTGCCAGGGAACAGGGGGATATGAGTGTGGATGTGGATGTGGATGTGGATGTGGATGTGGATATAGATGGGGTTGGGCCCATGCTGCTAGAAGCCTTGCCTATGCCCGAGACACCTCTGGACTTGACTGTCCGGGATGCAGGGCTGTCGGCAGCACTTGATATACCGGAACATGGGATTGAGGCAGATGCATCGGAGGATGCCAAGGGTACGGTTGCAGCCACTGAGGCACACATGCAGGGGTCAGCTCGTGAAGCGATGTTCTCCCCTGCTGCAATCAGAGCAGCAGCAATTGCCTCTGCATCAAAAGCACCCCCAGAGCCCATTCCTGCAGCTGGGGCCCTGCTGGATGCAGTGCGGCACCTGCCGGCTGGAGCAGTGCCCATGACCCGGGGCTCCGCATGCGATTGGGCATCTGGGACACTTGGTGCCTTGGAGCTCTGTCTCTCATCAGGGGGGCAAATGCTCAAGCGGATGGCAGAGGAGCTGGCGTTGGCGGCGCTGGGGAGCGAACAAGCCATGGCCAGGGTGTTGGGGCCGGCAGCGATCATCGGGCGGATGATGAAAGCATAGCAACAGCAACAGCAGCAGGAAGAGTCACAGGGGGGCACCGCTGGTGCTCTTGTGACGTGATTCGTCGATGGGCCCAGGTGGAGATGAGCGAATGAGTGTAAATCTATTTAGTAGCACGGCATGTTTTTTCGATGCAAATCACCGCACGCACCAGCGCGGCGCGAGCGTTTCAAACCAGTAGCCGGACCGCGCGTCGCAAGTGGCACCTGCCCCCCCTTCGCGTGTTCCCCGGACAATGGCCATGAACACTCTTGGTATCCCATCATACTCGCACTTTTTCGACAATCACTCTCCAACCCTCGACCGGATTTCATCCAGACCCACCCCACCTGTCAACAACTTGGCCTATCTTACCCTCCCATCAAACCCCAAACCATCCCTTTACATCGGGTCCCGAGCTCAGAAAACGGCCTCGCGCGTGGCGCTGAAGCTGAACAGGCGGTCGAGGTCGTGCCTGTTATGGTACGCCTGCATCACGGGGGTGGGGTCGTACGTGGTGCCCGCGGCCTTGGCGGCCTCGCGCCCCTCCTCTACCTTGGCCAGGTTGTCCTTGTACTCCATGATGAAGTCAATGTCACGGAGCTCCGTCTGCACGACCTTGCTGTCGCCAGAGTCATCCTTGACGGCGGTTCGGGCTGCCATCTCCCGGGCCTTGGCCTGTGCACCGGCGGTGTCACCCACCATGTAGAAGGCGTTCTCGGGGAGGTCATCGTGCTCGCCATCGAGGACGGCGTTGAAGGAACGGATCGTCTCGGGCAGGTCAACGGACACACCCTTCATGCCTGTGAACACCTCGGCCACGGTGAAGGGCTGGGAGAGGAACCTCTGGATGCGGCGGGCGCGGGCTACCGTCAGCTTGTCCTCCTCGCTCAGCTCGTCCATGCCCAGAATGGCGATGATGTCCTGCAGCGACTTGTACTCCTGGAGGGTCTCCTGCACGTTACGGGCCGTGTTGTAATGCTCGTCGCCGATGATGTTGGCGTCCATCAGACGGGAAGTGGAATCGAGGGGATCCACGGCGGGGTAGATACCCAGCTCGGAAATGGCACGGGACAGCACGGTGGTGGCGTCAAGATGGGCGAACGTGGTCGCGGGGGCGGGATCCGTGAGATCATCGGCCGGCACGTACACTGCCTGCACGGAGGTAATGGAGCCGTTCTGGGTCGACGTGATGCGCTCCTGGAGAGAACCCATGTCGGTCGCCAGCGTGGGCTGGTATCCTACAGCCGAGGGGATGCGGCCCAGCAGGGCAGACACCTCGGAGCCGGCCTGCGTGAACCGGAAAATGTTGTCAATGAACAGAAGCACATCCTGTCCATCGGCATCACGGAAGTACTCGGCGACGGCGAGGCCGGTCAGGGCCACGCGGGCACGTGCTCCCGGGGGCTCGTTCATCTGTCCGTACACGAGGGTGGCCTTGCTCTGTCCGTCGAGTTTGATCACCTCCGAGGTCTGCATCTCGTGGTACAGATCGTTCCCCTCACGGGTACGCTCTCCTACGCCGGCGAAAACAGAGTATCCACCGTGGTTGGTGGCGATGTTGTTGATCAGCTCCATGATTACCACCGTCTTTCCGACACCGGCACCTCCGAAGAGTCCAATCTTGCCACCACGTGAGTAAGGGGCCAGGAGGTCGATGACCTTGATGCCCGTCTCCAGCATGTCGTCGGCACCACCCATGGAGGCGAGGCTAGGGGCCTCAGCGTGGATAGGGGCCCACGTGGGGGTGTCGATCGGGCCGCGCTCGTCGATGGGCTCGCCCACCACGTTGATGATGCGGCCGAGGGTGGCGGCACCTACGGGCACCGTGATTGGCACACCGGTATCGATGACCTTGGCACCACGCTTGAAGCCGTCAGTAGGCCCAAGGCAGATGGTCCTCACGGCGCTGTCTCCGAGATGCTGGGCCACCTCCAGGGTGATGATCTCATCGACGGGGGAGAACACCTCGATCTTCTCGGCCTCATCCTCGGGCACTGCCTTGGCCTTGTCCATACCGTCGTATTCGGCCTGGAGCTCCTCAGCGATGCGCTCCTGAGCCTTGATAGCCTGCTGCAGGCCCTCAGAGTCAGGGGAATCGAGCTCGGACTCAAGCTGTGCAACCTGCACATCAGAAAGGCACTTCACATCGCGGACGATGCGGAGCGTCTCCTCACGGACCTTGCGCACCTCCTTGTTGTCAATCCACACCTTCTCGCGGACGCGGAGCTCCTCGGCGGCAGCCTGGGCCTCGCGGATCATGCGGGGCATCAGTGACACTCGCTTGATGTAATCGTTATTGGAGTCATACTTGGGCGTGCTAACCTTCATCTTGAGGGCGTTCAAAATGTCGGGCACGTCATCAACAGAATCGAACTGCACATCGACGATAGCACCAATCACGGACTTAATGCGTCTGCGGACAGCATAGAGTACAATTATTAGGTTCATAAACTACATGCGAAATGCTGACGAAGGCACGGATGCACCAGGGCTCAGTCGAAGCGCTATTTCGCTTGAGGGCTCCGGGTTCGACGTTGAAGTATGGCGCACCAGCTCGCAACAGCCCTCAATCGAAACAGTGGTCGCACACAGCGCAAAATAATATCCATGGATCGTTGGTAACGAGTATGGAGCTAGGGTATCAAGATGTGGTACGCCAGGCAAACAAAACGCGCCAGCGTACGCTGCTCACCCTGCCTTGCCCTTCTCGAAATCGAGAGGGGGAGGGGGCGCATATCGGTTTGCCTGAGCAGATGAAGCTGCGGGAGATGGGAAAGGAACAAAAGAGGAGGACCTAGTGCTCGGTGCACGGGATAAATCGGGCGTTGGCAAGCAAGATACCTTATCCTGAGCCCTGATGACGAGGGGACGAGCTCCTTCAGTGCCGCTACCAGCCCTGCACACAAACACTCCTAGCCCCAAGCCCTAATCGAGTGAGAATGTTATATTGCTTGGCATGCTCCCATGGTTGAGCTGGCAGCCAGATGGGCGTAGAGTGCGCGCTTAAGATTATACGAATCCGCTGCTACCATTAAATTTGGTACCCGACCGAATTTACGTCGTCAATACACCATAAACACTCACCACGAGAAAAAGTACGAGTCACAGAGCGCGATCCAGCGCCAGAGATGCGACGAAGCCCGTGCATGACAGACTTCCTGTCAATATACTGAGCATCGCAGCGAAGAGCGACGATCGCCAGATAAAGTTTATTTTTCTCATTAAAAGCGTGCACTTAGGCGAAACGTGTCCATCTTTTGCGACCATCCGGATGTTTATAATGCTCTACTCGTCACACCTTGCCGACCGACAACGGAAACTTCGGGGCTTTGCCAACATTACATCTCGGGCGTACTGCAAAAGTGAATTTCCAGCAATGTCTCTCGAGTAGGACGTTGACCGTCTATATTAGCGCATGATCGCTCCGAGCGAGGCCGAGCATTCTCACAGAATGGCTATCATGCAAGCTCAAGATATGCACTCGGCTAGGAAGCACGGAGGGCAGATCAGCCACCCTACCACCTCAGTCAGGATGATCCGCGCTTCCAAGCTTTAGCAAGCAGGTATTATCGTTTCTGGACGGAGGGATCAGGGTGCACCCGCGGGGCCCCGCAAGTATGCGCAACCCGGATATGGTAAGACTCCATGTGCGCAGGCACTCTCCATGCGAATACCGCGTGCCTCCTTGACCCCTACCATGCACACAAAGCACGCATGATGAGCCAACATCCACTACTTTGCTTCATGATGCAGAGCCCCAGCTTGCCGTGTATCGGCAGCAGGACGACGAGCAGTAGGACCTCTCGAGACAATTTCATCGAGCATCTGCGCAGCGACTGGGCCTGGCGTCGCATCCGGAATTACCGCAGACCAGCACGCGGCACCCCATGAGGTTGGCCTCCGGGGCTGCTATAGAGAGCAAAGAGGGCGAGACAGGAAGTGGCACTGCGCCTCGTGACGGGTCGATGCCTCGGCTTCCGCTAGGACCGTCGGCTTCAGTCGTGTCGACGCAGAGTGGATTCGCAGCTGCAGCAGGGCACCGCCCCGGGGATGTCGGTGCGGGAGCGGGCGAGGATGCCGTGCAAGAACGGGCCGAAGCATGGCTCCGATCGCGAGGGCTCATCGCAGGGGGCGACATGGGGTAGGGTACAAGTGATAATGCTGCAGTGGACGAGTTCGTGCAAGG
>Ga0136560_1000371_pt1 | contig 22295 bp, 9 predicted proteins | sample AntRauMeHopE1497_FD_104925 | JGI IMG/M metagenome (GOLD analysis project Ga0136560, IMG submission 104925) | Saline lake microbial communities from Rauer Islands, Antarctica - Metagenome Hop E1 #497 | ecosystem: Environmental > Aquatic > Non-marine Saline and Alkaline > Saline | place... | reverse complement strand
CAGGAGGCGTGCTCCCCCGGTGTGCAGTCGTCCATGGGCCGAGACGACGAAGGGCACGATCGCGCTCATGTGATCTTTCGTTGAAGCGCTTTTCGCGTACTGCCTCGTCTTGGCCTTGAATCGTGTTGGGTGTGGTTGGCCCTCGGACGCTGCGTTCATGCACTACCCGCGCTATCGGGTTCCGGCGCGACGAGGCCTCGCGCTATGAATGACCGCCGGCGGCAACGCCTCGTGTGTTGGTACCCGGCGCGACGTCTCGAGAGCCGTGTGCGCTTGTGGCGGCGCGATGTCTTCTGTTACCACCCTTCGAAACCGCCCCGCGGGGGGGGGGCCCAGCTGCTCTCACACATTGTCGGATTCTCTAGCCAGCACCGGGCGCCACAAAGGGTTGTTGCCGGCGCGAAGTCACGTGTCATCTCGGAGAGCCTTCGCGCACTCGATGCCGCGCGTGGGTGTGAAGGCCGCTCGGGGTGACTGCGGCCCTGAGGCCTCCGACCGCCAGGGCCGGTGGCTGGTGCCGGCGACAGCGGAAGACCGCAAAGCGCGGGCCTGATGCCGGAAGCCAGGTGGTTGCGTTTTGCGGGAGAAGGGCGCGCGCTGGTGGCCTTTGCAATCGACGGGGCACGCGCGCGTCACAGAGCCCGCTTTCTCGAGGTAATGGCTGGACCTTACCGCAGGCACCGCCGGCCCCGGCCCCCACAACCCACCCCAAACCCCTCTCCTTGGGTGAGCGCGCTCGTTTCGGCCGGCGCTGTGCAGATCTTGCGCCCGTGGCCTGGGAAGGGCGAGCGTACTTGCGCAAGGAGCGGCTCAGAAATGAGCAAGGAGTTCGCCGCCTCCTCCGCGGCCCTGCCGGTTCCCTTGCTCGAGATGCCGAGCGGAGCCGGCGCCGATTCAGCAGGGCCGGACAACTTCGTGCCCGTAGGAGCGGTCGCGGCCCAGGTCGAGGAGCCGCCGGTCGTTGCCGCCCCCGCGCTTGTTCCGACTCCGTCGATGGCCGAGCGCGCGCATCGCCTCGGCCTGCACCGTGTCGATTCCAGCGGCTCATACGCGCTGGATACTGCACTGGCGCGAAGCCGGCTGTCGTCCGGGCTCGACTCTGACACCTGCTACGCGGCTGACGCCGCTCTCCCGGGCACTGCCGGACGCTCGGACGGGCCCGCCGCCCGCGGCCGGGCCGCTGGGGCGGCCTGGCCCATTGCGCACGATTCGCGGGACGAATGGGCCGCGCGGGCGGAGGGCGGGCTCGCTGCGCAGCGCCTGCTGGAGGCGCTGGTCGCCCGTGACCCCGAGCTGTCCACCGAGCCCGGCCGCGAGGGCGCCCGCGCGGCGCTCCGGTACCGGGATGCAGTGCTGGCCATCATCCCGCCCGAAGAAGTCATGACGGGGAGCGTCCACGAGGTGATGGGGCAGGGTCATTTCGGCAAGACCGTGTCGGCCGTCGTGGACGGCGCGAGCGTCGTGGTCAAGTACTCCACCATGCCCATCGGCCCGCACTCGGCGGGCTCGCTGGCCGTGCTGAAGGAGGCCTTCGTGCAGGACCGCGCGGCTCGCGTGGTGCGGGGCGGCATGGTGGCCAGGGTGCACGGCGTGGTGCTCCGCGGCCCCATGGCCCCCGGCTTCGTCATGGAGAGGTGCTCGGGGGGCACGCTGGACTCGGCGTGCTTTGCGGGCGGCGTGCTTGAGATCCGGATGCGGCTGCGCCTGGCGCTCAAGGTGTGCGAGGCTGTGTCGGACCTCCACTCGGCGGGGATGGTGCACCGGGACATCAAGCCGGACAACATCATGCTCACCGGGCCGATCGACGACCCCGGCACGTGCGTGCGCCTGATCGACTTTGGGCACGCCAACCTGCTGCGCGACGGCGAGAGCGCCTCGTCGCTGCAGTACCGGACCATCCTCACCGAGGTGTTCCGGACCTTCCGCCCGCCCGAAAACGTGACGCGGGACGGGGAGTACTCCTTCCTCGGCGACCGCTTCGCGCTGGGCCTCACGCTGTTCGAGGTCGTGGCGGGCCTCAGGGTGTACACCCCCGAGGGGGAGCGCGGCCTCGCGAGGTTCCGCCGCGCGCGGGAGCGGCAGCCCGACACGGTGCGGCTCGCCGAGGCGGAGCTCGCCAAGCTCAAGTACGACCACGAGCACGACATCGCCAGGGTGGCGCTCGCGGCCGGCTGGAACGACGTGCCAACCTCCACGGGAGTGACGGACGTCATCGAGGCTCTGCTGCACCCCATCCCCGAGCGGCGTGCCAACCTGTCCCAGGTCGGCGGCGAGCTCAAGCGCCACCTGGCCATGCTGGACAGGGAGGCCGAGGCCGCCCGCGTCGCCGAGGCGGCCGAGCAGGCCAAGCTGCAGCTGCGGCAGGCGGCGCAGGCCGACGCCTGGCTCCGCTGCTGCCGCTTCGTGTCGCGCAGCTCCGAGGCCTACCTGGTCGGCGGCCTCGCCGTCGCTCTGCTGGCCGCCCTCCTGGGGCCGTGGCTCCTGGCGATCGGTTCGGGGGACCTGCCGCTCCTGGACCTGCGCTTCGGCGGCGAGTGCGGCTCCGCCGTGATATCCCTGTCGCCTTGGGGCTGCGCCTGCAGCGTGGACCAGCCCGGCGCGGCGGGGCTGGACGGCCGCAAGTGCGGGGTCATGCAGTGCGACTGCGTTGACGGCGCCGAGGGCGTGGGGGCGGCGGCCACCGGCCTTGTGGCTGCTGCCGCGGTCTTGTGCGTGGCGCTGGTCCTCGCCGCCGCGGTGCGCGCGGTCTCCCGCGGCTTCACCTCCTTCGTCGAGGAGTCCGACTCCCGCTGCCACCTGGGCGGATTCCCCTCCGTCGTCCGGCCCCGCGACGTCCGGGGGGGGACCTTCCGCCTCCGCTGGTCGTCCCTCGCGTCCCTGGCCGTCCTCGCGCCCCTCCTGGTGTGGGCCATCGCGGTCCAGTCCATCGCCATGTCGCGCCTCGACGACGCCGCGAGGGCGGTCGCCGGCCCGTCCGCCGGCGCGGTCCTCGGCTCCGGAGGCCAGGCGGTGGCCGTGGCCTGCTGGATGGCCCTCGCCATCGCGGTGTACGGAGGCGCCGAGGCGGTGCTCGCCTCGGCCGAGACGTCATCCCGCTGGGCCGCGTGCGGGCCCCTGGCCAGGCTCGCCATCGCGCTGGCGGAGCGCCGGCGGGTCGCCGCCCTGCCTCAGACTACCAGCAACCCGATGGCGACGACGGGGCAGCTCCGGGCCATGGTGCTCTCCGCGTCGGGCGGCGGGACGACCCACGGCCAGGCCGGCTCGGGCGATATCCGGTCCAGGCGGACCGGGGGCGGTGGCAGCGCGTCTTTCTCGTCGTCGTCGCCTCCGTCGGGGACGACGACGATCGTGTCGCCGCTGCCGAAGGCAGCGGACGGCAAGGCCGCGGTGGAGGTGGAGCTCACGGCGATGGGCTCTCCCGGGCGGCGGGACGCGGCGTTCACGCGGCCGGGGAAGGAGACGCCGGCCGGGCCAGGCCACGGGGGCTGGGGGGCCGAGGGTGCCAAGGCCGCGCCGGGGGACGACGCGCGGCACGGCGGGGCGGCGGGCGCACATGCCGGTGACCCCAAGGGTAGCATGACCGCAGGCGGCTGGGCCGGCGCGCTGCTCGCCCGGCCCAGGGAGACCGAGAGGGAGGAGCTGGTCCGGAGCGTCGGGGACGCCGGCGACACGGCGGGGCGACGCCTCGCCGTCTCGGCAGCGGTGTGGGCGGTGGCGCTGTGCGCCGCGGCCGCCGGGGCGGGCGACCCCGCGGCCGCGGCGATCCTCGCCCCGCTCGCGGCGCTGTGCTGCGCGGTCCTCTTCGCGGTGCTGCTGGCGTGGCACCCGGTGACGGCGCGCCTGGTCGCTGGCCTCACCGGCGACGACCCGGAGGACACCCTGCCGCCGGCGAAGCGGGCATGCGAGTCCTCCCGCGCCCGCGTCCACCGCGTGTGCAGCCCCCTCCGGCCCCTCCGCGTCCTCGTCCTCGAAGCCCTCTCCGCCGCCGCGCTCGCCCTCTGCGCGTGCGCCGCCGCCGCCGCCGTCCTGCGCGCAACCCTCCCCTCCATCGCCCTCGCCGCCGCCGCGGCTCTCCTCCAGGCAGGCCATGCCTCCCTCGCCGCCAAGCCCAGCACGGCCTCCCGCGCCGCAGCGTGCGTCGGCGGCCTGGTGCAGGCCCTGGCTTTCGTCCTCGTCCCCGTCGCCTGCGTCGCCGCGGCGCCCCCCGCGGCCAGGAGCCCCGCCGCCGCCGCCGCCCTCGACGTCCCGTGGGCCGCGGGGGTCGCCCTGGCGGCGACCACAGCCACCGTGCTCGCGGTGGCACTGGTCAGCCCGCACCAGCGCCGCTGGGCGGTGCTCGGCCTCCCCGGCGCCGTGCTGGCCGGGTACGTTGGCGGCTCGGCCGCGGCAGCGCAGGCCCTCGTCGCCGCCATCGCGCTCCTCGTGGCGGCCGGGCTCGTTGTGGCCGCGCTCACGGCCGCGTCCGCGCGCGAGGGCCTCCCGCCGCTCGGCCGGCTCGCCCTGGCCCTGGCCACGGCGGCCGTCGTCGCCGTGGCGACGGGGTTGCGCGTCGCCGGAACGGACGCCCCGGCGCCCGGTTCCCCGCCGTGCCTGTCGTACGCTGCTAGCTGCTCCCCCGAGGTCGGCGGCCGCGCCGACGCGTCCCCGTCCCTGGTCATCGGGATGGGCCCGGCGTCGGACCTCGCCCTGGTGTGGGTCGGGACGTGCGCGCGCGGGTACGACACCTCGGGCGACGCCCCCGTCGGGCGGCCCGAGTGCCTGGTGCCCGGCCTCCCGTCCACGCTCGACGTCGCCGGCGCCGTCGGCCTCTCGAGCGACGCCTTCGCCTTCGCCGCGCTGGACGGCGCGCTGTCGTCGTGCTCCCTCTCCGCGCGCAGGTGCTCCCGGCCCGTCTGCCCGCCCGGGGCCGAGTGCGGCGCACCCGTCGCGGCCAACTTCTCGGCGCTGGGCGGGCCGCTCCTCGCGAGCTGGAACTACACCGCCACCGAGCACCTCGTCGTCTCCCTCGTCACGCCCGGTTTCAGCGGCGCCGCGGCGTTCCGCACCGGCCCCGGCTGGGTCGTCCCCGTCCGCTCCTTCCGCACGACGACGCGGCTGCGCGGCCTGGTGAGCATCGGCGGCGGCAGGTTCGCGGCCATCGCCGCCTGCGAGGTCCTCCTCGTCCTCAGCCCGCTCGAGGCCACGGCGGCGGAGCTCATCGCCGTCCCCGGCAGCGGATGCCTCCTCGGCGTCTGGAGGCGTGGGGAGCGCGACCTGTCCGTCCTCACGCAGGCGGGTGCGGTGGTCATCGTCACGCCGGGCTTCGGGGTGCGCGGCAAGGTCAGCGAGCGCCCCGTCCTGGGCCTCCCGCAGCCCCTCCCGCGCGTCGACGTCGTCCTCGCGGCGCCCGACGCGAGGTGCGCGGCTGTCCTGGCGCTCGAGGACGAGTCGACCGGCGAGTCGCAGAGCCTCGTGGTGTCCTCGCCGCTGCTCCGGGACTCAACGGCGATCGACCTGGGCGGCGCGACGCCCTGGAGCATGTCCATGACGCGGCCGGACCACTTCGTCGCGGTCTCGTCCCCGCCCAGGGATCGCCTCGTCTGCACCATCACGCCGTCGGGAAGAGGACCGGCGTGAGTGCCGGCGGCGCCGTGGGGCGCACGTGTTGTGATTGCATCTGTTTGTCTGCGCGAGTGTCTCGTACGGCGGGCGCAGGTTCGTGTTCCGAACCAGCCGGCAGCCGCGCTCGCCCCCTCGCTCACGCAAGCCGTTCGCTCGCACGGTTCGGCACAAACCTAGGCGCGTGCCCGGGGCTTGACGCGCCGTGCCGCGGCCTTGAATGGTGCCGCCTCGCGCGGGGGGCGGCCGCAGGTCGTGCCTGGCATCACTCCGGCTGTCGCCTCAGGCAGTCGCGGCGTCGTCCCCCGAGACCTTGGCGATGTAGGCCTTCCACTGGTCCAGGGTCCAGCCCGACGACACCGAGTCGTCTCGGATCCCGTTGGTCACGCAAGTGGGGCTGACGTGGATGCCGAGGAGGCGGCCGTGCTTCACGTACTGCTTCAGCGCCCCCGTCACGCCCACGCCGCCGTCCGCCAGCGGCTCCATGCGGGCACGCCATGCGGCCGTGTCCACGCCGTCGAGGTCTGCGCTTCTGGCGGCGGCCGAGGGCGAGGGCGGTGGCCGCGCGATGGGCGGAAGCGTCGGGATGATCGCGAGCCGGGGGCATGCTATCCTCACCCTTGACGATGCGCTTGCCGATGGCATCGTAAATTTCGGACCGGCTCATCGTGTACGTGGCGTCGTCGCCCCACTGCGAGCGGGTCGCGGGGTCCCAGACCGCGCGTAGGTACGGCACGACCGCGGCCTCGGACTGCTCCTGCACAGCGAGCGCGCCCTCGCACAGGAACGCAGACTGCGGGTGCCACGGCTGCGGCAGCAGGAACATGGTGACGGACACGTCGCCGTCCTTCTCGGCCTTGATCCACGGCAGGACCTCGGCGTCGAGCCGCTGCCAAATGCGTGAGCAGAACGGGCAGAACGGGTCCTGCGGCAGGCAACCGCGGACGCAGAGGGGAAGGGGGGAGCGCGGGGTCGGGAACCGGCCGGAAGCACCGGGTTGGCGTGCGCTCCGCGCCGAGGCGGTGGTCGTCGCCGCACCATGTAAAGCGAGAGCGCCACGCGGGGGCTCGACGCCGCTGCGAGCTTGATACCGAGGGGCCGGGTCGGGAACGCCATGGTCCGGGTGTGGCGGCGAGTGCCGGGGCAGTGTTCTGGCTTGCGAGCTGCAGATCACGCGCGGCGCGGCGGCAAGTCCCCGGCTCGCGGATCAGCCGAGGTCATCGACCCGCAGTGTCGACTCGGAGCCGGCAGCGGGGCCGAGGCCGAGCGCAGAGACCATGGGGTCGGGGGACGCGGGCCTTGCCGCCGGCCGAGCCCGCTCCCGCTCCCTTCCTGGCTGCCGGAGCAGCAGGCGCTTGTGCAGCGGCGTGCCTGCCGGCCCGGCGCCGGACCGTCGCCCCCACGACTCGGTGGCCCTCGCAAACCCCGCGCCCGCCACGGACCCGGCAGCCTTGCTGTCGCCCGCCCTGGCCCTTCCGTGCGCGGCCCACGACGCCGCGGTCCCGCCAGAGCGCCCGGCGGCCTCCCCCCCTTCCGCGGCCTCGGCCTCCCTCGCCAGCCGCAGCAGCGCGGCGCTGCGCCCCGCCCTGGCCTCCGCCTCCTCCCGCCCGGACCGCGCCGTCCGGGCCATCGCCCGCAGCTTCCCCGCCTTGGCCCGCTCCCTCGCCGCCCCCGCCCGTGCCACCCTCACCTCCTCCTGCGCATCGTTCGCCGCCGCAGCGGCGGCCTCCGCCTCGCCCCGCAGCCGCCCCGCCGCAGCCTCAAGCACCTCCACGTGACGCCTCGCATCCGCCAGCGCGCCCCCCCGCGCCCGGAGCAGCTGCCTGAGCCGCCCCACCTCCTGCCGGAGGGCAGCCGTCTCCTCCGCCGTGGCCCCGTCCCGCCGAAGCACCGCCTCGGCCGCCTCGCTCGCGTCCTCCTCCGCCGCCTCGGCCCGTCGGCGCATCGCGTCGGCCTCCGCCTCGGCAGCAGCCGCCCTGGACTCGGCGAGCTCTCGCGCGGCCACCTCCCGTGCCAGCAGCATCGCGAGGCGGGACGACGACGGGACGCCGCGCGGCGACGTCGCTGGGAGAGCGGGAGGGCTGCGGGACGACCCGGGCCGGGGGGTGCTCTCCGGGTGCGTCCTTGCGGCGGCGGCGGCAGCCGCGGCAGCGAAGGACGACGAGGAGGATGAGAAGGCCGAGGAGGAGAATGGTGAGGACGAGGCGGCGGCGGCGGGCGCGGCGGGGGACGGGGCGTGCCGAGACCGGATCCCGGGCGATGCGGGCAGGACGGCGTCGGTGCGCGGCACGCCGACGGGCCTGACGCGCGGGGAGAACGCCCTGGAGCGGCGGGCCGCCTGGGCTCCGGCCGTGGGGATGGGGGTGGCGGGGTGGGGCGAGCGGGGACCGGACGACCGGGGCGATGCCGTCGCGTGCCAGCTCGCCGGGCGGGACAGTCCGGTCGGGCGGGGGGAGGCGGCAGCCCTTGGTGAGCCATGACGGACGCCGCGTCGCTCCAGCCCCGGGTTCCCGTGCCGCGGCGAGGCTCGGTGCCGCGACGGGCCGGGGGCGGCGGGACCGCTGGTGCGGCTCGCCTGGGGCCGGGGGGAGGGGGATAGCGGCGAGATGGGCGTGACGGGGGCGTCGGACCACGCCTGCGACCCGAGCGCAGCGGCGGCAGCGGGATCACCCCTGGCGGGCGAGAACGCGAGGGGCGACGGCGGCGCCGAGTGCGTCGGGGTGCACGCGGCTCTCCACGCGCCGAGAACCCTGCGCCAGCGGGCCGCGAAGCGAAGCAGCGACAGCGCGGAGACGTCCTCGGCGGTGTCGGCGCGGGCGGCGACGACGAGGAGCACCCTGGCACCGGGGCGGAGCATTGGTGCGAGCATGGCGGCGAGGGCTGCGTGGTCGCTGCAGGCAGCGGTCGCCTCCGCCTCGGCCTCGACCCTCCCGCTCGCGCCGTCCGCCGCGGACTGCAGGGCCTTGAGGCACGCGTCCAGCCCCCACACCCACGCAGGGCCGTCCGACGTCGCTGGCTCGGGCGCCGACGTCGGGGCGAGGCGCACCACTGCGCAGGTGGCGCCGCCAGCCTCGAGCCGGACCACGTCGTGGGCCCCGGGCTCCGAGGCGCGCACGGCCTCGACCGGCGGCGATGTGGCGGCCATGCGCAGGAGCCCGCCGGCCTCCTCGCCCGACGCAGCGGACACGGCCCACGCCCCTGGGCACTCGAGCCCGCCCGGCCCGCCGGACCAGTCCGCCTCCGCCGCAGCTCCGCGCTCGCCCGCCGCCTCCTTCATCGCGTCCCTGACCGGGGACGCCCCCGGCCCGCGGACACGGAGCCAGCTCACCGCGAGGCCGCCGGCGTCGCCGCCGGCCGAAACGAACCCGCCGGCGGCGGCCTCGGCCAGGCCGCCCGGCCCGAACAGCAGGCGGTTGGTCTCCGCGGCGTCCTCCCCGACCACGACGCACAGCGAGGGCCGGCCGGCAGCCAGGGCCTCCCCGAGCCTGCGCGCCCTCGAGGTGACCGCGACGGGCGCACCGCCCGCGGGGAGCTCGCAGGCCCCGTCCACGATGATTCCGCTGCCCGGGCGCGAAGACCCGTCCGCAAGGCACACGCCCTGCCCGTCGGGCGCGGTGCTGGCGGACGCAACCATCGCGAGCCCCGCGTCCCCGCTCAGGGCGCACACCACGGCCGCCGTGCCCCCGAAATCCGGCGATTCCATGGCGAGACCAGGTCACCCGCGGCCGATCGCGCGGTCAGCTTGGTTCCTGGACCCCGCAGGCGAGTGAGCGGCGCATCAAGGCGCCAAGACGGGACAGAGCCAACCGCTCGCAGCCAGAAATCGTGGTTACCAGCATCGCGGCGACGGCTAGGCGCCTGCAGTATTGGCGTTGCCCTGCAGCCGCGTGGCCGCCGGCGCGGGCTCACTGGGGACCGCCGGGCGGGTCGCGGCGCCCTGCTGCCAGTGCCTGCACCGTACCCCGTCCGACACTCCGTCGCGGTTTCTGCCCCCGTGCGGCCCATCCCCGCCGCCCGGCGTGTTACGGCGTGCGACGGCACGAGTTCGGCGCGCGGGCGTCGTTCCTCTCCGGGTTGCCTGCCGGCGCGGGACAAATCGCCGCAGGGGTGACGCTTGGACCGGAGACGTGAGAACCATGATTGCGCGCAGCGCGTAGTCCGACGGGGCCGGGCGATGCCACCGATTTCGTGCGGGTCTCGCGGGCAGAGGCTGGGGCGCCCAGCGGGACCGCCACCCGGCGCCCCTGCACCCAGCGCCCACCCATCGTGGCGGGCCTCGCCCATGGCGACGGGCGGATCCGTCAAGGAAATGCGCGCGCGGTTCGAGGCGAGCAAGGCGGCAGCAGCGGCCGCGGCGGGAGCTGGGAGCCCCGACGCAGGATCGCCGGCGCCGCGACGGGCGTCCAGCGGGATTGGCGCGCGGACGGCCGCGCTGCAAGGCCGGATCGGCCTTGCCGGGCAAACGCCCAGCCCGCGGCCCGCGGGCACGCCGTCGACGGGGGGCTCCATCGCGGCCCGGATGGCCGCGCTCTCCCGAGCCTCTTCCGGCGGAGGGTGAGAGCCCTGCGCCCCTGCGCTCGCGTTCTCACACCACGATGGCACGTGCACGCCCCGTTGCGCGGACATTCTCGGCCAGTGGCTGGCCGGCTCTTGACCACTCGCGACATTCGCTTCCCCGCGATTCTGCGCCTTGAACCCCCTCAGGATCCCCATGATGGGCATGGGCCCGCGCCCCGGCGGCCCCAGGCCCGCTCTTCCTTTCAAGTCGGGCGGGTCTCCCGTCGGAGCACCCGCCTTCAGACTTCCGGGCATGGGGGCACCCCGCCCGATGTCCCCCGTCGCACACGCTGCGAGCGAGGCGGCACCCGTCGTTGCGCCGTCCCCAGAGCATGTGAGTCGCCGGCTCGCGTGAGTTTGGCCTTGCTGGGAGCCGCGCGTGCCGTCACATTGCGCCGCTTCGCACGCGCCGCCCCTCCCCGCAGGCCAACCTGAACCGCCCGTCGCCCCCACGGCGCCGTCGGCGTGCCAAGGCTTCCGGCGGCGCCGGTTCGCCGGGCGCTGACGCCTCCGCCCCGTCCCCCGCCACCTCGACCCCCGCTGCCCACGAAGCCCCGTCCCCGCCGTCCCCTGCCAGCCCCGCGGTGCCTGTCCCAGGCGCGGTGCCTTCTGCTGAGGTGGCCGTGACTGCCTCGGTGCCAGAGCCGGCTGCCGCGGGCACTGCTGCGGACGCCGATGCATGAGTGCTGGTTTTTGCGTGCGTGACCTCCTTGCCTCGTCTCGCTGATTCGAAAAGCAGAAAGCCGACGGGACGGCTTGCCGGGCGGCGGCCCGCTCCGCGCGGTTCCGCAGCGCCGGTTGCGGCCGAGATCGCCGATCAGTCACGCCGTGATGCCCCGGTGCCGGCTCCACGCGAGCTGCCCTGCCACCCACGTCTGCACGGGACGGAGCGACGCCGGGTGGAGGATGGCGAGGTCCGCCCGGCGGCCGGGGAGGAGGAGGCCGCGCCTGGCTGTGTCGCCCAGGGCCAGCGACGGCCGGTACGATGCGGCCGCCACGGCCTCGGCACGGGAGCACCGTGTGAATCGGAACAGATTCCGCACGCACGCGTCTAGCGGCAGCACCGCCCCGGCCAGCGTCGACGTCCCGGCGAGGACGGCCCGGAGGCGGCCGCCCCTGGCGCTCTCGGCGGCGCAGAAGCCGTCGGGTCCGTCGAGCGCGGGACGCCGGAAGTCGCCGCGGGACGCCGTGACGCGGCAACCCGCAGGCTCCCCCACTCCCGGCTCCTCGTCCCCCGCTCCGTCGTCGCCCGCGGCAGCGAGGCCGACGGCGTCCGACATCCGGCTGGCGTCGCCGGTGGCGTCGTCCTCCTCCCCGTCCGACGCGGCGGGGGAGGGGGCCCGCCGGCGCGGCGCCACGGAGCATGCGGTGCTGCCGGCGCTGGCGCCCGCATCGGAGATGGCGCCGGGCGGGCACAGGTCGACGTGGACGACCAGGTCCCCGAGGGCGTGCCTGCCCCTGGGCAAGCCGAGCGCCGCCATGCCGTCGGTGACGAGCACGAGGCCGTCCGGGTGGGCCGTGCGTGCCATGGTGACCGAGTAGGGGTGGGCGTGGATGCCGTCGACGATGACGCTGTACCACGGCCGCGCGGTGGGGCGCTCCGACGCCGGGAGGCCGCTGAGTGGGGCCGGGACGGACGAGACGAGGCTGGAGACGCACTCGTCGTCGGTGCCGGAGTGGCCGGCTTGGAGCGGGACGAGGCCCGGGCGGCCGGGCGATGCCGCGCGGGGCATGGAGTCCGAGCACTGCCGGCCGAGGAGGCCGACGAGGCCAGGGTCCCTGTGGTGGAAGCCAGCCATGGCGTTGAAAAGGTGCGTCAGCATCGTCGCGCCGGACGCGATGCCGGCCTCCCCGTCCTCTACCGACGCGCTCGTGTGCCCCATGGACACCAGGACGCCGCGGGACGACAGCCACTGCGCGACGGCGCAGCTCCCGGGCAGCTCCGGCGCCAGCGTGACCACGCGAGCCGACCGGAGCAGCATCGCCTCCCAGCCCTCCGCCCCCGCGCCGTACGCCTCTCGCAGCGCTGCCTCTGCCAGGTACGGGCCGCTCCCCAACGCCGCGGCGCCCGGCGCCGCCCTCGCGGCGGCCGCGGCCGGCGACGTGACGTGCTCCGCCTGGTGGGCCCCCTTCCGCTCCAGGGCGAAGAAGGGGCCCTCGATGTGCGCCCCCAGCACCGAGCAGCCGTCCGACGCCGCGCTGCTCGCCGAGGGCGACAGCAGCGGCAGGTTCCTCGCGTACCGCCGAGGCGAGGAGGACACCATGGTGGGGCAAACGGCCGTCACGCCGTGGCTCAGCAGCCCCCGCCGCACCAGCCGCACCCCGGCGGCGTCCAGGTCCGGGGCAGAAAAGTCCACGCCGAACGCCCCGTTGATCTGCAGGTCAACCAGGCCGGGGGCGACCAGCAGCCCGCCGCAGTCGACCCAGATGCGGCACACAGGCACGCTTCGCTCCCGTGCGGCCCAGAACCGGGCCATCTGCGGCGATCGGCAGGGCAGCGCGCCACACTCACACACGACTGGCCGCAAACGCCGGCAGGAGGAGGCGGGGGGGGGCAGCAAGCGTGGCGAGCCACGGGCGCGACCGCCGGCTCACCGGGTCGATGATCGTCTGGCCCCTGCGGAACGGCAGCCAGCAAGGAGGGAAGCAAAAGACGGTGGTGCTCGGAGCCCCATGCATCTCGGCCGGGGCACTTCACGACGGGGCGGAGGCCTGCGCTCGCAGCGCGGCGTGCCCAGATGCCGTTCGACGCCTCGAGAGGCCGTGCGCCCGCCGCGGCGCTCACTGGAGCCAGATGTCCCTCCACACCACGCCTTCAGCCTCGGCTACCCTGCAGTTGGTGAGCCGGACGACCGCGCCGGGGCTCCACGCCGCCTGCATTAGCGCGAGCACGTCTTCGGATTCGTCCGGCGACGCACGCTTGGCTCCCGCCGGGGCCGCCCTCCTGACGGCACCCGTCAGAGGGTCAATCGCGACGCGGAGAGTCTCTTCTGGGGGCACCGCGGCGGCGGCCAGCCTGCGCTTCGGTGCGCGCCTGGCTGCCGCGGCCATCGCGTCGGCGACCCGGAAGACGGGCACGGCCACGGACCTGAGGGGGAGGCAGGCGAGCACGGCTCCTGGAGCGGGGAACTCCGACCTTCGCCGCTCCGTGGGTGCGCTCCCGGCGGGCCGAGTGACGACAGAGCAGCGCGGAGGCGTCGGCGCCCGCGCACTCACCGCCAGGAGCGCGCGACCGTGATCATGCGGGCAGCACGATGGGCAGCATCTTTCGCGGGCCGCGCCGCCGCAGCCACGTTGCTGGCGGCTCCCGTCCTCGCTCCCGCGATGGCGTCCTGCGAGGAGCCCCGCGTGAGGCCACATGCCGCCCCGGCACCGGCTTATGACGTCTCCCCCCCTGATCATGTCAGAAAGCACAAGACATCCATTGGCGCGCAGCCCGGCTCGGCGGGCAGTGGCGGCGCGCGCCGAGAGGCTCGGCGGGGCCGTGTGAGCGTCCTGTCACGCCTCCATCACATCAGCCCGATGTCCGCCCCGTGCCCGGCCCCATTCCCGCCCGCCGCAGGTCCGTGTGTCGCGTGACGGCGTCCTGTGCGCGTCCGCTGCACGAAAGCCCGCGGCTCCCGCGGAGGCAGTCGCGTTCCCGCCGCCGCCGCCCTCGGCCGGCGCGCCCAACACCGTCCCGCCAAACCCGCGGCAGTCGGAGATGGAGGGCCTCGCGTGCTCGCTGCAGGACAGCATCTGCGCGGCGCTCGAGAACGTCGAGGGCCCGACGAAGGGCGGCGGCAAGCGCTTCAAAGAGGACGCCTGGCACCGCGGCAGCGACGGCCACGGCGGCGGCGGGAGGTCGCGCGTGCTGCAGGGCGGCCGGGTGTTCGAGAAGGCGGGCGTGAACGTGTCCATCGTTCGCGGCGTCCTGCCGCCCGCGGCGGCGCGGCAGATGCGCGCCCGGGGCAAGGCGATGGGCATGCGTCCGGGGTCTGACGGCCTGCCCTTCTACGCCGTCGGCGTCTCCCTCGTGCTGCACCCGCGCAACCCCAAGGCGCCCACCGCGCACGCGAACTTCCGCATGTTCGAGGTGCGCGAGTGGGACGAGGAGGAGGGGGAGGAGCGGGCGCGGTGGTGGTACGGCGGCGGCGCGGACCTGACCCCGGCCTTCCTCGACGAGGACGACGCGCGGCACTTCCACGGCACGCTCAAGGCCGCCTGCGACCGCCACGGCTCCGAGCTCTACCCGGAGTTCAAGCGCTGGTGCGACCGGTACTTCAACAACACGCACCGCGCGTCCCCGGGGGACGACGGCGAGCGCCGCGGCATCGGCGGGGTCTTCTTCGACGACTTCGGCGAGACGTCGCTGCCGGCGAAGGAGGCGGAGGCGGCCTCGGCGGCCGGCGGCGGCGAGGCCTTCGCCTTCGTGCGGGACGTGGGGCAGTCCTTCCTCCCCGCGTACCTGCCCGTGCTGGTGCGGCACGTGGGGGAGTCCTTCACCCCGGACGACAAGAGGTGGCAGCAGATCCGCAGGGGCCGGTACGTGGAGTTCAACCTCGTGCACGACAGGGGGACCAAGTTCGGGCTCCACACGCCCGGCTCCCGCATCGAGTCCATCCTCGTGTCGCTGCCCGAGACCGCGCGGTGGGAGTACCAGGCCGAGGAGCCGCCGGCGGACAGCCCGGCAGGCAGGCTCATGGAGGCCCTCCGCAGGCCGCGCGACTGGGCCTGATCGCCACGGGGGCTCGGGGGCATCCGGCGCCGAAGGCTGTGGAGGTGACGGGCGCCCGGGGTGGCATGCACGCACCAGCCGGCTTCAGGAGCGATGGATGCCTGCGGGGCCAGCGGCCAGCGATGAGACCTCGCCCATATATCTGCAAACACGAACATTACACGTCGCCTGCCTGCCGGCCAGCCCCTCACGCGTCCGTGGGATCGTGGGTGGCGCGTGTGCCGGCGGCCGCTCGAGCGGCGGCCCGCTCCGCACGGTTGCCCCGCCGTGCCCTCGCGCACACCAGGACAGCATGCGACTGGTTGATTGAACGCACAGTCTACGCCGCGATCGGGTCCGGGTCCTGCGGAAAATCGGCCGGCGGCGATTCCCGACGATCGCCGACGATCGCTGAAGGCCTGCCAGCCGACGATTGCCCAACCCACCAGCCGAGTTTCGAGTCGGGCTCTCGCCACTCTCGCGCAAAAACGGCGCAGCCAACCATGCGCGACCCGAGCCACTCGGCGCACAGTCGTTGGCTTAGTCAATTCGGCCCCGTGGCGCCGGCTGCGTGACAACCCCCGCCGTCAGAGCCTGCCACGCACAGGGGCAGGGCTTTCGCCGCACTACTTCCAGCCTTTTGGCACTCCTTCCCGGCCCCTGGTCCGCCCAAAGGTGAGTGAATTCGCAACGTTGAGCTATTCGTTCAAGCGCCTGGGACGGATGTGGTCTCCGCGATCGCTGGGGGCGGGTATCGCAGGCTTGGCTGCAAGATCCACCCGAGGATTCAGAGCCCGCTCTTCGCCCCCGCGGCGCCGCCCGCCCCAGGGGGATCGCACTGTGAGCGGCGTGATTCTCAGTGCGTGTCTTGAACGGCTGTTCATCTCGCCGCAGTTCGGAATGGCGCTGTCGTCCTCCTCATCCCCGCCCGACGGCGGCAGCGAGACTCACTCCCCAGGCAAGCGACCCCGCGATGGACGCCTTGGCGTCACTGTGCTGTCGGGCTTCCTTGGCTCCGGGAAGACAACGCTGCTGTCGCGGCTGCTCACCGAGTCTCACGGCCGCCGACTGGCCGTCATCGTCAACGACATGGCCGAGCTGAACCTTGACGCCCGTGTGGCCGGAAAGCTCGTGCAGGCGGAGCAGCGGCTCGTCTCCATGCAGGTGAGACCAAGCACGGCGGCGTGCCCGTTGTGCGCATGGTGGCAATGCAGCACGGCCGCGAGAGCACACACGTGTCTTTGCCTTCTTCCCACAGAACGGCTGCATCTGCTGCACCCTTAGGGAGGACCTCCTGGAGCAGGTGGCATTGCTCGCTCAAGAGGGAACCTTCGACTATCTCGTCATCGAGTCCACTGGCGTGTCTGAGCCGCTGCCCGTCGCCGAGACCTTCACTTTCGAGGTCGCTCCCGGTGACGCTGACGCCAAGGAGCCAGCGCCGGAAGCCCCCCCGAGCGCTTCCGGGGGTGCCATCCCGAGCTCCCTCGCCGACCTGGCTCGCCTGGACACTCTCGTCACGGTTGTCGACGCCAGCAGCTTCCTTCAGGACCTCGACACGCTCGACGACCTGGCCGATCGCGGATGGGAGGACAGGGGCGGCGATGCCGCGCACGAGCACGCGCACGTGGCCGATGGCAAGGACGACGCCGTCGGTGCCGGCACGCCGGATGGCCTCGCGGGCGATGCCAGAGCCGGCGAGGCCGACGAGCCGGAGGCTGCTGAGGCCGAGACCGGGAAGGGTGATTCCGACGGGTCAGCAGTTGCAAAGGCCGAGACCGGAAAGGGGGCTGCAGTGCCGGAGGCGGAGGCGGCTGCGGACGCCGCAGAGGAGGACGAGGAGGGCGAGGAGGATAAGGGCATCTCGGCCCTTCTGGTCGAGCAGGTCGAGTTTGCCAACGTCGTCGTCATCAACAAGTGCGACCTGGTCAGCGCCGAGGAGCTCGAGCGTGTGGAAGCCGTCGTGCGCGGGCTGAACCCCGGGGCGACGGTGGTGCGCTCCGTCCGGGGCAACGTGCCAGTGGAGAGCGTCATGGACACCGGCCTCTTCAGCATGGAGGCGGCTTCGTCGGCCGCTGGATGGCTGAAGGAGGCTCGCGGGGAGCACGTCCCCGAGACGGAGGAGTACGGCGTGTCGTCCTTCGTCTTCCGCTCCAAGCGGCCGTTCCACCCGGGGCGCCTGGCGCTGCTGCTCGAGTCTGACGCCTTCTCCTCGGGCAAGCCGCCCGCCGGCAAAGCCCTCACCGCGACCGAGCCCGAGGCTGCTCCGCCGGCCGAAGCCGCGGGAGCAAAGGATGCCGACTGTCCGGACGTGCTCCGCCGGGCGTTCGACGGCAGCCTTGGGTTCATCATCCGGTCCAAGGGCATCGCTTGGCTGGCCGGAGCCCCGGCCGGCAGCAACGCCTTCGCCGGCGAGTGGTCCCACGCTGGCAGGCGCGTCGCCATCACCCCGGTCGTGCCGTGGGCCGCTGCCGCTCTGGCCGCGGGGGAGGACGGCGCTCCCACCCCGTCGCCAGAAGGGTGGGACCGGGACCCCAGGGTCGGGGACCGTCACAGCGAGGTGGTGATCATCGGTCTGTCGGTTACGCGTGACGCCTTCTCCGCCGCCCTTAGCGCGTGCCTGCTCACGGACAAGGAATGGGAGGCAGGCCCAGAGGCATGGGGCGCGATCAGCGACCCGATCTGGGGGGAGCTCGACTGGGAGGGCTTCGCGGAGGGCATCGCGGGAGACGGCGAGCACATGCATTAGGCCCGCGGCTCGCGCCCTCGCCTCGCGTCACGGCGTCCTTAAGCCCCCCCCGCTGTGTGCGCTCCGGCATCGCCGGGACGCCGGTGAGTTTCAGGGCAGGTGCTCGTGCGTGACGGGTCGGGTTCCGCCGACCCCATCGAGATTGAAAAGCGATCAGCACGCTCACTCAACAGGCCGTGCCGAGCGACACCGAATCGCCCGGCTGCCCGCGCGCGCAGCCCAGGTCTGGCGTGCTCACTCGTCGCCGCCACGCTTGGACCGCCGCTTACGGCGGGGGGCACGCTCCGCCCCCTCCCCCGAGGCGCCGTCGCGCCGAGGCGCCGGCGCCGCGATGCCCTTCCGGCGCAGGTCCTTCCCCTCCGTCTTGGCCCACGCCCTGCCGTCGGAGCCTCGGAAGGAGGCCTTGGGTGCGCCGGTGTCGTAGTCCATCGACAGCGCCCTCCCCTCCATGCGCATGGGTTCCTCCGCCGCCGCCGCCACCGCCGCCGACGCGGCCTCCCCCTTGAGGAACTGCACGTAGGCGAAGCCCTTGGAGTTCTGCGTGTTCCCCCACCGGGGCACACGCACGCTCGCCACCTTGCCGAACTTGGAGAACGCGCGCTGCACCGCCTCCTCGTCCGCGGAGTACGGCATGTTCTTGACGAAGAGGGTGGAGCAGCCCGCGGGGCGGCCGCGGGACGGCAGCGCCCCGCCCGAGGCGCCGCTGCTCCTCGCGTTGGCCCTCGACACGTTCAGGAACCGCGAGCCCAGGTACGCGCCGTCCTTGGCCAGCGACGCCTCCATCGCGTCCGCGGTCCCAAACACCACGTGGGCGTACCCCATGCAGCGGCCTGTGTCCTGGTACTTGGGCATCCGGATCGCCACGACGTTGTCGGCACCGCCGGCCCCGGCCCCCTCGGCCCCCTCGCCGCTGAAAAACGCCCGGAGGTCGTCCTCGGTCGTCTCGTAGGGCATGCCCTCGACGTACGCAGTCCTGGCGTCCTCGTCTTCGCCGGTCTCTTCGCGGGGGCGCTTCTTCGCCCGGAGCTCGCCCGATGCTGCCATTCTAGTCCCGCGCTGAAGGCAAAGGGGCGTGTCCGCGGGGCTGCTCGGCTCCGTGCTGGGGTGCCCGCCGGTGCCGAACACTGAGGTAGAGCAAGTCGCCCGCGACGGGCCAGGATGGCTGGAGGGCTACTCCGGCCGCCCGCGCGCGACCGCACACGATAGCCCCGTAAAGATGGCGGACGACCAGTCCTTTGGCGACTACGACTCGGACTTTGACGAGGGAGGGGGTGCCGGCGGCGCCTCCAGCGTTCACGATGAGCGGGTGAGAGCCCTGCAAGAAACGGAACCCAACTGCAAGGCTGTGCCCTGGCGATGGCCGCTTCGGCCGGCGATTCCGCGGGGCTGTGGCAGTGCTGCGTCTGCATCGTGCCGCGTGTGCGAGGGACGTGCCAAGCCCGGTCGGGCACGCCGGGGCGGCCCGAGCCGGCGCGTGGTCTTGATTGCGGCGTCGCCCCTCGGGCGCCGGGAGCAGAGCGTGGGCTCACTGCTCCGCCCGTGTTTTGCTGCGTGCCCGCTCAACCGCAGGGCGACGAGTCGGTGCACCAGGGAGACGATACGCTGCCGATCCCGCCGCCGACCCGGACGCTTGGCAGCCGCGGCAGGGAGGCCGCCGCACACGGCCGGCGGAGGCAACGGCCCGTGGAAGGCGCCGGCGACGCCCCGTCGAGCACCCGGGTCATGGCGGCGGGCTCAGGGGACAGCGGCGAGGCGGCCGGGCCGGCAAACGACCACGGCAACGGCTCGGCCTCGCTCCGGCCGGCCTCGCACGACCATCCGGCCGCTGCCGCCAGGCGCAAGGGGCGCGGGATGGCGTCGGTGGACCGTTCCGGCGACGGGTCCGGGCGTGAGGTGCGTGGGCGGCAGGCGCGCGCGGCGGCCGAGGAGGGGCGGCGCGGCGTCGGCGTCGGCGGCCGAAGGAGGGCGGGGGGCGGCGCGAGCCGCGCGCTCTCCACGCCGGAGCGCCCCCACGAGCGGGCTGCGGAGGCGGCGGGCGCGCCGTCCTCTGGGGGCGGGTCCCGCGCGAGGAAGAGCGACGCGTCGCGGTCGCCCGCCCCTGCCCGCTCCCGCCCCGAGCGGTCCTCCCCCGCGCGCGCGCCCCGGCCGGAAGAGGCGGCGGCGGCCCCCGGGGCGGACGCGGGGGAGACGATCGCGAAGCTTCGCATGGCTAACGGGCTGCTGCGGAGGCAGCTCCAGGCCTTCAGCCGAGCCCTGGACAAGGCCGCGGTGCCCGCGGAGGTGCGCGGGCCCGGGTCGGTGCGGAGCGAGGCGCCGCCGCTGGAGACGCACCGGTCGGGCATGTCGGAGGACGGGTCTTCGGAGCGGCGGCGCCTCATGGCTCTGATTGGGGAGAAGGACCGACTGCTCAAGGCTGCAGGGCGGCGAATGGAGGCGCTGGCCAAGCGGCTGCACTCCCGCAAGGCGGCGGCCAGCACCGTGCACGCGGGCCCGCGGGTGCAGGCGCTGGAGAACGCGCTCCGCGACCGGGAGAGGCGGCTGGGTGCGGTGTCGGAGGAGCTGCGGTCGGCGCGGGAGATGGTGCGGCGCATGGAGAAGAAGGCGGACGACGGGGTGGAGGCCGCCAGGGGCCTCCCCAAGCGGGTGGCGGAGCTCGAGGCGGAGGTCCGGGGCATGCGGGAACGGGTGCGGCGGGCCAAGGAGGAGCGCGAGACGACGGAGAAGGCTTCGCGCAAGCTCCACCAGAAGCTCGTGCGGCTCCAGCAGCGGCTGCGGGGCGGCAAGCCGCGCGCGGGGAGCAAGAGCAGGGCGGCCAAGGCCCCGAGGTCCGAAGCCGGCAAGGCGTCGCGCTCCGAGGCGTCGCCCATGCGGGGGGGCCGGTCGTCCCGCCTGCGCGCCGCCGGGGTGTCCGCGGCCTCGCTCCCCGACGCGTCGAGGGCCCGCCTGGAGGAGGAGCGACAGGGGTGGGAGGCGGAGCGCAAGGCGCTGATGCGGCGGGCGGAGCTGGCGGAACGGGGGGAGGCGTGGAAGGGGAGCGAGGGGGCCGAGAGCGGGGCGAGGCCGAGGGGCAAGGGTTCCAAGGCCGGGCCGCACAAGACGGCGAAGGAGGAGCGGGAGGCGATGGAGGAGGCGGCGGACATGTGGTCCAAGGTGGCGGACGCCGAGGCGCAGGCGCAGGCCGCGCGGCTCGAGGCGGCAGAGCTGCGGCGGCAGGTGGAGGAGCAGAGGGAGCAGCTGGAGGCGGCGAGGGACGGGAGGGAGGCGGCGTCGAGGAGGGCGGGGAGGACGCCGGGGGGGAGGGCCGACGCGGCGGCCTCGCCCGCGCCCGGCGGCTCGAACAAGTCAGCCCGGTCACGCTCGCGGGCGGAGGCGAGCGGGACCCGGCCGCGCCGCGGCGGCGAGGAGGGGGGGGACGACGACGACTATTCAGACTACGGCGGCGAGTCGCGGGCCGAGGAAAAGCAGGACGACGCGATCGCCGACGCCGCGGCGGCGGGGCGGGGGTCGCCGGGCCGGGGCAGCCCGATGCAGCATCCGGGCGCAGGCGGCGGCGCGGCCGCCCGCCCTCCCCGCCGCTCCCGCGGCATCGAAGGGCTCTTCGACGACGAGCCGGCACCGGCACCCGCACCGGCACCCGCGGCCCGCAGGCGGGAGAGCAAGGGAATCTCGTCCCTGTTCGACGACGACGACGCGCCCGCACCAGCGGCCGGGGGCGGAGCGGCCGCCAAGCCGGCCCCGCTCTTCACGCCGACACCGAGCGAGCCAACGGGCGGCGGTTTCAAGCCCAGCGCCGCCCCCGCCGCCGCCCCCAGGCAGTCCGCCCCGTCTCCCGCCCGACAAAAGAGCCAGTCCGTCCTCGACGCCATGTTCGCGGAAATTGACTCCGCACCCAAGCCGCCGCCGCAGCAGCAGCAGCAGCAGAAGCAGCCGGCGGAGCGCTCCCCCGTTGCGGCCCCCGTTGCGGCTCCCGTTGCGGCCCCGGCCGCCGGGGACGGATGGGGGTCGGCCAAGCCCGCGGAGGACGATGGGTGGGGTGCGGGGCGGGCAGAGGCTCCTGCTCCCGCTCCTGCGGCCGCCGACGATGGCTGGGGAGCCGGGAGGGCCGCTTCCCCCGCTCCCGTGGCTGCTGATGACGGCTGGGGTGCCGGAAAGGCGGCTGCCCCGGCGCCCTCGGCAGCAGGGGGTGGAAGTCTCGCTCCCTGGCTCTCCGCGGGCACAGGCGGCGGCGGCGGCGGCGGCGGTTTTGGCAACGCCGGCGACGGCTTCGGATCGGGCGGAGGTGGGGGAGGGTTCGGCGGCGGCGGCGGCGGCGGCGGCGGCGGCGGCGGCGACGGCGGCGGCTTTTCGAACGGCGGAGGATTTGGCGGCGGCGGGTTTAGCGGCGGTGGTGGCGGATTTGGCGGCGGATCGCTGTTTTGAGTGTCCGGGCGGTACTGCGATGGAAGCGGGTGCCTCACACAGCACAGGCCGCGCCAGTCACGCATCCATTCGGGGTGCCAGAGGCACTCTTGCTCTGTCGGTCCAGCTATGCACACATATACACACATATACACACATATACACACATATATACACACATATACACACATATACACACATATATACACACATATATACGCGCTGTGAGGGTGGGTTCGGTATGCCCATCCTTCCCAGCGCGCGCCCCCAGGGCCTTGGATATGGTTTCTGGGGGTGGGT
>Ga0136560_1000369_pt1 | contig 22310 bp, 2 predicted proteins | sample AntRauMeHopE1497_FD_104925 | JGI IMG/M metagenome (GOLD analysis project Ga0136560, IMG submission 104925) | Saline lake microbial communities from Rauer Islands, Antarctica - Metagenome Hop E1 #497 | ecosystem: Environmental > Aquatic > Non-marine Saline and Alkaline > Saline | place... | reverse complement strand
TGTGGCAGTGGCTGGCTGACAGAGAGGAGTGGCTGCGACGCCCCTGGCCGCATTGCCCTTGATACGCTGAGCTGTACGCGATGGGGGCCGAGGGTCAGCCAGAGGCATGCCTGCGGCGGCAAGAACGCCGGACAATCGGCAACCAGTCGCAAGGCCGGCGCTGGGAGCATCGGCAGGCCGAATGTAGCAGACCCGTTCGTGTCGGGTGCTTTTGCTGGTGTCGGAAGCGCAGATGGGATCCAACGCGCTGGAATCCGCGCAGCAGTGTCCGCAAGGTTCACCGCCGGGACCCCCCCGGGCTTTGCCTCGAGGGACCAGGGAGGCAGCAGCCGAAGCCCTGCCGAGCCTGGTGACTGAGGCATGGTCGCAGTGACCTCATCAGCTTGGCAAGTCGGGCAGGCTCCGGACCAGTGCACCATGCCCGAAGATGTGGTCACGCGCAGGCCGGTGGCAGCTCTGGCCGGGCTAGCGATGCCGAGATCAGTGATCGGAACGCTTGACGTCGCGTGAGCCATCGCAACAGCTCCATCGCTGGAGCATAGCCGACCGCTCGACTGGGCATCGACAAATGATGGCGAAAAGGGGCAAATGGAGTCTGCACCGACTGTCCAGAAAGGCCAGGAGTTGTTTGATGTCGGCGTCCCGGGGTGTCGCTCGCCGGCGTTCGGGCCTCGCTCCACAAGAGGGCTCGAGCCAATATCGGACAAAGAGTCCCGAGCATCGGGGCAGAAGCGGAAAGCGGCGCCTTGGCGCACTGAGTTCGCGGCTGCTGGCTCAGTTCCGCTCTGCCCGCACGCTCCCAGGGCACCGGGAGCCCAGCGGAGGCGAGGCGTCACCATCCGAACCAGAACCGGGCTCGACTCGATTGTTCCACTGCCGCCGTTCTGAGAAGTCGTGCAGACGGCGGAAAGCGCAACATAAACCGCCGAGCCGGATCGCTGACTGGGAGCAACGGCGTCTGCCGGAGGCACGCTCGGCAAGCCGAAGCGATGAGGAGGCGTCGACCAGGTCGTCATTGACGCGCGCAGGACATCGGGAATTGCGAGCGACAGCCGAAGCAGCGAGATGATAGAAGCATTCGGGCCCGAGAGCTCGAAAGCCTCCGGCGGAGCAGCCCGTGGGCTGGGGCCACCTTCGGTAAAGTCATACCAGCCCGCGCTCCCCTTTGCGCTGACTCGTGCCCCTGCCGACGGGAGCGCTCCGAAGCGGTGCGAGAATGCGCCCAGCGCCGCGGTCAGGTTGCCGTGCGCAAGAATGCCACGCGCAGGGTTCCCGATGCGGAGCATTGCCTTCTCAGCATGCCAGTCTCCATGGCCGGCGACACGAACCGTGCACAAAAGAGGCGAGGAGCGCAGCGCGGAGCCCTCGGCTTCCAGGAACGGCGGGGGCCAGATCGACCGCCTCGCGCCGTCGACGTCAGCTTGAACAGCGGCCTGCATAGCTGGCTTTGAAGCTGCCACAGGCCCGCCCGTGGCAGCTGCCGATACGAGAGCCTCAGATACCGGCAAGCTGGTGCTGGATGAAGCCAGTGCCACGCCAACCAGGGTCGCAGGAATTCGGGGACAGTCGCCTGACTCGCCCAAGCATGCCGAAGGCCAGTCCGGGTGGATCAGTGACGGTGCTCGCGTTCGAGCCCACTGAAGCGACCCTGCAGCTGCCTGACCGACCGATCGAAAGCCCATGCGAACGCTCGGCGCACGGGCCAGGGCGCCTGAAACGTGCACGTGCAGCGTTGCGGAGGAGCCGGGCCAGTTTTCGGGTGCGAGCCCTTGAAGACGCTGCGAGCTGAGGGGCGTCATTGTATTGACAAAGCCTGCACCAGAGCCGACCGACAGGTTGGCCTGCAGTTCGGCGAGCTCAGCTGCGGTACCGGACCGCAATGCCGGCACCTCAAGGGTGACTGCTGCTCCACAGCGTGCGTGGAGCTCCCAGGAGGCTCCTGTCTGATTCATCGAAGCGATGCCGAGCTCCGGCAATGTGATCGCGAGTCCGGCCTCCTGCGAGTTCGCGTTCAGGCTGCGCTCGGGGCTGACCAAGAACTTGAGCGTATCCGCGCACTCCGCGAACACGCCTTGCCCTGCCATCACGGGGCCCTCTCTGGCTTGGGCGACCTGCCTGGGCACTGGGAGAAGCCGACATGGCGCTGCCAGCCCATTCGGGCTGAGTGAGCTTGCAACACCGCTTTGCTTCGCCCACACGGAGCAAAGGGTCGGAATCGCTGCCAAGCCCTGGCCTGGCAGCTCTGAAGTTGTTGTGAAGAGCCGGGGCTGCTGCAGAATCGGATGAAATCGCATTGCCGACGAAGTGCCGGCCACGGTGACCGGCTCCGGATCGTGCTCCCAGGACGTGTTGAAGCTGCTGGAAACAGGCACTCCGTGGAGTGCCGCTGCTCCGCGAATCGCTTGAGAACCTCCAGCAGCAAACGAGCAGGCGACCAGCAGAACTGGTGCTGCCGCAACGCTTTGACACCGGAATGCGTCGCCTGACTCCTGGCAGCGTTTCAGCGCCGAGCTTGCGGAGGACGCCAAAGCAAGGGACAGCGTGGAACTGCTGACCGGTCGCCGCAGTATGACCTGAATACTCGGCCCTGTGTCATGCGTGTTGTCCCCCCGACCGTGGCTCGGGGCAAAGCAGAACTGCGTGCTGCCCGGGGCCAGCTGCGTTTGCTTTTGGCAAGCTGCCCAGGCCAGTGCCTGGCCGGGCTCGTGGAATGCCTTGAGCCTGATCACAGCCTCGACAGCCGATACCCCGGCGAATCTTTGCCCGCCCAGTGACGCCGCGGACGCCACCGCCAGGATTTGAGCGCTGCAAGCTACACTAGCCGTCGCTTCTGCTCCGGCTCGTGGGGATGGCATCCCGCCAGCTTCTGGTCGGAACACGCCAATTACCCAGCCCGGCAGCCCGCCGTCATCCTGGATCGAATCCGCATTATGCACAGGCAAGACTTGCGTGACAGACCGGCTGAGACTCAGAGCGGCCAGCAGCCGATCGACGACCGCGGTGCCCGGCCGTTGAAGCTCGGCTTCAACGACTGATTCATTGATCGCTGCCGACGTGACGAGGTCAGGCGCGAAGCCGTGGAGCCAGGGCACGCTCGGTCCCCATGGTGGCAGCGGTGAGAGTGACCACGAGCCAGGAGCTTGGAGGACTGTAGAGACAGCCGACACCCTTGGACGGTCGGCCAGCCCGGCAGCTTCGCCGGACGAGTACAGGCTGGACCTGAGCCAGGAATCTGACTCGACCAGGTGCTGGTAAACCGATGACACAGCTGCCCAGTCGGGGCTGCCGCGCAACGCCATGCCAACGAGCTGAGGAGCAAGGGCCGACAGCCCGGATGCCGCGAGGCGAAGCTTGAACGGTCCGGACCCCGCTGTGCCACCATGTGGGTCGCTTAGGCTCGGCCCAAGGTGGCCTTGCCCCCAGGCCGCCGGCAGCGAGGAACTTTGCAGCTCAATTGCTGTATCCAGGCCGGAAGTCGCGGATGGTGACGCCGAAGCCGTGCCAGTCTCGCGAAGCGTGAGCCCAAACGGGGTGAGAGCCATCGTGCTCTGGCTCGGGCCCACAACGGTCAAGCGCGACGGGGTGGTGAAATTGATCCCTTCAGGAGCTCTCTGTAGTTCGATGGCCACGGTTGAGTTTGCAGCAGCCGACAGTATCGCGCCGCTGCCAGAAGAAGTCCTAACCACCGCATACCCCGACTGAACGCCTGAAATGTCAGCGGAGAGCTGACCCCCCGCGTCGTGATGAACGACTGAGACCCTCGCATGGTGGGCTGCCACTTCCACCGTCGGCGCTTGTCCTGGCTGGCTCGGCATTCCGTTCCGAGAATCGGGCAGTGAGTCCTTTGCCGCTGTCAGGGACGGACCGCGATCCAAGGTGCGCAGCCATTGGGCACCTTTCGACCGCTTCAACGCGGTAACATCGATGCAACCACTGCGCGCCACCACCCCAACCAGCGGTGAGGTGTCCTGGGCCAGTGCCGATGTCTTGACAGCGATGCTTGTGGGAGCAGCGCATCCCAGGTCACCGGGCCATACAAGCACGACGGGGACCGCCGCTCTCAGCCGCTGCGTGATGCCGCCAACGCCTCCAAAAGGCTGCTGTCCTGAGGCATCCTCGATCTCTACGTGCCCTCCTCCGACGAAATGTACGGGCTGAGACCCACAGCGTGTCAGATCAACTCCATCCGCAATCAAGAGCCCCACAGGGTAGGGCTGCGCAGGGTTCAGGATCTCCAAGCGGACGCAAGGCCCCATTGCGGACGACACATACTCAGACGATGACCCCGCGATGGTGCACGAGCTGGAAACGCACGACACCACTTCAGAAGCAGTTTCCCTGTCGTCAAGCAGTGACACATTGACCAGCTCAAGATCCGCAAGGAGCGCGTGCATTGCTGGAGTGGCTGGGCTGCCAGTGGCCGCTCGTAAGGCGCGAAGCACTGTCCCGCTGGCAACCACTCCAACTCGTACGGCGTTTCCCATGCTGCCTCGCACAGATATCACAGAGCCGGCGAGCCCAGACATGGATTCTGCCACACGGGCGTCTCCAATCCGGACTGCTACATACCCAGCTTGTGGCGATGCAAGATCTCCTTCGACTGCAAGAAACCCGCCGTGGTCTCTGGCGGAGGAGCGCTCGGATACGATTGCCGGACCCAGCAAGACGAGGGGCGAGTGTGACGGACTGCCTCCTCGAAGCGACAATGCGATTGCGCCACCCGACCCGCGATGGGCTCTAGTGCCCCGCAGTACGCAGCCAGTGATCGTGGCATATCGGGCGCTGCTACTAGCCCCCGTTGCAACCGGCGTGCAAGACGAGGGAGCGACATTGCCCACGTTGCTGATGTGATTGAAGGTGCCTCCCATACTCTCTGGCGGCTGGCAAAGCCCTTGTCGTGGCCCCAGGGCCAGAAGAAGCGCACCTCCCAGCTGGCGTTCGCCGAAGGTGTCGGATCGCGACAAGTTGAGTCCACTGAGGCCAGCGCTGGTTGCGGCTCCGTCCGTTTCGATGATGATCGCACCCCCCCCGCCGGCATATTGCGACTCAGTAGCCTGTGCCGCAACCTCTGCGAAGCTAGCCGTGCTTGGTGGCCCAGCTGAGGTGGTATGTCCTTGGCCCGAGGCCTCAGCACCTATTCCTGAGAGGAACGGAGCCACTTCGGGGCCGCTAGTTGGCGGGGCGTGCCCGTGCCCTTGCAGGACCAGGCCTTGTGCAAAGCATGCTGCTGGGAATCCCCGCAGCGATGCGCTTGTGCAGCCCCACCGCGGACTGACGACGAACAGCTCGTCGGTTTCAACGGCGGCCGCTTGCTCAGGCGTGCTGATGATGCCAGCAGCAGTCGGCCAAAGGAATTCCTCCTGAAGGTGCGCTACAGCTGCACGGGCCTTCGCCAATGAGGTTAGCTCGTCCCCGTAGGCCATGCGGCGGAGATGCCCAGCGACACGCTCTGCAACGCTTCTGTTGAGCGCCAACAGCCTCGACAGCTCGATGAGTGGGATCGGAACCAGGACTCGGTCGAGAAGTGCATCAAACATGGCCTTGATGCGCCGCTCAAGGGCTGCCGAAGGATGCGATGGCCAAGCCCAGCTGCCATGAGAGCTGCATTGGGCTGACTCGTGATGGCTCCCTGAGTCGCTAGAGCCAATGGGAGTGCCGGCTCCCGGGTGCTTACGAGCAAGGCTCAGGTTGCTTGCATCCGAAAGCGAGTCCCCAAGACACGCCTCGTCGGTCTGGCCTCGACGCCTTTGCTCGCCCGTCATAGCGGAGCGCCATCCCAAGGGAGCTGCAGTTGCACTCACTGCGGTCATCACGCTCATCAGAGTGATGTTGGCTGGAAACCCCAGGGCGCAATCCGCAACGCTGGCTGATCCAGTTCCTTCGCCTTGCGGGACGCCCAGCGACTCGCTGCCAGGCACGCGATCGCAGGGGGGCTGAGGCGTCAGCGACGTGACCGCGATGCATCCGCCTCCAGAAACGGATCCTATGGTCGAGCATCGAGTCGTGGCTGTCCGCACAATGCTCACTGAAAGCCGTGGAGCCTCTGCGGCCTCACGAGAGGCACCAGGCAAGCCTGCATCAGCAGAGGTGGATGCCCGTGCTGCCATGACTGCAACAGCAATGCTACCTCCCCGACTCATCGCGCTCGTCTGGTCCGTCGTGATATCGATCAGCTCAAGAGTCCCTGCTGCCGCTACGACCGTCGCTGAAATAGCCCCTCCGCTTCCCAAGAGCGAACGACACTTCACGCAATGCACACCCGAGAGGTGCCAGCGGCTTTGCCGGGTGAGTGGGACCGCAGGAAATGCGGCGCCGGGTGCCCCTTTCTTGATCGCCACGTTCACACCGCCATGGTGAAGCGAGACGCAGCCCCCAGACCACAGCGCCCACACCGACGAGCACGTGACACCTCGCAAGGCAAATCGAACCACACTGGGGGCTGCGGACAGGTCGGCGTCTGGCAGGCCTGCTGCAACGTTGATCCCCACAGCCCCTCCGGCGCAGCCGAGGCACGAAGTCTGAAGAAGATGCAGGGCCAGGCCGCCAATCCTGATGGGCGCCCCACCACGACTGACCTGTGAAGGCGAGAGGACAGACACTGCGGCACCGCCGGGCTCAAGCTGGGCCAGAGGGGCAAGCACCGCTGCAAACCCCTCGAGCGCTATGCTGCCGGAAGCATCTGGCCCCGCAGCCAAAGCCTCGGTGAGCAGGCTTTCCGGAAGTTGCGACCTGCCGGCGGCGGCGATCCCAACGAGGTGAAGATTGTGGAGCATGACACCGGGCCGACCGGCGACCACAATGGCCGCCCCTGGCTCCAGCGAGGATATCGGGGTGACTCGGCAGGCGTGGCGCAGCGGCGAACCAGCCTGCTGCTGCCCGGGTCTGCAAGGCACATCCCAATCAATGAGCCACTGCGGCCATGCGCGATGCTTAACGCGGTCAACGGTCAGCGCGTTCGTCACGCTGTCGATCAGGGCCACAGAGTCCGAGCTGTGGCTGGAATGGCGAGAGAGGAACGCCACTGCTCCTCCAGCACCTGTGGAAAGCCCTGGGCACCCTGTGCTGCCACTACAAAGCACCATTGGAGTGCCACGGCCTGAGTGAGAAGACATCACAGTAATCGCGCCATCGCCTGCGGCTGCGTCGTCATTGCCGTCGCGTCCCGATTGAGCCTCGGGCACAGTGGTCCAGTCAATCCAACCACGGACATCTGCCGGCTGTCCAGAGACCACAGCGACTCTGGCCATTTCCAACAGGTGCGGAGCCCTGGCTGCAACGACGCGGATGCCTCGAATGTTCATGATAGAGTTCCTTTGGGCCACAGCATCCAAGAACTGGCGTAGCCGAGATGCCTCGCCCGGATCTGGCACCAGGCTGAGCCCTTGCATGCTTAGCGTGCCTGGCTCATGCTGGCCAATTGCAACGATCACGTCCTTGCACTCCGACATCCGGTCGAACCAGTCGCCTTCGTCATCGCCGTGCTCCACCCCAAAGATTGCTTGGGCATCCTCCTCTTGGTAGACTGCCCACGATTCCAGGCCCAAGGACAGCAGGCTGGCTGCCGAAGCCGTCATTGGAGCATGGAATGCGGGGCCCAAGGTTGTGCTCCTGGCTGCAAGCAGCGTCGCAGCGGTGGCCGGAAACTCCGCACTGGCCAGCTTTCCACACTCTGTGAGCGAGCTTACCGCCTCTTGGCCCACAGCAAGTCGCTGCGCCACGCACCGGGCGACGGACGATCGGAGACCAGATCCTGCCCATGCTTCCGGGTTGCTGACAGATGCGAGGTCGGCATGAGCCGCCTTGATATCGTGGAGGCTCCACGAGGCGTTGTGTCGTCCGGCTGCGCCAAATCCCAGCGACGGAGACGGCTCTGGGGCGCTCAGGAGCCACACGGTGCTCCCAGCTAGCAGTGCTCCCGCGGAGGCCGCACAGGTGGCAGAGTCCACAAACCCTGCCGAGCTGGACATGACCAGGGCCGAAACGACGTCCGGCTGGGCCGGCTTCCCATCGACTTCTGGGCTTGGAGTCCGATACAGGGGCTTGATGATGAATCCTGGATCCCTCCCCTTCTGCAGAGACACAGATGCCCAGGGCGGCCGGGGTGCTAGAAGGCCGAGCTTGTCCCATGCCGACGCAGGGGTTGCCGTCGAGATCACCGTCAAGTTCGCCGTCGAGGTCGCGTTGGCGGTCGCGTTGGCGGTCGCGTTGGCGGTCGCGCTGGCGGTCGCGCTGGCGGTCGCGCTGGCGGTCGCGCTGGCAGTTGGCGATACGCTCGTCATGGAGCCTGCAACAAAGTGTCCGATAGACCCAGGTGCCGTCCAATTATGCGGGAGAGCTGTGGGCAATTGGCGCTCGCACCCCACGAGCAGCGACCGCGAAACAGCGACTGATGCACAATCACGGGCGGCGAACACGAGCTCACGGGCGTGTGCCATCCCGATCTGCGACACAGCCGAGGCCACTGGGTCCCGAGGGCTTCCTGCGTCACAGATTTGAGGTGTTCTCGAGAGGCCCCCGCCACCCTGTCGCGCCGCCATCGCTTCCCAGCCCCACGACGAGCCGTGCGTGCGAGCAGTACCCCAGGTTGTCAATCTGAGCGAAGCAAGCGCTGCCTCTCCAGCAGGTGACCCTAGCAGCTTCGAAGTGATGGAATCTGGCAACGGCGTCATAGCTCTGGTCTGGCAGCGCACCGTGGCTCCCCCCGTGCAAGTGCCTGGATCAGCCGATCCGTGAGCGCTTCCACGCTCGGCAGCAGACGCGGTTCGCAGCGGCCACCATCGGTCTGCAGCAGTGTTGCTTGCCGACGCCGCCTGAGCAAGCGCCCAGGCCAGAGCACTCGATGCTGAGGCGCTCCCAAGGCTGGGGCTTCCTGTGTTGATGCCTGCAACAGCAACGAATGCGGCTGCAGGCAGCGACCAGGATCCTGACGGGGCCAAGGCCAAAGCCAGCCTGAGGTGCCACGCCTCTGAGCCTGCCTCGCTCAGCTCCGTCCCGGCCATTCGCAAGCTGATAGATGCGTATGAGGCAGCATGCGCCGGTGAAAGTGCCCCCCCACCGGATGTCGCAACGACGCACGGACCAGTTTTGCCGCTTGTGGGCGAAACTCTGCCGGCGGAGTGCGGGCTCCACGCAGCCAGCAGCAGCTGGGTTTCGGCCCGATCCTCGGACGCAAGCAGTGCTGCTACGCCGCCCGACCAGGAAGGCAGCCCCAAGAGAGATGCAGCACACTCGCTGATGATCCCGGCACCTGGGCGAAGAGCGACGACGGAGTGAACACGAAGCTCCACAGTGTTCCCACCAGTAGAAGCCTGGACCACCATGCTGCCTCTCCCGTTTGGCACCAAGTTCTGGCTCAGAGCAACCACTGCCGGTCTTGCAGCCAGATGGGCGGCAATCACTGCAGGCATCGCAAACGGGTCCAGCCCGGCGGCTTGGCCAACAAGCTCTGGGCCGACCAAGTCGTCCGCGCCGCCATCCGGCAGGCCAACGACAAGCCCATGTCTCAAGGTCTTTGCAGGGTTTGGGCAACGGTCCGGCGCGGTGACCTCTACCAACCATCGGGGGTGAGTGGAAGGCGCCTGGCTTCCCAGCAACTGCTGGGCCGAAGTTGCAGGGGTGCTGCCTGTGGTTGAGTTCGGGGACAGCACCAGACCTGCTCCGCCCGCCGGTGTAAGCCCGTGCAAGACGACCCTCGTTTTGGCAACCGTTGTATGCCCGCTGGGACTCGGCGACCTGCGCCGCCGGGAAACAATCGTCGCCCTGGAGTCCCAGCTGTCGGGTCGCTGAGGAGCCTCGGAAACAGGAGCAGACCCGACACGGCCATTGCTCCTTGAGGGCCACAACACGCCAGACAGCCCATCCTCTGCCGCGTCCGAAAATGCCCGCGGCTCATTCATGGGATCTGCGCTCTGAGACGGCCGTGCAGCCATGTTAAGTGTCTGATGGGTGCCAGAGAAGAGAGCTCCCTTCAGCGTTGCACACGAAGCCGGTTCCTCGATTCGGGTCACCTCCCCCTGGTGGCCAGCTGCGTGGAGTGGCGCTGATGCTGCAGGTGCCATGGCGTCCTCGCGGCTTCCTGCCGGAAGGCACCAGGCATCGTGTCCGCCTGGCAGACCGACGTGCCGGACAATGACGGGGGTAGGGGGAGGCCCGGTCGAGCCAAAGGTCCTCGCGGAGGCAAGCGATCCTGCGGCACCCATCGTCGCAACCAGCCCCATGATCTCGGTAGTAGCCTGAATTGCGCCGAGGCGCTCACGTCCAACCAGCACCAGTGCCTCAAGCAGCTCAAGATGCGGAGACATCGATGTATGGGCGTACGACACGGCTGGAGCAGTGGCAATGAGCCACTGGCTCGAAGTCGTAGAGGCGTCACCAACGTCAGCCGCCGCCTGCTGCAGCTGTGCCCTTGTTGACCCAGCTGGTGCACCGAGGGCAGCAGCAACTGAGGCAGCAATCAGACCGGGCAGCGGGAGCAAAAGCGGCCGCCAGGGTGTCGTCGGAGGGGAGCAGCCGCTCAGTTCCCTGGTCCAGCTTGAAGGTCGCCAGAATGCGGAGCCTCGCTCTGCTAGCAAGACCTCAACGCTATCAAGCACCTCACCGTCCGCCCCGACTCCGCCGTATACCATGACGGATTGCTGGCCTGATTCCGTCGTGATGCTTGCGGCAGCGTGGCGCATGCGCGGCGTCTCCATGCCCTCGGGAATGGCCTCGCCGGGCAGCGCAGACGCCATGACCTCGGCCTCGCACACGGCAACTGGCACGGCAACGCCTCCCCGAGCAGAGGCAAAGACTGCAGCAGGGAGCTGCAGCTCAGCTGCGAAGCCAGCGTTTTCCCAGAACGCCGTGGATCGTGGCGCGCCGCTTGGCTGTCGGCCTCTGGGAACGAGCGTCACCAAAATGGCCGCAGGTGGTGCATCTGCCACGACACCGAGATGCCCTGCGGTCCATGGTGAGCTCGGTCCAGCCCACGATGCGCCCGCTTGAATGGCCTCCGTGGTCGTGTTGCAATCGTCGCGCGAAACGCCTGGGTGGGGGGCGGGGGCACCCTGGGCCATGATGACGGTGGCGACGATGTCAATGGTTCGCCACTGTGGCATGCTTGCCGTTGTCCCTGACGTTAGAGTCTGCGATCGGAGTCGGACCCTGATCTTTGATGCCCACTCCGAAACGACGGACTCAGTGAGGTTCACTCCAAGGTTCCTCCTGTGGTCAGCCAAGTCAGCCGAAGGGTCAGAGCCAAGGTTTACGGCTGCTTGAGCCAGGGCAGCAGGCATCGGAAGCCACAGGCGTGCCCCGAGGAACAGACGCCTGCCTGGGCTGGGCTGGACGGCCAGCCCGACCATTGCGCTGGCTCCGTCGTCTACCAGCGATGCAGCGGCCCCCAGGTCCGGGCACACCGCGATCGTGCCGCCATGGGTCACCTTGGATGCTAGAGGGTGGGCCTCAGGGTCTGTTCGCGACAATTGCTGGGCAAAGAGTCCAGGCGTGACGGCCCCGTCCGACGCGGGAGACACGACCTGCGCGAGCCTCCCAGTCGGCACCCGAGCCGCCGGAGCTGGAGAGCGGCACAGGAGCGCAATGCCGCCGGATGGAAGGGTCGCCATTCCAACCGAAGATCTGCTGGACTCCCCTCCACCCAGATGTGCCACAGCCACCATGTGGCCGAGTCCACAACCGACGACACCGTCACCCACCGCGTGGATCGCATCCATGTGCGTCGCATCTCCCTGTGAGATGTGCTGTACCGCTGAGGAAGCATTTGCCGTCAGTATGGCTTTCCAAGATGACCGGTCGGCCGCCTGTGAGCCGCTCGCAGGGCTGCACGGCCACGCTGGAGCTTGAAAGGTATCAAAAGTGACGGCTGCTGCCACAGACCACTCTAGGGTCTGATCGAGGTGGATGCGCTGGCTCGCCGGCGGTGCAGTCGGCTCTGTGCCCAGGCCGGTGCCGCTTATGCTAGACGTGGGGTTGGTGAGCCATGCGGAGCCTGATCGGCCGGGAGACCTGAGGCCCCAGACAGATGCTGGCAAAACGTCGGTGGACGGAAGCGGTGCGTTGACAGGCGCGGCACATCCAAGCGGATGAAGTCTGCACCCGCCAGCTCCCCTGTCAACCAGAGCCCCCGGCGGCAGGCCCATCAAGGCCGCGCTCAGGAGAAGACCTGTGCCGGTAGCTTGGCAATCCTGTGCTGCGCACTGCGTTGACTGGCGCGCTCCTGGCCAACGGGAGGCGATACCAATCGCGGATGCCACCCTTGCCAAGGCAATGGCCGCAGCTACCGGCCATGAGGGGCCCGTGATTCCAAGCAGTGGTGACGAGGCTCTCCAGGATGCGATCGGAGCGGCCGTTGATCTCGTGCCTGCCGGGGATAATGAGCCTTCCGGCCCGCTGTTGAGGCTTGGTGGGCCACAGCCGCCACATCGAAGCCGCCAAACCAGCGGGCGCGATCGCACACGCGCCAGCAATGCCGCTTGAACCCTTGCGCTGTCCCCTGCTGCTGTTCGCCAGAGCCACCGTGCGACGGCAGCCGCATTGCCACCACTTCTTGAGGCTAAAGCACCTGCTGCGCAAGCCATGACGACCGAGCGCCCGTCACCGTGAGCCAGGCTTGCATCACTGGGCCTTGCGCCCCAAGAGCTTACTGGCAAGCGCCTCCAGCGAAACCTGCGAAGCCTTGCCTCCAAGCTCTCGACGTCTAGGCCCTGAAGTGACACTCGATCGATGTGCAGAGCTGCTTGCTCCGGCAAGACAAGCGACATTGTCCCGCCCGTTACAACCGACACTGCTGCCGCTGGGTCGACGGCCATGGCCTGGATCTTCCGCACTGCGCACACCGGGCTCGCCACCCGGACGTGGACCCACGAGGACAAGCTTTCTGATCCTGCGCTGAGGCACCGAAGCTGCCATGAGTCCGTCTTTGTTGCACTCCATGCTACGGCGGATTCAAGCGAGCAGAGGCGGCGCCAGCCTGGAGTTCTTCCATCCAGCACATCAACCGTCCTCCTGTCCGGGTGCTCTGGTGAGTCGCTCAGCCACACTGACGGAGTCACGCTGCTGCAGCTGGGATGCGCCACGGATTGGATAACCACTCTAGATACGAAGAATCGCATGCCAAGGGCAAGACTTAGGTGAAGAAAACCATCCGTAGATGCTGTCGCGTCTTCTGGAGGCTGGGCCGCCCCAGAAAGCCCGGCCGATGGTGTGGTGATCCCGGGGATGACCGCCGCAAGGTCTGTTTGCCCAGCCGAGGCAGCCATGCCGCTGAAGCCCCACAAAATGCATGGTTGGCCATCGGCAACGTCCACTAAGGCGTTGAGCTCATGAATCGAGGAAGCCGCCGGGGTCAGAAGCTGCCAGGCGTCTCGCGTGGGTACTAGCAGTCCGCGAGCAGCACCCTTCTCCGCTCTGCTGCTAGCTCCCCGACGGTGAAGCGTCCAAAGCGACCGGGCCGCTGGCCCGAGGTGCCCGCTACCGAAGCTGTGCCCGAGCCTTTCCGTGTGGAGCACTCTGCCGCCAAGAAGCAGAGCCGTCGAAGGACCTAGCGCCGCCAGTGATGCCTCGTCACGCGCCACGGGAGAGGCGTCGAGCAAAGGCCCAAAGGTCAGCTGCAAAAAGGCAGATGCATTAGCCGTCCTGTCGAAAGTAGACCGAGGCCGGCCGTTGGCGCTGGGTGCGGTCAGCTTCAAGGCCGCGATACCCGAGTCTGGTGTCACGAACGACCCTGAATCGTCCACATCGACTAAAGGACGAATTCGAATCGATGGGCCGGTCGGAGACCCCGACAGGCCAGAGGCTTGTTCAATCTCGACTCCTTCGACGCTGGAATGCAGACAGCCTGCGTCCGCCGCTCGGGCCCAGGTGCTGCTTGAGCCTGCTGCGCTCAGTGCTGCTAGGCGGATCCGCAACCGTTGCTGCTCCTGGGCGGCGCCTTCCATCGTCGGGGCTTGCACAGGGGCAGCGCGGCTCCTTGCGCCATTGAGCGGGGGTCCTGCGCATCCTTCCCCGCCAGGGGATGCGACAAGGACAAGAGCGCAGGGCCGAGTTGGTGGAGCCATGTCACCAGCGCCAGTTGTGCTTGAGGTGCAAGCTGCAAGGGCCACCGAGCGCGAAGCCAGGGACGCTCCATCCGGCACGCTGACTGCTCGGCCCTCGACGGCAACTCTCGTCGTGGCACCTTCCGTTGACAGCGAGAATGCTGACGCGATCGAAAGATTCCTAGCACGTCGGATCCATCCCCCGTCGACAAACAGGGTCTGCTCACCGACCCGCAGCTCAGCCGTCGCGATCGCCGTGTCCATCCTCCACCGAGCATGCCGAACACCCGGTGCCGGATCGCCTGCATCCAGCATGCTTCCGTCTGTGCTGCCCATGACATCTGGCTGGGCCAGGGGCAGCCTTCGTCCGCGGATTGGAACTGCCGACACGTTCTCGCCTGCCAGGCCGCTTGCAACGAGGAAGCCGGAATGGTTTGCGACGGTGGATAGCGAGATGCCCCAGTGCAGCCAGGAGTCGCGAGGCGCCCACCGCTGGAGGGCAGCAAAAGCGGGCCCAGTGCTGAGCGCAAGCCATGCTGCGTCCTCCGGCATCCCCTGGACCAGAGTCCCGAGGAGGATCAGCGACAGGCCCGTCACCGTTGTCCACATCAGCGCCGGAGCAGCGGAGGAGCGGCCTCTAAAGGCGAAAACGCGTGAGGCCCCACGGTTCTTGGGCGGAGCACGCTCAGATTCGCGCCCACGGCCAGCGCTAGGTCACCAAACTCGCGTTGCTGGGGAACTTGTTGGTGCGGGTTCAGAGTGGCTGCGCGGTGTTGCATGAACTTGTGCTCGCAAAGGGGTATGCCCTGTAATCGATCGACAATTGCCGGAGCTCGCGGTAGCTCGCACTCGTGCGCCGGAAGCAGCCCACCCCTACCGCCTCCTACGCCAGCAAATCCGAACAGTTCGACTCCCATGGCTTCGCGTGGCCGCAAAGGCCGGGACATTAGCTACTTGTTCGTGCGAGACAGCCTGGCCGTCATCGCCGTGGTTCTTGCCTGCGCTGCAGGGGAACCGGCGCCGCTCAGGTTGCTCGCAGCGTGCCCGCGAGGCTCATTCTGCGCTCCAGGAATGAATGCTTCATTCATTTCTCCCGGGCATGGCGGCACCACGGCGTCCGGGAAGTTTGCGCTGGAGGGGGAGGAAGCGGTGGGACAGGCCCTGTGTCCCACCGGCAGGTTCCAGGACGCCACGGCAGGCCGGGTTTGCCGCGAATGCGCGGCAGGACGATACGGCAACGCATCCGGAATGAACTCGTCGGCATGGTTAGGACCGCCGGCCTAATCGCCGCCCTTTTGCTGTTGGCCCTTCTGACGTTGCCGTCGGCCATCCTGCCTTGCTGAGCCCGACCATGAAGGCAGCCGTTCCCTACGTGATCCACGCAGTTCAGGACTGTGCTTGCCGGGGTTCAGGTGCCCCCCCGGCACCACGGCTGACTCGATGGAGCCTTGCGTGTCCACCAGTCAGGTCAAGTTTGAGGCATTGTTCTGCCCCAGGGGAACTGGACACTACGCCAAGACAGCGGGACTCGGTAACTTCACGCTGCATGTCCAGGGCAACGAGGCGCTCCGGACCGCGGAAACATGGTGCCCTCCGGGCTTCTCCTGCCTTGACGGTCGCCGCACCCCGTGCAACGTGGGCCGGTACTACGATGGCTCCAAAACCCTGACTCAGGGCCGCTTGACAAGCGCTGCAGTGCTTGAATGGTGAGAGGCCCGCACGCTGGCCTGACGGTCTGGAGCTGGCCAGTTGACCATTTGCCTGACGGCAGCTGGTCGACCCAGCAGGATTACTCTTTCGAGCGCACATCCCACGCCTGATCCTATCATTGTGCATTCACCCGCAGCCTGCCCTGTAGTGCCGGGGAGTACTGTCCTGAGGGCACCAAGGGCCGTGAAAACGTGCAGTGCGCGCCGCCAGGCGACCCCGATCCGGCAAAGTACTTCTGCCAATGCCAGTCGGCTGATGCTGCGCTGGTCGACATGTTAGGTACACTCGGCAGGTGTGAATTCACGAGCACGCGCAGGCTTGCTCCCCCGGGCAAGTTCACGGTGTCTGGCGCGCGATTTCGCTGGTCGGACAGTGCTGACTCGGTGACCCGCAGGTGGCAGAGCCTACCCTGCCCTGCTGGAGGATTCTGTCCGGGCGATGGTCTCGTACACCGTTGCCCAAACGGAAAGTATTCAGATGGAGGGGCGAGCAATTGCACCGACTGCGCAGCTGGGTCCTTTTGCAGCTGCGTGATGGTTCAACCCCAGTACGATGCGTGGGTGAGGACCCGCTCAGGTCACCCAGAAGAGCGGTGGAGCCATGAGCTCTGGGCTGAGAGTGAGGCTGCATCTGGCTGCAAGCACGACGGGACAGATACCAGGAGCTTCGTGCCGTTCGATGATGGACGTCCAGCGGGTCTGAACGTGCTGGGAGCACCGTGGTGCTGGTTTGTTCCTGCCGAGCCCTCCCTGGCTTTGCTTGTCAGACTCATTCTTGATCCTCGATGGCGCCAGCAACTTGTCTTTGACGAGCCAGCATTCTGGCCTCAGGTCACGCCCCTTGGGATCAATTATGACCGCGAGCCCTGGCCAGTCTCGTCGTTGTATCACGATTGCGTCAGCCGTCTGGCACATCTGGAACGTTCGGGATCCTTGCCCATGACCGTCCCGCAGCGATGTGGCGCAACACCGGCATCCTTTGTGCAAAAGGCTACATGGCAAGATTCCTTTCCAAGGGAGCTTGCACGCTTTGACGTTCTATGCCCATCCGGCGCTGCGACACCGGGGTTCGTCGACGCGGGTGGGCAGTACGCGGCGACAGCGTCAGGCGTGCCTGCACAAGCCACTGTAGCCTTGAACACGACCACGTCGACCGTCTTCCGGACGGATGCAGAGCCGCCGGTCAAGGCTGTGGTCTGTGAGCCGGGACACTTTTGTACTTTTGGCGCTCGAATCCCCTGCAGGCCTGGGACCTTTCAGCCGGAAGCAGGCGCAACAGACTGCGTGTCATCTCCGCCGGGATGGCTGGCCCCGTTCCACGGGCACACGCATCTGCCTGATCCTGCCTTGCAGGATGGTGGTGCTCCCTCGGCGGCGTTGGACCCGAAACCGTTGCTGTCCTGCGCCGCCAACCACACCGCCAAGCCTGAGTCGGTGTACTGTGAGGAGGGCTCGTCAGCTCCCAAGCACGTCCCGGCTGGCTTTTATTCGATGACGGGCAAACAGCTTCTTGAAAACCCGCTTCGCCGAGATAACGCGCTTCGGTGTCCAGGATGGGATGATCGCGACCGAGATGACCTGCGGTTCCACGACGGCATGCCACCCGGGCACTTGATCTGCCAAGACGGCGTCAGGCAGAGAGTGCAGCCGGGGACGTTCTCGGCGGACGGGATCGAGTCGCTACCATGCCCTGAAGGTTTCATGTGCGCCGGAGCCTCAGACCAGCCTTCCGTGCGGCGCTGCTCGGCCGGGGAGCGATGTCCGCCGCGCTCGGCGTCCGCTGTTCCTGCCGCAACTTCGGGCTGCAACCGCACAGCAGGCACCTTCTGTGACGGACGGGGCATAGTCAGAACTTCAAGACCAGGATTTCGTGCGATCACAGACCCCTCCAAACGGTTCAGTCATGTCGCCGAGATCCCTTGTGCCTGTCGCAATCCGTCTCTGTTACAGTTTGCTGCTGCGATCAATAGGTGGCAGGCGCAAATCCAGGACGGCGCGCCGGAGCTGTGGACGTTTCTGAGACCAGATATCTGCTCTGGAATCACGAACGCGGTCTACTTGTACTGCCCATCAGAGTGGCGTGAGCTATCGGCTCCACCGCCCCTTCAGGGCCTGCAGGTGCCCCAGGGGTTTGAGGCTGCACCTGCACCCTCAGCGCTGCCTCTTCTCGGCCAGTCAGCGAATGAGCGGCTCATCCTTGATACTGTGTCCCCGTGCGCGCTGCCGGATCGGTACTGCGACGGCCAAGGGCCAGCAAACACGACGGATGCTGGACACGCCGCCGTTCGGCTGCAGCACCCGCTGGCGGCACCGCCGCTCGGACTCAACCCCGCCTTCAGCACCGAAGCAGGTGACTGGAAGCGCCCCTTCGTCTCGCAAGAGCCCTGTGGCGCGCCGAAATTCTGGTGCTCCGGAGGCATCCGGGCGCTCTGCGCTCCCGGCTTCCACACGATGACGGCAGCCGGCGGCCGGCCAGACGGCGAGCGGTTCCGGGATACGACTGCGCGCTGTGAGCCCGGGAACTGGTGCCCGGGAGACGGCACCAACCGTCCTTGCCCTGCGGGCTACCACGGGGGCGGACGTTGGGGGCAGAGCAATCAGACCCTGGCATGCCTCGCCTGCCCTGCTGGGACTGAGCAGCCCCTCGAAGGCCAGGCCAGCTCTGCTTCATGCAGGGCGTGCGCGCTGAGCGCTGGCGAGGGATCGCTGCCCGCCAGCAGCATCTGCTGGCCAGGAATCCTGTCCGCAACGGCTGCGGACTCTCAGCGCGTGCCAGGGATCTCCGCCGGCGACACGCTGACGATTGTCTTCTCGAGACCCACGACCAGTCCACCGGCGGGGGCACAGGCTCTCGGCACCATCATCACGCTGTCGGCACCCATTGGTGTTGTAGCTGCATCGTGGAGGCAGAGCGGCCGAGCGCTGGTTCTGTCAGTGCTATCCACGTCCGGCCTGTCCGACGAAGATCGGCGCAGCGCCAAGATTGGGACACTAACCGTCCGGAACGCCGCAGGAAGTCCGCTGAGGGCGGCCGGCCCCCCCCAGTCTGGCATCACTCGGGACTTCAGGGATCTCGTTGTCAATGGAACTTGGCACGACTTTGCGACTCCCGTCATCGAGCGCGTAGTGGCTCTTGACGGCAAAGCCTACGACTCTGGCCCGGGCCCTGGAGATCAGCTCATCGTGCTGTTCGACCAGCTTGTCGCCTCCTCGTCGGGCAGTCTCTCTGCGGCACGTTCTAGTGACGAGGTTCGAAGGGTGCTGAGCTTCGAGCCAGGATGGGGGCCCGGCCGGAGCATGATTGGAAGCTGGTCCGTATCAGGGGGAAAGTCAGTCTTTACTGTGACCATCACCGCTGCGCACAATGACGTGGCTTCATCAAGCTCCGTCGGCATCGGCAAGCTCAGAGTAGGCTGCGCACAAGGGCCATCAGCAGCTGGCCTTCGCTCCGTGGACCTTTCAAGCAGCGCCTGCGACGCTGCCTTGATGGTGGTGTCCAGCGGGACTTGGGGGGACGCGCCCAGCGCCCTGTCGGTTGATGTGGTTTCTGCGTCCAGAGTGCGTGTCCGGGTCTTTCCGCCGAGTCCCCGTCCGTCCACTTATGACCCGCGCTTGTATCGCGTCGAGTTCAGCACGTCATCGGACTTTCTCGGCCCGTCCGCGCTCCAGCCTGTGGAGATTGGCGCCCCAGCGGGCAGTGCTGCCGCCTCAGCACCCACAGATGCAGTCTTTGTGAGCGTGCCCCGCGGGGAGCTCGTGTGCCTGCGGGTGAGGATGCTGAACCAGCCGAGTGGCGTCCAGAAGCAATGGTTCGGCGGCGCCGTGTCGCCGTTCCCGGCCTGCGTCCTGGTTGACATCCCGGAGGTTGACTCCGTCGTCGGTGGAGTCAAGGTTCCGACCGCAGGGGGACTTCCTGTGACCTTGATTGGGAGGCGGTTCGGGATCACGCTCTCTGACGGCGGCCTCGGAGCAGAAGTCTGGATGGTGGCAGACGCTGAGGCTGGGCAAAGCGGGGAGGCCGCCCTGGCTGAGCGCGTGCAAGCAGGGTCTGTAGACGACCCTGGCGGTTCAAGACCGAGCTTGCGGCGGAAATTCCGCCTGGAGGGCTGTCAGGTGATCCAGGCTCAGGCTGTTGTCCGCTGCATCGTCCCTGAGGGTGTCGGCGCTGATCTTCGCCTTGTTGTTGTGGTTGACGGCAGCGCCAGCCGGGTGTCACAGTCGAGCATCTCGTTCGCTCCGCCGAGCGTCGCTCAGTTTGTCGCGGTGGCACAAACCTCGCCAGCAGGCGGGTCCATTCGGGACTTCCACACCCAGGGAGGGGAGACGGTCCTGATTCGCGGGAGCAACTTCGGCCCTGCTCGGCTCTCCGCTATTTCGAGAGCCCAGTATGGTATTTGCGTGCCAGCACCTGCCTCGATGGGCACAGCAGCCGCCAGCATCCTGGCTGCTTCAGGCATCAGTGGTGTCAGCGACTGTGCAGAGAGTGAGGTTCTGGTGAGGTTTCAGGCGACAGGTTGCAGTGTGATTGTGAACCACAGTGCAATCAAGTGTACAACTGCCGAGGGCGCTGGATCTGCTTTGAAATGGGACATCGACATCGAGAGCCAAGAAAGTGAGCAGCCGACGATGGGCTACGCCGTTCCGATCGTCACCAGCGTGCGAGCTGCGGTGCCGCAGCTGTCCACGGCTGGCGGGGACTCTGTGACGATCGAAGGCGCCTTCTTCGGTAGTCCCGCATTGGCTGACGGCTTTGTATCGATCAAGTATGGGCCCACAGGCACCGAGCTTGAGGCCGTGAACTGCACCATGACTCAACCTCACACAATGTTCCAGTGCAGGGCGGCCCCAGGCGCAGGGCTGGACCATGCGTGGACTGTCACCGTGCTCGACCAGACATCCGCCCCCTCGTCGGCGAGGACCAGGTACGCCTCCCCGCGGCTCCTGTCACCCAGTAGCGAGTGCTTCGGGCCCACGGGCGGAGGGCACGTTTGCAAGATTACAGGCACGAACCTCGGGGACCATCGCGGAATCCTCGGCACTATGCTCAGGGTCACCTTCGACGGAGCTGAGCTGACCGATGCTCGAGTGTTTGACCACTCTTTGCTTCAGTTCCGCGTGCCGCCCGGCACGGGAACCGGAAAGACGGTGACGCTCACCAATGGAGGGGTGCCTTCAGACACATCCGTCACACTTTGGTACACGGAGCCTCTAGTCATTGGCTGTGATCTGGAGGAGCACGACGAGCTTGTGTCCCAAGGGCAGCTCTCGCTCGTTCTCACCGGCATCTCGCTAGGGCATCCGACGGCGACTCTTCGGTCTCCCAAAGTGACCGTGTTCGAGTCCCGCTGCCACTCGCCCCTACAGACCAACAGCTCCACCCTTGGAGACGAAAGTGATGTCCTCTGCCAGGATCCAGCGGCTGCGGTGGTCCCACAGGAGCTAGGGGAGTCGGTGCCTGACGTCGGAGTCCTAGAGCAGTCGTGTGCGTGCGAGGTCGACGCATGGGAGGACGACCGAATGATCCGCTGCAAAACCAGCTGCACATCCGGATTCTTGGTCGTCGAGGTCGATGGGCTGCTCAGCCGGCCGTTCTGGTTTCACAGGGAGCTGCTGGTTCGCGTCCCCGCGATCGAATCATGCGTGTCTGTGACCGAGCGTTTCCTTGCCGAAGCTCAGGCTCACCAGAATGCGCTCTTGGTGGCTAAAACACAACCGCTGGAGCCTGCTCCGACCCCTGATGCTTTGGGTAGCTCGCCCACCGCTGGGAATGGGCTGCTTTATGTGGCGGGCCAGAACTTCCGCAGCGTCGGTGCGGCCGTGAGACTCTTCGACCCGCTGACCCAGGGCCCAGCTCTGGGCCCCGGTGGCTTAAATCGATTAGAGGACGAGCAGAGGTGCAGGGTTATCTTTCAGACGCCTCAGGCGATTGTTTGTCGGACGCCTCCGGGACAAGGGTCCGGTCTGGCCATTCAAGTGCTAGCTGGGGGAATCTCGTCCAGCCCGTGGGTCGGCGTGAGCTATGACCCCCCTCGCGTCGATTTGGCAGCCCTGACGTCAGCGATTTTCCCCCGCTTCCAGACCGGTCGAGAGCCAGATCGCCAGGGCCTGCCTTCAAAGTGCAGGTTCGCCGCGGTGCTGAGCCAGACAGTTGCGCACATTGCAGCTGGCAAAGTTGCAGCGAGCTTTGGCCTTCGTGCCAACAGCTCGGAGCTTGAGCTTGGCGACACCGGCTCAGAACACGATGACGGGATCGTCGGTGGCTTTGGCACCGGCACTGCTCCGGGCATACAGACACCGTCGCTGTCCCCAGCGTTGAGTGGACTCTCAAGTGAGATGTTTGATGATACCGTGCTTCGTTGCAACGGCTCCGATGCCGTGTGGGCTCTGGCTCGCCTCATCGCGGCCGGCGCTTTGCCCGACAGCCGTGGAGCCCTAGATCTCCAGCCGAACAACTCTGCCGACAACATCGCCACCTCGCTGACTGGCGCTCTCTTGAGGGCAAGCGCCGCCGCCGAATCTCAGCAAAATCTGGCGTCGGCCGAAGCAGGATGGCTCCGGTGGGCCTCCG
>Ga0136560_1000368_pt1 | contig 22319 bp, 11 predicted proteins | sample AntRauMeHopE1497_FD_104925 | JGI IMG/M metagenome (GOLD analysis project Ga0136560, IMG submission 104925) | Saline lake microbial communities from Rauer Islands, Antarctica - Metagenome Hop E1 #497 | ecosystem: Environmental > Aquatic > Non-marine Saline and Alkaline > Saline | place... | reverse complement strand
GGACGTGAGCGCGGCGCCGGAGCCCCACCGGCCCCGCGGCTCCGACGGGTGCGGGGGCTTGCCGGCCGACAGGGCGGAGGCCGTGCGGGCCGCGTAGGGAAGGCCCTGCCTCGTCGCCGCGGCCGAGGCGGCCGCCGCGGCGTCCTCGGCGTCGTCGGCCGCGTGATGCGCCGGGCACAGAGGGGCCGCCCCGGCCCCTGTCCGCCACCAAGTCACGGCGTCCCTCGCGTCGCCCGTGCCCCGGACCCTCGGCGACGCCAGCACCCCCGACGCCGCGAGCATGCCGTCGCAGTCCCACGCGCCGCCGGCCCCCTCGGCCCCGGTCCGGCCCGCCGCCGGACGGAAGGAGTCCGCCGCACCTCCCGAGGGTCCGCCCCTCAACCCCTCCGCCGTAGCTGCCCTCCTCCACCCGGACTTGCCCGCCGGCCGCCCCGCCGCCTCGAGGGTGGAGGCCACCGCCTCGGCCAGCCGGGGCAGGTCGGCCGCGGACAGCGAGTTCGTGAAGGGCACGGCCGCCGACAGGGCCGCGGGCCGCGACGAGGGGCTGGGCTCGCCGGCTCCCTCCCCCGGCAGCAGGCCGAGGGAGGCGGCGGCCGCCGGGGAGAGGAGGACGGGCTGTCCCCTCGCCACTTCACGGAGCAGCCGCGCCCGCTCGGCGAGCACCCCGCCGGACAGGTCGTCCTCCTCGTCCTCCTCGCTGTCCCCGTCATCCTCCTCCCCGCTGCCGGCCTCGTCGCCGTCCTTCCGCGGCGTACCCCGCGCCCCCGGCCTGCGCCGCCCGGCCCCGCCGCCGCCGCCGCCGCCGCCGCCGCCGCCGCCCGCGGCCCTCACCCGCTCCTGCGCCACCTGCTCCACTGAACGCCTCAGCGCCGCGCGGAGGCTCCCCGCGGCCGGGCCCCTCGCCGCCCTCCGGCGGCCCTGCGTCCCGAAGCTCATGTCATCGCCGGCGAAGGACGGGGCGCCGTCGGCAAAGTACGCGGCGGGCAGCCGCGGCAGCGGGCACGGCGCGATGGCCTCCCGGGGGCCGAATCCATCCTCCGCGATGCGGTGCAGAGCCTCCGCCACCGCCTCGGGGGAGCGCGTGGCCCCCTTGGAGCCGCGCCAGGGCAGAGCGAAGAAAAGGTACTCCAGCCCGCCCCGGCGGGTCGCGGGGGCCGCCGTGGCCGTGGCCGGGGAGGACGCGGCGGCGTGCTTTGGGGACGGAGAGGCGCCGTGCCCCGCCCCCGCGGCGTCCTCCTCGGTCCCCGCCGCGCACGCCGCCGCCAGGCCCGGGTCTGCCGCCAGCACCGACGCCATGCGCCGGTCGAACTGGGATCGGAGGTGTCGGTTGTGGATCTTGGTCACGCCGCGCACGCGGACGCCCGACACCCCGAGCGACGCGAAGTCTCTCGAGTGGAACCGCGACAGGAGGAGCTCGGAGCAGGACCGGAACCAGGCGTGGCGCGGCGTGCCGTCCTCCAGCCGGATGTTGCCGCCGGTCGAGAGCTCGAGCACCAGGCGGCGGGTCCGGGCGGCCGCGATGCCGGTCAGCGTGTCGCGCAGCGCCGACAGGCGCCAGCGGAGGGAGCGCTCCGCCACCGCGCGCTCCGCCGCCGCCCACACCAGGCGCTGCTGCAGCCGCTCCAGGGCCCACGCCCGCGCGGCAAGGGGGTCGCCGTCGGCCGCCGGCCTGCCGCCGGAGGCCGCGGCCGCCCCCGCCCGCGCGCGGTCCTCCGCCGCGGCGGGGCCGAGCCTGCCCGGCCCCTTCCCGTCGGCGTCGTACCCGGCGAGGGCGGCCGCCTCGGCTCCGCCCTCCGCCGCCATCGCCGCGTACGCGCCCCGCAGCTCGCGCCTGACGTCCCTCACCCCGCGGTGGAGCATCCTCGCGCCGCTGCGCAGCGCCCTGGCTCTCGACCGGAGCGCCACCCCCGCCCTGCGCACCACGTTGTGCGTGTTCCGCTTCAGGGTCTTGATCCGCATGTTGTAGTACATTCGCTTCTTCATGAACGTGGCCTCCGCCGCCTGCTTGGCCGCGGCGTCCAGCCGCACCGTGTCGAGCACGTCCAGGCGCGGCAGCTGGCACAGGCTGAAGGTGGAGTAGTTGCAGAGCGCGCACACGGGGTTGGCGCCCCAGTGCGGGTCGCTCAGCGCGAGCTCCCGCAGCGCGGGGAGCCGCGCGACCTGGCGCAGCTCCCGGAAGTGGCCGATGGCGTTGTCGGCCAGGCACAGCGACTCGAGGCGCGTGAGGCCGTCGAGCCAGCGACCGACGTGCGACACCCGATTCCGGGCCAGGCTCAGCTCCTCAAGCCCGTGCAGCCCCGCGACGGAGTCGAGCGACGCGATCGCGTTGTCGTTCGCCCATAGCTTCCGCAGCCGCGGGTGCGAGCCGGACGAGAGCCCCTCCAGGGAGGTCAGGCGGTTCCCGTCCAGGACCACCTCCTCCAGCCCGTCGCACAGCCGCAGGCACACGACGGACACCAGGCCGCACTCGATAAGCGTCGCCTGGCGCAGCAGCGCGAGCGGTGCCCAGTCAAACGGCGCCGAGGCGATCCCCCTAGCCTGCACGAGCGTGAGGCGCTTGAGATTCCTGAACCGCTCTATGGACCCGCCTCGCACGGAAAGTGTTTGAAAGAGGTCGATGGCATCAACGGCATCGACTGCTGCCGGCTTGGCGGCGGCCGCGAGGCCAATCGCGGTGAACAGCTCCTTGTCCGAGGCCGCCAGCCCGTCGGCGCCGGCTGCCATGCTCCGACCGCTCCTGGACCGACTGGTGCGCCCGGCTCGGCTGGTCCGCCGAGGCCCGGGGTGTCTCCGGCGGGGGGGAACGGGCGCAGAGCCGTGCTCGCGCAGCAGCAACGACGGGCATCGGCCGACCGCGAACCGACGCACTGGCGCCCCGTCAGCATGAGCGCCGCGGAACCCAATGTTTTCGAGGAGCCGGCGGCCGGAGGAACCCCCGCGCCCGCCCCCGAGGCGGCGCCCAAGAGGCGGTGAGGCCTGTTCCCGCCGTCTGCCTCGGCTCCGCCACCCACGGGCGCGCGCTTCCCTGCGGCGTGCGGGGGGGGCAATGCCTGGCATGCGCGTATGCTGACGTTCTGGCGCGCCAGGCCCGGTACCGCGATCCTGGGAGCGCCACGGGCTCCCGCGTGTTCCGGCACGGTCTTGTTGAGCCTCTCCGGCCGGCCCACCCTCCTCGCGCTCGCACCTCCGCCCCTCCCCGCAGGTCGGTGTCCCAGTGGTCTGAGGGCTCGCTCCTGAGGTGCTTTCGCATGCTCAACATCTTGAACGGCCTGCTGCTCATCTTCGGCGCGATCATCGTCTTCATCGCCGCCATCGTGACCGTCTCGTTTGCCACCATTACCGTCGCGGCATACGAGTGGTGAGCACGCCGTCTGCCGCGGCGCTGCCCCGGCACGCGTGGGCATTGCGCGGCGCCATTGCGCTGCCCCGGCACGCTTCCACGCCTTGCCGCTCCCCGGCCCAACCTCCGCAGCGCGTTCGGGCTGATGATGACGTGCGTGGAGATGAACATCGCCAACATCCAGCCGCGCCTCCGCAAGAACTGCGGCTTCCTGTTCACGTTTATGGGCCGGGCGCTGTTCATCATCTTGTGAGCGCCGCGGCGCAGCGGCCCGGCGCCGCGACGCCCGCTGCTGCATGGCCCACCCTCGCCGTGCATCGCGCCTATCTGACCCTGCCCGCCTTGCGCGCCCTCCCTCCCCCCCTCAGCGCCGGGACCATGACCATCGCCATGGAATCGTGGATCTCCTGGATCGTCGGCGGCCTCACCATCGCCAACGGCCTCTTCAACGGCTACGCCATGTGCGTGCACCCCGCCTTCCGCAAGGGCGGCCGCCTCCACGCCCACGCTGACCCCTTCAAGGGCATGTCCACCGGCGAGCGGGAGGTCGCCGAGTACCTCAAGCGCAACCCCGACATGGCGGTCCGCGTCGGCGCCACGGCGGCAAACGTCGCGCGCAACAACCCCGAGCTGGCGCAGCAGGCCATGCGGGGCGCGGCGTCGTCCGCCGCCGCGCCCGCCCCCGCTCCGGCCGCCGCCGCACCCGCGCCCGCAGCATCGAGCTCGCCGTTCGGAGGCTCACCCACGGCCGGCGATGACGAGAACCCGTTCGCTTGAGACCCTCTGGGCAGGAGGGGTCCGGGACGCGGCGACTGCTTGACACAGCACCGCGCCCCGCCGAATCTTCCCACGGCGCACGCGTGTGATGCCGGGCCTACCAATACGTATGCCTGTTCGCTTCGGCGCCCCAAACTGCGCACAAACGGCGCCGATGCGCCGCTGGTGGTTGCCGCTGCGGGCTACTATTCGCCGCGCCTCTGCCTCGCTCCGCAGGCCGACCGTCCGGCCCACAGGGCCGCCCAGCGCGATTCGGAGGGCAGGCTAGGCAGAAATCCTGTGCGGCGCGAAGCGTGGACCACGATGCACTGGCTGGCCCGCCGGGCGCTGCGCACGCAGGCAGCGGTGCGTCGGCTGGTGGTCGAGGGCAAGGCGCTCGGGCCCTGGACCAAGACCCTCCGGGTCGTTTTCCTCGTGACCATCCTCTTCTCCGTCATTGCGACGTTCGTGGAGACCGTGGAGCCTTTCACGACGGGGCTAGCGGAGATCGAGGCGAGAGACCCCGCCGCCTTCGACTCCGTGAAGCCCAAGGAGTTCCCCGACCCGGGGAGCTGGGGCTGTGCCCGGAGCTTCGCAACGCTCGGGGATCTCTTCACGCGCTCGGGGCCGATCATGGTCTTCGTTGCGTTCTGTGAGCTGGCCTACCTGGCCGTTTTCGCGGCCGAGCTTGCGCTGACGCTCTGGGCTTCGAGGCTCGAGGTTCACGACACGCGGCATACCCCGCGGCTGAAGCGCGCACACATCCAGGCTGCTGCCATCCAGAGGGCGTGCGGCTGCGTCCAGGCCAGGTGGTGGTGCGCGTCGCTGGCGGTCCGCTTCTTTGGCTCTTGCGGCGCATGGATGGCGGAGCGGACGTGCCTCCCCTTTACCCTCGACAGCATCGCCGGGATGGCCTTGCAAGCGGCCGCATCGCGGCGGGCGGACGTCATCCTCAGGAAGGTGACACGCTCACGAAGCCGAGGCGGAGCGGCCGAGCCCGACCCGGTGACGCAGACGCCCCTTGCACCCGGATCACCGACCAAGCGGAGTGCCAGGGCCAAGTCCGTCATGCGCACCAGGACTGCGGCCCCCTCCAGTTTCATGGCGCCCGCGGGCGGGACCAGCGGCCCGTCGCCCCTGCCCAACCCGATGCTCGCGGCATCCAGCGCGGCGAACCCTCTCACGGCGCGCGCCGGCGAGGCCATGCTACCCGTCGATCCCGGCGGCACCCCGGCCGGCCGCGTCGTGAGGGCGCCGCTGGCTCCTAGCGTCACCAGCTCCCAGGCCCAGCTCATGCTGGCCGCCCACGCCGCTGCCAACGGCGGCGTCGTCCGCGCGTCCCCCGCTGACATGTCCGTCCGCCCGGCGAGCCTGCCGTCGTGGCCCCGCGTGCGCCCCGTCTGCTGCTGCCTCTGCGCCGACGTCCCCGTGCCCGACCCCGGCACCGCCTCCTGCTTCCTCGGCCAGCACGTCGTGCACGGCAGGGCGCACCTCTGGAAGCCGGGGAGCGACGTCCTCACGCTCACCGCCGCCCGCAAGCGCCGGGAGCGGGCCATCGCGGAGGGGCGGCTCGGCGAGGACGGGGGCCCGGCCGACGACGCCGCGCCTGCCTTCCTCGGCGGGGGACTCGACGGGGAGGATGGCCCGGGGACGCCGCGCTTCCGCCGGGAGTCGGGCCGGTCGCAGGGGCGGGCCGAGGCGGGGACGCCGCGCCTCAACGGCTCCCCAACCAACTGGAGCGACGGCGACGGGGCGCCGTCGCGTCGCTCCAGCGGGAGCACCACGGGCTTCGGCTCCATCCTGACGCAGCTCGCCGCGGCGGGCGGCTCTACCCGCCGCGTGGTGTCTGCGTCGGCTCTGAACCGATCGCGCATCTCCGAGGGGGTGCTCCGCTTCGGAGAGGTGTTTGGGGACGACGCGGTGGCGACGATGGCCTTCGCCGACGGAATCGTCAGCCCGCGCGCGCCGCAGGCTGCCGCCGCCGCCGTGCTGGCAGGCTTCGGTGGGGCGAGGCCGCAGGCGGACCTTCGGGCGACAGGCGTCGCCGGTGTCGGCGCCGTCCCCCGCCGGCGGACGCTCCCTCCGCGGCAGGGACGCGACTCGCAGCGAGACGACCTTCACTCCGACGCCGCGTCCCGCTCCCGCTCGCGCAGCGACGCCCCCGCCGTGTCGCCGGGGGGTGCCAACGCCGTCTCGTCCTCCTCCTCCTCCTCGCCTTCGGCCAAGGAGCAGGAGCTCGCCGCGTCGAGGGCCGCGCCCATGTCGCCCATCCCCGAGGGCAGCGTGGGCGGGGAGACGGAGGCGTCCTCCCACGCCGGGACGAGCAGGCGCAGCCTTAGGGCGCGGGGCTCCGACAGAGAGATGCACACAGAGGGATCCGACGGGAAGAGCGACGCCAAGGCGGTCGCCGGCCCGCGGCACGTGTCCCCGCTGGCCTCGCTCGGCGGGGCCGGGCAGGGCGACGGGCTCAGCGGCAGCGGCGGGGGCCGGCCGGCCGCGGTGGATGACGACCCCGCGATCCTCGCCCCCGTCGAGCAGGCGTGGTGCACGGCGTGCCTTCCCCGGTGGCTCTGCGCCCAGGCCTGCCGGGCGTTCGCCAGGCCCAGCCCGCAGTCGGCCGCGCGGGCGCCCTTCTCGCCCGTTGCCGACCTCATCGCGGCGGGCTCCGAGGCGGCGGTGAACTGGACGCTCTTCTCGGACCGCCCGAGCCTGCGAGTGGCCGTCCCCATCGTCGGCGGGGAGCTCGCCCCCTTGCCCATCCGCTCCGTGGTGGGGGCCGACGCCGCCGGACTGGAGCCGCTCTCCTCCTCCGGCTCCTTCGTCATGCGCGGCCTCAACCTGGCCGCCCCCGCCTCGGCCGCGGGCGCGGCGGTCGCTTACTCCTCCGCGTCGTCGGGCTCCTCCACCTCTGCCGCCGGCGCCGCGGGCGGGCAGCGCAAGTCCATCGGCGCCTCGGCCATGCTCGCGGTTTCGGCGGCGGAGATCGAGCTACCGCGCACCCGGGCCCGGTCAGGCTCGAGCCCCGTGACCATGGGCGCCGGGTGGAGGCGCCCCCTCCCGCAGGCCGCCCGCCCCGGCAGAGCCGGCCGGAGGCTGGACAGCCTCGCGATCGAGATCCGGAACCGGGCCCAGCAGGGTCGCCGGTCCAGGGTGGCGTCGGGCACGGACGGGTCCTTCGGCTCGGGGGAGGGCGGGGACGACGACGGCTCGGCAACGGGCACCGCGAACGAGACCGAGGCGGCGGCGTCCGCGAGCGCCTCGGCCCCCGGCCGCACCGTCATGGCCCTGGGCCGGAGCTTCACGCTCCACCCCTCGTCCGCGGGGGCCGAGGCCGCGGGGGCCTCGGTCCAGGGCGACCCTCCCTCCGCCAGCATGCACACCGTGGACATCGCTCCCGAATTCCTCGACGTCATCCCCGCGGACTGGCTCTGGTCCCGGGTCTGGGCATTCAGCCGCCTGGAGCGCCTCCTGGACGCCGTCTTCCTCGTTCCGGGCATCGTCTGGCTCGCCTCGGGCCTGGACCCTACCGTGGTGGGGCCCTGCGTCCTGGGCATGAACGCGTGGCGCGTGCTCCGGGCCACGCGCGTCGTCAAGGTGCTTCGCTACTTCGGTCGCTTCAGCCTGCTGACCGAGGCCTTCAGCCGCAAGATTGACGCCCTGGCCACGAGCTGGCTCCTCTGCGCCTGCGGCGCCGTCATCCTTGCCGGCCTCATCTTCGTCGCCGAGTTCGAGGCTTCTTCCGAGTTCAACGAGATGGGCAGCGCCTTCTGGTGGAGCATCATCACCCTCACCACCGTGAGCCGGCCCGACGTGCGCGCACGCATGCCCTGCAGGGGGGTGCACCCGGCATCCACAGAAAGCTTGCGGCGAGAGCGGCCCGCCGCATCGTACACCCTGATCGTGCCCGTCATGGTGCCGCGTGCAACCTCCAACTCCAACACCACCTTTCCCCCCTCTCCCCCTCCTCACCCCACCGCAGGTTGGGTACGGCGACAAGTTCCCGCAGCAGCCCGCCGGCAAGTTCATCGCCACCGTCGCCGCCCTCGCCGGCATCGCGCTCTTCACGCTGCCCTCCTCCGCCCTCGCGGCCGGCTTCAGCGAGTACCTGCAGGAGCGGGAGCAGGCCACCCGGACGGCGGTGTCCAAGCTGGAGGAGGTGGTGCGGCGCCGCAGGATGCGGCTGCCGTTCCGCCTGCTGCGGGCCAAGGCGGACCGCGTGCTCCGTGAGATGCTGCGGAGCCAGGACGGGCGGTACCTGCGGCGCATGCGGCGCAAGGCGGCGGTGCGCAAGCTCTTCACGCAGTGCGCGGGGGAGCAGGGGGAGGTCTTCCTCGCCCTCGCGGCGTCCAAGAAGATCGAGAAGCGGCTGCGGGTGCTGGCGCACGGGCGGCTGCGGCAGCTGCAGTCGGGGGGGCACACGGCGGAGCAGTGGGGCGCGGGGGGGGGCGGCCCGCCGGTGCAGCGCTCGGCCGCGGCGTCGATGAGGGACGACGAGGTGCTCGTCAACGTCGGCCGGTTCCTGTCCAACCCTGGGTCGCTGCTAGGCGGGGTGCCCGGCCTCTCGAGGGCGGACAGCGGGAGCAGCAACGAGGGCCGGGGATCGACGGCGTCGTGGGGCGTCACGTCGCCACCCTTCCACGGCACGGCGCGCCTCGCGATGATGTCGTCGCCGTCCATCGTCGGCGGGCCGGCGTCCGCGGCCTCTCCGAGCCCGCCGAGGCGGCCCCCGGCCCCGCCTTCCCGCCGCTCAGGCGGCCCGGGGTCCAGCCCGCTGATCCAGGAGCAGTCACCGGGGGCCGCCGTCACGCCGCGGGAGCTGGGGGCCAGCGCGTGGGAGGAGATCCCCATGGTGGAGGAGGGGAGCGCGGACAGCGGCTGGACGACGGACGAGGACATCGACGGGGGCGCCGACGACGATAGCCCTTCCGGCTCCCCCACGGACTGAACTGACAAGTGCTCGCGCTGCGAGCACTGAAAGCGTGCGAATGCCACGGCGGCGGCACGCAGCCCACCACCGAGTGACGGTGGAGCGGGGCGTCCTGCCGCGGTGGCCGCAGCAGCGAAACAGCGAGATCGCGGCCCGAGACAGACTGGCCGCCGGCTCGGTGCAGCGGCGAGCGTGACTGTGTGCGGCGATTCGTGCGGCATTGGCGACTGCAACCGCAACCCGTTCAGTAGATGCCCTGGTGCGCGTTCACCCAGCGCTCGGGGTCGCCCAGCAGCAGCAGCAGCAGCAGCAGGCCCGCGAGCATCACGAACGCGGCCGGCCCGGACACCTGCCTGACGCCGAGCAGCGCCGCGCCGCCGCCGCCCCCCGTGGCGGACAGGATCCACAGCGCCCTCGAGGCCTCCACGCGGTCCAGGGCGTCCCCCTCCTCGCCGGGGGCGGCGCCCACCGTCGCGCCGGCCGCGAGACCCTCGCCGGGGGACGCCCCGCCCGCCGCGGCCGCGCCGCCGCCGGCGTGGTCCGCCGCCTGGGCCGGGACGACGGACTCCAGGAAGGCCAGGAGACGCGCCTGGCGCTCGCCGATGCTTGTGCCCTCCATGCACGCCCGCCGCTCGGCCGGGCTGAGGTCCAGCAGGGCGGTCAGGTAGAAGCTGAGGGGGCCGGGCAGCAGCGGCGGCTGCCCGAACCGGCCGTTGATGGTCAGCGCCCGGCGGCCCGACCGAGCAACGAGGCCCGAGGCGCACCGGAGGAGGCGGCCGTGGAGGCCCGCCCCCGCGGAGGCGACCGTGTCGGCGTCCTCGTCCCGCAGCGGGCTGCAGTAGGCCACGCAGAGGCCGCTCATGCCGGCCACCTCGTCGATCGCAAGGGCCTCCGAGGCCGACGCCGGGGCGACGCCCAGGCCCTCGTCCCGCTCCCGCCGCGTCAGCACGCGGTAGCGCGCCTCCACCTCGGCCTTGACCAGCACCCGGCCGTCGGGCAGCCGCTGCACCCGCTCCGCGCGGAGCACCGACCCCATCGTGGCGGTCTCCGACGGCTGCACGCCGAATCGCCGCCCGGCCGACGCCATGACGCGGTCGATGAGGGCCAGATACCGCGGCTCGAACAGCTGCAGGTCCACGGGGATGCCGGGGGGGAACACCAGCTCGGCACCGGATGCCTCCGGCTCGGCCCGGCTCGTGCTGGGCGTCGTGCACGGGATGAACGCCACGGGCAGGTCCATCACGCCCGAGGCTGGCGCAGACTCGCCGTCCTCGTCCGCCTCAGCGCGGCGCTTCGCGTACGCGGCCGGGAACCGGGCCTCAATCATGGAGGCGAGCGCAAAGCTCCTTGCGAGCTGGCTCGCCGGGCTCAGGAACGGACTCCTGCATAACGGGCACTCTCGCCGCGCTCCAAGCGCCCTGTGGTGGTTCGGAACCGAGATCAGCTGACGTGGCGGGGACCGGGAGGCAGTGACGTACCGAACCCCACTGCGACCCGCGGCCTGGCGCCGATGCTGGCCGCTCCTTACATGACAAGTGCCGACCGCGAAAACGAGTGGCCGCAGGGCAGCGTCACGGGGTCCCAAAGCAGCCGCATGCTCAGCGGGCACATGAGCTCGTCGAACGGCTCCGCCTCGGCCGCCTCAGTCGAGGCCATGGCCGCCCCGGAGCGAGTGACTGGGCACCTCTGGCAAACCAGTTCCTTCTGGGTGGTTGTGGGGCGTCGTGGGGGTGGCGGCCGGAGTGGCGGGGGCAGGCTCGCAGCGCTGCCGGCTCGCCACGCTGGCGGGGGGTCACGCCCTGGACACAAGGGAGCAGAGTTCGATCGCAAGCTGCGCCCGTGTCCTTGCGAGGCTTCCGCTCGTGTCGATGATGACGTCGGCCCGCTTGAGAGCGGCCGAGACGCTCTGCTGGGCCGCGAGCCGCCGCGAGGCGTCCGCCTCGGGCAGCCCGTCCCTGTCCATGATGCGGCCGAGCGCGCGCTGCCTGTCGACGAAGGTGTACCACACGGCGTCCGCCATGGAGTCCCAGCCCGCGGCCACAAGCAGCGCCGCCTCCAGCGCCACCACGGGCCGCCCCTGCACCACGGGCACCAGACCCGCCGCCCCCAGGCACGGCCTCGCCGCCGCCGGGTCGTCCATCCCCACGCTGTCGCAGGCCCGCAGTGCGGCTGCGACATCGTCCAGCCCGGCGTCGTCGCCTGATGGCAGCAGAAGCTCGCAGCCGGCACCAAGCTCCTGTCCTAGCTGCTCGATTCGCGCGCTCAGCATGTCCGCGACGTGGGGCCAGACGATCGCCTCCAGGTCGGCCCGGGCGCCCGGGTCCGAGAACACAACCTTGCCCAGCGACGGCCGGTGGATCGTACCGTCGCGCGCCACCACAGAATCACCAAACCGGCGCACCACGTCGCGAAACGCCGGCATCCCGGGCTTGTAAACGTCGTGGGCGACGGTGTCAGCGTCGACCGCCCCACACCCGAGCGCAGCAAGAAACTTGCGGGCGTGGGACTTGCCGGATCCGATTCCTCCCGTGATACCGATGATCAGGGGGCGCGGCATCGCGCCGTCGGTGCGGGCACAGGCCGCAAGAGTGCGCCCTCGCGCCGATCTTTGGATGCCGAGCAAATACTCGGCGCTCGGCCATCGCATCCGAGCGTTCGACCACCAGCTGCTTTGCCAGGTCGGGGCACCGAAGCATTGACTGGGTGGTGTTGCTTCGGGCGCCTGAGCGAGCTGGCCGACCAGCCCCGGCTGATATGAGGCCGTCCGGCCGCAGAGGCGTTGCGGCCGGCAATCGTGGTGCCAAGGGACCCAGGCCGGCCGGGGGCGGCATCAAGGTGGCGCAGCGGGGTGGCATTCGCACCGCCGACGGAGAGCTTGACGTGCGCGCGCTGCTGATGGGACCTCCGCCGTCGTCGGAGCTCGACCATCCGTTCCGCCTGGAGCGGAAGGCCGACCTCGGATCTGCGTCTCCTGACGGCACCAAGCGGTGAGCTTGCGTGTGCAAGGTCGGCGCTCACGCGGGCACGGCGTCGCCCAGGGGAGCCCAGGGGTGGGGATTAGTTTGCCAGTGCATGCGCGCCCCGTCTCGCTAGTCCGTCGCCGTTCCGCCCCCGCCCGGCCTCAACCGTGCCGCAGTGCCCTGCCTTCGTTCGTGAAGCACTTTCTGCGCGAGGTCCCGGGGCACGGCGTGGCCCTGCCGGCGTCGGCTTCGGCCCCGGCGCTGCCCCCGCTGGAGCCCGGCCGCGTCAGGGGCTCCGACCGCCGCGCCCTGCCGGACACGCTCTCGTCTGCGGGCGCGTACGTCCCGCGTGCGGTCCTCGGCGCGGTGGACCACGGGACGGCGTCGGGGCCGCTCGGGCCGGGAGTGCTAGCCCGGGAGCTGGAGCGCCGCTCGCCCGGCCGGCCCCCGTCGCTCCCATCGCTCCGACGCCCAGGCGCCACCGACGACTCTGACGCCAAGGACGAGGAGGACAGCCCCCCCCGCGCCGGCGCGGCGTCTGTCGGCGCCGGTGGGCCGGGGCAGGAGGCCTCGCGCCTCGAGCTGACGGACGACGCCGACCTGGCGGCGCTGCGGCGGGAGGGGGCGCGGGTCACCAACGCCACGGTGCAGGAGGTCTGCTCCGCCATGCCCGCGCTCGCCGCGCTCAGCCTCGACGGCTGCGACGAGGTGAGCGACGCGGGGATGTGGGCGGTGGCGAGGGACGCTCCGCAGCTCCGGCGACTCGTCCTCGCCGGCCTCCCCCGCCTCACCCACGTGGGCCTACGCTCCGTCGCGCTCCGCTGCCGGCAGCTCGCGTGGCTCGACATCTCCCGCTGCCCCGCCGTCGACGATATGGGCCTCCGCGTCATCGCCTCGGGGCTGTGGGGACTACGCACACTGCACATGCGCGACTGTACCGGCGTGCACGACGGCGGCATGGTAGAGCTGGTCCGCTGCTGCCGCCGCCTGACCGACGTCGACGTCTCCCGCTGCCCCTTCCTCACCGACAAGGCCCTCCTCGCCCTCGCCGCCCACTGCGACGAGGACGGCGGCCTGCGGCGTTTCGCCTACACCGGCTCGCGCTTCTGCACCGACGAGGGCTTCGCCGCCCTGGCCGCGGCCTCCCCCCGCCTCACAGCGCTCAACCTCAGCCGCTGCGACAAGCTCACGGGCGCGGGCGCCCTGGCCGCCTTCGTGGCCCGCTGCCGGGGCCTTGAGACGCTGGCCCTCGACGGCTGCCGCGGCGTGGCCTCCCCCCACGTCGCCGCCGCGGTCCGCGGCCTTCCCCGCCTCAGCTCCCTCTTCGTCGCCGCCTGCCCGGGCATCAAGCTGCAGGGGTACGCCGCCATCGCGCGGCACGGCGTCGCGCTGGTCCGGCTCCGCGCGGGCGGCACGCCGGCCTGCGACGACGAGGCCGCTCGCGTCCTTGCCGACACGACCCCGCGCTCCGAGGGCGGCAACGGCTCCCGGCTCTTCGCGCTGCGTGACCTGGACCTGTCCGCGAGCCCAAGGCTGGGGCGGGCGGGCGTGGCGTCCGTCGTGCGCGGGTACACAACGCTGCTGACGCTGCGGCTGGACCGGTGCAAGCGGATCAAGCGGGCGTTCGTGCTCCGCCTGGCCGAGGAGCTGCCCCTGGTGCGACCGGGGGAGCGGTGGTTCGGGCTGGAGCCGGTGCCCGACGCGGAGGAGCGCGCCGCGGAGATCGAGCTGCGGCAGCGGCAGTGGCTGTCGTGCGGGGTGCTGCAGGCCTGGTGGAGGGGGACGTCGTGCCGGCTGGAGCTGGGAAGGCGGGAGGACCGGAGGCGGGGGGAGGCGGCGGTGGTCCGGCTACAGGCGCGGCTGCGGGGCCGGCTGGGGCGGGAGCGGGTCCGGCGGATGCGGCGCCGGACGAGGTGCGGGGCCGCGGCGTCGGCCATCCAGGCGGCGTGGAGGGAGAGCGCGGACAGGCGGGAGGCGGCGCGCATCGAGGAGCTGCGGGCGCGGGTGCGGCAGATGGGCGTGGCGGCGGGGGAGGTGCAGCGGGTGTGGCGGGGCCACGCGGGGAGGGCGGCGGCGGGGGTGGCGAGGGACGGCCGGGCGCTGGACGCGGCGAGGAGGGCGCGGGAGGGCGTGCTGCGGGAGGAGGCCGCGCTGGTGGTGCAGACGGGGTGGAGGGCCAGCTCTGCCAGGGGCGTCGCGGCGGAGCGGCGGGTCGACGCCCGGGCGCGGGCCGCGGAGGCGGCGAGGAGGGAGGGCGCGTCGCTGGTGCTGCAGCGCGGGGTGCGGTGCCACCTGGCTCGGCTGGAGCTGGGGCGGCGGCGGGAGGCGTGGCTGCTGCGGCTGCGGCGAGAGGCTGCGGCGCTGTCGATCCAGTGCGCGTGGCGGCAGGCGGTGGCGCGGGCGGAGCTGCGGCGGAGGCTGGAGCTGGCGGAACACGCGAGGCGGCACGCCGCGGCGGTCCGGATGCAGGCGGCGTGGCGGGGGACGGTGGCGCGGCACTTCTCGGCTGTCGTGCGGGCGTTCGCGCACCTGCGGGCGGCCGAGGCGGCGGCCGCGCTGCGGATCCAGACCCGGTGGCGGGTGCTGCGCGCTCGGCGCACGCTGGAGACGCTTCTCCGGGGCCGGGAGCGGGCGGCGGACCTCCGGGGGGCGGCGGTTCGCATCCAGTCGGCGTACCGGGGCCTCAAGGGCCGCCAGGCGGCGGACGTGGCGCGGGAGATCGAGCGGCGGGAGGCGGAGCGGAGCGACGCGGCGGGGGCCGCGGCGGCGCGGGCGGCTGCCGCCGGCGCCACGGTGAAGCACGAGGCCGTGACGGCGGGGGCGGTGGAGGCCCTGCGCGCCGAGGTAGCGGTGCTGGAGCGGCGCAAGGGGGAGACGGACGAGGAGATGGAGCGGGTGCGAGCGCAGATGCGATCCTGGGCCACGGAGGCGGAGGGACTGAGGCACCAGGGCGCCGCGGAGATCGACTCGAGCAAGCTGACCGGCACGGCGCAGCGGTACCGAGCGGACTGGCTTCGGACGCGGCTGGTAGAGGCGATGGACGGCATGCAGCGGGAGCTGCGGCGGCTGGAGGGGGACCAGGAGGCGCTGGGCTTCCGGCTCAACGACGCCAGGAGGAGGCTGCGCGCGGGAGAGCGCGTCGTGGGGCCGACGCAGGACCAGGCGGCGAGGGCGGTGCTGTCGCGCCGACGGGCGGCCTTTGAGGAGACGCGGGACCGGCGGCGCCTCGCGTCCGCGCGGATCCAGGCGCTGTGGCGGGGCCACGCCGCGCGGAGCGCGGTCCGGCGCGGGCAGAACCTCTGGGCCGCGGTGTGGGACGCGCGCCGGTCGTGCGTCGTGTACTTCAACGCGGTGACGCAGCGCTCCAGGCTCGAGCGGCCGATCGACTTTGCGGTGTGGGGCGGGTCGATGCCGCCCGAGGCCGCCGAGGCGGAGGCGGGGGCCGAGGCCGGGGCGTGGGGCGCGTCTGAGGGCGCGGGGGACGGGGCGCTGCACGGGATGGAGCGGGCGGGCGGCGGGTGGTTCCGGGGCTGGGACGAGGGAAGCGGAGCCTTCTACTGGTGGCACGAGGGGAGCGGAGAGTACCGGTGGGAGGCGCCGGAGGCCGGGGCGGCGGGGCGGGAGGCGGAGCTGGAGGAGGCGTTCGGGGAGGGGGAGGAGGGGGACGTTCCGGCGCGGTCGTCGGGTGGGCGGCGCATCGGGTCGAGCTGGTGGGTGGAGCTGTACGATCCGGTGACGAGGGCGGTCTACTACCACGACGAGCGGACGGGGGAGAGCGCGTGGTCGCTGCCGCCGAGCGCGGTGGCGGAGGCCGCGAGGGCGGAGGAGGCCGGCGCCGGGGACGACGGCGCGGCGGCCTGGGAGGCCGAGGCCGCGGAGGCGGCGAGGGCGGCCAAGGCCGAGGCGTGGCTCCGGGCGGACGACGGCGCCGGGGAGCCCGCGGGCGCCGGTCCGGAGGCCCCCGAGGGGCGCGTGGCGCTCTCGTGGGGCGCGGGCGGGTCTGTCCTGCCGGCAAACGCGCCGGGCTCGCCGATCCCGCCGCTCCTGGCCCGGCGGCTGCGGCAGGCAGACCGGGAGCGTTTCGACGCGACGCCAGACCGTGAGACGCTCGTGGCCTGGGTGCGGGAGCGCCTTTCCCTCGGCGAGTGGCTCGCCGCACGCGAGGCCGCGGACCAGCTGGTCAGCGCGCAGCGGGAGGCCATGGACGCCGCAAGGGCCGAAAGCGCGGCGGCCCGGCGGCTCGACGCCGACGAGGTCCTGCGCGCGGCGCGGGATGCCGAGGCGCTGCGATGCATCGAGATGCTGCGTGAGGACTTTGATGCCACCTGAGCGCCGCCAGCCCCGGCCGGAGCGAACCTGCGCCCGCGCCGCGCCGCCCGTGCCGCACCCTCGCCAAATGTCACCGTTCCTGCCGCGCGAGGTGCCCGGTGGCGATGGCGTGCGCCTGGGTGTAGAGCGCTGACGAGGCAGGCCGGGCTGACCCGTGCCATTCTCGCCGCGCGGCGCCGGCCAGCCAGCGGCACTCGACTCGGGGGCGGGCCGCAAGGCCTCGCTCGCTGGTGTCTGGCCGAACGGGCTCGGTTTTCCCGGCCGGCAGGCGCACCGCGCCGTCGTGCGCATCTGAGCCATGGCTTATCCCGACGCCAACCCGCTCCGCGACATCGTGATCCACGACGCCGCGATCGCCACGGACGAGACAGGGACGCACGCGGAGTACTGCGTGCAGGTTGCGCTCACCGGCCGCGAATGGGAGGTCCGGAGACGGTACCGACAGTTCTTGAACCTGGACGATGCGCTCCGCGCGAAGTACGGGGCCATCATGACGCGGATGCCGTTTCCCCCGAAGATGGTGTTCAGCGTTTCGCGCTCGGTCATGCGGGGCCGCTGCAGGGACCTTCAGAGGTACCTGCTTGGCGTCGCGTCGGTCAGCGTCCCCGTGCGGATCGGGAGCCGCACGGCCCTGGTGCGGATGCGCGAGTTCGACGACTTTCTCGAGGTGGCGCAGCACCTCCATGCGCCCGTGGACCGGTCCAACCCGCGGTTCTCGAGGCCCGCGGGCGGCCTCGGCTCGGCCGCCACGGAGTCGGGCGGCGCCGGCCCCGAGACCGCAGAGGGGATGTTCCACGACTCCCTGGAGGAGGTCCTGACCGCAGCCTCCGCCGCCCGCGGCGGGCGGCGCGTTTGGGTCCGCGAGAACGTGGCGGCGGCTGCGGACGGGAGCGTTTCGGGCCGAACGAGCAGCTCCGGCGCCGCCGGGCTGATGGACGCCATCGCGGCGGCGGCCGCGCGGCAGGCGGTGCGGCAGGGCCGGAGCGCGTTCGACGCGGCGGTCGAGGCCGTGGTCTGCCACGCCGTCGGGCGGGTGCTGGAGCCCGGGTGCGGCACGCGGGAGGCGCGGACTGTAGAACGGTTCCTGGAGCAGCACCGCAGCTCGCCGGACCAGGCCCCGGACGCCGCGCTGGTGGACGTGCGCGACACGATCGAGGACCTGGCGGCGTGGGTCGCGCACCACAGGGCGGAGGAGCTGGCCGTGGTGCTGCAGGACGCGAGGGCGGCGGCGCTGGCGGCGGCCAGGGCCGTTGGGGACCCGGCGGCCAGGGCCATGGTGGGGCCCGCGGCGCCGAGCGCCGCCGCGACGGGCGGGAGGGGTTGGACGAGGACGCCGGGGGAGGACGTCGACGGCGGAGCAAGGGCGGGGCCGGCGCCGACGGGCGGCGCGAGGGGCACTCCCCCCGGCCGCGAGCGTGCTGGCTCCGCCGCCCGCTCCGTGCTCCGGCTCGACTCGGCGGATACGGACGGGAGCTGGTCGGAGGGCGGGCTGGGCGGGCCGGCAAACGGGTCGCCGCCGCGCAAGCAGCGGCAGCAGCCACGTGGGTTCCGGTCGCTGGGCGGCGGGAGCGGCGCCACCGCGGCGGGGGCGGCATCGGGCCGGGGCGGCGGCACGGACGGCGGGGCTGCCGTCGCCGCCAACGGGCCGGGCCAGCTCGACCTGACGCGGGGCGCCCCCGCCCCCGCCACGCCGTCCCCGCCGGGGTCTGACATCCGCCGAATGCGCGCGACTCCGCTCCCGGGCGTTGAGGGGCCCGCGAGGGGCGCGTCAGAGGACGGCGACGGCTGGGACGGGGACGGGGGGACGCCCGAGGGCGCCGAGAGCGCCGAGGACGACTACGGGAGGGAGGCGGACGCGGATGACGACGCTGAACCGTGGCAGCTGGGGGAGGACGACGTGGACGACGACACGCGGCTGCTGCGGCGGGGCGCCCGCCTCGCGGTCGAGCGAGCCGTCATCCTGCCGCAGGCCGCGGACCTGCTCTACCGGGCGCAGCAGTGCGCGGGGGCGTCGGACGCCGTCTTCGCGGCGAGGCTGTCGGCGCTGCGCGGGGCCATGGGGGCGCTGCGGCCCGACCAGTTCGGCGTCGGCGACGACGTGGCCCGTGTCACGACCCACCCGGCGGTGACGGAGGCGCGGGCGCACCTGCAGTCGCTGGAGCAGATGCCCACGCCCACCCTCATGGCCGGGAGCCTCCTCCTCGCCGTGCGATGCGTCTACGCGGCCCTCGCGTCGCTCCAGGAGGGCGCGGGGGAGGGCGGGGGCGCCGCGGCAGGCGTCGCCGCCGCCGCCACCACCGCCTCGGCCGGCCCGCTCCCCAACCCGTCCGCCGCCGGCAGCGTCGGCGCCGACGACTTCCTCCCCATGTTCCTCTGGTGTGTGGCCACGTCCGGCCTCACGCGGCCCGCCACCTGCGAGGCGTTCATCCACGCCCTGACCCCCGCGGTCGACTTCCGGGGCGAGCTGGCATACTACTGCACGACTCTGGAGGGCGCAGTCTTCTACGTCTCACGCCTCGAGGTCAGGGAGCCCGAGGCGGCGGCCAGGAGGGAGCGGGAGGCCGCCTCCCCGCCCTCCGGCTGGGGCTGGTTCCGCGGCGCCCGCACGTCCGACGCCCCAGCGCGGGGCTCCGGCCCCGGCACCCCCCTGCACGCCTCGGCGGGCGGGGCCGGGTCCAGCCCCCTCCCCGCGTCGCTCACCTCGCCCCGCCCGTTCCGGACCGTGCACCTCGTCGACCCGGCCTTCGCCGGGGCGTCCGGCTCCCCGTCCCGCGACCGCCGCGTGTCCATGAACGCCGCTGCGTTCGCGGCCTCCACCGGCGGCCGGCCCCTCCTCGTGCCCGCGAGGGCCCTGCGGCACCCGGCGTTCCGGGCCGTCGACGCGCCCGCCGCCGCCTCCTTCCTCGCCGGCGCAGCCTTCGCCTCGGTCCAGGCGCGCCTCGGCCGCCCCGCGCCCGGCGCCGCGTCGTCACGCCGGGACATGGTCTCCGTCGGGCCGTCGGCCGGCTGGCTCTGGGTGCTGCACCCCGTCGCTCCCATGATCTCCGTAGGCGCGGCGAACGCCGCCGTGTCCTCCGTCCCGGGGGGCATGGACGCCCCCGCAGAGGCCCCTGCGGCGGGAATCCTGGGCCTATCCTTCCTCCCCCTGCCCCCCCGCGCCGTCGCGGGATGCTCCGCGTCGCTCAGGCCCGACGCCCCGGCGGGGCCGAGCGGTGCGGCGGCCACCCCCGCCCCTGCCCCGCACTCCCGGTCCACCTCGGCCTCCACGAGGCCGGAGGACGCCCCTGCCGCCGCTGCGGCGCTCACCGCGGCCGCTGGGGGGGCGTGGGCGAGCATGTTCGACGCGGGCGGCACTGTGGGGGGCGGCGGGGCAAGCGGGTCAGGGGCGGCGGCCAGGACGAGGTCGACCGACGGCGGGGACGGCGGGGCTGACAGCGCCGCCGCGACGGAGGCGTGGACACGGGCGGGGTCGGCGTCGAACGCCGCGTCACTGGAGCCGCTGGTGCGCCGGCTCTTCGTGGCCAGGCAGTCGGACGAGCGATGGTTCTTCCTGCCCCCGAGGGGCCGGAGCGCGCTCCCGGCCTCGGCGCCGGGTGCCGCGAGACCGGGCACGAGCGGGCCGTGGCCGCCGCTGAGCGAGGACCCCGCCGACTGGCGGTGGTCCGGCCCCTTCCCCTCCCTCCAGGCGTGCGTGGTGTGGTGCCAGACCACGTACGAGGGCGTGGGCAGCGCGGACCTGAAGCGGGTCCAGCCGGCCGACGGGGCGCGCCAGCCCACGGTCCGGGGCGTGTGACACCGGGCTCCGCCGCCCCTGCGCTCAAGCCCCGTACTTCGGGTGCGGGTATCACGCCGTGTCGTGTGTTCGAGCGACGGTCGCTGCGAGCGAGAATGCTCGTCCGTCCGCAGCCCAATTTTGCGGGCCCAAGGCACCAAGGCTGCCGCACTCACGCTGGCATGGCCCCTCAACAGTTCCGATCGCCCGCCCGCCCCGCTACCCGATGCCCTCGTGCGGCACGAACCCGGCATGGTTGCGCACCGTAGCGTCGGCCCCCTTGGACAGCAGGTACGTTCCGAGGCTGTCCCCGTACCCGTACGCGTAGCAGAAGTGCAGGGCCGTGTTGCCGCGGCTGTTGCGCGCGTCCATGTCGCACCCCCGCCTCAAGGCAAGCTTCGCCATGCGCTTGAGCCCGTTCTGGCACGCGATGATCAGGATCGTGTTGCCGTGCGCGTCGGCCACGTCCACGGGCATGCCGCGGTCAAGAAGCTCCCCGACGTCGTCGATGCGGTTGTGCCGTGCGAGGCTGAAAACATCACGGACGGCGTCCCCGCCGAGCTCGCCGCCCCGCGCCCCCTCGTCCCCCGGGGCGTCTGTGGCGCCCTCAAGCCCGGCGCTTGGGTCGACAACATACCCCTCTTCCGTGTAGCCGCCAAAGTGGGCCGCCTCGTCAGCCTCGGCGGCAGCTGGCTCAGCCGCCAGCGCGGCCGCGGGCAGAAGCCCAGCCTCCCCAACGTCCAGCCCGCCCAGCATAGACGCGATATCACCGGCGCCTGCGTCCACCTGGTAACCCTCCGCTGGGCTGGGAAGCCCGCGCGCAGTGTCGAACGCGCTGCGCGAGGTATCAAAGCCCGAGCGGGCGGTGTCGAACCGCGCGCTGGTCATCCCCGAGCGGCCCGTGTGGAAGCCATCATCCTCAAAACCAGACCTTGCCGTCCGGAACGTGTCAAGCGCGGACCGGGGAGTCTCCCCCGCCGAGCCTCGTGCCGAGCCCGGTGCCGGCGGCCCGCTCGCCTCGGCCATGGTCCCTCGGCCGCTGCCGCCCGGTCGATTCGTGGCCGAGCACCGTTCTTAGATGTGAGCTTCCTCGGGTAGTTTGCTGGCCTTACGAAGGAGTGCTCAGTTTGGCGGCATCGACGGCACTGCAAATCGCGTTGACTCTTACGCTCCGCGACATCCGATGCGCGCGTAAATATGACCAAATGTATGACAATGGGCTTGGACGATTCGGAGCCGTGTCTCGCTTCACGCAGTACGCCCGGCAGCTCCAGGCTGCTGCCTCATCGCCACCGCGACCTGTTTGACCACACTGTGTGAACCCGGAAAGCGGTCACTGCACGGGCCAGCACGATGCTCACATATTGGGCAACACTCGCCGCTGCGCTAGCAGGCTGCACAGCGTCCGCAGCGGCCGAGCGGACGGCGCTGCCCATCGTTCGGGGAATGAACATTCATTTCAGCGGGCCCGGCCTCGACAACGAGATTGACATGCTTTCTGTGAGACACTCGGGTGGAATCGTATGCCGTGATTAGCCCAGAAGGGTTAGCTGGTCCGAAATGGGCGAGACCCATCCCGCTGGTTGCACCTTCGCAGGAAGCCGCCTCCATCGTCCGCATGGACCTCAAGTGGGACGAGACGGAAACGGCCCGCGGCGCGTACAACTTTTCGTCGTACGACCAGCTGCAGGTGGCCATGGCCGCCAAGGGGGTCCGCCTCTGGCTCATCCTTGACTACAGCAACCCGATCTACTGCCCCAACGGCACCAGTCCCATCACCCCCGAGCAGCAGGCCGCGTTCGCGAAATGGAGCACGGCAGCGGCAGCCCACTACGCGGGACGCGACCTCCCTGCGCCCATCTACGAGATTTACAACGAGGCGAACATCGGGTTCTGGAGGCCGACCCCCAACGCCACGCAGTACGGGAGCCTCGCGGTCATGACGGCCAAGTCCATCAAAGTGAGTGCACGGCGCCGTACGTGCCCCAAAACCCGCCGGCGGGGCGGTCGCGATGCCCGAGCCCCAGTTGTTGTCGCTTCCACTGCCGCCTGACGCAGTCTGCCGTCCCTGCCGCCTGGGTGGTCGCGCCTTGCACCTCCGGCATCGACCTCCCTTTCATTCAGACTGCCTTCGAGATGGGGCTGCTGCCGCACATCGACGCCGTCGGAGTCCATCCGTACCGGAAGGGCGGGCCGGAGACGGTGGTCCCTGACTACGCCTCCCTGCGGTCGCTC
>Ga0136560_1000367_pt1 | contig 22322 bp, 19 predicted proteins | sample AntRauMeHopE1497_FD_104925 | JGI IMG/M metagenome (GOLD analysis project Ga0136560, IMG submission 104925) | Saline lake microbial communities from Rauer Islands, Antarctica - Metagenome Hop E1 #497 | ecosystem: Environmental > Aquatic > Non-marine Saline and Alkaline > Saline | place... | reverse complement strand
CAGTTCGGTAGCTCGCTGGGCTCATAACCCAGAGGTCGCAGGTTCAAATCCTGCCCCCGTAACTGATAAGCTTTACTTATCATGATTGCCCCCTTCGCCTAACGGCTGGGGGCAATTTTCTTTCAGCTAGGTGCTAGTCTGTTCGGTGGTAGCGTTCCTGAAACACGGTCTAAGCGCCAATTCCAAAACCCCCAGACTAATCCCCCTGGGGGTTTTGTGTTACCCTATAGCTACGACGCATTGGGACACTGGTTACGATGAGCCCAGTACGTTGTCCGCCGAAGCCCTCCGTAGAAATGCGGGGGGTTTTGTGCTTTCTGGACAATAACCTCCATTACACGCAAACTTGACAGCTGTAGCTACCATTCCGCACAGCTTTGACAGGCCTAGCTACCATCCAAATTTCCACTCTTAATATCTAAGTCAGATGTCAGTTATGAACCTGTTATCGGAGCGAGAGCGCGAAAAAACGGTTTTTGAACTTACGAGTACCGCTAAGATAGTTGATGTGGAGGCATGCACAACCACTGCGTAATTGGACGGTCGGTTGCGTTTCTTCTCTGCTAGGTAAACCGAAGACAACCGTGAGGAGGTCGGAAAACGTATCTAGGGGAGGTGCCAGGAAGCATGGATTGGGATTTCTCGATTGGTCTGGCACCTCCGCCTCCACACTCCCCCCACACCTAACCTCCCCTATTTCTCTGGAAGATTCCCTTTACGGAGTGAGAGCGCGAAAAAACGAGTTTTGTGGTGTAGTATCTATTATATGACAAACGACAATTATGAACCAAAGTTCGACATCGACTTCCAGCGAGGCATGGTGGGCGAAGACATCCACAAGGAATTCCTAGTAGGAAAGCACGAAGTCAAGACGGACTACCTAACTGCTAAGACTGGCAACTTCTACATAGAAACCAGACAATACAACCAGAACATGGAGTGCCTTTCGGGCATCAATGTCACTGAGTCTGACTTTTGGGTTCAGGCAAGCCCCAACGGGATTGGTGGCATCTACATAAAGACGGAAGCCCTGAAAGAGCTAATGACGGACATCAATCCCCGCGAAACCCGACAGCCAATCCACAACGAGGGCACCAACGCCTCAATTGGACGCCTTGTCCCTATGGCCGAAATACTTAGGGTCCTCGGATTCACTTCTTAACGGAGTGTGAGCGCGAAAAAACGGGTTTTGCACGAAGTTTTATAGAGGCATTTTCCTTGTATTTACTGGGCAAAGTGCCTAAATTGTACGAACTCCAAATGAACATTAGGTATAATACAAATAAGTAATACAGTTTTAGACATAACACTGTATGATATAGTCTAGTTAAACGACAGAAAGAAGGTAATTATGAATATAAATTGGACAGCTCCCTTCGAGCTTGCTTTTGAGTTAGGTATGTTCCTGCTCGGCTCCATTCTTGTTTTGGCTATTGCGATTGTGGCCATTGTTTTGGTCTACGGTTTGATAAAAAGCCTCTTCGTTACGCTGGCGCGTGCACGGAAGAAAAGCCAGGAAAAAGAAGAATTCTACAAACTTCACTCGGTAGATTAGGAACCCATGACAGTCTTTAATTCAGATATGACCGTAGAACTGGTCAAGCACAGTGCATCAGATGCCGATGTAATCTTTGCTGCCAAGGTTTCAACCCAAGGCGAGCGCTCATTTCACGGTAACGAGGGATTCACCGAGGACGCATCGGACAGGCAAGCTGGTCTAATCAACTGGCTGATTCGCGACCGTCACGGTTCTCCTTTCGAGCACTCCGTCTTCACTTTCTACGTAAAGGCCCCTATCTTTGTTTGGAGAGAGCACATGCGTCACCGCATGGCTAGCTACAACGAAGAGTCGGGACGATACAAGAAGCTAGACGCAGAGTTCTACGTTCCAGATGTATCTCGCAACCTCATCCAAACTGGAAAGCCAGGAGCTTACGTATTCAGTGAAGGCACCCCCGAGCAGTACGACCTTGTGTCTAACAGCTTTATTACTTCTTGCGAAAGTGCTTACGCACAATACACAGGGATGCTAGATGCGGGAGTTGCCCGAGAGGTTGCCAGAGCAGTTCTGCCCACAACCATCTACTCATCTGCGTACGTCACCATGAATGCTCGCGCTCTTATGAACTTCTTGTCACTGCGTCGCAACGTAGAAGGCCAAAGGTTTCCGTCATACCCACAGCGCGAGATTGAGATAGTCGCAGAGAAATACGAAGCCATCTTCGAGGAGCTCATGCCATTGACCCACAAGTCTTTCGTTGCGAATGGAAGAGTCGCTCCGTAATGACTGAAGGCATTGCTTATTGCTATGCACGAGTGTCAACCCAAATGCAAGCCTCAGACGGTATGAGCCTTGGTGCTCAGGAGAAGCAGCTAATCGCTGCTGCCGAGTTGGCTGGCTATACACCTGTAATTCTTAGAGAAGAGGGACGCTCAGGGAAGAGTATTCAGGGTAGGCCAGTGTTGAAGAAGGCACTGGAGGAACTTGACTCTGGGCTTGCTCAGGCTATGTACGTCACACGGTTGGACCGATTAGCCCGCTCTACTCGCGACTTCCTGAGTATTGTCGACCGTTCACATAAATACGAATGGCGCTTGGCCCTTTTGGACCTGGGACTAGATACTGCAACTTACCAAGGACGCTTTGTTGTAACAATAATGTCAGCCATGGCCGAGATGGAAAGAGGAATGATTTCTCTACGTCAGAAGGATGTCCATCAAGACCGACGTGACAACGGCAAAGTCTGGGGAGTTGACATTGGCCCTAAGTCAGTACTGGACACAGACCTAAAGCAAAGAATTTGGAATGAAAGAAACGCTGGTCTCTCTTTTAACGTTATAGCTCAGAAGCTTAACAAAGAGGGCGTGCCCACCACAAACAAGGGCAAAGAGTGGTACGCAAGCACTGTTCGACATGTTTTTGTAGCATTTTCTAAAGACATTTCCGAAGTCAGCCTCCCAGAAATTTCTTAAACATTGTAGGGAGCGGATTGGTTACCAGCCCGCAAACCCTTTAAATACAAGGGCCATAGCTGCTTTCTCTGGGGAGGCCTTTTTTGGGGATTTGTTTTAGCTCTGAGATTTGCTTTATAGGCAATCTGTTGGCTGTGTCACTTGGGCCAGCTCCATTTATACTTTTCTCATAAGGGATTTACTCCCCGAAAACTGCACATGCTTCCAACGAATCAGTACAGGAGGACTTGACTAAAACAGAATCTGTTAGCGGAGAATCAAGTAGTTCAAGTGCGTCGTTGGAGGTGGTCCAAAAGGAGTCAACAGTAGATGATACGCAATCATCTGAGGCTGAAGACCCACCCGCTGAAGCAACAGCGGAAAAATTTTTAGAAGTAAAAATGACGAAGCGACAGAGCCCCTTCCCCATTGCTTACTTTGAAGTCTTTCCTTCTTCCTCAAGCTCCTCTAGAGGCACCATCCAGTCCTCCCCCGCCCGAGCCATTGCCCACAGCAACACAAGGCCCGAGACCAGAGCCCCTAAAGCCCACACAAAGGCCAAAGCCAGGAGTAGGGCTCCAAGAGAAATTAAAAAATCCATAAGAAAAGACTACACCCACTGTTGAACAGTTATTAGGGGGTCTTTCATAAAACGGAAGCATGTGTTTCGCTGGTCGAAAGCGTTTCGTGGGGTTACAAAAAAAAATAAAATTACAGTTAACAGTCGCTTAGATATGAACACTGCGAAACCCTAAGGTTAGACATTGACTTTAGGGTTTTCAGTATGATAGTCTCTTAACTGGACAACTGGGATACAAAGACATAGATGGAGAATGACATGAGCTATGAGCTCGTAGAAGAATATGCAACAATAATTATCCCGATTCTTCCCCAAGCAAAGCAGGCATACGGTGCTCGCAATCAGTCCTCGCCAGCTCATGAAGCAAGCAGAGAGTACACCCGTTTGCTTACCGAATTTTATAACAAGGGTGGGAGCTTGCCCCTACTTGCAAAGAAACTAGAAGTGGCTTACGCGGGAGTTCGCCGCCGCGTGGTGATGAATGACATTGTTGTTTCCTCTTTTAAGCCAAAGGTTCGTGTTAAAAATCAAGACATAAAGTCGTCAGCCTTGCGAGTCACGGCTGCGCGGCAACGAGATGGCGATTTGTATCACGACCAGTTGGCCGAGGAATACCAAAACGGTATCTCTCTTTCTAACTTGGCTAAAGAACTCGGATTGAGTTCTGCTGCACCCCTGTACTATGGAGTTCAGAGAAGTTTGCAACGTAACTCAAAGAAGTAGGTGACCTATGGGCAAAAGTTTAATGGAGCTTATTGCGCTTTTGCCCATAGAGGAACAACAGGCTGTCCTTGCAGATATGGACATGGAAAATCTTATGTGGGACTGGGAGTCCTGGGCCAGACCCGAGCAAATAGCTCCTGCGGGTGATGACTGGAACATATGGCTAGTCATGGCTGGAAGAGGCTGGGGTAAGACCAGGGTCGGTGCCGAATGGGTCCGCGAACAGGCAAAATACACAACCACAGGGCAAAGAAGATTTGGGCTAGTAGCTCGTACCGCGGCTGACGTTCGAGACGTCATCGTCGAGGGGGAAGCCTTAGCGCTAAACACTAAGATAGCTACGCCTACTGGCTTTGTATCTATGGCAGACATTAAAGTGGGCGACACCGTCATAGGCGGGGACGGCAATCCATGTAAAGTAACTCACGTTTTTCCAGTACTAAATAATCGACCCTGCTACAAGTTAGACATATCAGGTACTGAAGTAATTGCAGATGCCAACCACAAATGGTTGACGTCTACTCATACAGAGCGTAGTTACGAGCAGAGAATGCCAAACACGTACCAAGGCGTCAGGACCACCGAAGAGCTTCACAACACTCAAAAAACTTTAAATGGGTATCCAGTATCTAATCACGGAGTCCGAATAGCTGCTGTCGTAGGGAAAGACGCTTCTCTGCCAATCGGTCCATACACCCTCGGCTTATGGCTCGGGGATGGCACGGCAAAGTCTGCCACCATCACTAGTCATACTGACGACCAGCCAGAAGTGCGTTCTCGGATTGAGTCCGAAGGCTGGACTACTACTGATAACAAGACTATTTACACTTTCGGGGTCACGAATGGACTGAATCGGGCTCTTAAGCTAAACAACCTTATAAAAAATAAACACATACCAGAGCCATACTTTAACTCAAGCATTACGCAAAGAATGTCTCTCCTCCAAGGCCTCATAGATTCAGATGGCACTATATCCAAGGGGGGTCAGATAGAGTTTGACAATACGAACAAAACTCTCATTAACGATGTCGCTAGGTTAGTTTCTACACTCGGGATAAAACACGGGGGTGTGAAAACTCGTCTCGGTGGTAGGCAGTTTACTGCATCAAATGGTAAAACCCACACTGCGTCCAAGGCATACCGTATAACTTTCACAACGTCGCTTCCTGTAGCCTCCCTAGCTAGAAAAGTGGACAATCTAAAAAAATACAGGTCAGAAGAAAAGTGGAGATACGTAAAATCTATTATCCCTGCAGAAAGCGTGCCTGTTAGATGTATAGCCGTAGACTCCTCTGACCACACCTTCCTAATTACTGAGAGCTACATAAAAACCCACAACTCAGGCATAATAAACATTTCCCCTCCTTCAGAAAAACCTCACTACGAACCGTCCAAGCGAAGGTTGACTTGGCCAAACGGCAACACTGCGAGTCTCTTCACTGCAGATGAACCTGATGGTTTGCGTGGGCCACAATTCACACACGCTTGGGGCGACGAAATCGCGGCCTGGAGACAGACCCCAGACGCTGCTGGCATGACTGCTTTTGACAACTTGCGAGTCGGCACTCGTCTCGGAAAAAATCCGCAAATGATTGTCACTACTACTCCTAAAAGAGTCCCGCTTCTCTATAAGTTAATTGAAGAATCTAAACTTTCTAAATCATCAGGTTCAAAAGTTATTATCACCAAGGGCTCGACTTTGGATAACGCAGGTAATCTATCAGCTGCGTACTTGGACACAATAACTGGAGTTTATCAAGGAACATCTCTTGCACAGCAGGAGCTCTACGGCGAGATGCTTGATGATGTAGACGGCGCTCTCTGGACAATCGAAATGATTGATAAGGCAAGAGAACTTTTATACCCACCTAGCACTCCACTAAGAGTTATAGGTGTTGACCCGTCAGTAGCAGAAAACCCAAGGGATGCCTGCGGTATTGTCGTCTGTGCATCTACTGCAGACAGAGACCTATATAAGCGCCACGCTTGGGTCCTCGAAGATGCCACTATCCACGGCTCCCCAGAAGTTTGGGCAAGTAAGGTCGTTGAGATGGCTCGCCGCTGGGGTGCACCAGTTGTTGCAGAAGTGAACCAAGGTGGTGCTTTGGTTCGTAACGCAATCAACGCTATTGACCCTAGCGTAAAGGTTTTAGAAGTCCACTCAAAATATGGCAAAGCTTTGAGAGCCGAGCCAATTGTTTTAGCCTACGAGCAGGCAAGAATTCACCACGTAAACTACTTGCCAGACCTTGAATCACAAATGACTTCTTGGATTCCAGAGCAGACTCGAAGCTCTCCAGACCGAGTAGACGCTCTAGTCCACGCTATGACCGCTTTGTTAATTAAGCCACCCCCAGGATTCCATGGAGGAAAACTAACTGCTAAGTCTCCTGCTTCAAGAAAGCTTCCGCCGTTCCGTTCTGGCGGAGGTAAAGTGTTTACCCCTAAGCGCTAGAACCTAGCCATTGATGTCATTGTTTGCCAGTTAGTGTCAGTAGGAGTCATCCTAGAGACAGTCTTAAAGTTTCTAATAATCGCACGAGAGCCAGTGCCTTCAATTTTCATACCACGCTCGTGCAGCTTTCGAGTAAAGGCAATTTGAGTCATAGCACGCTCGCCTCGGTCCTCCGACCAGACACGATAGACGCTGAATACGGTTTTCACTGTCGTCTCAGAGCCGCTAACCTCTTCTGTCTCTTCGGATAGGAAGATGCCAATGCGGTCCTCATTTTTACGATACATCTCAGCTGCCTCACGGACTCTAACGCACCAGCCCAAAGCATCTGGGTCGCGTGAGGTAAGAATCTGCATTGCCCCCTCAACCGCCCAAGCGAGAACTGCTGGAAGGCCACCTTCTGGGTCAAAGATGTAGTCCTTAAGGTTTGGGTCTGGGACTGTGGGGACGTTGTCAAACGGGATAGGTCTGATACGACGCCACATGGCATCATCCGTGATGATAGGACGGTGGTTCGTAGAAATCCACAGCTTTGCCTGAGACTGAAAAGTAAAAGGCTGCTCTCCAGGAGAACGCGCTGAGATTTCAGAAGAACCCGTCAACTTCTTTACAGAGTTCTCTTTAATTCGCTCGGAGTCGGGAAGCTCGTCTACCCAGACCATTCGGCGTCCACGCAACTGAGCCCAGTGGTAGAGGTCAGTGCTGTTAGAGTTTCCGTCCCCCTGAGCCAAGATTGTAGAATCTAGTGGCCATGCATACTGCTGAGTTCCAAGGCATTTTACTATGGCCTCGACAAAAGTGTTTTTACCAGACCCACCAGGGCCATAAACTAGGAAAAGAATGTCATATTTACTGGAGCCAGTGAGTGTGTATCCAGCAGCCTTTTGCAGCCAGTCTTGATACTCTTTGTCTCCACCAGTTGCATCGTCTAGGAATTTTTCCCAGCGAGCGTTTCGGTGGCCACGAGTATAAGTAACTGGAGCACGGCGAGTGATGTGTAGGTCTGGACGACCCTTCAAAAGCTCGCCTGTCTTCAAATCAATTACCCCGTTTAGAACCCCAAGAAGATTTGCATCCTGGTCCCATGTATCTACTGGGACCGCAACTCTTGGGTCAGACTTAGCACTGTCCACTGCTCCGCGCAACCGAGAGTTGCTACGAGATTGATGAGCCCACTTGATTACTTCATTTTGTTTGTCTAGTTCGTGGTTGGCGGACTCAGACCCAATAAATGCTCCAAGACGTTTTGCAAGTTCTTGGACTTCGAGGTCTTCGTTATCGGGCTTCCAGTAGCCCTCTTTCCAGACAAACCAGCCTAGGCCAGTGCTGTATCGAACTCCTTTGCCAAAGATATCCACTAGACGACGTCCGTTGCCCGTGTCTGACAGAGAACGTTTTCCTGGTGTACCTCCGTCTTGAGCGTCAATAGCGTCGGGGTCTTTGGGGACATCCATGTTTGAGATACTGGTAGCTTCGTTGATAGATGCTCCCTGCTCAATCAGGGCAGCCACTCCATGTTCGTATGGCCGATAGATATCCATCTCTTCCCCATACACCGCTGGGGCTACAACCCCAAGGAGAGGTTCGACCCTTGTTGGAGATTTTGGAGTCACACCATTTGCACTAATTTTCATGGCTCGGTCTTTATGCCAGTTAGCTACGTTGGGGTCAATCCTTTGTTCTTTAGGATTATCCGCAACAAATTGTATGCCACGACGAACGTGCATAATTAAAGAGTTTGTGCCCTCTAGTTCCATAGGAGGTCGGACATTATCGTGATTAAACCTAATCATAAACGTCTCAATGAAGTTTGCGGTTATAGGCTCTGTCCCATACTTATTAGCTAAGTGGCAGGAAAGCTTATAAATCTGTACAGCTCGCTCTCCTTCGTCAATGCCATCTTTGATGAGCTTGTCGTAGTCAAAATCTTCTACGTCATTTACCCAATCCCAATCGCCTCCACCAGCAAAATTATATGAAGTGCGACGACGCTGTTTACGGAGAATACTTAGAAGCTCCTCAGGAGCCTCTGCCATATCAATTTCCCAAGGCGCACAGCCCTCGGCCCACTCATAAGTGACACCAGAGTGGTGCCTCGAAGGAGAAATAAGGACATAACCATTGTGCTTAATGTCGACACCTTTTAGCTCAAGAGAGTTGAGGTTTCCTACCAAGTCTTCTTCTGGGTCACACTTGTAATAGATGTGGCGTCCACGGCCACTAGTTCTGTCGTCGCCGTTGTAGATACCAGTGATGGCCTCAACGGTTGGGGGTAGCTCGCCTTCAAGCTTTTCTAAAAATTTTACATAGGATTCTGGACCGCCAGAGCGTGGGTCAATGTCAATGACCAGAAAGCCAGACTTAGAACAATGTACGCCGATGTTGTACTCGGGGTTAGTGGTCCACCACTTATTAATCTTGTCAATGTCGGAAGTAGACTCAACGTTCCACTGCCCTATTACAGGATGCTTTCCAACTTCTTTGGGCTCCCCGTGGGTTTTTCCACAGGTGCAACGTCCTTTGTCTATTCCATGGCATGGAAGAATTTTCCAACCTAAATTTGGATAATACGACGACGCTTTTACAAGACGTCTTTCGCTTTCGCTATCCACCGCAACCTCCTAAAATCGCTGGCGAAAGCTACTTAACGTTCACAAGAGATAGTCAAGTACCTTTATATATTTAACCTTAGTAGAAAGACTATACACCCGAGAAGGGCGACTGTCTACTAATCGTCTGATGAGTTTCAATATAGACTAATAAATAACATAAATCTACTTGGACAGGCTATTCTCTTGGAATTAGATTCATTCGCATTGGCAACTGTCTTCGTTGCCGCCAACAATTGGTGGGAACCAGGCACGCCTGACGTTTTAGACATTGGCGACATCTCTATCTACTTCGCAGCTCTTTTGGCTTTTTCGGCTATTGCTGCTGGCTTCTCTCGTCTTTGGATGAGGGCTCTTCGCAGGGTGATAAAGGAGGAGATTGGAGTAGCCACTGCTCCCATTCATCCAAACGCAAACGGTGGCCTAAGTCTTGCTGATGTCGCTCGCAAGACCGCAGGGTTGGAAGTGTCAGTAAAGAAAATTGGCGAGCATAATGACGAAACTCGCACGCTTCTTCTTCAAGTTCTAGCCAACTCAGTTTTTATCCCAGACGCGCCTCTTCAAGAAGAGCCTAAAAAGCAAACTCGTAAAGCAGCACCTCGTCCCCGTAAAAAGGATGACTAAAGTTTTAAAGTCGCCATAAGTAGAAACTTTTGGGGCAGTTTTATTTACATTAAACACGCCGTAAGTTGCATAAGTCGAAAAGCACGCACTTAGTGTTATAGTTATCGCACGACTTCCACGAAGTCTTTCCATTAAACTGGAGGTAACTATGAGCTTGGCAGAAAAACTAAAGACAACTCCTCGTAGCGAGTCAGGGCTACCTTGCGGAGTGTTAAGGCTGCTTTCCGAAATTGAAGGTGATGACAAAGAGGCGCTAGAAGCAGTGTTATCTCAAAGGTCTCGCTCAGGGACGATTTCAAATCGTCAAATTCACGCCATTCTTTTAGGAGAAGGCCATGACATAGCTTTTGCTTCTATCTCTATGCATCGTCGCCAGCAGTGCCGCTGCTTTATTGGAAAAAATAGCGAAACTCGCCAGGGAATTTCACGGAAGGATGCTTAATGTCTGAGATAGCCAACAAGTTTCTCGCATTAGTAAGCCCAGGGCCCAGCGGTTCAGATACAAAAATGATGAACGCCCCTGAGTCTTGGCGTCCCCGAATGGAGATTGACGAGAACGGCGGGTTTATCGTCTCAACACCCAGAAGCGCTGGGGAGATTCCTGACCAAAAAGATTTACTAGAAGAGTTTGACCTTAACCCCGAACAGTGGGAAGTTGTCTCAGTAAGGAAGTCTAAGTGGCAGAATCACGCTGGAGAGTGGCTAGAAGCTCATAGAGTTTCGCTCAAGCCAGCTGCAGGATTTGGTCAAAGAGACTTTGATTTAGAAAAATTAATTTCTGAAGTCTCTAAATGGAAGCCAGGCAAGCCAGAAAAAGTTACTTCTGGCAATCTGGCTTATATTTTTGCCCCTAGCGACCAGCAGCTTGGTAAAAAGCAAGGAGATGATGGCACAGCTCAAACTGTAGACCGTCTTCTTGAAATGACAGCTTTGGGAGTTCAAAGACTCAAGGACCTTAGAAAAATTGGTCGTAGTATCGGCACAGTGGTTATCCCACTTCCTGGAGACCACGTTGAGGGCAATACTTCCCAGAATGGAAAGCTACAAGGCCTAGCATCTTCAGATTTGGGGCTCACAGAGCAGACAAGAGTTGCTCGGAGAGTTCTTATGGCTCAAATTAAAGCTTTTGCACCATTGGCAGACAGAATTATTGTCCCTGTAGTCAATGGAAACCACGATGAAGTTACTAGACAAGTAATTTCAGACCCATCCGATGGCTGGAACGTCGAAGTTGCCTCCGCAGTTCAGGACGCATGCGCCGAAAATGAAGCACTAAGTCACGTTGAGTTTAGATTCCCTGAGAAGTCTCACCAGACCCTGTCCATAGATATTTGTGGCACGATGCTGGGACTGTTCCACGGCCATCAAACTGGTAACAACGTTTTGAAGTACTTGCAGGGGCAGTCAGCAGGCCAAACCGCCCTGGGCATGTGCGATGTCTGGATATCTGGGCATTTTCATAACTTTAAAGCCATGGATATTGGTGGCAGATTGTGGCTTCAAGCCCCTACGGTTGACCCAGGAAGTGCGTGGTTTCGGGACCGCCATGGCCTAGAATCTTCTCCAGGAATCCTCACCATGGTTATTGGAGAGGGGCACAACCCCCGACAGGATATCAGCGTAATCACGGGGTCTAGAGAGAACTAAGAGCTACAAAACTCCCGTACAATAAAAAGCGTAAGAAGAGTCCGCTGCCTGTCGGACCTTCGGCAAGCTTTAATGGACCTGGAGCGCCGCCTATGACTTTTTCACCTGACGTTAACACTAGAAATGTTGTCGGTCAGTACCTTAAGGGTACTGGCGCACCCGCTTCTGGCACTATTACCTTCACGGCCTCTAGCCGAATTGAAGATATAGATGACGCAATAATTGTTGCCAATCCCATCACTGCCACTCTCGACAGTAGTGGAGATTTTTCTGTAGAGCTCCCCTGTACCGACGACCTCGACCTGAGCCCCCGCGGTTGGTACTGGACTGCAAAAATCCGTATCAAGGGCTCGCGTCCGAAAGAATTCCGCTTCTATCTCCCTATTGGAGATGAGAGCGATGTAAATATTGCCAAGCTTAACACCGTGGACCGAATCACAACATCTCCCGCAGGTTCTGACCTCGCTAGGGGTTCTGTAGGTCCTCAAGGTGCAACTGGTCCTACGGGTTCTGGTGCGCAAGGACCTATTGGTCCCACTGGTCCATCGGGTGGACCAACAGGAGCGACTGGTTCAACTGGTGGATTAGGCCCTACTGGTTCTACAGGTCCAGCAGGAACTTCAGTAACAATTATTGGGTCTCTGGCAAATACTGAAGGACTCCCCTCTACAGGAAATATCGGAGACGGCTACCTAATTAATGGTGACCTTTTCGTTTGGGATGACGTCAACTCCGAGTGGGACAACGTTGGGACAATCCAAGGACCAGTTGGCGCAACTGGTGCCGCAGGTGCTGATGGAGCAACTGGAACTGCAGGACCTGCAGGAGTTACAGGGCCCACAGGTATTCAGGGTGCTACTGGCGCTATCGGTGCTACAGGTGCAACAGGGCCAACCTCTACAGTTCAAGGCCCCATCGGTGCCACTGGTGCAACAGGTTCAACTGGTCTTCAGGGTAATTTAGGAAACACTGGTCCAGCTGGCGTGGCGGGCCCAACGGGCACTGCGGGACCCACAGGTGTTGCGGGAACCACTGGAGCTACAGGTGTTGCGGGGCCCACTGGCTCACAAGGACCAACTGGTGCCATTGGTGCCACTGGCGCAACGGGTGCGTCTGGCGTTGCGGGCGCGACGGGAGCAACAGGTGCTTCAGTTACAGGTGCTACGGGTGCTATCGGTGCTACAGGTGCAACAGGTGCAAGCGGGCTAATTGGTGCGACTGGTGCTCAGGGTATCCAAGGAACCGTTGGCGCTACGGGTGCTATCGGCGCAACGGGAGCAACGGGTTCTCAAGGTTTAGTTGGTGCAACAGGTGCCTCAGTTACAGGTGCAACAGGTGCCGCTGGCGCTGCGGGAGCAACAGGTGCAGCAGGCTCTCAAGGCGCTACTGGTGCTCAGGGAGTAGCAGGTCCAACTGGTGCGACAGGCGCGGTGGGTGAAGACTCCACAGTTGCGGGCCCAACGGGTGCAACTGGTGTTCAAGGTCCGACTGGTGTTGCGGGTGCAACAGGACCTATTGGTAATTTCGGTGGCGCAAGTTTTGACTACACCTTCAGTACTTCGGTAGCAGATACCGACCCTGGTACTGGAAAAATTAAATTTAATAACGCTGACCTTCAGAGTGCAACCAATCTCTTCATTGACGATGAGGCTGACGGCGCAATTGATGTTCAGCAATTCCTTCGCACGATTGACGACTCTACAAGTCCAATCAAGGGTCACATGCGAATCAGCAATAAAGTTGATTCAAACGACTTTGCAATTTTTGCAATCACAGGGTCCAGCACCGAGGCATCAGGGTACTTCAAAGTTCCTGTTTCCTACGTAAGCGGTCTTGCAACAAGTTTTTCAAACTCTGAAGACATTATCGTTACGTTCGCAAGAACTGGCGATGTTGGGCCCCAAGGTATTAAGGGTGAAACAGGCCCCATCGGGCCAACGGGTGCAACAGGTTCCACAGGCCCAAGTGTTACAGGTCCGACTGGTGCTGACTCGACTGTGGTTGGACCCACTGGGCCTACTGGCGCGACGGGTGCAGGCGAGCAGGGAATTCAGGGAGAGACAGGACCGACAGGTGCCACTGGCGCGATTGGCGCAACGGGAGCAACGGGTTCAACTGGCCCTCAGAGCACGGTTGCAGGTCCCCTCGGGCCGACAGGGGCTACAGGCTCTACAGGTAATTTAGGCAACACAGGTCCAACGGGTGCAACAGGTGCAGTGTCCACAACTCCTGGTCCAACAGGTCCAACGGGTGCGGACAGCACAGTTGAAGGCCCTCAGGGTGAGCTTGGTCCAACAGGTCCAACAGGCGCGGTATCAACAACTCCTGGGCCAATCGGTGAGACTGGCCCCACTGGTGAGACTGGGCTACAGGGTGAAATTGGTTTAACAGGACCCACAGGGCAAACAGGCCCAACAGGTGCTACTGGTGCGGATTCGACAGTTGTTGGACCGACAGGTGTAACGGGTGCAACGGGAGCAACGGGTTCTCAAGGAACTGGTATCACCATCCTTGGGTCATATGCAACTGTAGAAGAGCTTGAACTTGCTCAGCCAACTGGAAATCCTGGAGAAGGCTACCTTGTCTCTGGTGACCTCTACGTTTGGGATGATGTAGACGGGTCTTGGAATAACGTTGGAAGCATTCAAGGGCCTACTGGCCCAACTGGCGCAACGGGTGTTGCAGGTCCCACTGGTGAGACTGGTTCTCAAGGTGAGCTGGGCGCGTTTGCCGTAACTAACGTAACTCCCCCAGCTAGCCCCGACGAAGGCGACGCTTGGTATAACAGTGAGACTGGTCGAATTTATGTTTACTACGACAACTTCTGGGTAGAGACAAGCGCGGCTCCAATTGGGCCAACAGGTGCTACAGGAGATGTAGGCCCCACTGGGGCGGACTCAACTGTGACTGGTCCTCAAGGTATAACTGGGCCAACAGGTTTCCGAGGAATCACAGGACCAATCGGACCTACAGGTCCAACGGGTGCAACAGGTGCGGACTCACAAGTAACAGGACCTACTGGGTCAACTGGACCTACTGGGCCAACAGGAGCAACGGGTGCAGATTCCCAAGTCACAGGGCCTACGGGAGAGACAGGACCCACTGGACCGACAGGCGCTGACTCTCAAGTCGTTGGGCCAACAGGTGCTGATGGCGAGTTTATCCCTCAGTTCAACACGCCTCCCGCCGCCCCCGTCGATGGGCAAGTCTGGTTTGATACAAACAATGGTGCTGTCTTTATTTACTATGACAACTTCTGGGTTGAAGTTGGTACTTCAGAATTTGGTGGAGCAACAGGCCCGACTGGTGACACTGGTGTTGCAGGTCCAACAGGGCCCACAGGAGCAACTGGAGACGAGGGGCCCGTTGGCCCAACAGGAGTAACGGGCGCAACAGGGCCGATAGTCACAGGCCCTACTGGAGCTCAAGGATTCGGCTCACAGGCTCAAGGATTTTACAATACTTTTGCTGAGTTCAATGCGGACGCTGGCGCTGGGCCAGGGACTGTAGGAGACTTCTACGTTATCTACGAAGAAGACACTATCTACATTTTTACAGCTGACAACGGTTGGATTGAAGCTGGTGCGCTTATTGGTCCTTCTGGCCCCCAGGGAGACCTCGGCCCCATCGGAGCGACTGGACCTACGGGCCCAGAAGTTACTGGACCTACTGGCGCAAAGGGTGACCAAGGTACATCTATAAATGTTGAAGGAAGCGTAGCTACTGCAGCCAACTTGCCTCTTGACGATAACAGCGTAAATGATGCATACATTGTTGATGACAATGGTGACCTATATGTTTGGGATGGCTCAAACTGGAATAGCGTTGGTCAGATTGTTGGACCCACTGGCGCAACAGGCCCAGCAGTAACTGGCCCAACAGGTTCGACAGGTGCAACGGGTGCGGACAGCTTAGTAACAGGCCCGACTGGCGGAGTTGGCCCAACAGGTCCTCGCGGTGGTGTGATTTATAAAATCAGCTCCACAGGGAATGGTGGCGTATTCCAAGTACAGGGATTGGTAAATAACAATCCTAACCTTGTCGCTGTTCGTGGCGAGAAAATGTACTTTGATTGCAGTAGCGTTCAGGTCACAAATTCACTGGCGATTAGGCTCTCTTCGGGGAGCACAACTTCAGTTCCTGGAGCACAAAACAACTCAACAACTTTGGGTCGTAACGTAACAAGCACTGATGCAGTGATTGTCTACGATGTGCCTTTGGATGCCCCAATTCAGATTATTTATCAGGACGTCACTGACTCAAACATCGCGGGCATTATCGATGTTATTGACAAGGTAGGCCCAACAGGTTCGACAGGTGCTACAGGTCCCGCTGGGTCTCCAACGGTCACAAGCTACACTCCTGTCTTTAGTGGGACTGGGTTCAGTGCAACTGGCTCTGTGGCAAGTGGTAGCTACATTACAGCTGGTACAAGCATTAACCTTGAGCTGACTGTAGACTTCTCCACTGCCACCTTGTTTGGGACTGGGCAATACGGAGTCACTCTCCCTGTGCTACCGCGTAGCGCTTTCTCCCCTTCTTTTTCAGGGGTTCTAGACATCTCTGGCGACAACACAACCGAAGTGTATAGAATTGTGGGATACGCAGATGCGGATGGTTCTGCTGTTCTAAATCTTTGGTATATCGGTGCTGATGGAGTCCTTACAGAATTGACAGGCAGTGCTCCAGCAACCATCACCACTTCAAGTAGGATATACATCAACGGCTCTTTCGCGACGACTAGTGGGTAGGTGAACTATGGCAGAGATTGACTTTCCAAGCAGTCCAGATGTGGATGACGAATACACCAATGGCATAAACACTTACCGATGGAGCGGAACCGCTTGGCGTCTTGTTCGTACAAGTGCAGTGGGACCGACTGGTCCAACAGGGCCAGCTGGACTAGACTCCACCGCTGTCGGAGAAATTGGACCAGTGGGGCCTACAGGCCCTGGAGTTACTGGGCCCACGGGTGCTGACTCTACAGTAGAGGGTCCCGTTGGACCGACAGGTCCAGCAGGTTCTTTCGAGATTAGCTCTTGGACAACTTATACTCCTACTTTTACGGGGACCGTAACAAATCCCGTAATTGGTAATGGAAGTGCCGTAGGTCGCTATATGAACGTCGGAGCGACTATTTTTGGTGAAATTAGAATTATTGCTGGCACCACTGGGTTCTCAAGAGGCGAAGGAATTTATCGAGTTGGGCTTCCCACGGGGGGGATTGTTGAGAATTTCCAACCCGTAGGTCAGGTAGTCATGCGCGATGAAGGGCCTGGCATAAACTATTTTGGGACTGCAATTTTTAACAACAACATAGACGACGTAATCGAGCTATACATGCACTCTCAGGTTGCTCAGTTTGATGAAGGTGTTGCGGTTACGCACACTACACCTTTCTTGTTTAGCGCAAACGATAAAATACTAATTCAGTTTACTTATGAATCAGATTTGGGTTAGAGGATAGATTATGGCAGCGATTGACTTTCCTAATACACCTTCTGTGAATGACACATTTACAGATGGCGTATCTACTTGGGTTTGGACAGGCATTGCTTGGAACTTAGTTGTGTCCCCCGTTGTTGGCCCCATTGGCCCGACTGGTGCAGCTGGAGCCCCAAGCTCTGTCACAGGTCCGACGGGTGCAACGGGTGCGTTTACGATATCTGCTGCAACTCCACCCGAAAGTGCCGATGAGGGTGACGCTTGGTTTAATGCCGCGACTGGGCAGATTTATATTTACTATGACTCTTACTGGGTGGAATCTGCCTCTAGTAATGTCGGAGCCGAAGGTCCAACAGGTCCAACTGGTCCAACAGGCTCCGAGGGAGCCGCTTCAATTATCCCAGGCGCGACAGGTCCCACTGGGCCTACTGGTTCGCAAGGGAACACAGGGCCCACGGGGTCTAACGGCTTAGATATAACTGGGCCCACAGGGCCTTATGGGCCAACAGGTGTAGACGGAGTCACTGGGCCTGAAGGAGAGCGTGGGCCAATTGGTGCATCGGGACCAATAGGTCCCACAGGAGTTGAAGGCCCCACTGGGCCTGACGGTCTCATAGGTCAGACTGGTCCAGCTGGTCCTCAAGGGCAGACTGGTCCTCGTGGATTTGTGGGCGCTACTGGGTCTCAGGGTTTAATCGGTGCCACGGGCGCTTCGGTTACAGGACCAACGGGAGTGTCTGGCCCTACTGGCCCATCGGGTGGACCTACTGGACCTACGGGTTCGACAGGTGCAACTGGTGTCAGCGGCCCTACGGGTGACGCTGGTCTCCGCGGTGCTACTGGTGCAACTGGTTCAACGGGTGCGGCATCTACTATTCAGGGACCTACAGGTCCTACGGGTTCGACAGGTGCAACTGGCCCTGATAGCACAGTGCTTGGCCCAACGGGTGCAACTGGTCCCTCGGTCACAGGACCTACGGGGCCTGGAGGACCTACAGGCGTAAGCTTTGCAGGAATTACATCTTCTAGCAACATAGGAATTTCCCTCGGAACAAAAAGTTTTATTGTAAATCAAGTCGGGGCCTACGCTCAGGGCACTAGGGCAAGGTTAGTAAGCACTTCGGTGCCTACTAACTTCATTGAAGGCTCTTTGTCTAACATTTCTGGAACATCTATAACTATGAATGTGGACAGGATTTTTGGCGCTGGTAACACCTATTCCGCATGGAACTTAGTAGTTGCTGGTTTGGTTGGAGCGGTAGGGGCCACAGGTCCGCAAGGTACGGCAATTCAGCTTAAGGGGTCAGTACCTACCTCCTCAAACCTGCCTAGCTCTGGCAATGGGGTAAATGATGCCTATATCGTCAATGATGAGGGTGACCTTTACGTATGGGACGGCTCTACTTGGAACAATGTTGGCCAAATTGTTGGACCTACTGGGCCCGCTGGGCCATCTATAACAGGGCCAACTGGTGCACAGGGTGCGACAGGCCCCACTTCTACAGTTCAAGGTCCAGTTGGACCAGTGGGGCCTACAGGCCCAGCAGTAACTGGACCAACAGGCTCAACGGGACCCGTCTACTCTGAACTTGTTGGTGCTCAGTACCTAAACTCAGTTACTCTATCCGCGATTGATGCAAACTCGATTGTTAAAGTCAACAGCTCATTGGGGACAACTCTTCGAGTTCCTCTTGATGGCGCTGGAGGATACACTTTCCCAGTGGGCACTCAAATTGTTGTAACGCAGTTGGGGGTTGGCCAGGTATCAATCGAAGGCGTTGCAGGAGTAAGCGTATTGACTGAAGGCTCTCGTTTTATAACTAAAGCAAGATATGCAATTGCCTCTTTAATAAAGCTAAGCGCCAATTCTTGGCTCTTGAGCGGTAACTTGACCGCCTAATGCTTATCTCATCGCACGCCATTTACGCAACCCTAGACGCCCCATTTATTGCGTCTGGATGGCAAGAAGCTGTGTCACCTTTTGAGACTACAAACGTAAACTCGGTTACGGGAGACGGAGAAGGCAAGTACGTTGCGGTGGGAAGTTCTGGAAAAATTGCAACTTCTGTAAATAGCGCACTTACTTGGAGCCTAGTGGCGTCTCCGTTTTCTGGAAGCAATCTTTACTCTGTTGCATACGGTGATGGGATTTTTATTGCGGGGGGCAGTAACGGAAAAATTGCCACCTCTTCTGATGGAGAGACCTGGACGCTAAGAGCTTCATCTTTCGGAGCCAGCCCAATTCTTGGGATTGTAAGGTCTGACCCAGCCAGTTTGTGGGTTGCAGTTGGAGCTGCAGGTAAGCTCGCGACTTCGATAGACGGGATTGAGTGGACGCAGCGGGCATCCTCTTTTGGGGTTACATTTATAAACAACGTCCACTCGTCTCCAAATTTGTTGGTTGCCGCGGGGTTTGACGGAAAAATTGCTACATCAACAAATGGGACTACATGGACGCAGCGGAGCTCTTCGTTTGTCTTTAGCACTATTTTTGACGTTAGCTCAAACTCCACGGGCACTGAGTACGTTGCAGTAGGGGACTCTGGAAAAATTGCCACTTCCCCGAATGGCACTAATTGGACTCAAATCTTCCCAACAAGCTCCTTCGGCTCTTCTAGTATCAAATCGGTGGGGAACAATACAGATGGCTACCTTGCCGCTGGCTCTGCTGGAAAAATTGCAACATCCTCTCCTCAAGCTACATCGTGGAAGCAGCGAGCCTCTGGGCTGGGACTTACCAATATCAACGATGTCTACTATTCAGACACCATAGGAATTGCAGTAGCAAACTCTGGAAGAATCATCTACTCACTCTAGGAAAAAATGCATTGGTACAAAATTATTGAAAGTAGCAGAGGTCCCCTGATTCAGGTACTTTACGGGGGAAATATTATTGATGAATGCGGCCCCTGGGAAACTCTTGTTTCAGCTATAAATTGGGCGGAGCAATATGTCACTTCAAGGAACCAAGGGCAGTCAGAACCACAAATCAACTAGACAACACCAAAGTACAATAGATAAGAGTCAGAGAGGAGGGCCAGCATGGCAGCAATAGATTTCCCAAACCCCACGATAGTTGGAGAAGAATTCACTTCTGGTGGGCAGACTTGGGTATGGACTGGAACAGTTTGGGAAGCCCTTCGGGTAACCCCCACGGGGCCCACTGGACCTCAAGGTATTCAAGGACCAATTGGTGTAACTGGAGCGCAGGGCGCAACTGGTAGTCAAGGTATCCAAGGCTCAACTGGCCCAGTATCAGATGTTGCAGGCCCTCAGGGGCAGACTGGGCCAACAGGGCCACAGGGCATAACTGGCCCTCAAGGGCCTGAAGGGGACCAGGGAGTTCAGGGTGTAACAGGGCCCACTGGCGCAGACTCTAACGTTACAGGTCCGCAGGGTCCTACGGGTCCTCGTGGACAGACGGGTCCCACAGGTTCAACGGGCGCTCAGTCGGAAGTTCCAGGTCCGACAGGACCGACAGGGCCAATAGGTAAGTTTACAGCCAGCGCTACCCAGCCTGCCATTGAGACGTCCATTAATGGGGATGCTTGGTTTGACACTAATACTGCCAAAACATACGTATTCAACAATGGTGTATTTATTGAAGTAGCCAGCGGACTGCAAGGTTCTACAGGTGCTACAGGTGCTGCAGGCTCATATGCAATATCAGCCAGCTGGTGGCTAGGTGTGTAGCTTAATCAAAATAAAGAATGCCAAAGACTGCTATTCTAAGAACAGATTTATTTCGCGAAAGAGGTACTAATCAATGCCTGGATTCCTAGGTGGTAGCGGTGCGGCAAGTGGTGGCACTGGCGGGGAAATACGCTTCCCTAAAGAGTTTGTCGACCCAGTAACTAAACTCAGGGTATCTAACCCTGAGAACCTCATTGATACCGACTTTGAGTATGGTCTACAGCCAACCAAGTGGGAGACTGTTGAGCTAATCAACAATACTCCGTCTTTCTTCTCTAAGTCTGGCGACACCACCATTCCTGGAATCGTGTCTGTCACGACAAACGCAGGTACTCGCGAAATTACTGTAACTACGGGACTAGCCCACGGACTAGCTGTAGGTATCCCCATCAACGTTCAAGGCTCAAAGTCTGTTACTGCTGATGGTTCTTACATTATTAACTCAATTCCAGACCCAAAAACTTTTACATACCTGTGTAGAGACAACCAAGAGGACACAAGCGCAATCGAGGACCTCTACACTTCGATTATCACTGGCGAGTTTTTTCAGGGTTCTCAGCTTCGCATTTCAGAAGCCGAGGGAATTGTTACAGACGCCGAGGCTATTTCGACTTTGACGGTTACAACCTCAAGCGCACACGGCTTTGGCCCAAATACGCCATTCTATTTTTTGAACTTGAACTCTACAATTTCTCAAGAGTTTGAAGCAGCAAACACGGAAGCCAAGTCTTTTGACTCTTCTAACTCTGCGACTGCACAAACTTTTGACGGCTCCAACAGTCTTTCTACCCTAAACATTGACTGGTCAAACAGCGCTACGGTTGGTGGCACTGTTAGCACAGTATCCAACACGAACACGGCAGCTAACACTGTCACCGTTGCTCACAGCACCGAAAATTTTGCTGGGCTCCCTCTAGGTCAGCCTCTTTACTACAATGTGACTGCATCTTTAGGATATTTCTTTGATAACCCTAGAGGGGTTGTTTTCCTAAAAACAATAGATACCTTAGATGTGGGAGCCTCTACTTTTCAGGTAAGTGCGGTTCCAAGCGGAGATGCCATACCTCTTCAGTCCAACCTTTCAGGTACCTTCCAAATTGCAAACCAAGCTAGGACTTTTGCTGGGAACAACGTAAATCCTGCTACACAGATTGTTTTAGATATTGTCAAAGGCACCTCCTTCGAATTTGAAGGCGCAAATGACCAAGCCATCGGTGGCAACGGCATTTCGACGGTAACCAGCTACAGCGGTTCTCTTGTAAACGTGAGCACAGTTGCGGATGCTGGCCTTGAGTACTACCAAGGCGCAATGCTTCGCTACACAACCACTGGTAGTGCCGCCAACGGTTTAGTAGCTAATGCAACTTATTTTGTAGATTCTTTTTTTTCTACAGGAACTGACACTTTTGCTTTCACCTTAAAAGCTCTTCCAAATTCAGAAAGTGCAATAAGCGTTACTGGCGGAACTGGAACTCAGAGGTTTACCAGAATTGGCGTATCACTAGATAAAGACGTCATCCACATTAGAAACTCTAACTTCGCAAAAAAAGACATGATTGAGTACACCTTCCCAGTAGGTGGAAACTTTGAAGCT
>Ga0136560_1000366_pt1 | contig 22335 bp, 11 predicted proteins | sample AntRauMeHopE1497_FD_104925 | JGI IMG/M metagenome (GOLD analysis project Ga0136560, IMG submission 104925) | Saline lake microbial communities from Rauer Islands, Antarctica - Metagenome Hop E1 #497 | ecosystem: Environmental > Aquatic > Non-marine Saline and Alkaline > Saline | place... | reverse complement strand
CGTCTTCTCGGTGAGGCCGACGGTCTCGATGATGGACTTGATGGAGTCGTCCTTGGTGTCGTGGGGGAGCTGCTTGACCTCGGCGAAGAGGCCGAGGTGCTCGCGCACGGTCAGGGTCGGCCAGAGGACGTCGTGCTGGGGGCAGACGCCGAGGCTGTGGCGGATCTCGTTCATCTGGGTGCCGGTGGTGCGGCCGTAGACCGAGGCGCCGCCGGCGGTGGCGGGGATGAGGCCGGTGAGCATGTTAAAGGTGGTGGACTTGCCGGCGCCGTTGTGGCCGAGGATGACGGTGATCTGCCCCTCGAAGCAGTCCAGGTCGATGTCCTTGACGGCGGTAAAGGTGCCGAACTCGCGGCGGAGGCCGCGGATGGCGGCGAGGCGGCCGTCGGCGCCCTTGGCGAGGAGGTCGGTGCTGGGCGTCTCGAAGAACTCGTCGGTGTGGCCGGCGGCCTGGAAGCGCTTGCCGCCGCCGGACAGGTCCATGGGCTCGTCGGCGGGGACGCATCCGAAGACCTCGCGCCAGTAGGAGGGTGTGACGGGGAAGTAGAAGGGGCGGGGGATCCCGAACTCGCGGAGTGAGGCGGGCATGATCTCGTCGAGGTACCAGCCGAGGCCGAGGTAGAGGACGGTGTCGAGGGCCATCATGTAGAGGGAGGCGTCGAAGGACCAGTTGCGGACGAGGACGGCGGTGTTGGTGCCGAGCTGGAGGCCGACGCCCTGATCCTCGAAGATGGTCAGCGACTTGATGCCGAGAGCAAAGGCGGTGGGGGCGGCGAGGGCGGAGCCGAGCTTGGTTGCGAAGGCGACCTCGTCCGCCGAGGTCGAGGAGTAGACGAAGTACAGGGCTAGGAAGAGGAGGACGCCGACGATGGTGGCCATCTTGGTGCGGGTGAAGAAGACGGAGATGAAGACGATGAAGCCGACGGAGGAGAGGCCGAAGAGGAAGAAGAGGAGGAAGACGGAGCCAAAGTCCGAGGTCTTGAAGACGGTGCCGGAGCCGATGAGGGTGATGAGGAGGGACTGGACGAGGAAGATGAGGGTGTACTGCGCGATCCAGCTGCTGCTGAGGGCGGCGGAGTTGACGCCCATCATCTTCAGGGCCTCCCTGAGGCGGAGCTCCTTCTCGGAGACGAGGCCGCGGAGGAGCATGGCGACGGGGAAGAGCTGCATGAGGACGAAGAAGAAGGGGAAGATGTTCTGCACCACGGCGAAGAAGCCGTTGCTCTCGTACCCCACGATGGGGACGGAGAGGAAGGACATGGCGTGGGGAGCGTAGCGCTCGGATCCCATGAAGCTGAGCATCGCGGTGAGGACGGCGGGGGCCGAGGCGGGGTTGCGGGCCAGCGCCGCGAGCTCGGCGCCGAGGGCGGGGTACGTGGCGACCATGGGGACGAGCTTGGTGGCCACAAAGGCGGTGGCGTCGATGTCGAGGACGGTGAGGGGGGCGACGGAGCGGTTAAGGAGGAAGCGGTCGACCTCGAGCTGCAGCGAGGCGAAGGAGGGGAGGGGGAAGGCCGATGCCCTGGGGACGGAGGAGGGGACCTGGCGGATGTACCGGTTGATGGCCGCCGTGTTGACGTCCCGCTGGAGCTCGCTGACGGCGTTGAAGGTGTTGGGGAGGTCGGTGAAATTCATCCGGATCGAGTAGTCCCAGGCCGGGCCGGCCTTGTTGAACATGATGGCCGCGGAGAGGCGGGGGTAGGCGTCCGTGAAGGTGTAGTCGTCGCTGAGGATGTACTCGTTGAGCTCCTGCTCCGACTTGAACTTGCGGATCACCGACGAGGGCAGCGGCACCACGGTGGCGCGCATCGCCGTCGTGTTGAAGGGCGAGGTCGAGCCGTTGAGGACGGGGTGGACCATGTCGAGCCAGTTGACGAAGTTGTCGCGGGCCGCGATGAGCGCGGGGTCGTCAGAGGACGCGCCCACGCCGAGGTTCCAGCCCATGTCCCGCAGGCGGGCGGGAAGGAAGCCGAACGGGATCACCGGCGAGCGGGTGTCCACGAATTGCGAAGTCTGCGGGCGCAAGCGAGCGGGACGGATAGCCAGGGTGGCGAGGGGTTTCCCAGGGGCACGACAGGGAAGAGTCCAAGGCAGATTCCGGGGCGGGTTCGTCGAACGACTGCAAGCTGAGCCATCGCAACTGAGCGCCCAGCTGAAGCGGTGCGTATCATCTCACGGCAACAACCGTGGGCTGGAAGATGCCGAAGCTGCGGGAGGAAAGGCGAGGCGGAAGGGCTCCAGAGTCGTGATGACGGGAAGGTGCGGAAAAACGTCATTCCGGTGCCGCACACAGTCCGTGGCCTCCCGGCCGCAAAAAGCGCCCGGATCGTGAGCATTTCACTCGTTAAAGCCGTACTGCGTGTCCCTCGGGTGCGGGGGCGGGCTCCTTGCGGGCCAGCGGAGCAGCGCGTGTCCTGTGGCTCACATTCCCACCATGACCAGGACGAGAAGAGGCGGGAACGTCACCTCCACGACGGAGATGCACTTGTTTCGCCACTTGAGCCGCATGTTCTTGCCTGCGCGGACCGCATGGGGGACAAGGAAGGCCTCGGTGGGGGGCTCGCGTGTCAGACGTAGCGTGGACTTGATGAACGAGCGGGTGACAAGTCACCGTTCTTCGGCGGTGGCACAGCGGCTTTCGAGGCTTCTCACAGAGCAGGGCACTGAAGTGCCGGAAAAACGACATGGCAGCCGGCGCCGCTGGTCGGCGAGAGGCTGGAGTGCGAGCTGCGGGAGGCGGACGGTGGCGCTCGCTTGACCATTCCTGGCTCTGCTTGCAGCCTTTACGACAATGGCACGGATACTGTAGCAGCGCCGATTCCTTAACTATGAACGGAGACTGCGCGGCCACGCCGACGGGCCCACGCCCCTCGAACGGTGTTAGGCACAACCAGCACTCCCCTGCACCGGCACCATGGCAGCGTCAGGGCTGCACGCTGCGGACGTTGTCTCCGGCGGGGAGGACCCGGAGCTGATCAAGGAGCACCTGACCGTCGTGCTGGGCGAGGCCTCCAACGGGAGGCCTCCCACGCTCGAGCCTGCGCGACTGGAGTACAAGTCTGCCCACAACGGCGCCCGGCTTCGCGCGTACTCATGGGTGGGCTGTGTCCGCGAGCCAAGGGCGGTGGTTGCGTTCGTTCATGGCTTTAACCACCAAGTCGGAAACTCCATGTACGTGCGCATCGCGTCCGAGATGGCAGCGGAGGGCATCGCGTGCTGCGGTGTGACTGTCGAGGGCCATGGCCGGTCGTCGGGCATGCCTGGGCTGGTCACTGACGTTTCGGTTCTCGCTGACCAGGTTTTGGAATTCCTTGACATCGTCCGGGCGGGCGGCGATGACGCCGTCCGGCGCGAGGAGGGGCTGCCGGACCTGATGGCGGTGGCAGCAGACGGCGATGTCGTCGCCACGAACGCGGACCTCCCGACGCTGCCTCCAGGAACGCCGTTCTTCCTGCTCGGCGAGTCCATGGGGGGCGCCGTGGCTGTGCGCTGCGCCGACGCCCGCCCCGGGGAGTTCGCGGGCGCGGTGCTGCTCAGCCCGCTGTGCGGCGTGAGCGACGGGATGCTCCCGAACCCGTTGTTGCTGGCCATCGCGGAGTGCCTCGCCGTCTTCATCCCTTCCCTGCCCGCGGCCCCCGTGCCCAGCACCATCGAGAAGGGCTTCAACGACCCCCTGAGGCTCCGCGTGGTGCAGTCCGACACGCTGCGCTACGGGGGACGCATGCGCATCGGCTCAGGCCTCGCGCTGAGCCGGGCCGCAAGGCAGTCCTCCGCCATCGCGCCCCGGCTGACGATTCCCCTGCTCATCATCCACAGCCCACACGACGGCGTGTGCAGCGCCCAGGCGTCACGCCGCTTTTTCGACGCCGCCGGCTCCGAGGACAAGGCCTACATCGAGGTGCCGCGCGGCAAGCACGCCCTGTGGTGGGAGGCGCTTCCCCTCCGGGCGGCCATGCTCGCGGACATACTGTGGTTCGTCCGCACGCGCGCCGAGGCGGCGGTGGGCGCCGCGCCGTCCCGCGTCGGAAGCGGCGTCGTCACGTACGAGGCGATGCCCGACGGGCCGTTCCGGGTCGAGCCGGGCGAGGTCTTCCTCGCGGGGTCGGCGGCGAGCGGCCCGCCCGGCTGGGTGCCGTACGAGAAGCGGCCCGGGGCGGAGTTTGCAACCGGCGGCTCGCTTCCGCTGAGGAAGACGCTTGCGGCCGCGAAGGACTGATCGACGCGAAGCTTGTGTGCACGGCCACATCTACCAAGCGCGATTGTGCCGACGCTGTGTCCTGCAGCGCTTGCTTGTACCGGCAGAGGGAAGCGCTTGATGCCGAGGCCCGCCCCGCCACGCGGCAACTGCGCCCGGGCCTTTGGACACAAGTACCGACTCGGTGCAGACATCCTGGACGATGGCCGGCGACCAGCTGCCGGCGCCGTGTCCGGCGAGACTGCTAGGATCGGTAATCGGGGTTTGCCTGGTGGCGCTGGGCATCCTGGCGGCCCGGGCTGGGTTGCCACAGCTCACGCTAGCAGACCTGAGCCCGCTCACAGGGGCAAGATCAGTGCTGCGGGCGGCCGATTCGGCGACCGACGAGACGTTCTGGACGCTCTCGACCCTGTCTTGGCTCCCGAACACGACTTCTGACGTTGCTGCTACGTCTGTGGCAGCCATGAGAAGAAAACGGAGCCTGCCATGCGCAGAGTGCGGGCGGCACACGGCCGTGCTGTGCGGCCTGGCGCACAACATCGCTGGAGCATTTGCAGCAATCGCGCGAACGATGGAGCAGACGGGCCGGCTGTTCGGCGACTACCGCATCGTGATCTACGAGAGCGACTCGACGGACGGGACGGCTGCGCTGCTGACGGCGTGGCAGCAGTCTGACCCGGAGAGGATCACCGTCATCTCCGAGGTCGCAAACGGCGGCGGCGTGAGGGAGCGCATCGACCGGACGATGCTCCTGGCGGACATGCGGAACCGACTCATGGCCGTAGTGCGCGGGCTCGAGGGCGGCGGGGCGGCGGGCCCCTTCGCGCCCGACGTGGTTGTGATCGGCGACCTGGACTACGAGTTCGGATGGGACGTCCGGGGGATCGCGAGCGTGTTCCGGCCGCACGACACCGACGAGGGGCGGGGCTGGCTCGGCCCGGAGCGGGTCCAGCCGTTCGACGGCGACGCGACGCCGGAAACCGAGCCGCGGCAGCAGGGGCCTGGCCCCGCCGGCGCGGGCGCCTGGCCCCACGACTGGGACTCCGCGACCGCGTTCGGGCAGCAGCTGGGGTCCGGCTTCTACTGGGACTGGGCGGCGCTGCGGCTGCGGGGCCTTGCGAACCGGAATGTGATCGAGGATCGCGGGGACTCGGACTGGTACGGCGAGCTCAAGGCGCGCCTGGCGGGGCCCGGACAGCCGTGGCTGCCGGTGCGGTGCGCGTTCGGGGGCCTGGCGGTGTACCGGGCCGACGCGGTGAGGGCTGGCGGCTGGAAGGGCGACTCATCGGCCAACGGGTGCGAGCACATCGGGCTCTGCGAGCGCATGGCAGAGTCAGGCTTCCGCCGGCACTTCGTTGTACCGAGCCTGGTGCAGCTGTACGACGTCAAGGGGGGCGGAAAGGGCTGGCTGAAGCGGCTCGCCGAGGCGGCGGGGTGGGGGGCCGAGCCGGAGCCGGACGGCGCGGGGCTGCGGGTGCGCGCCCGAAGCGGCCCTGTGTCTGTCAGCGCCGGCAAGGGGCAGCGGCTCCGGCTCCCGGGAGCCAAGTAGGCCGGGGACGGGCGGGGACCGGATGGACGGCAACGTGTGCGCACGGCAGCAATGCGCGCACGTTGGTACCGTTGGTGCGTGAGAGGACAGACTGGTCGCATGCGAGCGCCGAAATCGTACTTGCGCCGCCGCGCGGCCCGTCAGTGCGCGCACACTGGCACGCCGGCGTCGGGAATCACCACGAACGCGTACTCCAGGGGGCCCAGGGTCACAGGGACGCCCCCGTCGGTGACTGGCACCACGACGGGGGACGCCAGGGCGGGGAGCGCAAAGCCGGGGGCGGGGCCGACCGACAGGGTGGTCCAGCTGCTGGAGGAGCCGTCCAGCCATTGCACGCCGGTAGAGCCGTAAAGGGGCCCGTCGCGAGTCACTTCGGCCAGCGAGCGGAAGTGCCATACGCACGCGTGGCCGCTGGCGATGTTGTTGGCGCCAACGGTGATTGTGAGGTTGGTCGAGGTGGCGTTGTCTGCGGTCATGACCACGGCGGTGACGGCTCCGGCGGCGGCGTCCAGGGCCGACGCGCAGGGGGAAGCGGCGATGGTGGAGTCGCGGAGACGGCGGGCGGCGGACTGACCCGCGAAAACGTGCTCGTGGGTCAGCCGGCCAGACTCGGTGCGGCCGCTGCGGATGCCCCGGGCGGCGGGGGCGGGGGAGCGCCCCGCAGCGGTGCACGTGGAGTGCGCGAGGACGTCGGTGCTGCCGGTGACGGCGGTCTGGAAGGACCGCGCGCCCATTAGGCGGTGATACGCCAGTGAGGCAAAGTACGACGGGTTGGGGTCGTGCGTGCTGCGGTTCACCAGCTCGTAGCTGCCGCCCAGGAGCGTGGACCGCGCGAAGGTCTGCACGCCGATCGCCTGCAGGCGCGCGAGGTGATCCACCCACCAGAGCATGTCGCCGAAACGGTTGCTCAGGCCGGTCACGCCGCCGCCGTACGCGGGCCCGACCTCGCCGCCCCAGACCGCGAGGTCCGGCGCGGGGGAGTCTGCGGCGTAATCGACGGTGTCATGCGCCGCGCCGTCGTCGCCACGGATGCCATCGGCGCTGAGCAGTAGGTTCTGGCAAGGCCCTCCGCCGTTGCCGCGGGAGCCGCAGGCGTACGAGTGAAAGGTGGTCGCGTTGAGGGCGGGTGCCGCGACGCTCAGGTACGGCTTGTAGTAATCTTTGGACGGGGACGAGTCCGGGCCGACGAAGAGGGGGCGGCGATCGTCGGCCCACAGGCCGTTGATCACGGTGCGCAGGCGGAGGACATCGGCGGCGAGGACCTCGGGATTGGCGCGGTAGTGCCCCGGACGACCGTTGCCGAGCTCGTTGCCGAGCTGGTAGGCGAAAAGTGCCTCGGTGGCAGACGGGTCCAAGGATGCTGTTGCGGCCATGAAGGCCTCTGCGTTGCTGATGTTCATGGGCTCCGACGGGCTGGGGCGGCCGTACAGCCCGCTGATCCCGAAGCTCAGGGACACGCCCGCCGCCTTGGCAAAGGCGAGGATCTCGAGCCAGCGCTCCTGCGACAGGCACTTGGTCTGCGGGTACGGCTTCTCCACGTGCACGGCGCACTCGGGCGGGGACCCGTACTCGTACACGACGGTGTCAGCCGGTGTGCCTCCGATGCGCCACACGGCGGGGGCGAGCCCCTGCGGGGCGGGGCGGGGGACGAAAAGGGACAAGGATCGTCGGCGGTCGCGCTGCGAGCCCGTTCGCGACCCAGCAGCCGCGCCCGCCTCACCTTCATGAGCGCCCCGAACTTAGCATCCAGGTCCACCTGCAGAATACCGCCCCTGGGGGACCACTTGTCCGCGTACCTGCGAGCAGTAACCGGGCGAGCGTCGGCAAGAGTAGCTTCACGCGAGGGCTGGGACGCTTGCGCCGGGGACCGCACCGCGCAGAGAGGGCGCACGCGCATGTCCGGTCCTCACGGGGCTCCCGGGTCGTCAAGCCACCAGTCGGTCGTCATCCCAAGATAGTTCTCGGGCACCGAATCGAGCGGCTGCGAGCTCTGGACCAGGACGCTTGTGCCCGCCATCGCCCCCGCAGCCATGGCTGCCGCGGCCAGTACCACCATGGTTGCCTTTGCCATTGCCTGGGTCGCCCAGCAGCGCGACGTTGTGCTCTCCGCGGGAGGCCTGGCCGGGACGGTATTGTCGAGCCGGGCAAAGATGGCTGCGGAACCCACAGAGGCCGCGATTGCGCACCCGCAGCGCCCGACTCGAACGTGCCCGGCAGGCAAGGATGGCATCCCCATCCGCAGCTAGCGAGGCAAGCAGCGGTGGCTCGGGTCTTCTGCCTGGCATCGTGCTTTCCGGCCTCCGGCCCTTCACCAAGGCCAAGCAGGTGCATGCCGCGGCGGCTACGCTCAAGCTCGATGGATACCAGGGCGCGGCCAAGAAGCCGGGCAAGCACATGGCCTTCCTGGCGTTTGAGACGACCGAGGCGCGGGATGCAGCACTTTCGGCGCTCCCCGACAAGGCAACGGACCTGCAGAAGCTGTTCAAGTCCACGTCCCGTGTGTCTGCAAAGGAGGCAGGATCCGGAGTGTCGCGCCGCGGGCTGGTAGGCCCGGGCGCGAAGCGGCCAAGGGATGACGGCGGTGCGAGCGCCGCAAAGCGCGCCCGCACCTCGTCCTCGGAGCCCGAGGCCCCGCGCACGGTGCACTCTGCCACGACCCCGCTCCTGGGCCTGCCGTACTCGGCCCAGCTGATGCGCAAGCAGGAGCAGACGGTCCGCATGTCCGTCCGGCTGGTGCGTTCCATCCGGAATGCGTCGCTCCGCGCGATCAAGAAGGCCATGTCCAAGGGCTCCGCCGAGGACGTCGCCGAGGCGGCAAGCAAGACCTCCAGCGCGGGCTACAGGCGCATGCCGCCCGAGTACCTCCCGGTAGAGCTGTGGGAGCGAGCGACGTGGGTCGCTCCCGGCCTGGGCGTCAGCAGCGCGCCCTCACAGTCCCCCGCCGCGGCGGCAGTGCCCGAGGGGGCGGCTGCACCCGCAGCCTCGGCCGCCGATACGCCCGCCGCCGCCACCGGGGACGCCGACGGCGCCGACGACGACGCCGACACCGCTCTCCCGCTGCCCGACGCTCACGCCGCCGCCGTCGCCCGGGTCCTCGGCGCCCCCGCCGCCTCCCTCGGCCACGCCGGCTACCTTGGCTCCCTCCCCGGCCCCTTCCACCATCTCGCCTGCTCCGGCCGCCTCCTGTGCGCCCCGATCGTCCCCAGCCCCGCCCTCCTCGGCTTCCGGAACAAGGTCAACTTCACCATCGGCAGGCCCCAGGACGACGGGCCGGCAGAGCCCGCGGCCAAGGTACCGCCGGCCGCCCCCGCCCCCGACGCCGCCGCCTCGTCCTCCTCGTCCTCCTCGTCCGCCGCTGTCGCCCCCGACGCCGCCGCCTCGTCCTCCTCGTCCTCCTCGTCCGCCGCTGTCGCCACCGAAGCCGCTGCCGGGGCCTCGTCCTCCTCGCCCGCCACCGCCGCGCCGGTCGCCTCTCCCTCGGCCGGCCTCGTCGTCGGTTTCCGTGTCAGCTCCTTTGCCGAGGGATCCGCCGTCGCCGGCTGCGCCCCCTCGGCCGTGACACCCGCCGCGGCCAAGGCGGCCGCGCAGGTCACCGAGGACGTCCTTCGGTCCTCGGGCGTCGGGGCGCACTCCAAGGCCGGCGACGGGGAGGGCGCCTGGCGCATGCTCACGGTCAGGGTTAGCGAGGCCACGGATGACGTCATGCTGGTGCTTGAGGTGGCGGCGGACGACGACGTCGTCGACGCCGTGGCCGCCGCCATTGCCGCCGACCCCTCGGCCCGCCCGGGCGAGGACGACGTCGTCGCCGTCACGCCCGGGGCGCCCCTCCCGGCCTGCCTGGCAGCCCTCCCGCCCGCGGTGGCGGCAGGCCTCCTCGGCTGGCGCGACGCCGTGCTGGCATCGCCGCTCGAAGTGAGGCGGCCAGGGGCTCTGCCGACGACGGAGGCGGACGGCATGCCAGCGGTCCCCTCGGGCCTTGTGGGCGGTGGGAACGATCTCCGGGTCACCTCTGCCTGCGGGTCACTCCTCCTGCAGTCCGCGGGTCACAGCCCCGTGACGGGGGAGGGCGACGGCAGGCACCGGGTGGGAGTCGTGCCGACCGCCGCCGCCGTCATTGCCGCCGCAGCCTCGGACGAGCCGGCGGCAACGGCGTGCGCCGCCGCTGCCATGGGCCCGGCGACGGGCGGCAACGACGACGACGACGACGACGCCACCTCGGGCGGGGGCACCCCGGCGACGTCCTGGCGCAAGGCCGTCCCGGCAGAGACACTTCGCCTCCGCAACGGCCTCTCCGCCGCCTGCCGCTCCGCCGCCGAGGACAAGGCCGGGCGAACCCTCGCCGCCACGCCCGCCGACTACTCGCGTGCGGGCCTCTCGCAGCCCGCCGGCTCGGCCCCGGCACCCGCGGCGTCCGCCTCGGCCCTCCGCCTCGGCCTCAGCACCGGCCGGGTCGACCTCGTCGGGGTCGGCCCCCCCGGCTCCGACGCCGTCCCCGGGATCGGCCGCGCCCCCTCCTCCGTCCTCGTCCAGGTCTGCCGCCGCGGCGCGCACTACGGCGTCGACCCCTCCAAGCCCACCGTGCGCCTGTCGGGGGCTGGGGTCATCCATGACTGCATCCTCGGCCGACGCTTCCGCATCTCCCCGCTGGCCTTCTTCCAGACCAACACTCTCGGGGCGTGCCGGCTCTACGGCGCGGTGAGAGACGCGGTGGAGGGGTCCGGCGTCGCCCAGGCGCTGGGCCCGCCCTGCCCCGCCCTCACGGCAGGCTACGACGTCATGACCGGCATCGACCCGGCGTGGGAGTTGGTCGATCGCAGGGCGAGGCACCCTGCGGCGGGGCCCGGCCCCGGCGTGTTCGACCGCACCGCCCTCGCCGAGGCCGACGCGGCCGCGGCCGCCCCCGGCGACGCCGACGCCGCCCCCGCCACGGCGGCGTCCGCCCCCAGCGCCGCCGACGCCTCGCTGCACTCCGCCGGCGCCCGCCCACGCATCCTCCTCGACGTCTTCTGCGGCTCGGGCACCATCGGCATTTCCCTCGCACGCCCCGGCGTCGACGCCGTCGTCGGCGTCGAGCTCAGCGAGGCAGCGGTGAAGGACGCTGCCGTCAACGCCGCCGCAAACGGACTCACCGTCCTCCCCCCCACCGACCCCGCCGCCCCCGCCCTTCCCGCTGACGCCCGTGGCACCGCCACCTACATCGCCTCCCGCGCCGAAACCGCGATGCTGGACCTCTTCCGCCTCGCCGGTCTCGAGCAGGACGTCTCGGGGTCATGGGTCCTCCCCCCCTCCGCCTCGGCCCGCTTCGGCGGCGTCCGGCCCGCCATCGTCGCCGTCGTCGACCCGCCCCGCGCCGGCATCGCCCTCGGCGTCGTCCACGCCCTCCGCGCCTGCCCCGCCATCTCCCGCCTCGTCTACGTCAGCTGCAACCCCTTCGGAACGTTCCCGGACAACGCCGTCAGGTGAGCGCGCCGCTGCCACGCTTCACGCCCCGCAGCCACCCTGCGCGCACCCCGCCGCCTCCCTGCGCCCCCCAGCCACCCGCCTCCTCCCCCCGCCGCCACCCTGCAACCTCCCCCTCCACCCCCTCCGCAGCCTCTGCTCCGCCCCCATCGTCGGCCGCGGCGCCTCGGCGGTGAAGCAGGTCCCCTTCCGCCCCGTCTACGTGCAGCCAGTTGACATGTTCCCCCACACCGACCACACCGAGCTCGTCGCCGTGTTCGAGAGGGCGCCCCCCGCCTACCGCTGCCACGAGGAGGTGGTGCGCTTCGAGGAGGGCGCGTGGCGGTGAGCGACGCGCGAGCCGCGCCGGCGAACGACGGTGACTCGTATCACGACGCGCGGCACGCAACGACCAACACTCTGCCGAACAAGCGACCGCGCGGCCGCGTCACGGCGCCGGCACGGGGGCGCGGCAGGTCGGGCACTGCATCTTGACGTTCAGCCACTGCCGCAGGCACTCGTCGTGAAAGATGTGATGGCAGGGGGTCACCATGTAGCTGCCCGGGGCGGCGGGGAGCTCTACCGGAGTCATGCAGACGACGCAGTCAGGGTTGCGCCCGGGGTCGGCGTCGTCGGGCCTGCCCTCGTCCCCCTCGGCCGGGGGCATGGGGACGACGCCGTCGGCGAGCCTGGCGCCGTCGTGGGGCCCGCCGGCCTCGAGGTCCCGGGCCCCGGGCGGCCCGGGCGGCGCCGCCATCGCCGCGCCGCCCTCGGCCCCGGCCGCCGCGTCGGCATCGACGTCCGGCAGAGCCGCGTACCGTCTCCTGACGGGCCCGAACTGCCAGAGGGAGAACCGTGCGGCGCGGCTGCGGCCCCGCCTCACGGCCCGTACGACGCCGCTCCACCAGGCGCCGAGCCGCGTGGCCGGCTGGCCGCCCGCCGCCTCGGCGTCGCCGCCGCGCGCGCCCTCCGCGGGTGCGCCGTCGTCGTCCGTCTTGACCACCTGCCCCTCCTTGATGGTCACCGCGCGGTGGTAGTCGTACCGCTCCGGCAGGAAGGCCGTAGGGACGAGGAACTGGGGGCCGAGGCGGCGCTGGAGGAGCATGACCGCGACCTGCAGCGCGAGCCATGCGGCGACGCCGACGGCGAGGGCGGGATCCTGGGTCTCGATGCCGAGGGCGGAGAGGAAGTTGGCGGGGCAGCCGAGGAGGAAGAGGATGGGGTAGGCACGGACGAGGGTGGCGGTGGCGATGTATCCCAGGGTCATGCCGTCAGGCGCGCCGATGGTGGCGGAGTGTACGATCTGGGGGAGCCAGAAGGAGGAGCCGGCGACGATGAGGGCGGGGATGGTCGCGGGGAACGCCACGGCGAGGGCGACGGAGACGCCGAGGACGGCGTAGAAGCGGCCGTAGACGCGGGAGAGTACACCCCTGACGCCGGCCATGTCGTCGAAGGCCTCAGGGTGCTGCGCCTTGGCGATGGAGAGGACGAGGCGGAACTCGAGGACGCTGAAGGTGAGGAGGAGGAGGACGGCGACGACGCCGAAGCCGGCTCCGAGGTCGGGCACGGCGAGGGGGAGGACGCCGTGGATGATGCAGAGCCAGGCGTCGACGGCCATGCCGATGCCGACGGCGGCGGCGCTGGTGCGGGTGGCGGTGACCTGCGCGTTGAGGCTGTCGAGGATGGCCCTGACGTTGAAGCCGAAGTGGAGGATGGACAGGGTCATCATGATGACCGAGTGGACAGAGCCGGAGAGGGCGACGGCGTCGCCGTCGAAGACCACGGCCGCGGTGGTGAAGTTGGCCGCGAAACCGCAGTCGGGGCTGACGATGATGCCCTGGATGAGGAGGACGGAGGGGCGGGTGCCGCCGCGGCCGCGGGAGACGTAGCGACCGACGGCGCCGGCGCCGGGCGCGCGGAACTCGTCGTTGAGGCCCATAGACCGGGCAAAGGCGAGCATGGCGGGGGAGGTGGGGTCGGCGGGGCCGGGGGACGGGGAGGGGCCGGGGCCGGGGGTGGCGGCGGGGGCATGAGCAGCGGCCTCCGCCTCCGCCGCCGCCTCCTCCTCCTCCTTGCTGCCTGATGTGGCGTCCGTGGCATCGAGCCTGCGGCCCGAGGGCGCTGCACTGGGTGCGGGCCCTCTGGGGGCGAGCTGCCGCCCCGCGGAGGCGGAGGCGGAGTCAGCGAGGCGCGAGTCCGCACCGACGGCGCGGGTGCCGGCCGCCGCCGAGCCGGCAGCTGCCTCCGCGGCGAGCCGCTCGAACGCGAAGAGGCGCGACGCCGCCCGGACGGCCGCGAGGGTGGACGGCGCGACGCGGCCGGGCGCGGCCGGGCGCTGCCCCGCCGCCGGCTCCTGGGAGCTGAGCCACGGCCCGGCGTGGGTCTTGGTCCCGGGGCGCGCGAGCGCGCCTGTCGTGGTCTCTGACGCGGCGGGGACGGGCCTCGACTCGCCGCTCGCCGCGTGCTGGAGGAGAGACGCGCCGTCGCTCGCCGCGGCGAAGGCGGAGGGCTCGTCGGGCTCGCCGGCGATGTGCGGCGGCGGGGGCAGCCGGCCCGCGATGGCAGAGCCGAGCGTCCACCACCAGGGGGGGCGGCGGGGGGGGTCGTCGTCGGCGGGGCCGACGCTGCCGCTGCCGGCGGCGGCGAGGCGTCGCCCCGCTGACGCGCCCGCCGAGGCGGTCGGCCCCCGCGCCCCCGCCCGGATGCTGACCCTTCCGGCGGGAGCGACGGTGCCGCGCATGACGACGGTGCAGCGGGCGGGGGCGGCCATGGCGGGGAGGCCGACCACTCTCGCCGACGGGGAGGAGCCGGTGCCGGCGGCGCGGCGGCCGGGATGGGCGGCGGGGGCCGCGCCGGGCTGGAGGGCCCTGTCGTCGGCGGCTCTGGGGCCCGCGGCGAGCTGAACGAGCGACGCGGCGTCGCTCCCCGCCGCGCGGCGCGTGCCGTTCCCGCCCGAGGGGGCCACGGGTGCCGCCGGCACCGACGCCCCCGCCGCGGCCGCGGCTCGGAGCACCTGCGACGCGTTGCAGCCGGCGGCGGGGCACGCGCCGTCGGTGTCGACGACGACGGCGGCGGAAGCCTGCCCCGAGGCCACGAGGAGGACGTCCCCCGTGGAGGGGATGTACAGGCCGGACATGGGGGTGAGGAAGAGGTCGGAGCTCGAGGCGGGGCCCGTGCCGTCGGCGATGCGAACGGCCGCGGCGATCCGCACGAGGCCTTCGACGCCCGTGCGCTCCGCGGCCACGCTCATGTGGATCTCCCCGGAGGAGCTTGCGAACATCTTCGCCGGCCTACTGCCCTTCTTGCTGCTGATGGCAGCCAGGAGCCTGCGAGACGACAAAAACAGGAAACAGCCAGCCTGGACGGCTCGACGCGCGGCGTCACCGCACCGCCTGCGCGGCACGATATGCTCGGCAGCAGGACGCACAGCCTCTGGCGCGGGGCGGGCAGCGGGGTCAGCGGTGCCCGGGCGCCAGTGCCACGGGCTCACGTGGTGTTGGCAAGCGGAACTTGCCGCAGCGGCTTGTCGGCGCTCGGCGTCTGCCAGACGCCACGAAAGAAGCTCGTGAGGTTCGCCGGTGGCAACGATGTCCTCGAGAACCCGACTGGGTGCGCCCCCGCGAGCTTGCGCTCCAGGTCCCGGCGCGGGGCGTCAGGCATGGCGAGCGCACCGCTTGCCGAGGCTCGGAGCCACGCCGGAATGCCGCCCGCCACAGTGGTCGCTTGCTTTTGTGACGCACCGCTCGACCCTGACCCTAGAACCGCGGGGTTAGTCACCAGGAACATGAACATCAGGCCGATCAAGGCGCAGGCTGCGGCGCGTCGCCGCCGCTCCCCGATGTTCCCAGCTCCGGCCGGCGCGCCGTTGGCGGCGGCAGCCATGAGACGGCTGGTGCTTCAACTGGTCCGGGCTGGGTGCCGTAGGGGCCTGAAAGGCCAGACCTGGAAGCGTTGTGGCGTTCCGAAGAACACAATGCTGCGAGGCGTTTCGGCAGAGTTCGGTATCATAGTTGCCCTGTATAAGACCGGAGACGCTTCTTTCCGGCAACTGCTGCCTGGGACCGGGCACGTCGCACCGGCACTCCGCGCCGCCAGCGGGGGCCATGGGCTATGCCTGGTGCACTAAGATGCTCTCCGAGTGGGCCGCAGAGTCCTCGGCCCACGGCGTCGGGAGGGTGGGTGAGAGGCGTTGCTGAGCGCGAGAGGCATCGTGATCGCAGGCCGCGCCCCGCGAGGCCCGCGCGTGCTTGCCTGGGAACGGTACCTCTCGCAGCATTTTTCTGCGGCAAGCGTGCCTGGTACAGGAAGCTCACCGCGCTGGTGTGGATGGCCGGCGCCCTCGGGCTGCTTGTCGTGCTGGTGGTGTTTGTCGCCGGCCGCGTGGAGCGCTTCTGGACGTACCCCACGGCCACGCAGTTCATCGTCAAGACCGAGAGGCCGGTCCCGTTCCCGGCCGTGACGGTCTGCGGGAACAACTTCGCGTTCGCATCGCGGATTGCCAGCGCGAACGAGACCGCCCTGACCGAGTCCCCGCTGGACGAGGACCTGCGGGACTTGGGCGTGCAGCCCGACGAGCTGGTGATTGAGTGCATGTTCGGCGGCCGCAAGTGCTCCGGCATCCACGCCGAGGAGTGGATGCACCCCACGTTTGGCGTCTGCCTCACCTTCAACGGCGGCCAGCGCCCCTTCCGCGTGGGGGGGCTCATGTACGACAGGGACGCGCTGCACCCCGGCGAGACGGACCTCGACTACCTCAGCGCCAGGTCCGAGCGGGTCGGGGACCAAGGGCCCACCGCGGAAGAGGTCGCCGCCATCCGGCCGGCTGCCGGCCGGCTCTCTTCCAAGACCTCCCGCGCCGACGACGGCTTCTCCCTCTACCTGGGGGTGTTCAACGAGGAGTACCTGTCCGTCGGCGACGCGGATGAAGTCATCGCGGACTGGGACACGGTCCCCACGCCGGGGTCTTTCGCCTCGGAATCGGCCGGAATGCGCATCGCGGTGCATGAGCGCTTCAAGACTCCGGACATGGACACGGCGGTGGTGCTCGAGGCGGGGACGGAGACCCACCTCCCCTTCACGAAGCGGGTGCTGTCCAGGCAGCCGCCCCCGTGGGGCACCTGCTCGCCTCGCTTCTGGGACGAGAAGGCCGGGGCCCCGGCGCCCTCGGGCAACTACTCCGTGGCGTCCTGCGAGCTGCAGTGCGTCGCGCAGCTGATCGAGACCAAGTGTGGCTGCTACACCACGCCGACCCCTCGCGGCCACACGCCCGCCCCGGGGCTCAAGCCCTGCAGCCGGGCCGCGGCGTGCATCTTCGACCAGGAGGACGCCATCCTCCTGGGCACCGTCGCGTGCCCGGCGTGCGTGAGGGACTGCCGTGAGATCGAGTACCAATCCGCCGTGTCGTCCCTGGCCTGGCCGGCCCTGGCCTCGCAGCAGACGTTCCTGGAGGTTTTCGAGCGCAAGGCGGCGACGGGTATCGGCGGCGCGACGTTTGCAAACCTGACGACCCGGCAGGACGGGGTCCGGGTGCTGCGGGAGAACGTGCTCCTTGCTCGCATCTACCCGGCCACGACCACGTACGAGGAGGTAACGACGGTCCGCGCGTACGAGCTCACGGCCCTGCTCAGCGACATCGGCGGGCAGGCCGGGCTGTGGGGCGGCATCTCCGTGCTGACAGCGGTCGAGGTGGTCGAGCTGGTCGTGATGGCGGCCCTCGCCCTGGCCGGCGTGACCTGCGCCTCGCGAACCTTTTCGCACGACGAGGAAGCCGACGCGGCCGCTGCGGCCAAGCCTTCCCCGGTGGCAGCCCGCACCGTGGGCGGCGGGGCCCTGGCCACCAAGCCCGGCAAGCTGGCCGTCAACATTTCGCCGCTCAACCACCCGCGGCCAGCGATGGATCTTTAGCGATTGCGCCCTGATAACGTCTCGAATTGAAACTGCGTGCTGTGACAGTGAAAAATAGCAACAGGCTGCTTTCTGTGGAAACCTGCGCAGACGATCGTCCTTCTGCAGAGACCACGGCCGCACAAATCGTCTGGGAAGAGACTGCCGGGAACTGCACTCGCCCCCCCCACTTGGCTAGCCGTCGCCTCCGGCATGACAGAACCCGCCTCCCGCACGATGATGGGCGTCGTGGCGCTCGTAGTCATCGTGGCCCTTGCCCTTCTCGACCCTGGGACGGCCGCGGTGATGGAACGACTGCACTGGCAGGCGGTCACAAGAGAGACTCAGCGCGTCCTGCAGGCCATCACAGACCTCCGCTCCAACATTGGCATCAGTTCCAAGCAGATTGTCTTCGCCGTGGTCGTGCTCCTGGCGGCCCTGGCCGCCGTGGGCTACATGGGATCCGCCGTGTGGCGCAGCGTCCGGTTCGCCATGAAGCACGACCGGAGCCGACGCAAGGCCCGGGAGTTCTCGCACGTCACTGACCTTTCCGATTCCGCGAACAAAGTCTCCAAGGCCCAGTTCGCCGGCTGGCTGGACTTGCTGGCGCGCGTCTCCGTCGGGTGAGCCGGGAAACAAGCCTCAGTTTCGGTCCGCTCCCTCCGCTGCCCCCCCCACGTTCCGATGATCCCATGAGCCCCTGGCCTGAATGCCCGCAGGTATGCGGCCGACGCTGTCAATGTGGTATCGGCGGTCATCATCGTGCTCCAGTACGTGGGAAGCAACGGCACCAAGCACAAGATGAGCCTCCTCATCTACATCGGCTTCCTGGCCGTCGCATTGGTGCAGGAAGCGATCCGATACCGTGTTCAATCACGCGCCGGTGAGAGGCATCTTGGTGCGCCGCCCCCCAAGGACTGTGCTGGGCTGAAGAACTCGCGGAGCTTGCTTCCGACCGTGCCTCGCACTTCCCAGGACTCGATGCTGCCCCCGCAACGCAGACGATGCGATCAACCTGGAAATCTTTGATGCGGCGCCTATCGGGCGCAAGGTGTCCGTGGCTGAGGATGGCAAGCTGGCCGGCCTCGTGCCGACGAGGGCGGAGCGCCTCAACCTCGGCGCGCTGGTCCGCGTGCGGCCCGGCCAGCGCGTTCCTGTTGACGGGTTCGTCGTGAACGTGTCGGCCGGCGCAGGCGCGAGCAAGCCTCGCGTGTCCCCGTTTGCGTACGCCGTGACGGGCGAGGCCACCGTCAAGGCAGGCCTCCGCCCCCTCCCCGTCGCATGGGACGGCATCACGTCGGTCCTGTGCGGCGTTCGCCTCGGTCGGCTGCTGGAGCGGTCGTCTCCGCCCGATGACGACCTGGATGATGCCGTGGCCGCTGCCGCCTCGGGAGCCTTCCGGGGCGGTGCCGGGCCGCGCAGCGCCGTCCGTGGCCGCACCAAGCGCGCGCTGAGCGACGCGGCGCCCGGCGGTCCCCGGTCCCTCCCCGGCAGCCCCGGCCGTGACGCCACGCCGCTCCGCCGCACGCCTTCCCGCTCCTCCGCCGCCGAGGGACTCCCCATGGGTCCCGCCGGCGGCCTCGACGACGCCGCGTGCCCCGCGGACCTGCGTGCCGGTCCCCACGCGACCACGCCCCACGGGCCGTCGGCGCTGCAGCGGTCCGCCTCGGCCCCCGCCCTCGACGACACCACGCCCTCCCGCCGCCCCGCGGCTGTGCAGTGGCTCAGGGAGGACATCGGGAACGTCGCTCGGGGCCTGGCGGGCATCGCCCCGATCCCGCGCGGCAGCCCGGCGGTGCTCCCCGCCCGCCCCGCCAGCTTGGGCGCAGGGTCCGACGCCTCGGCAACGGACACCGAGGCAGGGGCGGAGTCGGACGGGGGGACCGCCGACTCCGCGTCGACGGCCTCGGCGGCCGCCTGCCCCGCCGTGCAGATCCTCGTCAACGGACACCTCAGCCCCGACCCGCAGTCCGCCGTGAGCCGCGGCATGGTGCACGCGCCCCCGCCGGGCGACGCCTCGGACCTCTTCCTCCTCGCCGGCGTCCCCGCCCAGGACAACCCCGAGGAGAACAACGCGGCAGAGCCGGACCCCTCGGAGTGGGACACCAACGTCAGAGTGGTGCTCATCGTGCAGCTCGCCGTGGCGGTGGCGGTGTCGGTGCAGGGCTGGGCCTCGGGCACGGTGATCCGCGACGTCGACGTCACCCTGTGGTCCGCCGCAGCCTTCCTCCTCGGCCAGCTCGTCATGAACAACGGCCTCGTCCCGATCCGGGCGAAGCTCTCGGTCCAATTCTGGATGCTCGCAGTGAAGTGGTACTTTGGCAGCGTCACCGTGAAGCGAGAGACGGTGCTGGAGACCATCCGTGGCGCCAAGGACGTGGTGTCCGACAAGACGGGAACCCTCACCGTCGACGGCATGGCCTTCGCAAGCCCCCTCCCTACGCCCTGGACCCCGGGGCCCATGGCCGCGTTCCACCTCCTCCTCACCAACGACACCGCGCCCAATCCGCTCTTCAGGGCGCCCGCCGAGCCAGCGCCCGGAGCCGCCCCCTACCCTCGCGACCCCGGCCTCCTCCGCCTCCCCACCCTCGCCACGACCACCGAGGAGGGGGTCATCTTCGACGCCCTCGCCTCGGACAGGGACGACTCCGGCAGAGCCTCCCTGGTGGGCGGCGACCACCTGTCTGGCTCTGCCACACGGCCGTTCCCCGTCGTCTTCGAGCCCGTCGTCGTCCCCGGGCCCGACTCCGCCGCCTCCGCCGACGCCGCCCCCGCCGCCCGGTCCCCACTGCGGGCGCCCCTCCTCCTCGTGTGCCGCGTCCGCGCCCGCACGAGGGGCGGGGAGCCGGTGGCGGCTCACCCCGACGGCCCGGCCTGGGCCCCGCTCCCTGCCGGCGACGAAGGGAGTGCCTCCCTCCTGGCTCTGCTCCACTACAGGGGGCCCTTCGAGCCGGTGTACATCGGCCGTTTCGCCGTTGCGACCGTGTTCGAGCGGACCGGCGACGAGGCGTCGCTCGCCGGCAGCGCCGAGGCCGTGAGGGCGGCGCTCGAGCGCACGGCGTCGGAGCGGCTCTGCGGCACCGCCAAGGGCGACGCCATCGTGACGGCGGCCCTGACCGGCGGCGGCTGGGCGCTCCGGGAGACGGTCCTCGCGATGCAGGGCGGCGGCGACGTCGTGGCCGGGCTCTGCGCGGACCCGGGCGCAGCGGAGGAGGAGGAGCGGCAGCTGGAGCGGGACCCGAACCGCACCTTCGGACACGCCGTGGCCGCCCTCGGGGCGGTGCCGTGCGGCGTGAGCGGCGTGCTCTGCCGGGACGACGTCGTCGCACTCCACGACACGGCGCTCGCCGCGCCTGCCGGGCCGGGTCCCGCCGCCGCCGCCTCCGGCTACGCTCTCGAGTTCCTGTCCAAGTTCGAGAACCCTCTGAGCTCGGACGTGCACCGCGTGCCGTCCATCCTGGGCTCGCAGGGCGTCCGCTTCCACTGCTGCACGGGGGACACTCTGCTTACCATGCGCGCGATTCTGCGCCGCATGGGGGTCGTCGCCCCGGCCCAGCGGGCCTCGGGGGACGCCGGCTTCGAGTTCACGCCACTCCACGGGCCCGCACTGGCCGATGCCGTGGAGACCACCGCCCACGCGTGCGCGGGGGACGACCCAGCCCGGAAGGCCGCCCTGGTCGACGACCTCCTCCGGACGTCCGAGATCACCCTGGGGCCGGACGAGGCGGACACCATCCGAGCCGTCCTGAGCGGCCCCGTCCTCCCCACCGGTGCGGCCGTGGCTGCCGACCCGCTCACCTGCGCGGAGCGCCTCCTCGACCAGGGGCGGCGCGTCGTCTTCCTGTGCTCGCAGCCCGCCCTGGAGGCCCTGCACGAGCACCGCGGCTCCGGCCGCGTCCGGGGTATCCTCTCCAGCCCGTCCGTCACGATGGCGTTCTTCCGGATCCGGCACAACGTGAAGCCGAAGGCTCTCGCCCTCTTCGCCCCGGGCACGGCCCCCGACGATCTGGCCAGGGCCCAGGCCGAGGCGGACGCCGGACGCGTTCGCTCCCCGGCCCCCATCTTCATCGGGGACGGTACCAATGACGAGCCCGCGCTGCTCGAGACGGCCCACTCCATCGCCATCGCGCAGGGCTCCCTCGCCGCGCGGAACGCCGCGAACATCGAGGTCCTCTCCGCCGCGGCCCTCCCTGACGTCATCAGCATGGCCCGGCTCGCCCACGGGGGCCGCGCCATCGTCCTCCGCGATGTGCTCTTCGCCGGAGGTTACCTCGTCGCCATGCTCGCTGTCTCGGCGCACATCGTGCACTTCAAGCCTATGGCCGAGAATACCCTCGTCATCGTGGAGGACCCTTGGAACCAGCTCATGACCGTGCTCATCACCCTCATGATCGTCACTCCCCGCTCCCTCATCCTCGCCTTCACCGACGGCATGCAGCCAGCCTACCGCAACCACACCACGCTCGTGCGAAGCTGCCTGATCGAGACCATCGCAGCCATCGCCACCGCCATCTTCACCGGGCTCTACCTCGCCCCCGACCAGGCCGCCCTCGACAGGGACCGCACCACTGCCATCAACGACTTCGCCGTGATGGCCGTGGCGTCGCTTGCCCTAACCATGTACCTCCGGCAGAACCTCATCATCTCGGACGAGGTCACCATCCGCCCCCGCATCCTGCCGCCCATCGCATTCGACGGGGACGACGCGGCGGACCACGGCATCCCATCCTCCGCGACGCCGGCCACTCGCGGCTCTGCGCAACGCCACATGCCGCTGGTCGTGTGGGCTCTCACTGGCGTCCTCGCGCAGGTCGCGGTGTTCCTGCTCTTCTGCGCGCTCATCGCGTCCAAGACCACAAACGTTGCGGTCGTGGTATTCAAGGTGGGCACCGCCTGCCTGCCCCCGACCGCGGTCATGGTTGCTTACAGGCTCGTGGTTTCCTTGAGCAGGGCTAAAGCCTAGACCGCCGAGCCCCGCGCCCGAGCTGATGCTGTGCTCTGCCAGCATCGTCGGAGCTCTACGGCAGTTCCCCATACAACCCATATGGGGCATCTAACCCATTCAAAGACCATACAGTGTATGGTTTACTTATGGGAAGACGTCGGCGCGGGGGCAGAGCCGCAGGCGTATCCCATAGCGCCCATACGACCCATTCAAGATGCCTGGTTGCGATCGGCCAACTGACCCAGCGAGTTGCACACCCATCCATTTTATGGTCTGTCTATGGTAAACGTGAATGGCCGGCCATTCCGAAAAACCGTAGATTCT